>Ga0318498_10000460_pt1 | contig 11447 bp, 7 predicted proteins | sample GRESIP109b1f24_FD_203488 | JGI IMG/M metagenome (GOLD analysis project Ga0318498, IMG submission 203488) | Tropical soil microbial communities from Luquillo Experimental Forest, Puerto Rico - GRE.SIPMG.109b1f24 | ecosystem: Environmental > Terrestrial > Soil > Tropical forest > Bulk soil... | reverse complement strand
CGGCTGGGTCGAGGGGCAGGACGCGGAGTCGAGCGCCGCCGTTCGCGAGCTGCGAGCGGATCCGCGCGTGCAATTCACCGGACCCGTCCAGGACATCGTGCCGCTCTATGCAGCGATGGACCTTGTGGCGCTCCCCACCTACCGAGAGGGGTTCCCCAACGTTGCGCTCGAGACCGCCGCGATGGCCCTGCCCATCGTCGCGACGTCGGTGCCGGGCTGTGTCGACGCCGTCCAGGACGGCATCACCGGGATCCTGGTGCCGCCGCGCGACGCCGAGGCCCTCTGCCGTGCGCTGCATCGCTACGTCACCGACCCGGTTCTCCGCGCCGATCATGGAGAAGGGGCCCGCCGCCGCGTCGTCTCGCAGTTCCGGCGCGAGGCCATCTGGCAGGGCATCACTGAGCAGTACGAGGAGCTCCTGTCCCGCTCGACGAACGGGGCGGCGATCTCGCCCTCCGAATGCAGGAGTTGACACGGTCCGCACGAAGTATTGGATATCCGTACCTAGCGCCGTGTCGTCCGCGCGGCGCGCGTGACCGAGCTTCGGAGTGGACTCACGTGGCGCGCTCCTCAAGGAGCCGATCGTATTCCGCGGCGATGGCTTCCCAGATCGCCTCGCGCCGGAACTCGGCGAGCACGCGCCGACGGCCGGACTCGCCGTGGCGCGCACGCAACCGCGCGTCGAGCAGGTATCGCTCGAGCCCGCGCGCGAGCGCCAAGGGGTCTCGAGCCGGGACGAGCGTTCCGGTCACTCCGTCCTCGATCGCGTCGCGGCAGCCGGGCACGTGGCTCGCCACGATCGGGAGCGCCATCGCGGCGGCCTCCATCGCGACGTTGGGAAACCCCTCGCGGTACGTGGGCAGCGCCACCACGTCCATCGCCGCGTACAGCGGTACCGTGTCCTCGACGCGCCCGGCGAAGTGGACGCGCGCATCCGAGCGGAGCGACGACAGCGCGCGTCGCGTGCCCGCGTCCTGCGCTTCGACGGGCCCGACGAGGAGAAGGCGCGCCCGGGGCCATCGCTCGCGCAGATCTCGCCACGCCTCCGCGAGCTCACGGGTGCCCTTCTCGCGCGTCAGCCGACCGACGAATCCGATGACCAGGGCGCCGCCGGGGATGCCATGAGTCGCGCGCGCGAGCCGACGCTCGTCGTCGCGGGGTGGCCGGAATCGCATGTCGGCATCGACCCCGTTGCCGCTCCCGCCGAGGAGGACCTTCACCTTGTCGGGGGGGCAGAAGCCCTCCTGGATGGCGATCGCTCGCATCGAGTGGCTCACGGCCAGGACGCGGTCGGCGAGTCGGCACGACACGAGTTCCGAGGCTCGCAGCAGGGGCCTCCGGAGTCCGGTGGCCGTCGTGAACGGCAATCCGCGGATGTGATAGACGCGCACGGGAACGCGAGCGAGCGCGGCGGCCACCATCCCGAGGAGTCCGCCCTTCGGCGTGTGCGAGTGCACGACGTCCGGACGGATCCGGCGGAAGGTGCGCCAGAGCCGCCAAAGCGCGAGGAGGTCCTTCCCTGGCGTGATCGCCCGTTCCATCGGGATCGCGTGGACGGCGACGCCCTCCCGTCCCGCGAACACGTCGAGCTCCGGCCCTGGCGATGTGATGACGTGAATCGCGAACCCGCGACGCTCGACGTACCCGACCTGCCCGGAGAGATGCCCGAGGGACATCGGTACCGTCGTGACGTGGACGACGACCGCACGGCGCGCATCCTCCGGAATCGCTTCCGGCCTGGCCTCGGCGCGCGCTGGCATGGCCCCGGTGAGCATCGGCTGTATCTAGGCATCGGGATCTCGGTTGAGCACCCGTACGATGGGGTCGACGAGAAGGGTCCACTCAGGCCAGGCGACGCGGACGTCCGACCGCATTGAGCCGAGATCGCCGCCGAGACGCCCGGATGGACGACCGCGCGTGCACGCGGCGTCCTCGCACCATGCGTGACCCACTGGCCGACAGCCATCGCGTATTCGTCCACCCGGTCACCGCCGAGAGGGGTGCGCTAGACGGGCGCTACCGCGAGGTGGAGGCAGGCCCCCCTGGGCCGATCGCGGCGTCCGAGAGGCTTCCACGTCATGCGACCGCGGCACCCGGCTCGCTGCGATCTCGGCTCTCTGCCCCCTGTTCGTCGAGCGACGTCTTCGCGCGCTCGCCGCGCAGCCGCTCGATCGCGGCGACGGCGGCGTCGGGCTCCCCTGCTCGCTCCGGTCCGAACGGTGGCGTCGCCTCGGGTGGCGCGGTGCGGTACGCCGGGAAGAAGTCTGCGCTCGGGCTCTTCCCGCCGTGGTGCGCGGACCAAGCGCGCGTCAAGACGGAGTACGCATCGGGATCGTGGACCCGGCGATAGGTATGGAACTGCGCGCGCAGCGGCGAGAAGCCCGCCTTGAAGCGGAAGATGCCGTCGCCGGGCTGGTACGCGCCGCCGCAGAGCAGCCGGCGCTTCCCCTGGCGCAACGCCCAGCGAATCGTCTCGTAGTGGAACGCGTTCACCGGCCGGACGCCCGCGAACGCCATGTCCACCGCGGAGAGGTGCCAGACGACCTCGGTGTCGTCGTGGAAGTAGAGCCCGCCGGCCACGATGTGGCCCTGGTACTCGGCGAGCGCGAACAAGGTGTTATCGCGCATCGTCTCGAACAGCTCGACGAAGTGTTCGATCGGGAAGTGATAGCGATCGAGGGCGTTCCGTCGCTCCATCGTGAGCTCGTACAGCCGATGGAACTCGCGCACGTCGTCCAGCGACTCGGCGTGGCGCACGCGAACGCCGGCGCGCTCGGCCTGCCTGACCTGCCGGCGCGTATCGGAGGTGAGCGACCGCGTCCAGATCTCGTCCTCACCCCAGGTCAGGTCGAGGTAGACGACATCGCGGTTCGGCTCGACGCACCCGGGGTCGAGTAGGTCGGGTGACGTCCACGGGCTAAGGTGCGCGAACTCGGCGACGATGCCCTGTTGCCGGCAATGCTCGGCGAAGACGTCGGCGAACCGCGGGCCCCCGTCCAGTGGCTGGGGCGAGCCCCTCCAGACAGGCCCGCTGTACTCCGCCGTGAACGTGTCGAAGCGGTGCCGAAGCCCGGCCTCGAACGGGAATCCCCGCACCGGCCGGAGCAGAAATGTATAGGCGGTCGTGGCGCCGCCCCAGTCGACGACGAAGAGCCGCGCCGAGGCGCCCGTGAGCCGCTCCAGCACGCGCGCGTATTCCACGCTCCCCACGGCTCGCGCGTTCGCGGGCAGCACGGCCCGCCAGCGCTCGGCCTCGTCCGTCGTCACCACGTAGTCACGCATGAGGAACGCTTTTCCCTCCGGTCGCCGTCGCGGCCGACCGGCGCACGTGAACCCGCTCCGCGATTCGCCGCAGCACCCCTCCGGGCAAGCGACGGATGCAGCCCAGCACGTACTCGTACCAGCGGCTCCCGTATGGCACGTAGGCGCGGACCGGGTATCCCTCCCGCACCAGGTTCGCCTGGAGGTCGTCGCGCACGCCGTACAGCATCTGGAACTCAATCGCGCTCGGCGCGACGCTGGCGGCGGCCGCGACACGGCGCGTGAACGCGATCGCGTCGGCGTCGTGCGTCGCGATCGCGGGGTGCCGACCGCGCGACACGAGCCGCTCGACGTCGCGCAGGAACGCCGCGTCGATGTTGGCGCGCTTCCGGTAGACGACGTCCGCCGCCTCCCAGTACCCGCCCTTGACGAGCCGTACCCGCGATCCCGCCGCGAGGACGCGATCGAGGTCGGCGGTCCTGTCGCGGAGATAGGACTGGAGCACGATCCCCACCGTGTCGGGTCCATGCGCATCGCGGGCGTCCTCGAACATCCGGAGCGTCCGCTCGACGTAAGGGGCCTCCTCCATGTCGATGCGCACGAACCCGCCCGAGCGCCGGGCCTCCGCGACGACCCGGTCGAGTAGGCCGCGGCAGAGCTCCTCAGACACGTCGAGCCCGAGGTGCGTCGGCTTCACCGAGACGTTCGCGCCGAGCCCCTCGCCGGAGAGGCGATGGATGGACGCGATGGCCGCCTCGGCCGCGGCGACCGCCTCCTGCTCGGTGCGCACGTGGGTCCCGACGTAATTGACCGTGGCCTGGATCCCGCGGGCCTGGAGCGCGCGCACGGCGGCGACGGCGTCATCGAGGCCCTCACCGGCCACGAAGCGCCAGGCCGCGTCGCGAACGACTGGCATCGTCACCGCGATCTTCTTGACCCACGGCTGCCTCACTGCAAGTGAGGCTACCTGCCGGAGCATCGCCCGTCCCCCGATACGCTCCCACGCGAGCGTGCGACCGAACCCACGCCACGGTCCTCAGACCGGGCGAACGTAGGCGCATCCTGCCCTTCGATGTAAGACCTCGAATGAGCTTCACGGTTCGTACCGGGTCGACGCGCTCACGCCGCAGTGACGAACCGTATCGGGTCGCCTCCGGTGGGCGCCGTGATCCGGGCGAGGCGCGCACACTCGCTCCTTGCCGGAGTGGGGGCCCTCGGCGAGGGGGCTGGCGTCCGCACACCGGGCGACCAACCTCTCTTCTGACGCGGCGCCGTGCTCGCGGTCCGTGTCGAAGCGGCGCGCGGATGCCGCCGGCATCACCGGGGAGACTCCAAGTGCGGTCGAACCTGCGGAACACCACGGGCGTTCGCACCGACGGGATCGACGTCCAACCCGTGAGATTGCGGAAAGGATGGGGCGTGACACGGTGAGCGAAGCCATCCGGTGTCTAGCTTTGCGGCCTCGGTTCCATCGGTTGAGCTCATAGCCCATCCGGCGCATGCCCCGCCGACAAGGGGCTGCCTCAGGAGATGACATGTCCAACGCGTTCCGTGGGCCCGAGATGCGCGCCGGCCCGCCCAAGCGAGCGCAGGTGACGACCAGGGAGCAACCCTCGGTCGCAGATGCAACTTCCGTGACCCAGCTGGCCTGGACCCTGCTCGAGTACCGCGGAACCGTGCTCCTCGGCCTCGCGCTGGCGCTCGGGCTCGCCGCGCTCCGCCTCTTGCTCGGGACGCCGACGTACGACGAAAGCGTGCTCGTTCAGGTCGAGGGGCGAACGAAGACCGTCCCCGGCTTCACCGAAGTGTCCCCGCTCTTCGACCGCGAGTCGCCCGCGGAAGCGGAGATGCGGATCATGAAGTCTAGGCCGCTGCTCCAGTCGGTCGTCGAGGACCTGCAGCTCGACCTCGAAGCGCGGCCGAAGACGTTCCCGATTGTCGGCGCCGCGTTGGCGCGGGGCCACAAGGGACCCGGCCTGGCGACGCCGCCCGTCGAGAACCTGACGACCTATGCGCCGTTGCGCAACCGCCTCGAGAGCTACGCATGGGGCGGCGAGCGGATCGCGGTGGCCCGGCTCGAGGTCCCACCCGACCTTCTCGGAAAGTCCCTAACGCTGACGGCGCTCGACAAGGGGCGGTACCAGGTAGCGACGCCCGAAGGCCGCGTGATCCTCGAGGGCGCGGTGGGCGCCCCGGCCGCGCAGGGAATCGGCGCGACGCGGTCCGAGATCCTCGTGATGGATCTCGTCGCCCGGCCGGGGACCCGGTTCGTCGTCTCCAAGCGGAGCGTGAACGACGTCGTGGACGCGCTCCAGGTGTCGCTGAAGACCGCCGAGCAGGGCAAGCTGACCGGCGTCGTGGAGCTGTCGCTCACCGGACCGGACCCTGCGCGCGTCGCAGCGATCCTAAACGGGATCGCGAAAGCGTACGTGCGCCAGAACGTGGAGCGGACCTCGGCCGAGGCGACGAAGACGCTCCGGTTCCTGGAGATGCAGCTCCCCGCGCTCAAGGCCAGCATGGAGAAGGCAGAGGACGCGATGAACGCGTTCCGCCGCGAGCACGGAACCGTGAACCTGTCGTTCGAAGGCGGGTCGCTCGTCACGCAGGCGGGCGACATGGACAAGCGCATCTCCGAGCTGCAAGTCGAGGCGGCCGAGCTGCACCAGCGGTACTCGGACACGCACCCGTCCGTGCTGGCCATCGAGGAGCGGCTCAGGAACCTGAGGGCGCAGCGCGCGACCATCGATCAGCGCATGAAGTCGCTGCCCAACCTCGAGCTCGAGTCCGCGCGCCTGACGCGCACCTCGCGTACCGCGACGGAGCTCTTCCTGAGCGTGCAGCTCCGTGCGCAGGAGCTCCGCATCGTGAACGCAGGGTGGATCGGCAGCGTGCGCATCCTCGAGCCCGCGTTCGCTCCGACCAAGCCGTCGAGCCCGAAGCCCGACGCGACCATCGCCCTCGGCCTCCTCCTCGGTATCGGCATGGGGATCGGCGGCGCGATGATGCGAAAGGGGCTCGAGAAGGGGGTGGCCGACCCCGACGAGATCGAGTCCGGCACCGGCCTCCCCGTCTTCGCCGCCATCCCCCGGAGCCCTGCTCAGCGCGGGCTCGAGCGGCGCTGGGGACGTCGCGGGGTCGAGCCGCTCTCACTCGCGGTGCCCGCGGACCGTGCGGTCGAGGATCTCCGCTCGCTGCGCACGAGCGTGCAATTCGCGCTCGCCGGCGCCGCGAACAACATCGTCACGATCAGCGGACCGGCGCCGCGCGTCGGCAAGTCCTTCGTCAGCGTGAACCTCGCGCACCTGCTCGCCGCCGCGGGCCGCCGCGTCGTGCTCGTCGACGCGGACCTCCGGCGCGGCCAGCTCCAGCGGCACTTCGGCGTCGAGCGCGCGCCGGGGCTCGCCGAGGTCCTGAGAGGCGCGGCGACGATCGACGAGGCCGTCCGGACGACCGAGGCGCCGCGCCTCTCGTTCCTGTCGACGGGCGCCCTGCCCTCCGATCCCGCCGAGCTCGCCGCGAGCGGGCGGACGCAGGAGGTGCTCGCCGAGCTCTCGAAGCGGTTCGACGTCGTGATCGTCGACACGCCGCCGATCCTCTCGGTCACCGACTCGGCGCTGGTCGCGCGCCACGCCGGCCTGAACTTGCTCGTCGTGCGCGCCGGCCAGCAGACCATCCGCGAGATCGCGTACACGCTCAAGCGTCTCGCCCAGAACGGCGTCACGATTCGCGGCGCCATCCTGAACGATCTGCGCCCGTCGCGCGGCCGATATGGTCGGTACGGTGACTACCCGCTGTACTCGACGCACTCCTGACCCAGCGTTGCTTGCGGGTGGTGGGGGGTCGCAGCTTCTGCGTCCCCCCGCCATCGACTACTCTGCGCGCATGCCGCGTGCGGAGCTCCGACCCGACATCGAAGCGCTTCACGAGGAGGTCCAGGCGCGCTCGCGCTTCGTCGAGGCGCTCCTCTGCGAGACGGGGAAGGTCGTCGTCGGCCAGCGCTACGTTGTCGAGCGCGTCCTCATCGGCCTCCTCACCGGCGGCCACGTCCTGCTAGAGGGCGTCCCCGGCCTCGCGAAGACCCTCGCGGTCCGCACCATCGCCGAGGCGATCGACTGCGCCTTCAGCCGGATCCAGTTCACGCCGGACCTCTTGCCCGCGGACGTCGTGGGGACGCAGATCTACGATCCGCGCACGCAGACGTTCTCTCCCCGCAAGGGACCGGTGTTCGCGAACCTGGTCCTCGCCGACGAGGTGAATCGTGCGCCCGCCAAGGTCCAGTCGGCCCTCCTCGAGGCGATGCAGGAGCGGCAGGTGACGCTCGGCGACGAGACCTTCGCGCTCCCAGACCCGTTCCTGGTGCTCGCGACGCAGAACCCGATCGAGCAGGAGGGGACGTACCCGCTCCCCGAGGCGCAGGTCGACCGCTTCATGCTGAAGGTGAAGGTCGGCTACCCGACGCGTGAGGAGGAGCGGGCGATCATGGACCGGATGGCGGTGCCGGCGCCCCCGCGGGCCGCGCGCGTCGTCGGCCCGGCCGACCTCGCCGAGGCGCGCGCCACGGTGCACCGCGTCCACATGGACGACCGCGTCAAGGACTACGTCGTCGACGTCGTGTTCGCCACGCGCGATCCGCGCGGGCACGGCCTCGCCGAGCTCGAGGGGCGGATCGAGTACGGCGCGTCGCCGCGCGCGACCCTCGCCCTCGCGCTCGCCGCGCGCGCCCACGCGTTCCTGCGCCGGCGCGCCTACGCCACCCCGGAAGACGTGAAGTCGATCGCCTACGACGTCCTGCGGCACCGGATCACGCTCACGTACGAGGCCGAGGCCGAGGAGCTCACGCCCGAGAAGGTCGTCTCGCGGGTGCTCGAGCGGGTCGAGGTCCCGTGACCGGCGGCGGCGCCGTGGCGATACGCCGGGAGATTTCCGCGCGTGCGAGCCTCCCCTAGCGGACCGCGACGGGGACTACGCGTCCGAGGGCCACCGGGCCAGCTTTCTAGCTGACGCGCGGAGACGTTCCAGCCAACCGCGGCTCGTGCAGCGTGCTCACTTTCGAGACCCGCGCGCGAACCCAGGAAGGGCGGCTCGCTGAACGACATGACCGGCGCAGCGCCTTGGAACGCTCGTGATCCGTTCTCTCTTCTGGGCTGCTTGGTGGGTCTTTGGATGGGCCGTCCTGGCCGTGATCCTCCTGCGATATCCGCTCGGCGACGGTCTCCTCGTCACGCGCTACGTCGGATACGTGATGCCGTGGCTCCTCGTCGTGCTGCTTCCCGGTGTGGGCACGGCTTCCTGGGCGCAGCGCTGGGGCCTCGCCGTCCTCCTGGGCCTCTCGACGGTCCTCGTCCTCGCCACGTACGCGCCCCTGTTCCGACCCCGCCCGGCGATCTCCCGGGCTCCGGCCGTGCGGCTCAAGGTCATGAGCTACAACGTCTGGAGCCACAACCGCGACGCGAGGCGGATCGCACGCGTGGTGATGGACCAGAACCCGGACATCGTATTGCTGCAAGAGATCGAACCGGGGGTGTTCGCTTCGCTCGTCGACGAGCTCCGCGATCTCCACAATGAAGCCGGTTCGTACGACGCGTACGAGCCGAGCATTCTGCAGGGGGTGGTCAGCCGTTTCCCCGTGGAGTTCCACGCGAGTCTTCCGGATTACGGCGAAGTGCAGAAGGCCATCGTCCGTTCTCCCGCCGGTCCCATCGCCATCTACAACGTGCACCTGTTGCGGAGCGGCGCGTGGACGCAGAGGTACCGCCAGGAGGCGTCGATCCTGAGGGAGAAGGTCCTTCGGGAGAGGGGGCCAGTCATCCTCGGAGGCGATTTCAACGCGCCCGATCAATCCCAGCCGTACAAGTTGATCCAGGAATACCTGAAGAACGCGCACTGGGAGGCGGGGCTCGGCTTCGGTCTCACGTATCCCACGTCCGAAGTCCGGCTCTTCGGCGTCGTTCCCCTCCCGCCTCTGGTGCGCATCGACCACATCTTTTTCAGCAGTCATTTCGTTGCGCGCCGGGCGGGGACGATCGCGGACTCTGGAGGTTCGGATCATTTTCCCGTGTTCGCGGAGCTCGAGCTGGAACCCGCTCCGCCGGGAGCCCTCGACTGGCGAGCGGCACCGAAGACGAGCTCGCCTGCGCGTGCTTCGAGTGCTTCGCGGGCCGGATACTCATGCCCGTGAACCCGCCGGAGCTCGTCTCCGCGCTGTGAGTTCACCGACCACCCGAGCTCGGACCGGGCGACGTCCCCCGCGTGGTATAGGTCCAGAAGGATCGCTCGTCGTTCTGTCGTCCCACGGGGCGAACCGAGTCGGAGCGACCGATGGACCGGAGCCATGCCCCCGACGCCCTGCGCCGACCCGACGCGCGGGAGCTCCTTCGCCGCGTGCGCCGGATCGAGCTCGCCACGCGCCGCGCGGTCGAGGACCGGCTCGCCGGCCAGTATCACTCCGTGTTCAAGGGGCGCGGCATGGCCTTCAGCGACGTGCGCGCCTACGCGCCCGGCGACGAGGTGCGCGCCATCGACTGGAACGTCACGGCCCGCACCGGCCAGCTCCACGTGAAGCGGTTCGTCGAGGAGCGGGAGCTCACGGTCGTCTTGCTCGTCGACGCCTCCGCCTCGACGGACTTCGGCTCGCGCGAGCGGACCAAGGCGGAGGTCGCCGCGGAGATCGCGGCGCTGGTCGCGTTCAGCGCCGTGTCGAACGGCGACCGCGTGGGGCTCGTCCTCTTCACGGATCGTGTCGAGCGGTTCGTCCCGCCGCGCAAGGGTCGGCGCCACGCGCTCCGGCTCGTCTCGGAGGTGCTCCGCTTCCGGCCCGAAGGGCGGCGCACCTCGATCCGCGCCGCGCTCGAGTTCCTCCGGCGGGCGCTGCGGCGGCGGACCGTCGCGTTCCTCGTCTCGGACTTCCTCGAGCCGGCGCCGCCCGGCGGCGCGGGACCGGAGGACCCGCTCCCGTTCGAGCGCGCGCTCCGGATCGCGGCGCGGCGCCACGAGGTCGTACCGGTTCGCCTGGCCGATCGGCTCGAGGCGGAGCTCCCGGACGCAGGGCTCGCGCTGCTTGAGGATCCCGAGACCGGCCGGGCGCTGCGCGTCGACCTCTCGGACCGGCGGGTGCGCGCCCTGTTCGCGGCCGCGGCGGAGGAGGAGGACGAGCGGCTCCGGCGCGCCTTCGCCCGGCTCGAGCTCGACTCGGTGACCGTCCGCGCCGACGCCGCCGACCACGTCGCGCCGCTCGTGGCCTTCTTCCGGGCGCGCGCGAGGAAGCTGGCGTGAGGAGGCTCGCGGTCGCCCTCGCGGCCGCCTGGGCCGCCGCGGCGGGCGCGGAGCCGTTGGCGCACCCTTGGTCCGTCCAGGCGCGCGCGGCGCGCGCCGAGGTCCGCCTCGGCGAGCCGTTCGGCTACGAGCTCGAGATCCGCCACGCACCTGCGGAGAGCTACGCACTCCCGGCGGAGCTGGCCCTCGGTCCGTTCGAGGCGGAGGCGCCGCGCTGCGCGCGCGAGGCGGCCGGCGACGGCGTCACCACGACGTGCACGATGCGGCTCGCGCTCTTCGAGCTCGGCGCGCACGACGTCCCGGCCATCCCGCTCGCGGTCCGGACGCCCGCGGGCGACGCGCGCCTCGCCGTCCCGGGGCCGCGCATCACAGGCGCCGGCGTCGTCGATCCTGCCGCGGACCCGGCGGCGCTCGCGCTCCGGGACCCCGCGCCGCCCGTCCCGCTGCTCGTCCCGACCTGGCGGCCGCTCGTCGCCGGCGGCGCGCTCCTCGCCGCGCTCGCGCTCGCGATCGCCGTCGCCCGGGCGGCGCGCCGCGCGCGGCGCCGAGCGTCGCCGCCCGTCGCGCCGCCCGTCGCCCCCGAGGCCCGGCTCCTCGCCCGCCTGGACGCGCTCGGGGCGTCGGGGTGCGACGCGCGCGCCTTCGCGTTCGCGCTCTCCGAGGCCGTCCGTGAGCACGTCGCCGCGCTCGCAGCGATCCCGGCGCTCGAGCTCACGACCGGGGAGCTCGTCGAGCGGCTCGGCCGCGCCGACAATCCCCGCCTCGACGCGGGCGAGGTCGGGGCGGGGCTCGAGCGGCTCGACGTGGTGAAGTTCGCCGGCGGCGAGCTCACTCCTGCGCAGCGCGCCGGCGCGCTGCGGTGGGCGCGGAGGCTGGTCGGGGGGACGACGACCGCCACCGCGACCCCGACCCCG
>Ga0318498_10000455_pt1 | contig 11479 bp, 8 predicted proteins | sample GRESIP109b1f24_FD_203488 | JGI IMG/M metagenome (GOLD analysis project Ga0318498, IMG submission 203488) | Tropical soil microbial communities from Luquillo Experimental Forest, Puerto Rico - GRE.SIPMG.109b1f24 | ecosystem: Environmental > Terrestrial > Soil > Tropical forest > Bulk soil... | reverse complement strand
CGGTGACCGCGACGGCGAGCTCCACCCTGGACGAGCACGTGGTCTTGCGGTACAGGCGGGTCAGGTAGGCCTCCACGGTCTTGACGCTGATGTCGAGAGCGCGGGCGATCTGCTGGTTGGTGCGGCTCTCGTGGACGAGCAGGGCCACGGTGCGCTCGCGCGCGGTCAGCGCCACCGGTCCCCGGGTCCGGACGTGGGGCGCTCCGGTGAGCGTCGTGACCGGTGCGGAGAACCCGGCCGCGCGCATGGCCGCGGCGACCGCGCGAGCCCGGGCGGGTGCGCCGATGCGTTCCCAGGCGGCGTGCGCGGCCGCCAGGGTCGTGGCCGGGTCGTCGCCGATCTGGCCTCGCGCGGTGAGCGCCTCGGCGGCCAGCGTGGCGGCCCCCGCCGCCTCCGCCTGCTGCAGCGCCCGCCGGGCCGGCTCGGGGTTGCGGGTCGCGTAGGTCCGGGCCAGCCCGCTGAGGATCTCATTCAGCGGCGCGGCCTGGTCGAGCCCGGCCAGGGCCGTCGCGGCGTAGCAGGTCACGTCCTGGTCACCGCAGGAGAAGGCGGTCTCCGCCAGGCGGTACAGCACGAGCGGCAGGGCCGTCCGGTACACGCTGCGCGTGCCGATGTCGCAGACGTCCGCCAGGCGGCGCATGGCGTCAGCCGGGCGGCCGTCGTTGGTGTCCAGGCCGGCCTGCGCCCAGGCGCTCATCTCGGCCGGTCCGGTAGCCGCCAGCCGCCCGGCGAGCCGGCGGCTCTCCCCGGGCAGCCCGAGTCCTCGCAGCAGTTCCACGCGCAGCGCGATGACGGTCCCCGCGAGGGCGGCCGGGAACGCGCTCACCTGGTTATTGTCCAGCGAGGCGGCACTCGCCTGCGCCGCCGTCCAGTTTCCGCCCAGCCAGCTGCACACGATCTCGGTGAATTGCCAGAACGGCTCGGCCAGCAGCGGGGCCGCGTAGTGGCAAGCCCGCCTGGCCTCGGCCAGGTCGGCCCGGGCCTGCCCTAACTGGCCGAATACGCAGCGGCAGACCGATGAGGCGGTCAGGGACCACACCAGCGCCACGGGGTCGTCGGCCGCCGCCGTCCGCTGCTGGGCGAGCACGGCCAGGCACTCGCTCACCTCGCCGCGCCGCAGCGCGGTCTGGGCCGCTTGGCTCAGGGCGGCCACGCGCGACACGGGCCGCTCCGACCCGTCGTTCAGAACGGACAGCCACGTGGTTTCCAGCACCGGGACCTCGCCGGCCGCTGGCTCAAGCCGGGCCCGGCGCAGGCGCTCGGCCACCGACTCCGGATGTGCCACACGGGTAGTTTACGTACCGGCCCGCCCGCGTTAAGGGTTATCCCTACTGGGATTGCATGTGAGTTTGCGGCAGACTCTCCGTACACGGCCAGGAAAGCCAGCCGTGGGGGGGTGGCTGGCCGTGCCCACGGGCCGGTGCCGTCAGGCGCCGGCTCGCTCTGCAGGTAGGCCGGGCCCGGCTGGGGGGCCGGTGCCTGGCCGCCTGCCGTGATCTGCGCACCGATGACCGATTCCTGCCGCCGGCGTCGGCGACGTGCCCGTGGCGGCTTCGCCTGTCCTGGCGCGGCACGTCCAACCTTCGAGTTTCCTGCAGATTGCGCGGCTGACGGCGCAGGAGTTGGCGCGCTGATCAGCCGAAGTGGGAGAATGTGATGATCCAGCGTCCCGAGAAGGGGAGTTATGATCACGCGTGGGCCCGAAGGCACCGCGGCTGTTCATCGGATGATCGCCTCCCCCGGCGCCGGCGCCCCGACCGCGCTCCGCATCATGCTGGGCGCCCAGCTGCGCCGGCTGCGTGAGGCCAAGCGGATCACCCTGGAGGACGCCGGGTACGTGATCCGCGCGTCGGGCTCGAAGATGAGCAGGCTGGAGACCGGCCGGGTCGGCTTCAAGCCACGCGACATCGCGGACCTGCTCACCTTTTACGGGGTGACGGACGACCGGGAGCGCGAGACCCTGCAGGAACTGGCCCGGCAGGCCAGCGCCCGGGGATGGTGGCATGACTACGCCGACATCATGCCCGCCTGGCTCGAGCCGTACGTGGGCCTGGAGGAGGCGGCGAGCTCGATCCGCTGCTACGAGATCCAGTTCGTCCCCGGGCTGCTGCAGACCCCGGACTATGCCCGCGCGGTCGCGGCCGTCGGCTTCCCGGCCGGATCTGCGGCCGAGATCGAGCGGCGGGTCAGCCTGCGGATGGCCCGCCAGGCCGTGCTCACCCGCCCCACGCTGGCGCATCTGTGGCTGGTGCTGGACGAGGCGGCGCTCCGGCGCCCGGTGGGCCGGCCCGACGTCATGCGCGGCCAGCTCCGGCACCTGCTGGACATGGGCGCGCGGTCCAACGTCAGCCTGCAGATCATCCCGCTGGCCCGGGGCGCGCACGCCGCGGCGGGGGGCCCGTTCTCGATCCTGCGCTTCGGCGAGCCGGACCTGCCGGATGTGGTCTACCTCGAGCAGCTCACCAGCGCTCTTTACCTGGACAAGCGAGAGGCGGTCGACCACTACCTGGCCGTGATGGAGCGCCTGTGCGTCGAGGCCCTGCCGACGCCGGCCAGCCTGGAGATGCTGAACGGGATGCTGAGGGACTCGTAACGCGAGATCAGCCGCGGATCCGGGCCAGCACCAGGGTGATGTCGTCCTCGCGGTGTCGGCGCAGTTCCTGGGTGACGGCGTCGCTGGCCTCGCCGAGCGTGGTGCCGGGCTCGGCCAGGACCCGGCCGAGCTCGTGGCACAGCGCGGCCAGGCCGGCGTCAATGGTCCGGGTGCGGCTTTCCACCAGCCCGTCGGTATACAGCGCGAGCGTGGTTCCGGGGGTCAGGTTCAGCCGCGTGGCCTGGAAACACTCGGCACCTAGGCCGAGCGGGAGCCCGGGGGGCAGGTCCAGCATCGTCGCCTCGCCGCCGGGTGGCACCAGCGCTGGCGGCAGGTGACCGGCCTGAACGATCTCGCAGCTCGCGCCGAGCGGGTCGATGACCGCGTAGATGCAGGTGGCGAACGGCGCGGCGGCTATCTCGGAGGCCATCTTGTCCAGGCGGCGCAGTACCTGCTCGGGCGGCAGGTCCAGATCGGCCAGGGTATGCGCCGCGGTACGCAACTGCACCATGACCGCCGCGGCCTCCGGGCCGTGGCCCATCGCGTCACCGACGATCAGGGCGGCGCGGCCGCCGGACAGCGGGACGATGTCATGCCAGTCGCCCCCGATCACGCTCGCGCCGACCGGCAGGTAGCGGTGCGCTACCTCCAGGCCGTCGGGGACGTGCGGCTGGCCGGGCAGCAGGCCCTGCTGCAGCGCCGCCGCGGTCCGCCGTTCCTGGTCGTACAGCCGGGCGTTGTCGATGCATACCGCCGCGCGCGAGGCCAGCTCACCGGCCAGGGCCACATCACCGGGGTTGAACGCCGGGCTGGCCGGAGTCCGCCCGAATATCGCGCACCCCACCACGACGTTACGGGCGATGAGCGGCATGGCCATGTAGGAGGTGAAGTCGGTCGTCGCCTTCCCGGAGCCGTAGCGGCCGATCCGCCGGGCGGTCTCGCCGTCGAGGTGGTCGAACAGGACCGGGCCGCCGGCCGTCATGGCCTGGGAGCCGGGAGTGCCCGGGCCGAGGACGAGCACCTCGCCGGTCCGCATCAGCTTGTCGGCCACGTCCGGGGGCTGGCCGACCCGGCGGGCAGCCAGCCGCCGCACCGCCGCCCCGGCCGGCGGCGGGGCCAGCTCATCGGCGGCGAGCAGGCGCTCGGCCGCGTAGATGATCGTCAGGTCGGCGAACCCGGGCACGGCGGCCTCGGCCACCTCGGCCGCGGTCTGGGCCAGGTCCAGGCTGCTGCCGATCCGGGCCGCGGCCTCGCTCAGCCAGCTGGGCGCGGGCTGCGGCCAGGCCCGCTGGACGATCACCACCGCGCCGCCGCCCAGCCCGCCCAGCGGCTCCCAGCGGATCGCGAACCGGCCCTCGCCCAGCCGGCCGCCGGCCACGGTCGCGGTCCAGACCCGGCCGGCGGCCACCTCGGCCAGCGCCAGGCTGACCAGCTCACGCTGGCCCGGACCGGTCATCAGCACGTCGCACACGTCACGTCCGGCCACGGCCGCCGTCGGATGCCCGAACAACCGGGTAGCGGTCACCGACCAGGAGGTCACCCGCCCGCTAGGGTCCAGGGTGAAGGTGGCGAGGCCGGCCAGGTCAGGCTCGCGCCGTCGGGGCAGTCCGATACCGCCGTCCCTGGGCATCTGCGACTCCATCGGCACCTGTACCAGCCTTGACGACGAGTCCGCCGGGCGGCGGCTTTCCGGGCGTAGCGGCCGCGGCCCCTCGTCCCGCGGCGACTCGGTGCGGGCGGCCAGGCCCGTACCGTTTGGATACCGTGCAAACACGAAATGTATCGCACCGCGCCGGGATCCGGCGGCTAGGCGCCACGAATCCGGGCCCGGGTCGGCGACTACTGGCCGGGCGGCCAGCCGGGGATACCAGGGTGATCGCGGTAAGCGGGCCGCCGGGCCGGCGCGGCTGGATCGCCCCCGGCCGCATCTGCCCCGGTTTCGGCGGTAATCCGGAGTTGCCGGGGCGGTCGGATGCGCCGGCCGTTATCTTATGGGTGAGCGGCCATTACGTTTAAGGACGGTCCCGAATGTCCGTTGACTTGGGCGATCGGGCGGCTGGCCGCGGCTCATCCTTATCCCCCGGCCAGTCCGCGATGGTAGACACGTTTATCCGCGGGCCCCGCCTCGGTACGGGAGTGGCCAGCCGCGCCATTCTGGGACCGGATCTGCCGGGTGCTCCCCGCGCCGCCTTCCTCGTCACGCCGGGCGTCGGCTTATGACGCGGTCGCGGGAGGCAGGAGCGACGGGCGGCCTGCTCGGCGTGGACGTGGGCGGCAGCGGCATACGCGTCGGGTTCTTCGATCCGCCGGCCTTGCTGCGTCATCTCATCAGTAAGCCGGACCCGGGCCAGGGCGAGCAGTTCGATCCGGACCTGACGTGGCTGGAGGTGGCCTCGGCCATCCGCGAGCTGACCGCCGGCGGCCTGCGGGTACGGGCGGTCGGCCTGACGGCGCACCTGGCCACGGTGCTGACCGACGCCGACGGCTGGCCGACCGCGCACGCGATGCTGTGGCAGGACAACCGGGCCTGGCGGGAAGCCGTGGAACTGGGGGCCGCGCTCGGCCCGGAGCTTGAATTCGTGACCGGCAGGCCGCCGGCGGCCGAGTCCGCGGCGGCGCGGATGCGGATGCTGGCCAAGACCCGGCCGCACCTGCCCGGCCGGACCAAGTGCCTGCTGAGTCTCAAGGACTACCTGGTCCTCAAGCTCACCGGACAGGCGGGCACCGATCCGGCCACGGCCTCCTACACGCAACTGTTCGACGTCCGGCAGCGGCACTGGTCGCCGCGGATCGCCCGGGAATGCGGCGTGCCCATGGAGATCCTGCCCCGCGTCCGGCCGGGTACCGCCCTGGCCGGACGGGTGACGTCGGCGGCGGCGCAGCTGACCGGCCTGGAGCCCGGCACCCCGGTTGCGGTCGGCGGGCCGGACGGCTCCACCGGGACGCTGGGCGTAGGAGCGGTCCGGGCCGGACAGACCATTGACATCGCCGGGACGACCGACGTCCTGCTGCACGTGACGGACCGGCCGGCGGAGCACGTCAGCGCGGGTACGGTGCTCAACGCCCATCTCCTGGCTGACCTGTGGACGATGGGCGGCCCGACCGGCCTGACCGGGGGCGGCCTGGACTGGCTCGCGGTCACCCTCGGCCATGAGTCCGCCGCGGCCGCGTACCTGGCCCTGGCCCCCTGCCTTGATGCGGCGGACCCCGGAGACCTCATGATCCGGACCACGCTTACCGGCCGCCGTCTTCCGGGGTGGGATGCCCAGCTGCGGGGGCGCATCGACGGGATCTCCGGGGAGCACGGGCCCGCCCATCTGATGCGCGCGGCCGAGGAGGGCGGTGCCTTCGAAGTGCGCCTGGGGATCGACGCGCTGCGTTCCAGCGGAGCCGTGGTCGGCGGCGTGATCCTGGCCGGCGGCACGACCCTCTCGCCGCGCGCCGCGCAACTGCGGGCCAACGTCTGGGGCGTCCGGGTGGCCACCACCGCCGAGCCGCACGCCAGCCTGCGCGGCGCGGCGCTCGTCGCGGCGGTGGCGGGCGGGCTGTTCGGGGATGCGCAGCAGGCGGCGGCGGGGATGACGCCGCGAATGCGGTGGCATGAGCCTGATCCAGCCGGGGCAGCGGCCACCGAGCGGCGCTTCCGGCGGTGGTGCGCGGTCATGGCGTGACCGCATAACCGCGGGATGTAACGATTGCGCGGGCCGGGACGGTCCTGGCGGCGGCGCATCTCGTTCCGGCCCGGAAGCTGGTTCGCCCGCTGATACAGTGAGGGCATTTTCCAGAGCAGATGGCTGGCCCGGCACCCTGTCCAGCCGCAGGTTGGTAGCCCCGGGGGGACACGATGAACCGGCCGGTGCACATCAGCATCCGCGATGACCTGCGGATGAGACTCAGCGCCGGTGAATGGGCCGCCGGGGAGCGGCTGCCCTCCGAAACCGAGCTCGCCGCCCGGTACGGTGTCGCGCGCATGACGGTCCGGCAGGCCATCGGCGCCCTGGCCTCGGAGGGGGCGATCATCCGCCGGCAGGGCCTGGGGACCTTCGCGGCCGACGGGCGCCCGACCAGGACCGTGGACCTGCTGCTGAGCTTCACCGAGGAGATGCGCAGGCAAGGCCGCCAGGTCGAGACAAGATTGATCAGTGCCGCGGTCGAGCAGCCGCCGCCGGCGGCCCGTGAGGCGCTGCAGCTCGGACCGTCCGCCGCCGCGGTGGCGGTCCGGCGAGTGCGGGTGGTGGACGGCTGCCCGGTCGTGGTGCAGAACTCGTGGCTGCCGTATGCGCGTTTCGCGGGCCTGGACGCCGATCCGCTGCTGGATGGTTCCCTGTACGCGATGCTCGAGGCCCGGTACGGGGTGCGGATCATGCGGGCCAGGCAGTCCATCACCGCCGCGGCGGCGGGCGAGCCTGACGGGGCCGCGCTCGGGCTGCAGCCCTGCGAGCCGGTGCTCCGGATCTCCAGGACCACGTACGACAGCTCGAACCTCATCATCGAGTTCGCGATGAGCGCGATGCGCCCCGGCTACCCGATCGAGACGATCATGGAGCGCAGGCAGGAGCCGTGACCGTGGGGAGCGGTCCGGGGCGCCGCTCCCCGCGGGCGCAGGCTTACAGGCGCATCGCGTCCGGCAGCACGAAGTAGTACAGCAGGGCGATGAGGATCAGGTAGCCCAGGATGAACAGGCTCCAGCCCATGTTGTACCTGATCACCACGCCCTCCTTGCGCACGTACTTGGTCGTGGATACCCCGACGCTCGTCGTCTGCGGAGCGATGGCCTTGCCGACCTCGGCGCCGACCGAGTTCAGCGAGGGAAACAGCAGAACCGGGGCGCCCAGGATCTTGGCCACGGACAGCTGGACCGCCCCGAACAGCGCATTGGACGAGGTGTTGCTGCCGGACAGGCCGACCGCTATCCAGCCGAGGATGGGCGAGAGCAAGATAAACGGCGTGCCCACCTTGGAGAAGCCGTTGGCCAGGGAGTTCGCCATGCCCGAGTAGGCGTACACATAGGCGAGACCGAAGATGAACGGCCCGACCAGGAGCGCTCCCCAGGTCTGGCGGAACGTGTTGCGGAAGATGGTGCGGATCTGGCCCCGGGGACGCAAGAACAGGGCGATCAGGAACCAGGACACCATGATGGCCGTCCCCGCGATGAACGGCTCGAACTTCCAGGACGACTCGACCGTGCCACCGAGCGAGCCGACGGCGCTCACCTTCGGCTCGAACGGGATGTACTTGGGCAGCGACGACCAGGGGCCGGTCCAGGCGATGACCACCCCGATCAGGATGAGGAACGGCACCAGCGACCGGATGACGCGCTGTCGCCGGCTGCCCGCCGACCAGTGCGCCGCCGGGGTACCGGGGCTGTCCGCGGGCGTGGCTCCGGCCGGCACGGGCTCCTGGTCGTAGGCGCTGATCTCCTCCGGAGTGAGTTCCCGGCCGCCGAAGCCCAGCACGGTCTTCGGCTGCCATATCCGCAGCAGGCCGACCAGCGCGGCGAAGCAGACCAGCGAGCCGACGATGTCGGGCAGGTAGGGGCCGAGCCACTCGGCCACGGGGAACTGCCCCGCGATGTAGCCGAGCGAGCCGACGATGGCCAGCGGCCAGCCGTCACGCAGGCCCCGCTTGCCGCTGACGAGGTAGATGAGGATCCAGGGCGGCAGCAGGGCCAGCAGCGCGACGATCTTGCCGACCGAGGCGGACAGCGACAGCAGCGGGAGGCCGGTCACCGCGGCCAGCCCGATGATCGGAGTGCCCAGGGAGCCGAAGGAGCACGGGGCGTTGTTCGCGAGCGCGGCGACCCGGATCGCGGCCAGGTCGGCCACCCCGAGCCCGATGAGGATGGGGGCCACGATGGCCCAGGGATAACCGAACCCGACCAGCCCTTCCAGCAGCGCGCCGAACGCCCAGGCCATCAGCAGCGTCTGGACCCGGATGTCCGCGCCCGCCTGGCGGATCAGCCAGCGCTTGAAGTCGTCGAAGGTTCCGGTCATCACCATCGTGAAATAGATGATCACGCCCCAGAACACGACCCAGTCGACCGACCAGACGCCGGTCGCGGCGCCGAGGCCCTAGGAGGCCATCGTGTTGGGGAACGGGGCATGCCATACGGCCGTCGCCAGGATGACCGTGACCACCGAGCCGATGATCACCGTCTGCCACGCGGTCATCCGGAAGACGGCCAGTAAGACGAGTAACAAGACGACCGGCAGGAGGGCCAGCAGGGCACTGCCGGCCACGGAGCTCAGCGGGTCGAGGACTTGGGTGAAGGGTTCCATCGGTAGCTCCTAGAGGGGAGGCGAGGGAAAGCCGACGACCTGCAGGACGCGACCTTGCGGCCAGTCGCCCGGCTTGCCTGAAATGTTCGCCCGAATGGGTCGTGCTGGCAAGGGTTAGCGATGGTTTGTTAACTGACTACCCTCTCGCCCACTCTAGTCCGGCTAGCCCCTCTCGCGGCCCTCGTCCGGCCTGATCCGTATCGCCCTATCTCGCCCTGGTTGTCGCGGTCACGGGTCTTTCTGTAGTTCCCGGACCGTGAACCCGGCCACGCGCTTGTACTCCTCGGTGATCCGGGCGAGTTCCGCAACGGTCACGTAGTCCTCCAGGCGCTCGAACGGACGATCGCCGGTCCGCTCGAACACCTCCCGCAGGATCGCGTCAGGCGGGCTGCGCCGGTTGGCGAGCACGACCGCTGCGGTCGCCTCCCGACGGCGGTCCTCGTACGCCGCCAGCGCGGCGACCGGGTCGCCGGGGTCGGCGGCCAGCGCGTCGGCGGCCGCGCGAGCATCCAGGATGGCCTGGCCGGCGCCGTTCGAGCCGCGGGGGACCATCGGGTGCGCGGCGTCGCCGAGCAGGGTCACCCGGCCGTGGCTCCATCTCGGCAAGGGCTCGGCGTCCACCATCGGGTATTCGAGCAGGACCGTGGAGGCCTGCAGCAAGGCCGGCACGTCCAGCCAGTCGAACCGCCAGTCAGCGAAGCGGGGCAGGAAGTCCTCGATGTCACCTCGCTGGGTCCAGTCGCGGCCCGCCCGCTGCGGGGTCTCGAGCTCGGCGACCCAGTTGACCAGCTGCCCGCCCCGGCCGTCAGCGTGATTCCGGATGGGATAGATGACGAGCTTGCCGGTGGCCAGCCATCCGGCGCGGATCATGCTGGCGCCGGTGAGGATGGGCGGCCACACCGAGACCCCGCGCCACATCGTCACCCCGCTGTAGCGCGGTGGTCCCTCATCCGGGAAGAGCTGGGCCCGGACCGCCGAGTGGATGCCGTCCGCGGCGATGACCACGTCGGCCTCCAGGCCGGTCGTGGTCCCGTCGGCTCGCTCGATCCGGGCGACCGCGCGGCGATCGTCCTGGTCCACCCGCGTCACGCGACGGCCGGTCGACACGGCTGCGGCGCCGAGCCGCTCGGTCACCGCGCCCAGCAGCACCTGGTGCAGGTCGGCCCGGTGGATCGAGTACTGCGGGTCCGGGTAGCCGGCCGCCCGCCCGGCCGGCTCGGCGTAGATGAACTGGCCGAACCGGTTGTAGAAGACCGACTCACCGGTGAGGACGGCGCGCCGCGACAGCTCTTCTTCCAGGCCCAGCTCGCCGAGCAGCCTGGACGCATGCGGCAGGATGTTGATCCCCACGCCGGCAGGCGCGAACCTGCTGGCACTCTCCACCACCCGGCACGGCAGGCCGGTCCGGTGCAGTTCGAGCGCGGTGGTCAGCCCGCCGATCCCGGCGCCGACCACCAGCACCGCCGGGCCCTGACGGGCTGACCGCTTTCGATGCGACACACCCGGCTCCGGCAGGCTCGTCATCGGTCGATCCCACGCCAGAGTACGTGGGCGGCCATGGGGAGAACCGACAGAGCCCGCCACGACTCGTGGCGGGGCTCCGCGGCGTGCGCGGTTCTCGTCAGTTCCCCGGGGGATGCATCGTCAGGACCTGCATTCCCGTTTGATACTCCTCGTTGAGGATGAACCCGAACGCGATGAGGTACAGCGCGGCCATCGGCGCGATGGCCGTCCACACCTTCCACTGCTCGCCGGCCTGCCGCTTCTCGATGACCCAGCGCTTCACCGGCGGCAGCCGGAGCAGGACCAGCGGGAGGCTGATGGCCATGATCTGGTAGAAGCGCTGGTGGAAGACGGGGTCGCCGTCACCCTGCGGCCCGTCGAAGGGCCGGAACCCGTCGAGCAGGGCCAGGTGGAGGATGATCAGGGCCCAGATGACGTAGGTCATCTTCTGCAGCTTCTTCCACCAGGTCCCCATCCTCCGCTGCGCCGGCGTATTGGCCGTAACCAGCAGCGGGAAGGCGACGAGAATGATGAGGAGGCCAGCCACGAGGAAGGTGTGCCCGGCGAGGCGGCCGAAGACGCCCCCGTTGAAGTTGCTCACGATGGCTGCGGTGGTCGAGTCCGAGATGCCGATGAGCGCGAAGAAGATGCCGTACCACCGCCGGAGCGGGGCGAACCACCGCGCTCCCGTCAGGGTAATCAGCGGGGTGATCGACACGGCGATCAGGAAGCAGAGCTCGCCTCCGGACCCCAAGATGTCGGCTTCGACGAAGGTGAGGGAATTCTTCTCGTTCAGCGACAGCCACCCGCGCATGACGAAGAACCACGGGACGAACGCGGGGAGGCGCAGGAAGAACAGCGCTATGGACCGTCGCTTGAACCGGGGGAAGTACGTAGATGGCTGGGCCATCCAGACATCGATGGACCTTCTTTTGGCATGTGACTCTACGTACCCGTCTTCCTCGTATTCCGGATAAAGATCATCCTGATAGAGGTCGTCGGCGTACGCGGTGTCCTGGTATGCGCCGTCGTCCGCGTAAGAACCAGGTGGTGGGATCGTACCTTGACTCACTTTTCTCCCTGCCTCCTCGTGCTATTCCCAGAC
>Ga0318498_10000449_pt1 | contig 11507 bp, 10 predicted proteins | sample GRESIP109b1f24_FD_203488 | JGI IMG/M metagenome (GOLD analysis project Ga0318498, IMG submission 203488) | Tropical soil microbial communities from Luquillo Experimental Forest, Puerto Rico - GRE.SIPMG.109b1f24 | ecosystem: Environmental > Terrestrial > Soil > Tropical forest > Bulk soil... | reverse complement strand
GTACACCAGCGCATCGTGAGGAAGCTAGCTGCGAAAAGATCGGGGAAGAAAGGGGCTTTGGGGAAGATCCCGTGCACCATAGACCCCCGGATCTTCCCCGGAGCCCGGATCCTCCCCGGAAAGCCAGATCGCGGCTAGGGGCGGGCGGACCTGAGCCAGCTGGCCAGCTGGACGCGGGAAGATACCCCGAGCTTGCCGTAGATGTGCTCGATGTGCGCGTCGACGGAGCGCTTGGAGATGACCAGCCGCTCGGCGATCTCCCGGTTGGACAGTCCCTCGGTCACCAGGCCGGCGATCTCCCGCTCGCGGCTGGTCAGCCCGCCCGCCCGGGCCGCCCCGGCGGGCGCCCGTCCCGGCGGCGGCTGATGGCTGGAGTGCGGCGGGAGGCCGTCGCCGGCGTGACGCCGGAACGGTGTGGAACGGTGTGGAACGGCGCGGAACTGTGTGGAACCTTATCACAGACTGAGACGCGGCTGTAGAAATGCTGAGACACGTTGAACCGCCACCCACCGCCAAACGTGCTTAACCAGGGAGATTGCCGCATGGGAACGGGGAGCGTCATGCGAGTTCGGCTGCTGGGACCGGTCGATGTTACCGTCGGGAGCGAAGCCAGGCCGGTGAGCGGTCTGCGACGGAAGGCCGTGCTGGCAACCCTGGCGCTGCACGCCAGCGAGGTGGTCAGCACCGGCCGCTTGGTCGACGCCGTCTGGGGCGAGGCCGCGCCCGCCGCGCTGAACACTCTGCAGAGTCACGTGTCGTACCTGCGCACCGTGGTCGGCAAGGCCGCCATCGTGGCCCGCCCGCCCGGTTACCTGCTTGATCTCGGCGATGACGGTACCGACCTGCAGCTGGCCGAGCGGCTGCTGCGCCAGGGCGCGCAGTCCGCGGACCCGGTGCGCGCGGCCGCGGACCTGCGGGAGGCGCTGGCCCTGTGGCGCGGTCGGTCGCTGGCCGACCTGGCCGGGCTGGCCTGGCTGGAACAGCAGGCGGAGCGGCTGGACCTGCTCCGCGAGCAGATCAGGCACGCGCTGTCCGAGGCGAGGCTGGCGGCCGGGGAACACCGGCAGCTGGTACCCGAACTCGAGCAGATGGCCGCCGATCACCCGCTCGACGAGCAGGTCCACGCCCAGCTGATGATGGCGCTGTACCGCGGCGGGCGGCAGGCCGACGCGCTGGCCGTCTACCAGCGGCTGCGCTCCACCCTGGCCGAGGAACTCGGGCTGGCGCCCGCCCCGGCACTGCGCGAGCTGGAGACCGCCATCCTGCGGCAGGACACCGCGCTGGATGCGTCCGCCCCGGAGGCTACCCTGCGGTCGGCCGCGCCGCTCACGCCCCCGGTGCCGGTCCCGGCGCAACTCCCGCCGCCGGTGGCGGCGTTCGCCGGCCGCGACGCGGAACTGGCCCGCCTCGACGCGATCCTGGACGACCCGGAGGCAGGCGAGGCCGCCGGCGTCACCATCTCGGTGATCACCGGAACGGCCGGGGTGGGCAAGACCGCCCTGGCGGTGCACTGGGCGCACCGGGTCGCCGCGCGGTTTTCCGCCGGGCAGCTGTACGTCGACCTGTGCGGATTCGACCCGGCCGGGCCCGCGCTCGACCCGGGCCAGGCGTTGCGCGGGTTCTTCGAGGCGTTCGGGGTGCCGCCGGAGAGGGTCCCGGCCAGCCTGGCGGACCAGGTGGCGCTGTACCGCAGCCTGCTAGCCGGCCAGCGGGTGCTCGTGGTACTCGACAACGCACGCGACGCCGGGCAGGTGCGCCCGCTGCTGCCCGGCTCGCCCGGATGCCTGGCCGTCGTGACCAGCCGCAACCACCTCGCCGGCCTGATCGCCGGGCACGGCGCGCACCCGCTGGGCCTGGACCTGCTCACCCCGGAGGGGGCACGCGAGCTGCTGGCCCGCCGGGTGGGTGCCGGCCGGTCCGCCCGCGAACCCGACGCGGTCGACGAGATCATCGCCGGCTGCGCGCGCCTGCCGCTGGCGCTGACCATCGCCGCGGCCCGCGCCGCCACCAGCCCCCGGTTTCCGCTCGCCGTGTTCGCGGCCGACCTGCGCGAGGCGGGGCATGCGCTCGACCCGTTCGGCGGCGATGACGCGGCCACCGACATCAGGGCCGTGTTCTCCTGGTCCTACCGGGCGCTGAATCCGGACACGGCGCGGATGTTCCGGCTGCTCGGCCTGCACCCGGGCCCGGACATGACCGTCGGCGCCGCGGCCAGCCTGGCCGGGATCGCGCCGGATCTGGCCCGCGCGCTGCTGGCCGAGCTGACCCGCGGGCACCTGCTCAGCGAGCGTCGTCCCGGCCGGTACGCCTTCCACGACCTGCTCCGCGCTTACGCCACCGAGCAGGCGCGGGACCGTGACGACGACGGCGCCCGGCGCGCCGCGGTGAACCGGCTCCTCGACCACTGGCTGCACACCGCGTGCGCCGCCGCGGCGCTGCTCGACCCGTTCTTCGCCCCGGACCCGGCCGAACCGCCGCTGCCCGGGGTCGCCCTCGCCGCGCCCGCCACCGCTGATGAAGCGCTGCGCTGGTTCGCCGCCGAGCACGCCACGATCCAGGCGGCCGTGTCGCTGGCCGCCAGGACCGGTCTCGCCGGGTACGCCTGGCGGCTCGCCTGGGCGCTGAGCACCTTCCTGCTGCGCCGGGGGTGCTGGGACTATCACGCCCGGGCCTGCCGGGCCGCCCTGGACGCCGCCCGCCTGGCCGGCGATGTGGCCGGGGAAGCCCACGCGCGGCTCCTGCTCGCTCTCGGCGACGCCAGATCCGGTCGCCGCGACGCCGCCCCGGCGTTCCGCGAGTCGCTGCGGCTGCTCGCCGCGGCCGGCGGCTATCACCGCAGCCGGGCGACCGCGCACAGCAGCCTGATCTGGATCGCCGAGCAGCAGGAGCGCTACGGCGACATGCTCGATCACGCGGTGCGGGCCCTGGAGCTGTCCCGGGCCTCCGGCGACCAGACCCTGGAGATCATGAGCCTCAACGACGTCGGCTACAGCCACGCGCGGCTCGGGAACTACGGGCAGGCCATCGCCTACTGCGGGCAGGCCCTGGCCGGCAGCCGGGCCGCCGGGGAACGCAACTGGGAGTCCGCCACCTGGGACAGCCTCGGCTACATCCATCACAAGCTCGGCGACCACCAGCGCGCCGTCACCTGCTACGAACGGTCCCTCGACCTGTGCCGCGAGCTCGCCGACCGGTACAACGAGGCGGGCACGCTCGACCGTCTCGGCGACGCCCACCACAGCGCGGGCGACGCGCGCGCGGCCCGCTGGGCGTGGACCCAGGCGCTGCGCACGCTGGGCGAGCTCGGGCACCCCGACTGCGACCGGGTCCGGGCCAAGGTCCGCGTGCCCGACGGCAGGCTGCCCGCCGTCATCTAGCCCTTGTCCGCCCTGTTCTTCCCGTCCCCGGCCATCAGCTCGGCGGCGTGGTCGGGCACGTAGGCCTGCATGTCCCTGGCCGGGCGGACGTACCCGCGGGCCGGCGGCCGCGGCGGCAGCTTCAGCGACGGCTCACGCACCTGGTGGTAGGGGATCGTGCTGAGCAGGTGGGCGATCATGTTGATGCGGGCGTGCCGCTTGTCCTCGCTCTCTACCACGTGCCACGGCGCCTCGGGGATGTCGGTGTGCACGAACATCTCGTCCTTGGCCCGGGAGTAGTCCTCCCAGTGGGTGATCGATTCCAGGTCCATCGGCGAGAGCTTCCAGCGGCGCAGCGGGTCGTCCAGCCGGGACCTGAAGCGGCGCTGCTGCTCCTCGTCGCTGACCGAGAACCAGTACTTGCGCAGCAGGATGCCGTCCTCGACGAGCAGCCGCTCGAAGATCGGGCACTGGTGCAGGAACCGGCTGTATTCCTCCTTGGTGCAGAACCCCATGACATGCTCCACGCCGGCCCGGTTGTACCAGCTGCGGTCGAACAGGGCTATCTCACCTGCGGCGGGCAGGTGGTCGATGTAGCGCTGGAAATACCACTCGGTGCGCTCCCGCTCGGTCGGGGCGGGCAGCGCGACGATCCGGGCCACGCGGGGGTTGAGGAACTCCGTGACGCGCTTGATCGCGCCGCCCTTGCCGGCCGCGTCGCGGCCCTCGAAGATAGCCACGATCCTGGCGCCCTCCGCGCGCACCCACTCCTGCATCTTCACCAGCTCGCCCTGCAGCCGGTACAGCTCGGTCTCGTACAGCTGCCTGGGCAGCTTCTGCGTGCCGTTGAGTTGCTGCGCCGCCTTCTTGCCGGAGTCCTTGACCTTGCCTGGCATGCCGCGTTCTCCCTTGTCCGTGCTCCCTTGCCCGGTCCCTTGCCCGGCCCGCCGGAACCCTCTCGCGATAGCATGGCCGGCGTGGGTGACGATGAGCTATATCGCCAGTATGAGACGGTCAACCTGTACCGTCACGGTCCGGGGGCGAAGGTCGAGCTGAACCGCCCCGAGCGGATGAACGCGTGGAGCCGGCAGCTCTCCGCCGACCTGCGCGACGCGATCACGGAGGTCACCGAGAACCCCGAGGTCCGGGCGGTCCTCATCACCGGCGCCGGGCGGGCCTTCTCCAGCGGCGCCGACCTGAAGGAAGCCGCCGAGGACGCCGGCGGCGGCACCGTAGACGTGTACAAGATCCTCACCGAGCGGTATCACCCGCTGATCACCGGCATCCGGCGGATGCCCAAGCCGGTTGTCGCCGGGGTCAACGGTCCCGCGGCCGGGATCGGGCTCTCCCTCGCGCTGGCCTGCGACCTGGTGGTCGCGGCCGAGTCCGCGTACTTCTCGCTCGCCTTCGTCAACATCGGGCTGGTGCCCGACGGTGGCTCGTCGCTGTTCGTGCCGTCCCGGGTGGGCTTCGCGCGGGCCGCCGAGCTGGCCATGCTGGGCGAGCGGCTGGACGCCCGCACGGCGCTCGACTGGGGCCTGATCAACCGGGTCTGGCCGGACGAGGAGTACCCGTCCCAGGCCGAGGCGCTGCTTGACCGGCTAGCGGCGGGCGCCACCAGGTCCTACGCCGGAATCAAGCGCCAGCTCAACAAGTGGCTGTACGAGCACATGGACGCCCAGCTCGAGTTCGAGGCGGGCATCCAGAGGGAGATGGCCGCATCCGGCGACTTCGCCGAGGGACTGGCGGCCTTCGCCGAGAAGCGGCTGCCCCGGTTCAGCGGCGCCTGAGCCGGACGGCCCCGGCGAGACCGTGGACACGACTCAGCTCGAGCGGGTCTACCGGGCCGAAGCGCCCCGGATCACCGCCACGCTGGCCGCGCGGATCGGTGACGTGGGGCTCGCCGCCGACGCCGTCCAGGACGCGTTCGTCGAGGCCCTCGAGCACTGGCGGGATGCCCCGCCGCCCAACCCGGGTGGCTGGCTGGCCACCACCGCCCGCCGCAAGGCGATCGACCGGCTCCGCCGGGCCCGGGCCGGCCAGGAGAAACTCGCCCTGCTCGCGGCGACCGCTACCGAAGCCTGCCCAGAAAGCACGTCAGCCGACGACGAACTGCTCGGCATGATCTTCGCCTGCTGCCATCCCGCGCTGCCGCGCGAGTCGCAGATCGCGCTCACCTTGCGCGCCGTCTGCGGCCTGACCACGGCCGAGATCGCGACCGCCTTCCTGGTCGGCGAGCCCGCGATGACCCAGCGGCTGCTGCGGGCGCGCAAGGCGCTGCGCGCCGCGGACGCGGACATGCGCGTCCCCGACCCCGACCAGCTGGCCGCCCGGCTGGCCGAGGTGCTGGCCGTGGTGTACCTGGTCTTCAACGAGGGCTACCTGGCCAGCGCGGGCCGGCAGCCGGCCCGGCGGGACCTGGCCGCCCAGGCGGTATCGCTGACCAGGCTGCTGCACCGGCTGATGCCGCGCGAGCCCGAGGTCCTGGGCCTGCTCGCGCTGCTCCTGCTGCACGAGTCCCGGGCCGCCACCCGGTTCGACGGGTGGGGCCGCCTGGTCAGGCTGGCGGACCAGGATCGCACCCGATGGAACCGGGCGCTGATCGCCGAGGCGACCGGCCTGCTCGACCGCGCGCTCACCCAGCGCGCGTCCGGCCCTTACCAGGTCCAGGCGGCGATCGCCGCGCTGCACGCGGAGGCGCCCGACTACGAGCACACCGACTGGCGGCAGATCCGCATCCTGTACGACCGGCTGCAGGAGCTGACCCCGTCGCCGGTGGTGCTGCTCAACCGGGCCGTGGCCACCCGCTACGTGGTCGGCCCCGAGGCCGCGCTGGCCGAGATCACCCCGCTCGCCGCCGACCTCGACGGGTACCGGCTGTTCCACGCGCTGCGCGCCGGGCTGCTGACCGGCCTGGGGCGCGACGACGAGGCCCGCGAGGCCAGCGAGCGGGCGCTCGCGCTGGCCGGCAACCCGGCCGAGCGCGAGCTGCTCGCCCGCCGCCTCTCCTTCTGACTGATCCTTCTGGCGGCCTCGGTCACATCTCCACGACGGGGCGGACTTCGACCGTCATCCAGCCCCGGTCCACCCCCGGCCAGGTCTTGGCGATCTCGACGGCCTCCTCGATGGTGTCGGTCTCCAGGACCGAGTACCCGCCGAGCGCCTCCTTGGTCTCCATGAACGGGCCGTCGGTGACGCCGCTGGCGCGCACCGTCTTGGCCGTGGCCGGCGGGGCCAGCTGGTGCCCGCCCTCGGTCAGCTTGCCGGAACCGCCGCCGCCCTTCTCGTACCAGGCCCCGATCTCGGCGTACCAGGCCTGGCCCTCCGCCTCGGACATGTTCTTGGCCGCCTCGGTGTCCAGCAGCAGGATGACGTACTTCACGGTTGCCTCCAGGTTTCTCCGGTCAGTTTCCGACGGGGCGCCTCGCGGGCGTCCCCGTATCAGTTCCACGAACGCGACGCCGCCGTTTCCGACAGTGCCGCGGAATAGTTTTCAGGCGTTCCGCCCGCTGGCGGTCAGCCGCGCCTCCACGGTGAGGACGCCCTCGTAGCGCCGCTGGATGTCGGCCCGGTCACCGGCCTCGGGCACCGAGCGCTCGCACGCACGGTTGATCATCTGCGCCTGCTCGAGCAGCACCCGGCGCTGACCCTCGGTGGTGGTCTCGGCCATGATCCGGGCCAGCGCGTCGAGCAGGCGGATCATCACGGCCGGCTGGCCCATGCTCGACTGCCTGAGCTTCTCGAACGAACGCTGCACCAGCCGGTCGTAGGACGGCTCGGCCGCGATGACCCTGATGAACCCGCGCTCGTCCCGGTGCACCCGGGCCGGATGCCACTGGGCCACGATCTTGCACAGGTTCTCCCCGAGCCAGTCGATGCAGGTCAGGGCCGTGAAGGTATCGTTGACCGCGGCGGACAGGGCACGCAGCGCGATCTCCACCAGCTGGTCGATGCCGAACGACACGTCCTGGCTCAGCGTCCGGTACGGGCCCACGATGTGCGCGCGGCCCAGTGCCTGGCTGACCAGCGGCGCCGCCTCCGGCGGCCAGACCGCCGCGAACCGGTGCCCGCGCACGATGAAGTGCCCGGGCCGGTGCTCCAGGTTGATCACCGCGTCCGCCTCGGTGGCCAGCCGGATCAGCTTCTGGTGCTGGATGAACTGCAGGTACCCGCTGGCCGGTGCCAGCAGCCCGGCGCCGCCGGCCTCGGTCCTGGCCACCAGCTCGGTCGCGGTCGGCCCGGCCTTCGGATGCGGGTCGGGGTTCCCGCCGCCCTGCTCCCTGATCGCCTCGGTCAGGTCGGCGGCGATGCTCGCGATCACCTGGGGCAGCTGGATCGAGACGGCCGTGTGGTGGATGAAGTAGATGAGCACGGCCAGGTCGACCACCATCAGGCCGAGCGTGACCGTCACGCTGACGTGCGGCACGAACTCGCCGTGCGATCCGACCCCGATCGAGGCCAGTACCAGCACCGCGTACACGAACGTGGCGACGAACGTGCCCAGGGTCAGCTGGGTGCCGCGATCGCGGATGAAGTTGCGCAGCATCCGCGGCCCGAACTGGGTCGAGGCCAGCGTCAGGGTGACCAGGATGATGGAGAACACCACGCCGACCACGGTGATGATGGCGGCCGCGATGGTGGTGAGGATCTGCCGGGCCGCGTCCGCGCTGCCGCTGATCACCCAGCCCGGCACCGTGAAGTCGCCGTGGTATGCGGCCCTGTCCACGGTGAGCGTGCCGGCGAACAGCAGGATCGCGGCGCCGACCTCCAGGGCCGGCACGAACCACAGGCTGGTGCGCAGCACCTCCCGGCGCCAGTGCGAGCCCAGCCCCGATGACAGGACGCCACGGTACATGTTCGGAATCTTGTCACGGGCACGGCCGTGTCGTTAGATGGTGGCACCATGCCGCGTCCCGTCGCTCACCTGGCTAATCTCGACCTGAACCTGCTCGTGGCGCTGCGTGAGCTGTTGCGCGAGCGGAGCGTGACGCGCGCCGCCGAGCGGCTGGGCGTGACCCAGCCCGCGGCGAGCGCCGCGCTGGCCAGGCTGCGCCGCCACTTCGGGGATGAGCTGCTGGTCAGGGACCGGGGCGAGTACATGCTGACGGCGCTCGGCGCTCAGCTGGCCGAACAGGCCGACGCGGTCTGCACCGCCTCGGAACGGCTCTTCGCGGCCAGCGCGGACTTCGACCCGGCCACCTCGGAACGCGAGTTCACCCTGGTCATGGCCGACTACACGATCGTCGTCATGGGGGAGGCCCTGTCCCAGGTCATCGCGCGCGCCGCGCCGGGGGCCCGGCTGCACATCCGGCTCGTCAGGGAGTCGCTGTCCGCCGAGTACGCCGAGGGCATCCGGTTCATCGACGGGATGGTCGCCCCGCCCACGCACGGCTTCAGCCTGCCCCGGTGGTTCGCGGTGCGCTGTTCGGGGCTGGAGTGAACGGAGAGCCGCCCCGCGCGCTGGTGCGGCGCGCAGCCGGGCGACCGGACACCGCCCTAGGCGGCCAGGACAAATCCGAACAGGCCGACGAGGAGGAACACCGCGGCCATGCCCGTCAGGATCAGGATGACTATCGTACGGATTCTCATAGCCCTGTCACCTTTCGTGGTGTCCGTAGCGGGCGCTTCCACTGTCGGCGGCCGGCCTGCAACCCCGCTGAAGCGGTCCTGGAACGGCCAGGGCCGGGTCCCGCCCCGGCCGGTATAAACCGCGTTTATGCCGGGCAGACAATTTGTTTGTTTGCCGCCCGCGCCCGGCGAATTTAGGGTTCACGTACTCGTATGAACCGGGAGCGTTGATGCCGCACGCCCTGACCGAGCTCAACCTGGCCGAGGTCACCCGCCCCGCGGCCGAACCCGTCCACGAGATACGCGCCGTCGTGTGCGTGGTCGGCGCCGGGATCGCGGGCCTGTCGGCGGCCATCGAGTCGGCCCGGCTGCACCGCAACGTGGTGCTGGTCGACTCGCTGCCGCTCATCGGCGGGCAGATGGTGCATTCCCTGATCGGGCTGTTCTGCGGCGTGTTCGGCAACGGCCCGGAATACCGCCAGCTCACGCACGGGGTTTTCGACGACATCTTCCGCGACCTGGGACCGGCGGGCGACCTGCATGTCCAGCCTGGCCACACCAAGACCGTCTACTACAACGAGGTGGCCCTCGGCCGCTGGCTCGAGCGGACGATCAGGAGCCTCGGCGTCAAGACGGTTCTCGGCACCGTGCTGCAATACGTCACGCTCAGCCGGGACGCCCGGATCACCGAGATCGGGCTCGCGTCCCGCTACGGCAACGTCACGATCGCGGCGCAGGGCTTCGTCGACGCCAGCGGCGACGCCGCCCTGACCTGGCAGGCCGGGCTGCCGTGCTGGATCCCCGAGCGGCCCATCTACGGCTCGCAGCAGGTCATCGTCGAGAACGTGGACGAGAGCCACCAGCCCGACTGGGGCGAGATCGACGCGCTGCTGGCCGCCCGCGGCGACGAGCAGGGGCTGCTGCGCCGCGGCGGGCTCGCGTTCTTCTTCCCCGGCCGGGGCACCGCGGTGCTGAACGTGACCCACATCGAGGCGCCGCTGGACCCGGTCGGGGCCTCGCAGGCCCAGTTCGACGGGCGCGACCAGGCCGACAAGGTGATCGCGCTGCTGCGGACCGAGTTCCCCAAGGCGTTCGGCGAGGCCCGGGTCCGGGCCTACGGCTTCCCGGGCCGCCGGCAGACCCGCTGGATCAAGGGCCGTCACCAGCTGACCACCGAGGAGGTGCGCCGCGGGACCAGGTTCGACGACGCGGTGGCCCGAACGGCCTGGCCGATCGAGCTCCACGACCGCTCCGACGGCTACGTGTGGGAGATGTTCGGCCCGGATCACGTGCACTACGTGCCGCTGCGCGCCATGACCCCGCCGGGCGCGCACAACCTGGTGGCGGCCGGCCGGTGCGTGGACGGCGACGCCGCCGCGCTGTCCAGCGTGCGGGTGATGGGCCCGTGCGCCGCGATGGGCGCGGGCGCCGCGCACGCCCTGGACCTGGCCGGACGGGGCAGCGTCCACGACGTCGACCTGGACCGGCTGCGTGACCGCCTGACGGCAAACGTAGGCGGCAGGTCGTGATCCTCACCGACGAAGAGAAGCGGATGCGGGACGGCGCCGAGGGCGCCGCCACCGCCGCCGCGATGGACCTGCTCATCCGCTACGGCGACGCGCTGGCCTGCGACCGGCTGTGCGACGTGCGCAACGTCGCGGGCACGATGACCCAGCCCTCCCCGGTCAAGGAGCGGCTGGTCCGCGAGGGCGGCTGGGACAAGGCGTTCGCCGTCATCAACCTCGACTGCGACACCGAGATCGAGGTGCCCGCCGTGCGGGTGCCCACCTGCCAGCTGCAGCACGGCTTCGGTCCCGACGCCCGCGGCGTCGTCCCGTACCCGCCGCACCGCATCGAGCTGCAGCAGGACGCCGAGGCCTTCTACGGCCGCCGCGGCGTGAACATCCTCGCCACCTGCACCCCCTACCAGGTCGGCAACATCCCGGTGCGCGGCGAGCACATCGCCTGGATGGAGTCCTCCGCGGTGATCTACGCCAACTCCGTGCTCGGCGCGAGGACCGACTGCGAGGGTACGGCCTCGGCCGGCGCCGCCTCGCTGACCGGCAAGATCCCGTGCTGGGGCAACCACAGGGACGAGAACCGCTACGGCACGCACCTGATCGACGTGCGCGCGCCGGTGGACAGCTTCCTCGACTGGGGTATGCTCGGCTATTTCGCCGGCGGCGTGGCCGGCGAGGAACACCCGGTCCTGGCCGGCGCCCTGGGTGGAAGGGTCCGCCCGGATCTGGCCGACCTGAAGCACTTCGGCGCGGCCGCGGCCACCTCCGGCGGGGTCGAGCTCTACCACATCCCCGGCATCACCCCGGAGGCCCCGACCCTGGAGGCCGCGTTCGGCGGCACGAAGACCCCCGAGCCCGTCCGTTACGGCCCGGCCGAGCGGCGCGCCGTGTACGAGACGCTCAACTCCCAGGGCACCCGGACCGACGTGGACTTCGCCCTGCTCGGCTGCCCGCACGCCTCGGTGGATCAGGTCCGCCGGGCCGCCGCGGCGCTGGACGGCCGCCGTCTGCACCCCGGCATCGAGCTGTGGCTGATGCTGCCGCGGGCGCTCAAGGACGTGGC
>Ga0318498_10000445_pt1 | contig 11541 bp, 10 predicted proteins | sample GRESIP109b1f24_FD_203488 | JGI IMG/M metagenome (GOLD analysis project Ga0318498, IMG submission 203488) | Tropical soil microbial communities from Luquillo Experimental Forest, Puerto Rico - GRE.SIPMG.109b1f24 | ecosystem: Environmental > Terrestrial > Soil > Tropical forest > Bulk soil... | reverse complement strand
GCTTTCGCGCCCGCGGTGGTCGGGTCCGGCAGGCCCGCGGCGGCAGGCGCCGGCGCCGGGCCGCTCAGGGACGTGCGGTCCCAGGCGATCGGCAGGGGAGTGATCTGGGACAGCTCGTTGTAGGTGAACCAGAACGGGTTGTAGCTGGCGTTCAGGCGGAGCTGGATGGTCGTGGGGCCGAGCGCCCGCCAGGAGACGACGTTGTCGGGGAACCCGCCGGGGACGTAGGACGCCCAGTTGAGCTTGTTGGCCTTGAGGAGATTGATCCAGAATCCGACGTCACGGGCGCTCACAGCCTCGCCGTCGGACCACAGGTAGTGCTTGAGGGTGATCGTCACCACCCGGTTGCCGTCGCTGTAGGCCGGCGGGTTGCCGATCGACAGGCGGTAGTCGATGGCGGTGTTCCCGCCGTCGCCGTACCAGTAAAGCGGCAGGTAGAGCAGGGTTTGCAGGTTGCTGGTGTTGGCGACGGTGTAGTACTGGCCGGAGATCAGCGGGAAGATGTAGGTCGGCGGGGACAGCGGCTGCTCGGCGAAGTACGCGGTGCCTCCCGCCGCCGGGGGGCCGGCCGCGGCCGGCCGGGCCGTCCCGCTGCCCGAGGCGCAGGCAGCCAGGCCCAGGGCCACGGTGATGGCCAGCGCGAGCGCCCCGAGCGCGGTGCGGCGATGTCCTGGCCTGGTGGCCGTCATGGCTGCCTCCCTACGCCGGCATTACCCGGTCAGGTTCAGACGGTCGGTGGCGCCCAGGCCGTGCGGCCAGCCACCCTCTCAGCCCGGTCAGCCCGAGCTCCCGTGTGGTTTGCCCCTATGTTACCGCCCTGCTACCGGCCGGAACGGACCCGTGCCGGGCACGACGAGATCGAAGGACGAGCGGGGGCGGGCCAGGCCGAAATAGGCCTGCTCGGCGGCCAGCCAGTCCTCGTCCCACTCCTCGGGCGTCACCAGGCGCCGTAGCCGCCGCAGCCGCTCCGCTTCCGGCGTGTGCACGAACACCGACCGGTCGACCAGGTCGGAAAGCTGGGGAGCGGCGGAGAACACGCCCTCCACCAGGATCAGGTCGCCCGGCTCCACCGCGACGGTGCCGTCCAGGCCGCGGCCGCGCTCCCAGTCGAACCGGCGGAACGCCGCGGCGCGGCGCGCCCGCAGCGGCTCGAGCGCCTGGGCCCGTAGCCTGCGCCAGTCGTAGTAGCACGCCATGGCCCGGGCGCCTGACGCCGCCGGACGCGGCCGGGCGGCCGGGCACCGGAAGAAATCGTCGGTGTGCACGAGCGCGGCTCCGGTCGCGCGCGCGACGGCGCCCGCGATCGTGGACTTGCCCGCGGCGCCGTGACCGTCGATGGCGAGGACCAGCACCCCGGGCCCCGCGGGCGGCGCGGCCTGCCACGTGGCGGCCGCCCTGATCACCCGCTCGGCGCTACCGTTGCGGGACATCCGCCGGCAACGGCCCGCCGGCCGGGGACGGCGCGGGCGCAGCCGGAGCGGCGCCCGCAACTCCCGCCGCGTCACCGCGGGTCTGGTCTTTGTCGGCCACCGTCCCGCGGTCGCGCAGGGCGAACAGCAGCCGCAGCGCGGTGATCCAGATCAGTACCGCGTCGGTGACGTGCGCCCAGACCAGCCCCGCGGGCAGCCCGCTGAAGTACTGCGCGTAGCCGATCGCGCCCTGCGCGCCGATCAGCGCCAGCAGCAGCCAGCTCAGCCGGGCGGCCTGCCGGGGGGCACGGACCAGCCGCAAGACCACGACCAGCGCGATGACCAGGCCGGCCAGCAGCCAGCCAATATCCGCGTGCAGCTGGGTGACGCCGGTGAGCGGCAGGTGGAAGCGCGGGACGTCGCCGGCCCCGGCGAGCGGGCCGGTTCCGGTGACCACGGTGCCCGCGGCGATCATGAGGCCGAGCACGGCCACGGCGCCGCAGGCGAACAGCCACACCTCGCGCGGGACCAGGAGCCGGGCCGGCCCTCGTCCCTCCGTGCACCGCACGTGCAGCGCGACCGCGGCGGCCACCAGGGCCATGGACAGCAGGAAGTGCACGCTGACCCAGACCGGGTCGAGCTTGGTCAGCACGACGATCCCGCCCAGGGCGGCCTGGGCCAGGATCCCGGCGGGCTGCGCCGAAGCGAGCCAGACCAGGTCCTTGCGGCGGCCGGCACCGTCCGGCCGGTACCGCCAGGCCGCGACGAACACGGCCACGGCAATCACGAAGATGGCGACGGTCACCAGCCGGTTGCCGAACTCGATCCACCGGTGGATGAGCGGATCTCCGGTGGCCCCGCCGGCCACGATGCTGGTGGCGGTGCACCTCGGCCAGTCCGGGCAGCCGAGCCCGGACTCGCTCAGCCGGACCCCGGCACCGGTCACGACGATGGCGGCGGACGCCACGACGCCCGCCAGCGCGAGCCGCCGCATCGAGGTCGGTGACGGCGCGAGCACCGTATCCGCCCAGCGGCGGAGGAGGCCAGGCACGGATCCCATCGTAAGAGTGAACCTTCATCCGTCTATTGCTGCCCAGATTACGTGGATAGTCGCCCGAACCGTGGGTCCCCGGCTACTCCCACCGGAAGAACCGCACGGCCAGGGCGATCCCGGCCACCGCCCAGACCACGAGGACCAGCAGGTCCCGCACGGGCAGGCCGCTGCCGTACTGCAGCACCGACCGCAGGCCGGTGGACAGCGCCCCGGCCGGCAGCAGCCGCAGGATCGGCTGCGCGGACGGCGGGAACTTGGTCAGCGGGAACACCACGCCGCCGATCCCGAGCATGACCAGATAGAGCAGGTTCGCGGCGGCCAGGGTGGCCTCGGCCCGCAGCGTCCCGGCCAGCAGCAGGGCGAGCCCGCTGAACGCGGCCGTCCCGGCGACCATCAGGAGGATCACCGACGCCACCGCGCCGGTGCCGCCGTGCGGCTGCCAGCCGAGCCCGAGGGCGACGGCCACGATCAGGACGCACTGCAGCACCTCGACAACCAGCACGGTGAGCGTCTTCGCGGCGATCAGGCCGCGCCGCGACAGCGGCGTCGTGCCCAGTCGCTTGAGCACCCCGTACCGGCGCTCGAACCCGGTGGCGATCGCCTGGCTGGTGAACGCGGTGGACAGCACGGCCAGGGCCAGGATGCCCGGGGCCAGGAAGTCGATCCGGCGGCCCGGCCCGTAGCTGACCAGGTTCTCCTGGCTGAACGCGGCGAGCAGCAGGACCGGGATGATCAGGGTCAGCACCAGCTGCTCGCCGTTGCGCAGCAGCGTCCGCAGCTCGAGGCCGGCCTGCGCGCCCACCATCCGCGGCAGCGGGGCCGCGCCGGGCGCCGGGGCAGGCCAGGCTTCGGTGATCCCGGTCACGGGCGCAGCTCCCGCCCGGTCAGCTCGAGGAAGACATCCTCCAGCGTCCGGCTCTCGATCCGCAGGCTCTGCGCGAGCACGCCGTGCTCGGCGCACCACGCCGTGACCGCCGCGAGCAGCCGCGGATCGACCCCGTCGTGCACCTCGACCACGTAGTAGCCGGCCGGGGACTCCTTGGCGGCGCTCCCCGGCGGCAACGCGGCGACCAGGCTGTCGGTGTCCAGGCCGGGCTCCGCCCGGAACCTGAGCTGCCCCGCGGTGCCGGTCAGCTCCGCCGGGGTTCCGGCCGCGACCAGGCGCCCGTGGTCGACCACGACCACCTGGTCGGCGAGGCGCTCGGCTTCCTCCATGTAATGCGTGGTCAGGATCACCGCGGCCCCGGCCGCGCGCAGCCCGCCGATCAGGCTCCAGGTAGCGTGCCGGGCCTGCGGGTCGAGCCCGGCCGTGGGCTCGTCGAGGAAAACCAGCTCGGGGCGGCCGATCACGGCCGCGGCGAGCGACAGCCGCTGCTGCTGGCCGCCGGACAGCCGGCGGAACGGGGTACGGGCGCAGCCGGCCAGGCCGAGCCGGTCCAGCAGCAGCGCCGGGGTGATCGGGTCGGCGTAGAAGCTGGCCATCACGCGCAGGTACTCTCCCGCCCGGGCCGCGGTCGGGATGCCGCCGGACTGCAGCATGACGCCGACCTTGGGCCGCAGCCGCTTGGCGTCCCGGATCGGGTCCAGGCCCAGCACCCGCACGATGCCCTGGTCCGGCCGCCGGTAGCCCTCACAGATCTCGATCGTGGTGGTCTTCCCGGCGCCGTTCGGGCCCAGGATCGCGGTCACCTGCGACCGCTCGGCCCGCAGCGACAGGCCCGCTACCGCGGACGTGCGCCCGTAGTTCTTGACCAGACCGTCGATCTCGACGGCCAGAGCGGAACACACGCTCGCGAGTCTACGGGGCGCGCACGGGCCGTCGGTCTCATTCGGCTTTGAGGAGGTTTGCCGGGCGCGATCGCGCGGCGGCCAGGGACGGGCCGACCGCGAGCCCGCTCGTGGCCAGGACCGCTCCCAGCGCGATCGCCGCGATGATCCAGGCGGTCACGACGGTCACGGCCTCGCTCGGCGCCCCGATATGGCGCCGGGTGGCCAGGTTCGGCTTCGACGGCACGCGTTACCAGCAGGTAGAGGAGTACTTCCTGTTCCGCGTCCGCTCGTGCGAGGTGTCCCTGGACGGCATGGACGACGTCGAGAAGCAGACCGTGACCGGCTACCGCTGGTGCAGCGCGGACGACATCGAGTCGCTCGCCGACCCGGTCGCTCCCGCCGCCCTGCCCCGCATCCTGCGCGAGCTGACCGCTCCGCCCGGATCCTGACCGGCTGGGTCAGGCGGGGGCGGGGGTGCGGGCCCGCGCCGCGGCGACCAGGGCGCGGAACAGGCTCGGGTCGTCTCCCGCCTCGGGGTGCCACTGGACGGCCACCACGAACGAGCCGTCGTCGTCGAGCTCGAAGGCCTCGATGGTGTCGTCCGCGGCCCAGGCGGTCGGGATGAGCCCGTCGCCCAGCTGGTCGACGGCCTGGTGATGGTGGGTCGGCGTGGCGATCGGGGCGTCGATCTCTTCATGGCCGAGGATCCCGCCGAGCCTGCTGCCGGGCGCGACGTGCACCGGGTGCGTGCCGAAGGACCCGGGCACGGGGGCGTGGCCGTCGTGGCCGACGACCTCCGGCAGGTGCTGGTGCAGGCTGCCGCCCCGGGCCACGTTGATGACCTGCATGCCGCGGCAGATCCCGAGCACCGGGAGGTGCCGCGACATGGCCGCGGCCAGCAGCGCGAACTCTGCGGTATCACGCTCCTCGCGCACGCTGGTGACCTGCGGCGCGGGCTCCGCGCGGTAACGGGCGGGGTCGATGTCCCCGCCCCCGGACAGCATCAGCCCGTCCAGCCGGGCGAGCGCGTCCTCGATGCCCGGCACCGGCGGCAGCAGCACCGGGATCCCGCCGGCGGCCGAGATGCGGTCGGCGTAGCGCCGGGGCAGCACCATGGCCTGCGCCTCCCAGACGCCCCACCGGGCCTGCTCGCAGTAGGCGCTGATCCCGATCAGCGGTGCGCTCGCGCCTTCAGCCATCAGACCAACCTCCCGCTCCCCGGCCGCTTACAAGGGTGTCACATAAGCGCCGGTGAGACCGCCGTCGACGAGGAACTGCGACGCCGTGATGAACGATGCGTCGTCGCTGGCCAGGAAGGCTACCGCAGCCGCGATCTCCTCGGGCTCGGCGAACCGGCCGAGCGGGATGTGCACCAGGCGCCGGGCCGCGCGCTCGGGATCCGTGGCGAAAAGCTCGCGCAGCAGCGGCGTGTTCACTGGGCCCGGGCACAGCGCGTTGACCCTGATTCCCTCCCGGGCGAACTGCACGCCGAGCTCGCGGCTCAGGGCCAGCACCCCGCCCTTGGACGCGGTGTAGGAGATCTGCGAGGTCGCCGCGCCCACCACCGCGACGAACGACGCGGTGTTGATGATCGATCCCTGGCCCTGGCGCTGCATGTACGGGATCACGTGCTTGCAGCACAGGTACACCGAGGTCAGGTTGACCTCCTGGACCCGGCGCCAGGCCTCCAGGCCGGTGGACAGGATCGAGTCGTCCTCCGGAGGGGAGATGCCCGCATTGTGGAACGCGACGTCAATGCGCCCGTGCCGGTCCGCCACCGACTCGTATAGGCGCTGCACGTCGTCCTCGCGGGACACGTCGGCCGCGATGAACGTGCCGCCGGCCTGCTCCGCGGCGGCCTTGCCCGCGGCCTCGTCGATGTCGACCGCCACGACCACGGCGCCCTCGGCCGCGAGCCTGCGCGCGCTGGCCAGGCCGATGCCGCTGCCGGCCCCGGTGACGACCGCGACCCGGTCCTGCAAGCGCTGCATGCTGCGGCTCCCTTCCCGGCTCGTGCCGTTGCTGATCACGGTTCGGTGGCGATGAAGACGTTCTTGGTCTCGGTGAACGCGTCCGGGGCGTCGGGCCCGAGTTCGCGGCCGAGGCCGGACTGCTTGAACCCGCCGAACGGGGTCCAGTAGCGCACCGACGAGTGCGAGTTCACCGACAGGTTCCCGGTCTCCACGGCCCGCGCCACCCGGATCGCGCGGCCCACGTCGGAGGTGAAGATCGACCCGGACAGGCCGTAGGGCGTGTCGTTGGCGATCGTGACCGCCTCCGCCTCGTCGTCGAACGGCGTCACCGTGACCACCGGGCCGAAGACCTCCTCGGTGTAGGCCGGGTCGTCGGCGCCGACCGGCGCGAGCACGGTGGGCGGGTACCAGAAGCCAGGCCCGTCGGGCGCGCTGCCGCGGAACGCCACCGGGGCGCCGTCGGGCACGTAGGCGGCGACGTGCTGCCGGTGCGCCGCCGAGATCAGCGGGCCCATCTCGGTGCCGGGCGAGGCCGGGTCGCCGACCGCCACGCCCTTGACCGCGGGCTCGAACAGCTCCATGAACCGGTCCAGCACCGAGCGCTGCACCAGGATGCGGGACCGCGCGCAGCAGTCCTGCCCGGCGTTGTCGAACACCGCGTACGGCGCGGTCGCGGCGGCGCGCTCCAGGTCGGCGTCGGCGAACACGATGTTCGCGCTCTTGCCGCCGAGCTCCAGCGTGACCCGCTTGATGTGCCGGGCGCACCCGGCCATGACCTGGCTGCCGACCTCGGTGGACCCGGTGAAGACGATCTTCCGCACGGCCGGGTGGTCGACCAGGCGCTGGCCGACCACACTGCCCTTGCCGGGCAGCACCTGGAGCACCCCCTCAGGCAGGCCCGCCTCGAGGGCAAGCTCGCCGATCCTGACCGCGGTCAGCGGGGTCAGCTCGGCCGGCTTGGCCACTACCGTGTTGCCGGCCGCCAGGGCGGGCGCCATCCCCCAGGCGAAGATCGGCATCGGGAAGTTCCACGGCACGATCAGGCCGACCATGCCGACCGGCTCGTGGAAGGTGACGTTCAGCCCGCCCGGCACCGGGATCTGCTTGCCGATCAGGCGCTCGGGCGTGGCCGAGTAGTACAGCAGCACGTCGCGGACGTGCCCGGCCTCCCAGCGGGCCTGCCCGACGGGATGGCCGGAGCCCGCCACCTCCAGCCCGGCCAGCTCCTCGACGTGCGAGTCCACGGCGGCCGCGAACCGGCGCAGCAGGCCGGCGCGCTCCCCGGGCGCCACGGCGCGCCAGCGCTCCTGGGCCGCGGCCGCCCGGCCGATCGCCGCGTCGGTGTCCTCGGCCGAGGCCTGGGTCAGCGTGGTGACGGCCTGCTCGGTGGCGGGATTCAGCACCGTGAACTGGGACATGGCGGGGCTTCTCTTCCGGTCGTCGGAGCCTGGGCTAGAGGCGCTCGAAGCCGCGCCGCAGCTCCCAGTCGGTCACCGCGGCGTCGTAGGCCTCCAGCTCGACCCGGGCGTAGTTGGCGTAGTGCTCGACCACCTCGGCGCCGAACGCCTCGCGGGCGAGATCACTCTTCTGCCACAGCTCGAGCGCGTCGCGCAGGGTGTGCGGTACCCGGGCGCTGGTGTCCAGGTACGCGTTGCCCTCCACGGCGGGCTCGAGCGGCAGCTCGTTGTCGATGCCGTGCAGCCCGGCGGCGATCATCGCGGCGACCGCCAGGTACGGGTTCACGTCGCCGCCGGGCACCCGGTTCTCCACCCGCAGCGAGGGACCGTGACCGACCAGGCGCAGCGCGCAGGTCCGGTTGTCCGGTCCCCACCGCACCGCGGTGGGCGCGAAACTGCCGGGCACGTACCGCTTGTAGGAGTTGACGTTCGGTGCATAACAGTGGGTGAGCTCCCGCATCGCGGCCAGCTGCCCGGCCAGGAAGTGCTCACCGAGCTGGGAGAGCCCGTACGGACCGTCACCGGCCATAACGGGCGCGCCGTCCTGGCCCCGGACCGACAGGTGAATGTGGCAGGAGTTACCCTCGCGGGCGTTGGGCTTGGCCATGAACGTGATGCTGGTCCCGTCCTGGGCCGCGATCTCCTTGGCTCCGGTCTTGTAGATCGAGTGGTTGTCGCAGGTGGTGACGGCCTCGGCGTAGCGGAACGCGATCTCGTGCTGGCCGAGGTTGCACTCGCCCTTGGCCGACTCGACGTACAGGCCGGCCCCGGCCATCTCGTTCCTGATCCGGCGCAGCAGCGGCTCGATCCGGGAGGTGCCCAGGATCGAGTAGTCCACGTTGTACTGGTTGGCCGGGACGAGGTCGCGGTACGCCTTGGCCGCGGCCCGCTCGTAGGAGTCCTGGTAGACGATGAACTCGAGTTCGGTGCCCACCATCGCGGCCCACCCGCGCTCGGCCAGCCGGCCGGTCTGTGCCTTGAGTATCTGCCGCGGCGAGGCCACCACCGGCGTGCCGTCCAGCCAGGTCAGGTCGGCGGTGACCATGACCGTGCCCTCGTGCCACGGGACGCGGCGCAGCGTGCTCATGTCCGGGGCCATCACGAAGTCGCCGTAGCCGCGGTCCCAGGACGACATCGCGTACCCGTCCACGGTGTTCATGTCCACGTCGACCGCGAGCAGGTAGTTGCAACCCTCGGAGTAGTGCTCGGCCACCTCGTCGAGGAAGAACTGCGCCGACAGCCGCTTGCCCTGCAGGCGCCCCTGCATGTCGGTGAAGGCCAGCACCACGGTGTCGACCGTGCCGTCGCCGACCTCGACCCGCAAGCGCTCCAGGGTCAGCATGCCGCGGTGCTGCGTGGTAGGCCCGGGACCCCGGTACTTCTGCATTGGCATCCCATCAGGGTAGGCACACGGAGCGCCGCTAGGCGGCGCCGGTCAGCTCGCGAGTTCCTCCTCGATGGCCGCCAGTTCCTCCGGCGTGCCCTGCACCCGCGGCCCGGTGAACCAATTGCGCGCGGAGACGAGCCAGTAAATGGTGGCGAAGCCGATGACCACCAGCACCGCCACGACCGTGTAGTTGAAGTTCGTCCTCGTGATCGGGCTGGCCGTCGGCAGCATGAACAGGAAGAAGATGAAGACCACCCAGGCGACCGCGATCCACCCCACCACGTAGCTCCACCGGCCCAGGTTCCACGGCCCGCGCTGGAAGTTCTCACCCTGCCGCAGGCGCAGGAAAGTGGGCGCCACGTAGGCGATGTACAGGCCGATCACTGCGATGGACGTGACGGCCGCGTAGGCGGTGCTGTTCCATAGGTCCGGCAGGGCGAGGATGAATGCCCCGCCGGCGGCGAGCCAGATCGCGTTGGTGGGCGTTCTAGTCCGCTTGTTCACCCGGTGCCAGATGCTGGAGCCAGGGAGCGCGCCGTCCCGGGAGAACGCGTAGATCATCCGCGAGTTCGCGGTGACCGAGCTCATGCCACAGAACAGCTGGGCGCCGATCACCACCAGCAGCAGCAGCTTGGCGGTGGTCGCGCCGAGAGCGTCGATGAAGATCTGGACCGGCGGCACGCCGGTGGGCGAGGCCACCGTGGCGGCGTAGTGCTGGATCCCGAAGGTGAGCCCGAGAAGCAGGACCCAGCCCGCGAACAGGGAGACGATGATCGACATCACGATGCCGCGGGGGCCGCTGCGCGCCGCCGAGTGGGTTTCCTCGGTCATGTGCGCCGAGGCGTCGTAACCGGTGAAGGTGTACTGGGCCAGCAGCAGGCCGAGCGCGAGCACGTAGATGGTGCTGTGCCAGCCGGTGAGATTAACGATCTTGGTGAACACGAACGTGGCCGACTGGTGCTGCGCCGGCACGAACGCCAGCAGGGAGACGATGAGCAGCACGCCGATGATGTGCCACCAGACGCTAATGTCGTTGAGCAGCGCGACCAGCCGGATGCCGAACTGGTTCAGCAGGCCGTGCACCAGCAGCACGCCCGCGTAGATCAGCACCGTGACCCAGTGGTAGGTGGGCGTGCCGAACACCAGGTTCAGCCACGCGTTGATGAACAGCGCGGCGCCGAAGTCGATGCCGGCGGTGACCGCGACCTGCCCGAGGAAGTTGAACCAGCCGGTGAACCATGCCCAGATCGCGCCCTTCCCCGGCTTGGCCAGCTTGGCCGCCCAGTAGTAGAGGCCGCCCGCGGTCGGGTAGCTGGAGCACACCTCGGCCATGGCCAGCCCGACCATCAGGGTCATCACGCCGACGAACGGCCAGCCCCAGACGATAGCGACCGGGCCGCCGGTGATCATCCCGTAGCCGTACAGCGTCATGCAACCGGACAGGATCGAGATGATCGTGAACGACACGGCGAAGTTCGAGAACCCCGACATCCGCCTGCGCAGTTCCTGGGCGTAGCCGAGCTTGTGCAGGATTTCCTCGTCGGTTCCGGCCGCTGAGGGCGCTTGCTCGTTGACCGACACGGCGTGCTCCTCGGATCAGGGAATGCCGCCAGGCTGACGCTGGCCGGCCGCGGGCTTTAATGGTTCAATACCGAACCAATGATGAACGCGCGCCAGGGAATGTACAAGACCCCGTGGCCAGATTCACCACACGCGCCCCGCGGGTACCGGGACGCGGGGGCGCACGCGCCCGTAGAGTCAGCAAGTGCCGGCGGCACAGCGCAGACCCGAGAGGGGCCGGCCCGCGGAGGCGATCGTGACGAGCAGCGGGCTTGACCTGACCGGGCTGCTCCGGCCGGTGCGGGAGAACAATGCGTTCGAGGAGACCGTCGAGCGGCTGCTAACGGTCATCAAGCTCGGCTTCGTCGGGCCGGGGGAGCGGTTCCCGGCCGAGCGCGAGCTCGCCGCCCAGCTCGGCATCAGCAGGCTGACCCTGCGCGAGGCGATCAGGGAGCTGCAGCAGGCCGGCTACGTAGAGTCACGCCGCGGCCGGTCCGGCGGCACGTTCGTGACCGGCAGGCCGCCCGCGCCGGACCGGGGCGAGCTGCGCCGCCTGGCCCGCGAGGACGGGGACAAGCTCGCCGACGCGCTAGCGTTCCGGCTGGCCCTGGAGACCGGCTCGGCCGACGCCCTGGCCATGCTGGTGGCCCAGTCCTCGGCGCGGCAGGACACGCCGCAGGTCCTCGCGGCCAGGCTCGCCGGCGTGAACGGCGCCAGCCCGCAGGACTACCGCCGGCTGGACACCCTGTTCCACCTGTCGATCGCGGAGCTCACCGGGTCCACCCTGCTCACCGCGGCCTGCGCGGACGCGCGGATGCGGCTGAACGACCTGCTGAACGCGATCCCGGTGCTGCAGCGCAACATCGACCACACGGCCGGCCAGCACGCGGCCATCGTGACCGCGATCCTGGCCGGCGACGCCGGGCAGGAT
>Ga0318498_10000444_pt1 | contig 11545 bp, 13 predicted proteins | sample GRESIP109b1f24_FD_203488 | JGI IMG/M metagenome (GOLD analysis project Ga0318498, IMG submission 203488) | Tropical soil microbial communities from Luquillo Experimental Forest, Puerto Rico - GRE.SIPMG.109b1f24 | ecosystem: Environmental > Terrestrial > Soil > Tropical forest > Bulk soil... | reverse complement strand
ACCGCATCGTGCCGCCCCTCCCGCCCTTGCCACCGGTGCCGGCCCAGCTCGCGAGCCCGCGAGCGCTGCCTGGACACTAACGGTCACAGTCCCCAGAAAGGTCCCGACAGCCCGACGCTGCGCAGGTACTGCTTCGCCTGGCCTGGATCGCGCCTGACATAGCCACGGTCGAGGCGCCCGTCGTACCAATGCGCGGCGAACCTCCACAGCGTGCTGAGGTCCATGACGTAGCCGCGCGCGAATCCGGTAGCGCGCAGCCATTCATCAACGCAGTCTTCGGAGCAGAACAGGCGCTGATGGCGGCATGTGTGCACGACGTCGTTCCACATGCGGGCCGCGGGCACAAGGAAATGCGCGACCTGCCCGCCATCAGGCGGGCGGCGGGTTCCGACATTCCAGGAGTGCGGGCGTCCGCAGGCCGGGCACCTGGTCGCCACCAGCACCTCACCCTCGGCGGGCAGCAGGTGCGGCAACGCGAAGGAATCCCAGGCGCACCCACCCCACCACAGCGTCCGCGTGCCCATGACCGAAAATCCCAGCGGCACCGCCGAGAAGGGATGGGCCATCACGATCCGGCCGGTCTCGTCGAGGACCAGGTGACGGGCTCGCGCCAGCTCAGCCAGGCCCTGGGCGACCGACTGGACGTCAGTGCCGGACTGCCGCGCGAGCTCAGGCACTTGTGGCGCGCGCCCCGTCTCCGCGAACGCGCGATATACCGCCAGCCTCAGGTCCTCGTGGTCCATCGCGAATCCATCTTCGCAGCGTGACTAAGCACGAGCGCCAGCCCGGTACCCTCGGGCCATGAAACTCCACGTCGGATGCGCGATGTGGACGTACGCGCCATGGCAGGGCCGCTACCTGCCGCACCCGCTGCCACCGCGTGACCGCCTCCGCGCCTACGCGACCTGGTGCAACGCCGTCGAGGGCAATACCACCTTCTATGCGACGCCGGCCCTCGAGACGGTGAAATCATGGGCCGAGCAGACCGCCCGTGACTTCCGGTTCGTCCTCAAGCTGCCGAGATCGGTCACCCATGAGCGCCGCCTCGCCGACGTCGCCCATCCGCTCCGCGCCTTCCTGGCCGCGATCGAGCCCCTCGGACGGCGAGCCCACACGCTCTGGATCCAGCTGCCGCCGTCCTTCAGCCCCGCCGACCTCGGCGCTCTGACCGGTTTCCTTGGCCGTCTCCCGCACGGGTACCGGTACTCCGTCGAAGTACGGCATCGCGCGTTCTTCGAGAACCCGCGATCGGAACAACAGCTCGAGAAGGCTCTCGATGACGTCGGTGCCGAATGGGTGACCTTCGACACCACCGTCCTGTTCCAGAGCCCCCCGGTGACCGACGCCGAACGGGAGGCGTGGGCGAAGAAGCCACGCTTGCCCCGGCGTTCCCGGGCCCTCACTTCCCATCCCGTGGTCCGCTACATCGGCCGGGATAACGCGGCACGGACAGTCGCGGGATGGCAGCCCTGGCTCGACACCGTTGCCGGCTGGCTGCGTGAGGGGCGTTCCCCGACCGTATTCATCCATACTCCGGACAACGTCGACGCGCTCGAGCTGGCACGCCGGTTCCACGACGACGTGCGAGCCCGGGTGCCCGAGGTCGAGCCTCTCCCGGAGCCGATCCCTTCCGGACCGCCGACTCTCTTCTGAACTCTTCTGAGCCCGATCCGGGCGGATCATGTCACAGCTCCGGGTAGTGCCTTGTCTTCATGGGAAAGGCACCACGCGGAAGGAATGATCATGCGAGTCTTCGTCACAGGAGCGACCGGGGCACTGGGACGGTACCTCGTTCCCGGGCTGATCGCGGCAGGTCACCAGGTCACCGCCAGCACGAGGACGCCTGGCAAGGTCGCGCAGCTGCGCGCGGCGGGTGCGGAGCCGGTGGTCCTCGACGGGCTGGACCGCGAGGCGGTGATCGCGGCGGTGCAGGCCGCCGCGCCGGAGGTGATCGTGCACCAGATGACCGCGCTGGCGGGCATGCGGAGCCTCCGCAATCCCGACAAGCAGTTCGCCGCCACGAACGAGCTGCGGACCCGGGGCACCGACAACCTGCTGGCGGCCGCGGCGCGGGCGGGTGCCCGCAGGGTCGTCGCGCAAGGCTATGCGGGCGCCGGGCCGGACAAGCGTTCTGGCCCGCTGAAGACCGAAACAGACCCTCCCGACTGGCGGCCCATCCGGTCGGCATCGCGGGCGTTTGCGGCGATGAGGCATGTGGAGGAGACCGTGCCGGCCGGGGCGCCGGAGGGCATCGTGCTGCGCTACGGCGGCTTCTACGGGCCGGGCGCCTCGGATTTCCTGCTGGAGATGCTGCGGAAGCGGCAGGTGCCGGTGATCGGCGGCGGGACGGGGGTCTGGTCGTTCATCGAGATCACCGACGCCGCCGCGGCGACGGTCGCGGCGGTCGACAAGGGTGCGCCCGGCATCTACAACGTGGTGGACGACGACCCGGCGCCGGTCTCGGAGTGGCTGCCGTACCTGGCCGAGGTGGCGGGCGCCAAGCCGCCGCTGCGTGTGCCTGCCCTGCTCGGGCGGCTGCTCGGCGGCGAGTTCGTGGTGGCCCAGATGACCACCTCGCGCGGGTTCTCGAACCACAAGGCCAGGAAAGACCTCGGCTGGGTACCGCAGTATCCGAGCTGGCGGGAGGGATTCCGTGCCTGGGCCGGCGGATGAGACGGGCGCGGCCGGGTACCGGCCGCTGCTGTTCTCCATCGCCTACGGGATGACCGGATCCGTGGGCGACGCCGAGGACATCGTGCAGGACGCGTTCCTCGGCCTGACCCGGGCGCGCCAGGCGGGGACCGCGATCGCCGATCCGAAGGCGTACCTGACGACGGCGGTGACGCGGCTGGGAATCAACTACCTGCGCTCGGCGCGGGTGCGGCGGGAGACGTACGTGGGGGACTGGCTGCCTGAGCCGGTCGTGGTGCCCGCCGGCGGGCCGGGGCCCGCCGAGCACGCCGAGCTGGCCGACTCGCTGTCCATGGCGTTCCTCGTGCTGCTCGAGGCCCTCTCGCCGGTGGAGCGGGCGGTGTTCATGCTGCGCGAGGTGTTCGGGTACGGTTACCCGGACGTGGCGAGGATCACCGGCAAGACCGAGGTGAACTGCCGGCAGATCTTCGCCCGCGCCCGGCAGCGCGTCGCCGCCGGAAGGCAGGTGCTCGACAGCGCCCCGCCCCCGGCGCGGCGGGCCGAAGGCGAGGAGCTCGCCCGCAGGTTCTTCGAGGCCGCCGCGGGCGGCGACATGGACGCGCTGCTCGGCATGCTCGCGCCGGACGTGGTGTCCTACGCGGACGGCGGCGGCAAAACGCAGGCGATGGAGAAGCCGCTGGCCGGGCGGCAGCGGGTCATGCGGCTGCTCGTCGGCCTGTTCCGCCGGGGCCGGCTCATCGGCGCCTATATCCGGCTGGCCTGGGTCAACGGCCAGCCGGGCGCCGTGATGTACGACGCGGAGGGGCGCGTGATCAGCGTGATGGAGCTCGACGTGGCCGACGGCGTGATCCAGGCGATCCATTCGGTGGTCAATCCCGACAAGCTCGGTCATCTCGGACCGGTCTCCGATGTGGCGCGACTGCCGGAAAAGCAGTGACTTCGGGTTAGCGCAGGACCAGGAGGTCGAGCCATGAGGTCCTGGGCTCCGGCCTCGCTGTGCGCACCGCGCGGCGGAGCCGTTCCTTGCCGCTGAGGAACTCCTCCTCGGTGAGGTTCCGCATCGTGGTATCGGCGTGGCGGAAGGTGTCCGCCTGGGCGAGGAGGTCGGCGAGGCTGGTCAGGTATGACTGGGGAACCTGCTCAAGGGCGTCCTGGCGGAACCCGGCGGCAGCGAACGCCCGGCACGCCTGCTCGACGGTGGGGTAGGTGTCGATCGTCCGGGCGGTCTCGGGGAACCAGCGGACCAGCTCGATCCGGTCGGCCCTGCCGGGGAAGGCCTGGCGGATGAGTACCGGGGCGCCGGGGCGGAGAACGCGGCGGATCTCGCGGGCGGCGGCCTCGAGGTCCGGGATGTGGTGGAGCACGGTAGACAGCCAGGCGGCGTCCGCCGAGTCGTCTGCCAGCGGCAGGGCGCTGGCGTGCCCGTCGAGTACCTGGATGCCCGGGCGGTGCGGGATCTGGGCCCGCATCGCCGCCGACGGCTCGACGGCGAGGACGGCAAGGCCGAACCAGTCGGTGAAGGCGGCCGCGAACGCGCCGGTCCCCGCGCCGATGTCCGCCATGGTCATCCCCGGCGACGGGCGCAGGTGGCGCCGCAGCGCCTCGCGCCACTGCGCGAGCCCGTCTCGCGGAACCTCGCGCACCGCTTTGAATGCCGCCGCGGTCTGGTCGTCGTACCTGATCCTGGCCATGTTGTCATTGTCGCTATCGCTCCCAGGGGGGAACTGCGACCAGTTCCCGGGAACGAACCCACCCGCGGCATGCGCGCTCTGGCCCGGCGCCGGGAAGTCGTCTCACCATTCGGACACTCTCCGGCACTTCTGGCGCTGAACCGGCATTTTCGCCGTCATTTTGTCCTGGTTTGTGCCGGGAACAGCGCCATAAGTCGCGGCGGCCTATCACCAGGCGAGAATGATCCCGGGTAAGACCCGGCCACCCCCGTGCCCGGCCCGGCACCGGCGCGGCAGCCCTGTATCGCTGGACTAGGCTCCAGCGACCCGGCTCAGCCTGCCGCGGCCGCCGCCTCGGCCACGTGGCGCAGCAGCAGGGCCGTGGTGACCGGGCCGACCCCGCCAGGCACCGGCGTCAGCCCGGCGGCGACCTCGGCGACCGCCGGATCCACATCGCCCACCAGGCCGCCATCGGCGCTAGCGTTCGTGCCGACGTCGATCACCGTCGTACCGGGGGAGACGTGCCGCGGCCCGATCAGGCCGGCCCGGCCCGTGGCCACCACCAGGACGTCGGCCTGCCGGGTGATGGCGGCCAGGTCGGGGGTACGCGAATGGCAGATGGTGACCGTCGCGTGCCGGTCGAGCAGCAGGTGGGCGACAGGCTTGCCCACCACGACCGAACGGCCCACCACGACCGCATGCCTGCCCGACAGTTCCACCTGGTAGTGGTCGAGCAGGGCGAGCACGGCCGCGGCCGTCGCCGGGGCGAACGCGGGCAGCCCGGCTACGAGCCGGCCAAGCGACTCGGGGCTGGCGCCGTCCACGTCCTTGCCAGGCGGGATCACGGTCGCCAGCGCCGCCAGCGACGCGCCCTGGGGCAGCGGCGTCTGCAGCATGACCCCGTGCACCTCCGGATCGTCGGCGAGCTGGGCGAGCGTGGCGGTGATGCCGTTGGCGGTGGTCGTCCGCAGCACGTCGCAGGCGATGCCCTCTTTGGCCGCCGCGTTCGCGATCGAGCGGACATACCAGGCGCTCGCCTCGTCGCCGGTCGCGGTGACCACGGCGAGCCGGGGCTGCCGGTCCGCCCGGGTGAGCTCGGCCGCCTGGGCGGCGGTCGCGGCGCGGATCGCGGTCGCGAGTTCTCTTCCGCTGAGCGAGGTCACTGGGAGATCTCCTCGCGGACCGCGGTGATCAGGCGGTCTGCCCGGTCGGCCACGCCGTCCGCGAGCGCCGCGGTCGCGGTGAGCTCCGCGACCAGGGCCGGATCCTTGATGCCGCCGAGGTTGGCCTCGATGTTCACCTGCGCGGTGACGGCCGCCGCGATGTCCGAGATCACGTTCCTGTTCGCGACCGCGAGCAGGTCCTCGGCCAGCCCGGCCAGCCGTACCGCCGCCGCCATCAGGTCGGCCGGCGGGCGGGCGGCGCCGCCGAGGGCTTCGGCGATGGCCTCGGACCTGGCGGCTTTCTCCTCGGCAGTTTCCTTCGGGAGCCCGTAGGCGTCCACGACCTTCTCGAACGCGGCCGAGTCGGCTTCCACGAGGTCGAGCGCCTCGCCCGCGAGTCCGTCGGCCGCAGCCCGGACCCGGCCGACCACCTCGGCGTCGTGTCGCGGGCCGTCGCTGAACCTGGCCACCATCGCCAGCAGCGCGGCGGCCTGCGCTGCGTGCAGCGCGCCGGTGGCACCGCCGCCCGGCGCGGCACTGCGGGCCGCCAGCCGGGTGAGAAAGCTTGCGATCGCTTCGTCGCGCATGACCGTGAGGCTACCGGCTCGTCAGTCCGGCTGGCATGCCGGACACCATAAGGTAATCCCGTCGTGGCCGGCGCAGGTTCTCATGCTGAGTGGCAGCCTGGCCGGTTCCAGAGAGCTAGTCGCGGTCGACTCGGCCGCGTTCTGGATCTACCGGCTGCGCGAGGTCTGGCTTCGGCTCAGCCGAGAGCTGAGCGGATGAGCTGGACCGCAACCCGTGGCGTGTTCCGGGCCGCCGGTACCAGCGGCGCAGCCAGAGCAGGCCGAGGACGGGCAGGACGAGCGGGACGAAGCCGTAGCCGCTGCCGTAGCCGGACCACACCGTGGCGTCGGGGAAAGTGGCCGGGTCGGCGACGCTCCAGGTGCCGACCGCCAGCACGCCGACGAATTCCACCGAGCAGGACAGGACGGCGATCCTGCGCGCTGCCGGGCTGCCGACGGCGAGGGTGACCGTCGCGAGGATGTAGATCACGGCGGCGAAGGCCGACAGCAGGTAGGCGACCGGGGCGTGGCTGAACTTCGTTGCGATCTGCACCCCCGCCCGTGCGGAAGCGGAGAGCGCGAAGATGGCGTAGACGGCGATCAGCACCCGGCCCGGGCCTGTCCTGGTCGAGTCCGGCCGCGATGCCGCGGCCTCGGGTGATGCCATGGGCTCAGACACCGATAGCCGGCCAGATCTCGTGTAGCCGGATCATCAGCACGGCCGCAACCAGCCCGGCCACGGCGATGACCGCGGGGCCCCACCGTGACCGCTCCAGCGCCCCCCAGAACCCAGCGATCACCGGGACCAGCGGCATCGCGATCAGGTAACCGATGAGCGTAGCCAGCCCGGCCGGGCGGGGACCCTCGGCGAGCCTGGCCACGATGATGCCGACTAGGACGAGAAGCAGGATCTCGAGGACGCCGAGTGCGGCGAGCAGGCCAGCGCCCATTCGCCGGTTGAGGGCGGTCATCAGCAGCGCGTACCCGGCAAGCGCGAGACCGGCGACAATGATCGTGGTGGGCACCACACCGTTCACGTGCGACATGGTACTACGTTTCGTAGTAACCGGCTCCTGGGGGGGCCGAGGCGTCCTGAGCGATTCCTTTTCCGCTCTCGTCGGGTCTTCCTGGGTGAAGGAAAGGAAGCCTATTGCCATAAGCATCCCCGCTACCATGCGTGCCCTGCAGCAGACTTCCCTGAACGGCCGGGGACCTTCGCCTGGTCACCGACGCGCCCACCGTCGGCAAGCTAGCCTTGCTGCCCTGAGCAGACCCGGAGTGTGAGCCCGTGCCCGATAGCGCCGGATTCGTCCAGGACACCGAGCCGTTCCGGCGTGAGCTGCTCGCGCACTGCTACCGGATGCTCGGCTCGATTCAGGATGCGGAGGACCTGGTCCAGGAAACGTACCTGCGGGCCTGGCGGTCCTACGGCGGGTTCGAGGGCCGGTCCTCGGTGCGTACCTGGCTGTATCAAATCGCCACCAATGGATGCCTGACCGAACTGGCCAGGCGCGGTCGGCGAATGCTGCCGTCCGGCCTGTGCGCCCCTGAACAGGATCCCGGAGCGTACCCGGAAGGTGCCGGGACAGAGGTGAGCTGGCTGCAACCCGCGCCGGATGCGATGGTGACTCCGGACTCGGCTGATCCCGCGGCCATCGTCACAGCGCGCGAGGGACTGCGGCTGGCGCTCATCGTCAGCCTGCAGTACCTTCCGCCCAGGCAGCGCGCGATCCTGGTCCTGCGGGACGTGCTGGCGTTTCCGGCCACCGAGGTCGCGGTCATGCTCGGCACCACGACGGTGTCGGTCAAGAGCGCGCTGCAGCGCGCCCGCGCGCGGCTGAGGGAACTGACCCCGGCCGCCGACCAGATCACCGAGCCGACGCAGGCGCAAGCCCGCGCGCTCCTTGACCAGTACATCATGGCGTTCGAGAATGCCGACGCCACAGCATTGGAGCGGCTTCTGGTAGAGGAGGCCACCATCGAGGCACCGCCGTTGCGCACATGGTTTGCCGGCCGCAAGACCTGTGTGCCATTCCTGCGCGACCACGTCCTGGGATCTCCTGGTGACTGGCGCATGCTGGCCACCAGCGCCAACGGGCAGCCCGCCGCAGCTGCCTACACCCGTGACCAGCACGGGAACTACCAGCCCTACGGCATTTGCGTGCTCACCGTCACCAGCCAAGGCATCCGCCAGATCCGGTCTTTCGCAGATCCCAGCCTGGTCACCTTGTTCGGGTTCCGGCTGGACCCGTCATAGCGCTCCTATTGCTGGCAGTTCGGGCACCAGAACCGGAGCCGTTCCTGGCCCGGTGGTCCTTGCTCGCCTCTCCTGATCGGAGTCCCGCAGCGTCGGCACGGCCGCCCCGCGCGCCCGTACACCCAGTTCTCCCTGCCGGGCCTGGTGTCTCCCGTCGTCACGTGCCCGAGCCGCCCCTTGTTCGCGTCAAGCAGCCGGTGCCCGAGCTCCACCAGCGCGGAAAGGTCCCCGACCGAGCCCACGGGCCGCGACGGGTCGACACCCCGCAGGAACAGCGTCTCCGCCATGTACACGGTTCCCAGGCCCGCCAGGTTGCGCTGGTCGAGCAGCGCCTCGCCGATCGGCCGTTCCTTGCTCTTGGTGAGCCGGCGGACCGCCTCCGCCGGGTCCCAGCCGGGGCCGAGCAGATCGGGGCCGAGGTGCCCGGTCACTTCGTCTTCCTTCGCGGTCGGCAGGACCTCGGTGACGCCGAGCAGGTAGCCGACGGCCTGCCATTCGTCGTTGGCGAGCAGCAGCCGTATCTGATGCGCGTTCCGGCGCGGCTCCCCGGCGCTCGCCGGCCGGATCCGCCAGGAACCGTCCATCTTGAGATGGGTGTGCACGGTCAGGCCATTCCCGGTGCGGATCAGCAGGTGCTTGCCCTTGGCGACGGCCTCGGTCACCAGCTGGCCCCTGAGGTCGACCGTCGCGTACCTGGGCACCCGGAAGTCGCTGCGTGTCAGCACCCGCCCTGCGAGCGCTTCGTGCAGCCGGCGGGCGGTATACCAGATGACGTCACCTTCGGGCACGACATCCAGCATGCCGCAACGCGGCAACCGTCTCGGTTAAAGGATGGCTGATGACTGGCACCGCGCGGACGATGACCGCGATCGCCCGGGACCTGCTGGCGGCCCTGCCGCCAGGCGGCCGGGACCACGCCTGTTACCCGTTCAACGGGCCTGTCCGGACCCAGTGGTCCTACTTGCCTGGCGCCCGCCCCGGCATCAGCCTGTCCGAACTCGGCAAGACAGGCCGTAAGGCCGCTCACCGGTTGCTGGCCACCGCTCTGTCCCGGCACGCGTTCGCTCAGGCTGTCACCATCATGGCGTTCGAAGAGGTGCTCGACCTCGACGAGCACGGGCGGCTCGGACGGCATAGCGACGGCTACCACGTCGCTGTCTTCGGGGATCCTGGAGACGACCCCTGGGCATGGCGATTCGAAGGCCATCACCTGTCCGTCAGCGCCACTATCGTCGCCGGGCAGCCCGTCGTCGCCCCCTTGTTCCTGGGCGCCAACCCCGCCCAGGTCCGGCACGACGATCAGATCGTCGTCGCGCCGCTGCTGCGGGAGGAACAACTCGCCCGCGCCATCATCACGGCGCTGCCACCCGCGCTCCGCGACGAGGCCGTCATCGCCGGCGCCGCCCCGGCCGACATCGTCACCAGGATGGCGGTAACCGCCGGCGCCCTGCGTCCCGCCGGGATCATGGCTTCCCGGCTGCCAGCGCGGCAGCGCGGCCAGCTCAGCCAGCTGCTCGACATCTATCTGCAGCGGCTCGCCCCCGACTTGGCAAGTGCCGAGCGGCAGCAGATCACCGGTGACGACGTCGCCTTCGCCTGGGCTGGCGGGCTGCGTGCGGGCGACGGCCACTACTACCGCGTCCAGGCAACCGGCCTGCTCATCGAGTACGACAACACCCAGCGGAACGCCAACCACGCCCACACCGTGCTCCGCAGGCCCGGCCGCGACTTCGGCGGGTCGCCGCTCGCCAGCCACCTGGCCGCCGGGCACTCCTGATTCATGCCGCGTCGCGGTAAATGCCCTCCCACTGCAGCCACAGGCCCTGCTGGCGGACCGTTCGCCAGGTCGCGTGCGGCCGCAGCGCCAGCACCGGGGCGAAGCCCGCCGCCGCCAGCGCGGTATCCAGTTCCCTGGCCGCCCAGAAATGTATGCTCATCCCCGCCTTGGGACCTTCCAGGTACCGGACGGAAAACGACCCGTCCTCGTCCCGCTCGGTGATCTCGTGTGCGGGGTGCACGTCGGTCCCGACGGCGTTGACCCGGATCGCGCACAGGCCGCCCGCGGCGACCCGGGCCAGGGAATCGGCGAGCAGGCCGTGTGCCTGCGCGCGGGTGCCGTGCTGCAGCACCTGGATGGCCACGACCAGGGGGAACCGCTGCCCGGCCGGCAGCGCGGACAGGTCCCCGGTCACTAGCCGGTCTCGCCGCTCCGGCAGCCGCCCGGCGAGTTGCGCGATCGCCGTGGGGGAGATGTCCAGCCCGGTCAGGTCCAGCCCGGCCGCGGTCAGCGGGACGTAGTTCCTGCCGTTCCCGCACCCGATGTACAGCCCGTGATCCACTCCGGCGGCTCGCGCCGCCGCCACGATGTCCGTCACGAACGACACCGGCGGCTCGCGCGTATACCGCCCGGCAGCGTACTCCGCGTCCCACGCCCGCGCGACTTCGTCCGCCATGCGCCGCTCACTTCCGGGGGTTCCGGCAGCGCGGTCCCGTGTCAGCGCCGGCTACCCCTGTCCCCGCCGGTGCCGGAGTACCCGTCGGCAGGGTGGTAGCTGGGGCGGCCGTTCTCTTCGCGCTCGCGCCCGCTGGTACCGCGCCCGCCGTTGGTGCCGTAGCCGGGGGTACTTCCGGTGTTTCCGTAACCGTCGGTGCCGCTTGGGCCGGCGGTCCGGTCGTAGCCGCCGGTGCTGTAGGCGCCACTGTTGTCGTAGCCGCTGGAGCCGTACGCGCCGCCGCTGTCGTGGCCTCCGGAGCCGGAGCCGTTGGCGCTGTAGCCGCCGGTGCTGTAGGAGCCGCCGTTGTAGGCACTGGCGCTGTCATAGCCGCCATTCTTGCCGTAGCCGCTGGTGCCGTAGTCTCCAGTGCCGTATTCCCCGGTGCTGTAGTCCTCGGTGCTGTAGCCGCCGGTCCCGTACCCGCCGGTGCCGTAGCTTCCCGTGCCGTAGGTCCCGGCGCTGGAAGTCCCGGCGCTGGAAGTCCCGGCGCTGGAAGTCCCGGCGCTGGAAGTCCCGGCGCTGGAAGTCCCGGCGCTGGAGGTCCCTGTGCTGTAGCCGCCGCTACCGTAGCCGCTGGGCCGATGGTGCCGGCCGGACCGGTCGCTGTCCTGGCCGGCGGGGCGGGACGGGTAAGGCTGGCTGGGGTAGGGGTACGAGGCCGTGGCGCCGCGGTCGTAGGGGTTGCGGGAGCCGCCGCCAGGAGTGGCGCTCACACCGCCGCCCGGGCCGTCGCTCGGCGGCA
>Ga0318498_10000429_pt1 | contig 11656 bp, 14 predicted proteins | sample GRESIP109b1f24_FD_203488 | JGI IMG/M metagenome (GOLD analysis project Ga0318498, IMG submission 203488) | Tropical soil microbial communities from Luquillo Experimental Forest, Puerto Rico - GRE.SIPMG.109b1f24 | ecosystem: Environmental > Terrestrial > Soil > Tropical forest > Bulk soil... | reverse complement strand
CTCCCTGTGTGTGTGGGCGGCATCCGTTGCCGCTCTCACCCGGGGTTGGAGCGGCCGGTGCCGAGCCCACTGAGCGCGAGCGGTGGACGTTCGCGCGCACGACGTCGTGAGGCGCCGAGCGTGACACCGAGGCCGTTGGGAGGTGGCGCGCTCGGGCGCGGAGGGTGCGCGGCTTACGGACGCCGACGAGCGCGACTCACGGGGAGTGCGATAACCGCGGGACACGAGGGATTCGGGCGTCGGCAGGAGGTGGAGCCGGCTGGAGGGGCCCACTCAAGGTTCTGGAGGTCGGCGTGCGCTGCTTGGTGACGGGAAGGGCTTGGGCGGTCGACGCCATTCGAGCCGGCATCTTCCGAGGTGGGTCGACCCTCGAGAGGAGCGGGCACAGGCCCACGTCTGCGCGTGAGGGAGGCGCCGCGCCCCGCTCGCGCGGCGAGGCTCCTGGTGCGCGTGAATGGGGGTGCGGGGAGGTGTTGCCTCCCCGCGGCGATCCGCGTCAGCGGAGGGCGGCCCGCTTGGCGCGCGCCCGCGCGCGGAGATCCTTCGGGAGCTTCTTCCCGAGAGCGAGCTCCTGGAGGAGGTAGGTTGGGTGGACGCGGAGCGCCTTCGCGACGGCGGAGAGCGTCGGGAACGGGGGCGACCGCTCTCCGCGTTCGAGCATCGACACGTAGGAGACGCTGAGCTTGGCGCGGCTCGCGAGGTCCTGCTGCGAGAGCTTCTGGTCCAGGCGCATGGCGCGCAGGTTCGTGGCGAAAGTGCGAGTGAGGTCGTCCATTGTTGGGTTTTACTCCAGCGTGGCTGGATTAGGGGCTTGGTAGAGCTTCGGGGGGAAGCATCACCGTGAGAGCATCTTCGCCCTCCTCGTCGCCGGTGGTGCCTTCATGACCGCGGCCTTTGCGGCTACCCACCCGCGGAGCAACGTTGCCCAGATGGTCGGCGGATGGTTTTGTTAGGTGTTCTTAGACAGGGCGGAACGCGCACGAACTTGCCCTGAGATCCGTGTCTCGGCAGTAAGGGTGTCAAACGACAGGAAGAACTGACCCCGATACGGCTTCTCTGCAACCCCGATCTCCACGCCCTCGAAGTCCGGGTGGAGCTTTCCTTGGGTGAGATAGGCGACGCGGGCCATCACCTCGTACGGCGTCGCGCGAAGCAACTCGGCGAGGAGCGCAGTCGTCTCGACGCGGGACGCGGTCGCCTCGATCCTGCGCGTCGCGCCGAGCGAACCACCCTGAGGCGTCCCATGCTCCCGGCATCCTCCGGCGGCCGCCGCCTGGGAATCAGGACCAGGAACGTCGAACGGGTCAACAGTCGACCCCACGGCGCCGAGACGCAGTCGCTCGACGCGGGCGCCCCGGGTCCACCACACCGCCCCTACGGGAGCGGTGCCCGCCCAGCGTTCTTCAGTTCCCGAGCCACCGCCTCGCGCGCCGATTCATCGAGGTGCCTCTCTGCCCATCGATAGAACAGCTCATCCTCGCGTCGTGCGTGTGCGCGCAGAGCGTCGACGAAAGCGTGCGCGACGACCAAGCTCACCGAACGCAAGTCCACTCCCACGCCCAAATCGTTCAACATCAAGCGGAACCGGGCGTGCTCGGCGAGCAGCGCGGCGGCTTCGACGGGTTCCACACGGGCAAACAGCGGGAGCAGATGACGCTCCTCGGCGTCGAGATGAGCGCTCAGCCCCGAGTCGAGCTGCGTCCACATCGCGCGCAGGTCGTCCCAATCGCCCTCGCGAAATGTTTCGATCAGCGTGACGAAGAGCGCTTCGAGCCGTTCGTGATCCCCGAACAGGATCTGCCTCACGCTCTCGATGTCGCGACGCGATTCGCCTTGCATCGTCGGCCTCGACGTTCATGTTGTCGCGACGCCACGCGCGTTGCGTCGAACGGACGGGTTGGCCCAGAGGCGCGCGCGAATTCGTCGCAGCGAATCTGGCGTTTCGCTGGATGGCTGCTCACGAAACGAGGAGCGGACAGCCAATGTCCGGATCCGTCCGTCGCAGCAGCCGATCGCATGCCGCGCTCGACACCCGATCGGCCCTGCGCGACAGGTTCGCTCACGCGAGCGTGGCACGCGGACCGGACCCCACGACGCGCGACGTCGCGTCGCATAGAATGACGTTGTTGAAACATCTCGCTCTCATGACGGTAGGGAGGGTGCGATGGCCCAGGTTCGACCCAAGGATCCCGCTACGCGCGTCTTCGAGCTCGAGGGGGTGCTCGACATCCCAGCTGCGCTGAAGCTTCGAGATGCGATCGTGGAGCTCGACCCGGGCGATCGCGTCATCGTCGACTGCCATGAGGTTCGCGATCTGCAAGACTCGGCGCTCGCCTTCCTCGTCTGGAGCCTGTTCTCGCTAGGGCGCCGGATCGTGTTGCGGGGCGTCGGCGAGCATCACCTCCGGCTCCTGCGGCATCTCGGCGCGGATGAGGTCGTCCACACCGGGTCGCAACCGCCCGGACGCGACGTCCGATGATCGGAACGAGTCGATTATCGCGCCCGCGAACGATCGCCGCGGAACCCTGGATCGGCACCCGAGGCGTGGAACTACCACTCACGGCCGGCGATGCGCCGCAGCGACCGAATCACGCCAGGCGGCGAGCTTGGGGGTGACTTCTACCGGGAACGGCGGTTCCGCGGTCGCGAGCGAGACGATCCCGTCCGGCAGGCGGCGGCGCTCTTCCCGAGCGGTCGTGCGGATCGCCTCGAGCGTTGGGGCCGGCGAAAGCCGCGCGCCGGCGCGCATCACACACGAGAGGAGCGGCCGCCCCGGATGCGCTTCGTCGTGGACGCCCACGACGTCGCCCACGGCGAGGCCACCCCGCTCGCAGCGGAACACCTGCTTCCGCCCGGGGAGGAGCGCCTTGCCAGGTGAGAGCTTGATGCGCCCGATGCCGGCGTACGACACGAGCTTGTAAGCCATGTCGAGGCTCGGCGCGTCCTCGGAGACGCCCATCGCGGTTCCCACGCCGAACCCGGTGATGGGCGCCCCTTCGCGCACCAGCCGCGCGATCGCGTCCTCGTCGAGGCCGCCGCTCGCGAAGACGGCGACGTGCGCCAGCCCAGCCTCGTCGAGGATCCGGCGCGCGCCGCGCGATAGCTCGAGCAGGTCGCCGGAGTCGAGGCGGACCGCACGGACGAGGAAGCCGGGCCCGAGCTCGCGCGCGAGCTTCACGACCTCACGCACGCCCTCGAGCGTGTCGTACGTGTCGACGAGCAGCACGGTAGTCGGGTGCACGCGCGCGAACGCGCGGAAGGCGTCGAGCTCGGTCGCGTGGACCTGGACGTAGCTGTGGGCCATCGTCCCGGCGATCGGAATGCCGTACAGCCGGCCGGCGAGGACGTTCGACGTCGAGTCGATCCCAGCGATGTAGCCAGCGCGCGCGATCTTGACGCCGGCGTCCGCGCCGGGCATCCGCCGCACGCCGAAGTCGACCACGGTGCGACCGGCCGCAGCGGCCACGACGCGAGCCGCCTTCGATGCGGCCACGGTCTGCATGTGGACCTGGTTCATGATCGCCGTCTCGACGAGCTGAGCCTGCGGGAGCGGGGCCACGACCTCGAGGATCGGCTCGCCGCCGAACACCGGCGTCCCCTCCCGCAACGCGTGGACGTCGCCCGTGAAGCGGAACTCTCGCAGCCAGCCGAGTAGCCGATCCGTGAATAGCCCGAGCGAGTGCAGGTAGGCGAGGGCGTCATCGGAGAAGCGGAGCCCCTCGAGGAAGGACAGCGCGTCCTCGAGGCCGCAAGCGACCAGGTAGTTCCGCCGGCGCGGCAGGCGCCGGACGAACAAGCTGAACACGGCTTCTGCGTCGAGCCCCTCCGCCAGGTACGCGTCGATCATCGTGAGTTCGTACAGGTCGACGAGCAGCGCGACGTTGCTGCCGTCGACCCATACGGCGCTGCCGCTGCCGGTCATGATCCGCTCCGGCGCGCCTCGCGCCTCGGCGCGCAGCCGCCCCTCAGGCGACCGAGCGTAGCGCCCTCGCGGTGGGGCGCACCGTGAGCACGAGGCACGGCGCGTTTCGAACGACGCCTTCGGCGACGGAGCCGGTGATCATGTGCTCCCGGTCGGCGCGGCCATGGGTACCCATCACGATCAGGTCGATGTCACGCGCCGCGGCGCACTCGAGGATCCCGACCTCCGGTGGCCCTCCCGCGCGAGCCACGACAACGCTGGGCGCTCCGAGGCGCTCCGCCTCCTGCTTCCAGGCTTCCAGCTTCGTCTCCACGCTCCCTGCAGGCGGCAGCTCCTCCGCGACCTTCGGCCCGGCCTCCGCGTACAACAGCACGAGCTCGCAGCCGAGGCGGTGACACAGGTCCGCGGCGACGCGTAGCCCCGCTCGCGCCGGCTCGGAAAAGTCGACAGGGCAGCAGATGCTCCTCCATTCGATGGCGGCCATACTTCCCTCCCCGGCACCGCCTTCCGGGCGTTCGACGTGCCGCGGCCCACGCCGACGGGCGTCGATCACGTTCTCGGATGCAGCTCGCCAGCGCGCTCGGCGACCCAGCGGACGATGTCGCTCGTCGTGACGATGCCTGACAGCCTTCCGTCGTCGGACACGACCAGCGCCCGGTGAATCCCGCGCCCAGCCATGAGCGCCGCGGCCTGCGCAATGGGCGCGTTCTCTGGCACGGCCAACGCCGCGCGGGTCATGACGTCGGCAACGGAGTCGTCAGGCGGCGGCTCCGCGTGGACGCCCGGCCCGAGCTGCACCTGATAATGACCCCGGCTCACGTGAGTGCCGGGGGCCATCGCCTCGCCCGTGTCGCCCGCGGCGAAGCCGTGATTCAATACGTCCGTCCTCGAGACGACGCCGATCGGACGGCCATCCTCGTCGACCACCGGCGCGCCGCCGAAGCCTCGTTCGAACAGCAACTCCGTGAGGGCCTCGAGCCCGACGTTCGGACGTACCGCGAAGACTTCCGTCGTCATGACGGCCGAGACCGGTGTGTAGTACGCCGTCGCGAGCTCCTTGCGACGAGATGCGGCGCCCGCCCCGGCGTGCCGGCACGACGCATAGTCGATGCGCCGCATCGTATCGTTGGTGACGCCACCGCTGTCTGCGCAGGAGAGGCACCGTTCGAGCGCGACCGTGCGGTCATGAACGGGACAGGCAACGCGGCGCAGGTCGGCCGTCTGGCCATCTGCGGAAAGCACTCGGATGTTTCGGATCTCCAGTAACGTTCGAACCACCTCCTCGTCAGAACTTGGCACGACGTGTCTCGACATTGTGCGGCCAGCGCCCCATGCGACGAACCGGCTTCCACCTTGCGTCGGTCGACGCCTTCCGGATCACCTCACCGACGAGATCCAGCAGATCGGTGACCGTGACGATGCCGACGAGCTTCGAGTCCTCCACCACCGGGAGGCAGCCGATCGTCCTGCCCCGCAGCATGTTCGCAGCCTGGCGGATCGTCGTCTCGGGCGACGCCGTCGCCACGTCGCGCACCATCAGGTCTTCGATGGTGCGGCCTGCGCGCAGCTCCGTTCCGTGGCCCCCGCCGAGATCCCGCTCGGACACGACGCCGACCACGCGCTTGTTCTCCATGACGACCAGGTGCCGGATTCGATGGAGACGCATGCGCCGATACGCGTCGTCAGCCCACTCGCCTGGAAGCGCCGTCTTCACTTCGCGCGTCATGATCTCGCCGACTCGCATGGATCACCTCGGACGGCTCTCCTGTCCGCTCACGCCGCCGCCACCGCAGAGACGCGCCTCGGCTCCACGACCGCGGCGAACGTCGAGCTCACCTCGCCGGGGCTCACCGCCTTGCGCGCCTGCGCCGCACGCGCGAGGTCGCCGAGGGAGACCATCCCGACGAGCTTCCCGGCGTCGACCACGGGCAGCCTTCGAATCTGTTTCGACCGCATCAGCTCTTCCGCCTTGTCGAGCGTCTGCGTCGGCTCAATCGTGAACACGACCTTCGACATCGCGTGCTCGATGGGGACGCCCGCGAGGAGCTCACCCGTGAAGTAGGCGCTCATGCAGAGGTCACGGTCCGTCACGATCCCGACGATCTTCTCCTCCGCTCCGAGCACGGGCACCGCGCCGATGTCGTGCTCCCACATCGACCTCGCGGCGGCCGCAAGCGACTCATCGGCCCGGCACGTCCAGACGGTCTTCGTCATCAACTCCTGCACCTTCATCGCTGCACCTCCTTCGATAGCGTAGACGCCGCGCGCTCGACGGGGTGCCGGTCCTCCGGAGTCGCCGATTCGGGCGTGCGCGGCTATGCGCGCTCGCTCGCGCCCGATCGATCGTCCGCTGCTTCGGGTTCGTGCTAACGGCGATGACGGCAATCGGCCGCCGGCGTGCCTGGGCGCGGGCCAAGCGACGGAACGGAGAAGCGATGCGACGCCGGCGATCGTGTTGGGGGACGCTCGCGCCGCGCGAACATGCCTCGTCGGTGGCTCTCCGGAAGGCCAGGTGGACGACAATGAAGCGCCGGGCCGATGCTCATCTCGCGAGGCGCAGGATGAACGCGGACGAGCTGGAGAGGGTGAAGAAGAGGCTGCAGCGTCGCCGTCGCGAGATCCTCGCGGCGAGCGGCCGCGCTGCCACGGGCATCGAGGAGCTGCGGCGAGTGCAGCGCGCCGCGGAGCCGACGGAGGCATCCCAGAGCGAGCAGCTCCAGTACGAGCTGTCGCAGCTCGGCGAGGTCGAGCAGCGCGAGATCGCCCTCATCGACGCGGCGCTCGCGCGCGCGGACGCCGGAGAGTACGGGACCTGCCGCGACTGCGGTGAGCCGATCGAGCCGGGCCGCCTCGCAGCGCTTCCCTTCGTGCTCGAGTGCGCCGCGTGTGCGACGCGTCGCGAGGAGGCGGAGGCGATCGATCGCGAGGCCCGGAAGCGGCGCCGGATCATGGTCCCCGATTAGCTCGAACACGTTGGCGGTCTCGTCGATCGTACGAGTGGGATGACGCCATGATGTTCCACGACAGGACGCAGGCAGGCCGTCTCCTCGCTGCAAAGCTCGCCACGTTCAAAGCGGAAAGGCCGATCGTGCTCGGGCTCGCACGAGGCGGCGTTCCCGTCGCGCTGGAGGTGGCACGCCTCCTCGACGCCGAGCTCGACGTCGTCGTCGTCCGTAAGCTCGGCGCGCCTGGCGCGCCCGAGCTCGCGCTCGGCGCGATCGCCGAGGGCGGCGCCGTGTACGTGAGCCGCGAGGTGCTGCGCGACCTGGGCGTTGGCGACGCCTGGGTCGCCGCGGTCGCGGCCCGCGAGGGCGCCGAGATCGCTCGGCGCGTCCTGGCTTACCGCGGCGGGCGACCTGTGCGCGATCTCGCGGGACGAACGGCCATCGTCGTCGACGATGGCGTCGCGACGGGCGCGACGGCGCGTGCCGCGGCGCGTGCCGCGAGACAGCTGGGAGCCGCGCGCGTCGTGCTCGCGGCGCCCGTCATCGCCGCCGCGTCGCTGCCGGAGCTTCGGTCGGAGTTCGATTCCATCGTCGCGGTCGAACAGCCCGACGTCTTCTTCGCCGTGGGTCAGTGGTACGACCGGTTCGAGCAGGTCTCCGACGAGGATGTGATCGAGTGCCTGCACCGCGCGAGCGCGCCCGACGGGGCGCGCGAGCTCGAGCGCATCGAGCCGGTACCGCCCGATCCGCTCGAGGAGAGGCTGACGATCCCCTTCGACGACGCTCGCTTCGGCCCGGGCGACCTCGACGCGGACCTGGTGCTCCCGGACGACGCGACCGGGCTCGTCCTGTTCGTCCACGGAAACGGCTTGACGCAGCAGAGCCCGCAGAATCGCTTCGTCGCGGGCGCCATCCAGGGCATGGGGCTCGGCACGCTGCTCCTGGATCTTCTCACGCCGGACGAAGCCGCAAAGGACGCCATCAGCGCTCGGCTCAGGTTCGATCTCCGCCTCCTCACAGCCCGCATCCTGGCCGCCGTGCGCTTCGTCTCGGCGCACCCTCGGACGCGCGCGCTGCGCCTCGGCCTCTTCGGCGTGAGCACGGGTGCGGCGGCTGCGCTCAGCGCCGCTGCGGCAATGCCCGACCGCGTCGCGGCCCTGGTCGCTCGCGGCGGCAGGCCCGACCTCGTCGATCTGGAGACGCTGCGGACGGTCCGTGCCCCCGTATTGCTGGTCGTGGGGGCGCGAGACGAGGCGGTCGTCTGCTTCAACCGAGCGGCCGTCTCGCAGCTTCGGACCGCGCAGCTCGCCGTCGTCCCCGGCGCGAGCCACCACTTCGAGGAGCCGGGTGCTCTCGGGACGGTCGCCGCGCTCGCGATCGCGTGGTTCGAGCGATACCTCGTCGAGGGTGTTGCGATGGGCGCGCCTCCAGCGCCCGAGCAGGACGTTCGCGAGGTCGCACCGTGAGGTCCGTCGCGCGCCACGAGGATCAACGCCGGACCTCGATGTCGTTCCTCACCCCGTCGACGCCGAAGACGCACCACGCGTCGCGCTCTGCGGCTTCGCGCTCCACGTCGCACAGGACGACGCCCCTCAGGGTCACCACGGCTGCGCGTGTCGAGACGCTCACCTCGCTGGAGTCCACGAGCGGGTCCTTCTCGAGCGCGAGCCGAACGGCATCGCTGATCTCGCCGTCGTCATCGTCCTCGGGCGGGACGACCTCGAGCCCGTTCACGACGTCGCGCACGCCCGGGACCCACCACGCGAGCACGCCCGCGAGCCGCTTCTGGGCGAGGCTCGGAACGGTCCCGTCGAGGGTCACGACGCCATCGTGGGCGGAGAGTCCGATCGTGCCGAGGACGATGTCGGGCCGAAGGGCCTCTCCGCTCGTGGACGCCGGCGTCGCACGCGCGATGGGTTGGAGCTCGGGTTCGTCGAGGAGCAGATCTCGAACGTGATCGCGAATCTCCGCGTCACTCATCCTGCGCGCGGGCGCGACGCGCAGGCGGTCGACGATGTGGTCGACCCCCGGCACCGCCGCAGCACGCTCGAGGGCGATCCTCTTCGCGCCGACATCGGCGAGCTCACCTTCCATGGTGAGCACGCCTCGATCGAACGACAGTGCGATCTTGCGGCGGGAGACGTCCACCCGCTGCGCGCCGTCGAGGCGTCGCCGTACTGCGTCCAGGACGGGGCTGGGCGTCATGGCGCTCCGGTGCGGCTCGGCGGCCGCAGGTGGATCTCCGTGGGTTCCTCGCACCGCCTCGCGAACCACTCCGCGGCCAGGCGTGACACGGCGTCGAGCGCGCCGGGCTCCTCGAACAGGTGCGTCGCGCCCGGCACGACCGCGAGCTGGGCGGTCGCGAGAAACTGAAGCACGTATCGGTTGAGGCGAAGGACCTCCTCGTCCCGGCCCCCGACCACAAGGAGGACCGGCGCCCGCACCTTTTCGAGTGTCCGATGGCGGACGAGATCCGGGCGCCCGCCGCGCGAGACGACGGCCGCGACGTGCTCCGGCAGCTCGGCAGCCGACGCGAGAGCGGCGGCGGCGCCCGTGCTCGCCCCGAAGTAGCCGAGGCGCAGCCCCCGCGTGCGCGGCAGCGCGGAGAGCCACCGGGTCACCGAGATGACCCGCGTCGTGAGGAGGTCGATGTTGAACCGGAGAAGCTCGGTCGCCTCGTCCTGCACCGCCTCCGCGGGCGTGAGCAGATCGAACAGCAGCGTCGCGAGGCCGGCCCGCTGCATGGCGCGTGCGACGAGGCGATTGCGCGGGCTGTGCCGGGTCGAGCCGCTGCCGTGGACGAACATGACGAGCCCTTTCGCCCCGACCGGGAGGGTGAGGTCCGCGTCGAGGACGCCGGGACCGAACCGTGAGCCGTCGAACGGGATCGCCAGCGTCTCTTCTTCCGGCCGGGAGGGTGGATCTCCGGACTCGGGCCCGATCCACTCTCCATCGAAGAGCTGCTCCTCGACCGCCGCTCCAGGCGGCTCCCGGCTGCGTCGCAGGCAGTCGAGGACCTCGTCGTCCGACACCTGTCCGAACCGCTCGTACCAGAGCCCGACCGCAAGGAAGGGCTCGGGAAGCTCGACCGCGACGACCTCGTCAAAGTCCGACCTGAGCTCGGGCTCGGAGGACGCCGCGATCACGGGCGCCGCGAGGACGACGCGCGCCGCGCTGCGCGCGCGAGCGGCCCGAGCGGCCGCGTGCGCGGTCGCGCCGGTGGCGACACCGTCATCCACCACGATGACCGTGCGCCCCGCCAGGCTGCGCATCGGCTTGTCGCCGCGGTACGCGCGCACCCGACGCGCGAGCTCGATCGCCTCCCGCTCGCCGAGCGCCGCAACGCCCTCGTCGGTGAGCCCGAGCTCGCGCTGCGCTTCCCGGCGCACGTACACGGCGCCACCCTCCGCGATGGCTCCGACGGCGTACTCCGGACACTCCGGCGCGCCGATCTTGCGGACCACGATCACGTCGAGCTCCGCCCCGAGCGCGCGGGCCACCTCGAGCGCCACCGGGACGCCGCCACGCGTGAGCCCCAGCACCACCGGGTGCTCGCCGCGATACTGCTCGAGCTTCTCGGCGAGAAGCTGACCACCTTGCTTCCTGTCGTGAAAGATCATGACTCCTCCTCACACCGCGCCTGCGCTCGCGCTCCGCCGGTGTTCCGGCGTCACGGTGCTCGCCTGCGGCCCTTCGTCGCCCGCCTCCTCGACGAACCGCACCTCGCCGCCGATGCGCAGGCGCGGAAACTCGCCGTGCAGCACGCTTCGCTCGTGGAAGTAGATCTCGCGCCCGTCCGGGGTGCGGAGGAACCCGTAGCCGTCCTCCGGCAGGAGACGCGCGATCGTCGCGACGGCGACCGGCGCGTGCGTCTTCACGCGCGCGTCGAGTCGGCGGACGTGGTCCTCGAGCTGCCGGCGCGCCTCGCGAAACGCTGCGTTGACGGCGAGGCTCAGGTCGGAGTGCGCCCACGCCTTCATGGGATCGCGGCCGACGACGAGCGTTCTCCCCGGAACGGAGAGCTCGATGCGGATGCGGTACTTCGACCCGCTGTGGCGGTGATGCCCGCTCGTCGCCTCGAGCGTCACTGCGCAGCCGGTGATGCGATCGTACACGCGCTCGAGGCGAGAGACGTGCTCACGGACGTGAGACGCCACGGCCTCGGACGGATCGACGTGGTGCCAGCGCAGCTGCAGTGGCTTCTGCATCGATTACCTCCCTGGCGCGCGGCGCGACGTGGCGCCCTCGCGCGCGAGCCGCCGCCGCAGCTCCGCGAGCGGCAGCGTGTTGAGCACGTCCTTCGCCTCGAGCCATCCCCTGCGCGCCACCCACACGCCGTAGCGCAGGTTCGCGAGGTGCGTCGCGTCGTGCGCATCCGTGGATATGACGACCGCGACCCCGGCCGCCTTCGCGGCCCGGCAGCCCGCGTCGGTGAGGTCGAGCCGCTCCGGCATCGCGTTCACCTCCAGCGCAACCCCCTCGCTGCGCGCCGCCTCCAGGACGCGCTCCAGCTCGACCGCGTAGGCGTCGCGGGTCCCGAGCTCCCGCCCTGTGGGGTGCGCGAGCACGTGGACGACGCCCGAGTGGAGCGCGCGCACGATGCGCTCGGTGTTCTTCGGCGCGGGATCGGAGAAGCGCGAATGGATCCCGGCCACGACGCAGTCGAGACCTGCGAGCGCCTCGTCGGGAAGGTCGAGCTTGCCGGTGGGCAGGATGTCGACCTCGACACCGGCGAGGAGGTGCGGCCGCCCGCCGAGGCTCGCGTCCAGCTCGCGGATCGCCGCGGCGT
>Ga0318498_10000413_pt1 | contig 11853 bp, 12 predicted proteins | sample GRESIP109b1f24_FD_203488 | JGI IMG/M metagenome (GOLD analysis project Ga0318498, IMG submission 203488) | Tropical soil microbial communities from Luquillo Experimental Forest, Puerto Rico - GRE.SIPMG.109b1f24 | ecosystem: Environmental > Terrestrial > Soil > Tropical forest > Bulk soil... | reverse complement strand
GCCATGGCCCAGGTCTGGCCCGCCGCGACGAGCCTATTGCTCGGATCGCAGGTGGCGCCGCCGGTACCAGCCGACCCCGGAGACCGGCGGTTCGCCGACCCCTCGTGGGCCGATAACCCGGGCTACTTCGCCCTGCGGCAGGGCTACCTGGCCGCCCGGCGGCTGGGTGAGGACCTGCTGACGGCGGGCCGCGGCGAGCCGCTGACAGACCAGAAGGCACGGCTCGCCGTTGGTCTCGCCTTCGACGCCCTGGCCCCGACAAACTTCTTGGCCACCAACCCGGCCGCGGTCAAGAGGGCGCTCGAGACCGGCGGTGGCAGCGTGCTCGCCGGGGCCGGCAACTTCCTGGACGACCTGGTCCGGAACGGGGGACGCCCACGCCAGGTTGACGCGGCGCCCTTCGAGCTGGGCCGCAACCTCGCGACCACCCCTGGGGACGTCGTCTTCCGCAACGAGCTGATGGAACTGATCCAGTACGCGCCCCAGACGAGGCAGGTGCACGCCGTCCCGCTGCTGGCCAGCCCGCCGTGGATCAACAAGTACTACGTCATGGACCTCGCCCCCGGGCGGAGCTTCATCGAGTGGGCCGTAAATCATCGGCGCACCGTATTCGCGATCTCGTACCGCAACCCGGATGCCTCGATGAGCGGCGTGACCCTCGACGACTACCTCATCCACGGTCCGAGGACCGCGCTCGACGTGATCGGCGACATCACCGGCTCGGCCACGGTGGACATCGCGGGACTCTGCCTGGGCGGTGCGCTGAGTGCGATGCTGGCCGCCTACCTTGCCGGGACCGGCGATAGCCGGATCGGCTCGCTCACGCTGCTCAACACCCTGCTGGATTACGGCGAGCCCGGCATGCTCGGCGCGTTCTCCGACGAGCAGACCGTCTCGCGGCTGGAGGCCGACATGACCCGCACTGGCGTCATGGAGGGCTCCGCCATGGCCCTGACCTTCGACATGCTGCGGGCCAATGACCTGATCTTCAACTACGTGGCGTCGAACTGGCTCATGGGCCAGGACCCGCCCGCGTTCGACATCCTGGCCTGGAACGCGGACAGCACCCGGCTGCCCGCGGCCATGCACTCCTTTTACCTGCGTTCGCTATATGTGCGCAACGAGCTAGCCCGGGGCCACCTGGAACTGGCCGGCGAGCTGCTGTCGCTGGCCGCCGTGACGAGCGACACCTACATGGTCGGCGCGGTGAACGATCACATCGTGCCATGGCCGTCGTCGTACCGGTCGACGGGACTGCTCGGCGGAAGCGTTCGGTACGTGCTGTCCAGTGGTGGTCACATCGCCGGCATCGTCAACCCGCCGGGACCGAAGTCCTGGTACGAGGTGGGTGAGCGCTGCCCGGAGCAGCCGACGCAGTGGCGGGAGGCGGCGAGCAGGCACAGCGGGTCGTGGTGGGAGGACTGGGCCGCCTGGGCCGGCGCTCGCGCCGGCCGGCTCGTCCCGCCGCCGCCGACGGGCAGCGCGCGCTACCCCGCACTCGGCGAGGCACCGGGCGACTACGTCCGCGGCTGACCCTGCCCACACGCTGGGCGGATGATCGCGAGGTCGTTGGGGATTCGCGGTCCGGTTACTCGCCGCCGAACTTTTTGATCTCCTCGTACTCGGCCTCGGTCAGGTCACGGGGCACGTCATCCTTCGCCGCCTTGGCCGTCTGGACGTGGTGCCGGATGTCCTCGACGACCTCGGGATTGGCCAGCGTGGTGACATCCCCGATGTCGGCGAAGTTGGAGATCGACGCGATGACCCGGCGCATGATCTTGCCCGACCTCGTCTTCGGCATGTCCGGCACGATCCACACGTTCTTCGGCCGGGCGATCTTGCCGATCTGGTCCTCGATCGCCGCGGTGATCTTGCCCTCCATCGGCTTGCCCGGCTCGAAACCCGGCTTCAGCGACACGTACATCTCCACGACACGGCCGCGGATGTCGTCGACCACCGGGACCGCGGCCGCCTCGGCGACCTCCGGCACGGTCAGGGCTGCGGACTCGATCTCCTTGGTGCCCAGCCGGTGCCCGGCCACGTTGATCACGTCGTCCACCCGGCCCAGGATCCGGAAGTAGCCGTCGGCGGCCCGCACCGCGCCGTCGCCGGCGAAGTACGGCCAGTCGCGCCAGTCCTTGCTGTCCGGGTCCTTGTTGTACTTGGCGTAGTAGGTCGCCACGAAGCGGTCCGGCTGGCCCCAGATGGTCTCGAAGATCCCCGGCCACGGGTTGCGGATGCAGATGTTGCCGGCCCGCCCGTCCGGGACCTCGTCGCCGTTCTCGTCGTAGATCACCGGGTACACGCCCAGGACGCCCGGCCCGCAGCTGCCCGGCTTCATCGGCTGCAGCGCGGGGAGTGTGCTGCCGAGGAAGCCGCCGGTCTCGGTCTGCCACCAGGTGTCCACGATGACCGCCTCGCCCTTGCCGACCTCGGAGTGGTACCAGCGCCAGACCTCGGGCTCGATCGGCTCGCCCACCGTGGTCATGTGCTTGAAGTGGTAGTCGTACTTCTTCGGCTCCTCGGGCCCGATCTTGCGCAGCTGCCGGATGGCCGTGGGGGAGGTGTGGAAGATGTTGACCCCGAGCTTCTCGGCGATCCGCCAGGGCCGGCCCGCATCGGGGAAGTTGGGCACGCCCTCGTAGATGACCGTGGTGGTGCCGAGGGCCAGCGGCCCGTAGACGATGTAGGAGTGGCCGGTGATCCAGCCGATGTCGGCCATGCACCAGTACATGTCGTCGGGGTGGATGTCCTGGTAGTACTTGGACGTCCCGGCCACGTAGGACATGTAGCCGCCGGTGCTGTGCTGGCAGCCCTTCGGCCGGCCCGTGGTGCCGCTGGTGTACATCAGGAACAGCGGCGCCTCGGCCGGCATGGACACCGGGTCGACGGTCGCGCCCTTGCGCTCGGCGAGCAGGTCGTCGACGAACACGTCCCGCCCGTCGACCATCGGGGTCTGGGAGTCGTACTGGCCGGGGTGGCGGCGCCAGACCAGCACCTTGTCGACCTCCTGGCCCTCCCTGGCCGCCTCCGCGACCGCCTCGTCGGCCTTGACCTTGTGGTCGATGAGGTTGCCGGCGCGGTAGTAGCCGTCCATGGTGATCAGCACGCGGCTGCCCGAGTCCGCGATCCGGGTGCCGCAGGCGTTGCCGCTGAAGCCGCCGAACACCTGGGAGTGGATGATGCCCAGCCGGGCGCAGGCCAGCATGGTGACCGCCAGCTCCGGGACCATCGGCATGTGCAGCGTCACCCGGTCGCCGGTCGTCAGGCCCAGCGTGTCCCGCAGCACCGCGGCGAACTCGTTCACCTGGCGGAGCAGGTCGGCGTAGCTGACGTGCACGTGCTCGTCGGACTCCAGTTCGGGCACGAACACGATCGCCGTCTTGTCCGGATTCGCCGCCGCGTGCCGGTCCACGCAGTTATAGGAGGCGTTCAGCTTGCCGCCGACGAACCACTTCCAGAACGGCGCGTTGCTGGTGTCCAGTGTGGTGTGCCAGGGCTCGTCCCAGGTGAGCAGGTCGGCGTAGTCCTTGAAGCACTCGGGGAAATGGTCCTCGCTGAACCGGTCGTAGATGGCCGGGTCGGCGGCGTTGGCCTGGTCGATGAACTTCTGCGGGGGGTAGTAATACTCTTCCTCCCGCCAGTGCACGGCAATCTGCGTCTCGGACACCTGTGTCTCGGGACTTTCTGTCATTCTCGTCCTCCAGCTATGAATCCGGTAAAAGCGGACAGAGCCGTCATCGCCAACTAAGCGGGGGCTCAATCGTATCGCCGCAGGACAAGAGGGAACAGGTCGCTCGGCGCCGGCCACGGCGCGGGCGCGCCCGCCGCGGACAGGCGCCCGGGGGAACGGTTGACATCGCCGCGATCAACGGTAAGTTGCTGCGCAGTCCAACAGGGCCCGGGATGGGCCCGGGCACCCAGTAGACAACGGTGGCCGAGCCCGTGGCCGACGGGACGGACTCCGGTCCGAAGGGATGCCCGGGCCCTGTTCCCTGAGCTAGCGGCCTCTTCCGGGCTTCCGCGGCGGTGTCGGCCCCGCGGTCTGGGCCTGCTCGGGCGCCCGTGCCGATGTCGGTCCTGGTCCCGGCATCGAATATCCTTTTCGACCGGCGGGCTTGCCCGCTCCCGGACGCTGAGGCAGGAACATTGACCGATACCGACCGGCCCCGGGGCCCGCTGGGCCGCGTGGCCGTCATCATGCCGACGTACAACGAGCGCGAGAACCTGGAATCGATCGCGGCGCGGGTGCGCGGCTCCGTCCCCGACGCCGACCTGCTGGTGGTCGACGACAACAGCCCGGACGGCACCGGCGAGCTGGCCGACAAGCTGGCCGCGGGCGACGAGCACATCCACGTCCTGCACCGGCCGGGCAAGGCCGGCCTCGGCGCCGCGTACATCGCCGGCTTCGGGTGGGCGCTGGAGCAGGGCTACGGCGTGCTGGTCGAGATGGACGCGGACGGCTCGCACCAGCCCGAGGACCTGCCGCGGCACCGTGCGCAACTGGCCGAAGTCCCGGGAGATGCTGTCCCGCGGCGCCAACACCTACGCCCGGCTGATGCTCCGCGTCCCGGTCCGCGACACCACCGCCGGCTACCGCGCCTACCGGGCGCAGACGCTGCGCGCGATCGACCTGGGCAGCGTGCAGTCGCAGGGGTACTGCTTCCAGATCGACCTCACGCGGCGGGCGCTCAACGCGGGCCTGACGGTGGTCGAGGTCCCGATCACCTTCGTCGACCGGACCCGGGGCGCGAGCAAGATGAGCCGGGCGGTCATGGCGGAAGCGTTCTGGCGGGTCGCCCAGTGGGGGATAGCCGACCGGCTGCACCCGCGCCGGAAACCGGGCCGCCGCTAACCGCCGGGCCGGGGCCGGCCGCTAGGCGCTCTTGCGGTGCCGCGACGAGTGCGTGCCCGCCTGGTCATTCCCGCCGCCGCGCTGACCCCTGATCACGGCCAGGCGCTCGGCCAGCACCTCTTCCAGGTCGGCGACGCTGCGCCGCTCCATCAGCATGTCCCAGTGGCTGCGCGGCGGCTTTACCTTCTTGGGCGCGGGAAGATCACCGGTCGCCGTGACCGCGATCGCGCCGCAGACCCGGCACTCCCAGTTCACCGGGATCTCTGCCTCGGCAGCGAACGGCACGGTGAAGCGGTGGCCTTTCGGGCAGTCGAAAGCCACCTCCTGACGCGGGGCCAGATCGGTGTTACGGTCGTTCTCGTAGCTCGTCGCTCCGAGCCGGGTGCCGCGTAGTGCGCGTTCGGCCATGGTCTACTGCCTCCCAGGCGCTCAGCCGTCCCTGATGACAACGGTGAGTTCCCGGACAAGATTCCCGCCCGCCAGGTATTCCAACCCGAGCCGGCCGTGCGGATTGCAGAAATCGGCTACCGGGCGGGCCGCGGATGCCACTGGCCGCGTGCGGTCAGCACGTCCCTGAGGATGGCCGTCTCGTCGGTCATTATGCCGTCAACGCCCAGGTCAAGCAGGTCGGTCATGACCCGGCGGTCGTTGACGGTCCACACGTGCACCTGCAGGCCCGCCGCGTGCGCGTGGCGCAGGAACGATTCGGTGGCGACCCGGATCGGAACCTGGGCGCAGCGCACCGACAGCCGGCGCAGCCGCTGGGTCAGGGCCCGGTGCGGCTCGCCGAGCTGCAGGGCCGTCACCCCGACCGGTGAGGTGGCCATGCACACCGGCCGGGGCAGCACGCGCCGGACCGCGGCGAGCCGTCGCGCCGAGAACGAGGTGATGCAGACCCGGTCCCAGGCCGCGGTCCGCCGGAGCACCTCGGGCAGCGGCCGCACCGCGGGCTCGTCCTTCACGTCGATGTTGAACCGGGTCCCGGGCCACGCGCCGAGCAGGTCCTCGAGCCGGGGGATCGGGTCGGTCCCGGCGATGTGCGCCGCGCTGACCTCGTGGTGCGGCAGCCGGGAGATCCGCCCGGCCCGGTCGGTGACCCGGTCCAGCGTGCGGTCGTGGAACGCCACCAGGACGCCGTCCGCGGTCGCGTGCACGTCGGTCTCCAGGTAGGAGTAGCCGAGGCCGACCGCGTGTTCGAAGGCGCGCCAGGAGTTCTCCGGGAAGTGCGCGGCCCCGCCGCGGTGTGCGAAGGCCAGCGGGCGCGGCAGGTCAAGGAAGTCACGCATCCGGCCCCTGCCAGTCTCGGCGGCGGGCCTCGGCCAGCGCGATGGCCGCGGCGGCGGCGACGTTCAGCGAGCCGACCCGGCCGAGCTGCGGTATGTACGCGACCTCGTCGGCCGCGGCCAGCAGCGCGGCCGAGCAGCCGCGGTCCTCGTGGCCGAGCGCCAGGCAGACATCGCTGCCCAGCGCCGCCTCGTGCAGCGGGACCGCGCCGACGGCCAGCTCGATCGCGATGACCCGCAGGCCCGTGGCGGTCGCGGCGGCCGCGGCTTCCTCGGCGCTCGCCTCTCGCTCGAACGTGACGAAGCGGCCGGTGCCGAGCGCGGTCTTGCGCGCCTGGGGATGCTCGGGCGGGGCGGTGTCGCCGCACAGCCAGATCCGCTCGACCCCGAACGCGGCCGCGGTCCTGATGATCGAGCCGACGTTGAACGGCTGGCTGACCGAGTCCAGGATCAGTCCCACCCTGGCCCGGGCGAGCTGCCGCCAGGACCGGTTCAGGCGCTTGACGTCCGTCGGCCCCAACGGCCGGCGCACCGGGGAAGTCACCGGTCGCCGCCGGCCTGGCCTGCCGGGGCGGCGGCGCGCACCTGGAGCACGCGGTAGCCGGACCGCGCGGCGACACGGTCAGCGGTCCAGCCCGCCTCCTGCAGCCAGCGCTGCAGCGAGTCGGATCCCAGGTGGCGCTGGACCACCAGGTAGGCCGGGGCGGCGGGCTCCAGGCGAGCCAGCCAGGTCGCGAGCAGCTCGTGCAGCGCGGTCTTGCCGATCCGGATCGGGGGGTTGGACCAGATCAGCGCGAACGCTCCGGGCACGGCCGGGTCGCCGGGCGCGGCGCAGTGCACGTTCGACAGGCCCGCGCGCTGCGCATTGCGGGCGCACAGCTCCAGGGCCCTGGTGTTCACGTCGACCGCCCAGACGCGGGCCCCCGGTGACCTGGCCGCCAGGACCAGCGCCAGCGGCCCGTAGCCGGAGCCGAGGTCGAGCAGGTCTCCCGTGGCGGGCGGCGCGGGCGCCGACTCCAGCAGCAGCCGGGTGCCGGGGTCAAGCCGGGACGGCGAGAACATCCCGGAGTCGGTGGCCAGCTCCAGGTGCAGGTCGGGCGTGATGACGTGCACCGTTCCCGGCCGCCGGGCGGCGGCCGGGCGCTCGGCGAAGTACTGCTGGCTCACCCCGGGGTCAGCTCGGCCGCTGCGCCGCGGGTGACTGACTGGCCGCCTGCGCGTCGGCCGCCCGCGCGGCGGCCAGGGCCGGGTCGATGTACCGGTGGGTGACCCAGCGCTCCACCACGAACGTCAGCACCGGGATCGTCCCGGCCAGCAGCACGAGCACGGTCTGCGGGCTGGCGAGCTTCAGCCCCACCTGGCGCGTCATCAGGTAGGCGGTCACCAGGTAGATGATGTAGAGGATCCCGTGCGTGGTGCCCACGTAGTTCACCACGAACTCGTTGTGCGCGAATACCTGGAGCGGGATCCCGACGAAGCACAAGATGATCAGCACCACGCCGGTGATATAGGCCATGACCCGGTAGCGGCGCACCGTCCTGGCCAGCGCATCTGCCCGCACCGCCGTTGCCTCCTTATTTCTTGCTCGCCTCCGGGCGCTTTGGCCCGCGCCCGTTGGCTCGGACAGCTACCGCAGGCCGTGCCACCTTCCGTGCCCCTTGACCTGCTGGTTCAGGCGGGCCAGGTAGGCGTTGTAGGCCGCGAGCTCCGGATCTTCTGCTTCCTCGCCCGCCCGGCCGCCCTGTCCGTTCCGGCCGCCAGAGCCCGGTCCCGCGGCTGCGCCGGCGCTGGCCGGAAGCTCGATCCCCTCCGCTTCGGCCGGGGCGGCCGGCGGCTTGAGCTCGTCCCGGATGGTCTTCGCCCAGAACACCACCGCGAAGACCGCGAAGATCGGCCACTCGAAGGTATAGGCCCAGCTCAGCGCGTTGCCGGACTCGGCCCGGTGGAACTGCCAGTCACCGAGCCACAGCATCCCCGCCGCGGCGACCACCGCGAACGCATGCCAGCCCAGCCACCTCGGGGTGAGCAGGAAGCGCCACCGTGGCCGGGACGGAACGCTGGACATGCTCAGAGCCTAACGCGTCAGCCGCCACACCACGTCGGTGCCGGACTCGGCCGGGGCCTGCGGCCCGTCGGGACGCGGCCGCCGGGCGATCTCGGCGAAGCCGAGCTTGCGCGGCACGCCGCTGCTCGCGATGTTCGCCTCGTCGTGCACGATCTCCACCCGGTCGATGCCGGGCAGCCCGAACGCCGCGTCGACCAGCGCCGCCGCGGCCGCGGTGGCCACTCCCTGGCGCAGGTGCCCGGCGTCCACCCAGTAGCCGATCTCGAGCCCGCCGGCCCCGGCCCTGGCCATCAGGCCGCAGCTGCCCACCGCCGCGCCGCCGGAGATGATGGCGTAGTTGAACGCGCTTCCCGCTTCCCAGTCCCGCTCGCACTGCTCAGTGAACTGGGCCGCGTCCTGCGGGCCGAACTCCGCGGCCCAGGACATCCACGGCCGCAGGTGCCCCAGCGATCCGAGAACCAGGTCGCAGATCGTTTCGGTGTCCGCCGCCCGCCAGCGCCGCAGGGTCACCGGCCCGTGCGTCAGCGATTCCCCGGGACGTTCCATGATCCGGTCATTTTAGTGCCGGGCCTGCCCGCCCGGCCGGCGATAATCTGCAGGCATGACTCTCGGGGACCTTCTCACCGGGCGCGGCGAGATCGCCCGGCGTCTCCCGCACCGGCTGGAGGAACTGCACGGCCCGGTCCAAGGGGTCATCGTGCTGCCCAGGCACCTGTCCTGGCCGGGCATGCGCGAGTTCGACGTGGCCGATGACCGCGACCGCCGTAGCATGTACGGCGTCGTGCTGACCCAGGGCCGGCGCAACGATGTCGCGCGCTTCCTCAACGCGCGGCTGCTGGCTGAAGACTGGCCGGTGATCCGGGCCTCGCTGGACCCGAAGCTGCGCCGCTGGTGCGAGCGGCGGTTCGCGCTTCGCGGCTCGGCGGACTCCCGTCAGGCGCGCGGATAGGCCCAGCCGCGCCGGTAGGCCTGGCCCGCGGCGTGTGTCAGGGTAGCGGCATGCGCAAATACGTCATCATGGGCGTGCAGGGCAGCGGCAAGGGCACGCAGAGCGTCATGCTCGCATCCGACCTGGACCTGGTGCACATCAGCGTCGGGGACATCTTCCGGTGGAACGTGCAGAACCACACCAAGGTGGGGGCGCAGGTCCGGCGGACCATGGCGGTCGGCGAGCTGGTCAGCGACGACCTGGTCGAGGGCATCGTGCAGGACCGGCTGACCCAGCATGACTGGAACTACGGGTTCATCATCGACGGGTTCCCCCGCAACGAGCGCCAGGCAGAGTTCTTCCTGGAGAGCTACGACATCGACGGGGTGATCCATCTCGACCTGCCCGACAGCGAGGTCCGCCGCCGGGTACTGGCCCGGCGGCTGTGCGCGGGCTGCGGCCTGGACTACAACCTGCTGGCCAGCAGCCCCGAGGTGCCCGGGAAATGCGACGCGTGCGGCGGCGAGCTGGTGAGCCGGGAGGATGACACCGAAGAGGCCCTGGCGGTCAGGCTCCGCGACTACCACGAGAAGACCAACCCGGTGCTCGACATCTTCCGCCGCAAGGAGTACGTGGTGACGATCGACGCCCGGGCCGACAAGGATGAGGTCCAGCAGGCCATCCGGGCCGAGCTCGCCCTGCCGCCCTATCACCCGGCCCGCCAGGAGGTCATCTGACGCCGATGCGGGTGGTGGTCGCGCCCGACTCGTTCAAGGGCAGCATCGGCGCGGCCGAGGCCGCGGCGGCTCTGGCCGAAGGCTGGCGCGGGGCGCGGCCAGGGGACGAGGTGGTGTGCCTGCCGCTCGCCGACGGCGGCGAGGGCACGCTGCAGGTGCTGGCCGCGGCGGACCCCGCGGCGCGCTGGCACCCGGTGCCGGTCACCGGCCCGGGCGGGGGCACGGTACCCAGCCGCTGGCTCGAAGGGCACAACGGAACCGGGTACGTCGAGCTCGCCCAGGCCAGCGGGCTGCCGCTGATGGCCGTCCTGGATCCGCTCGGCGCGCAGACCACGGGCACGGGTGAGCTGATCGCCGATGCCCTGGACGCCGGGGCGACACGGATCGTGATCGCCCTCGGCGGATCGGCGTCCACCGATGGCGGGACCGGCGCGCTGGCCGCCCTGGGGGCCCGCTTTCTCGACGCCGCGGGGCAGGAGCTCGCGCCCGGCGGGGGAGCGCTCGGCGGGCTGGCCGCGGCCGATGTCACCGGGCTGTGCGCCCCGCCTCCCGGAGGAGTCGCCTGCCTGACCGACGTGCGGGCCCCGCTGCTCGGGCCGCGCGGGGCGGCCGCCGTGTTCGGGCCGCAGAAGGGCGCGGACGCGGCGCAGATAGCGCTCCTGGAGGCGGGCCTGACCCGGCTGGCGCTCGTGCTGGGCGGCGACCCGGGCGCCCCGGGCGCCGGAGCCGCGGGGGGCACCGGTTACGGCTTTGCCGCGGCCTGGGGGGCCGACATCACGCCCGGCGCCGCGGAACTGGGCCGCATCGTCGGCCTGGACACCGAGCTGGCCCGCAGCGACCTGGTGCTGACCGGCGAGGGGCGCTACGACGACACCTCCGGCGACGGCAAGATCACCGGCAGCGTGCTGGCCGCCGCGGCGCAGGCGGGGGTGGCCGCGGCGCTCGTGGCCGGGATCGTCGCCGCCGATCCGCCGCCGGGCGTGGCCACGGTGGCGCTCGACGCGCTGGCCGGCGGGCCAGCCGCGGCGATGGCCAGCCCCGGCCGGTGGCTCCGCGCGGCGGGCCGGAGGCTGGCGCTGGGCCGGGGCCGGCCGTGACCGCAGGCCGCGGATCAGGCCGGCCCGGTGCCGGGGGGCCTGAGGCCTTAGCCTGGCCCTGTGCGGGAAATAGCGGTTTTCAGCGGCAGCGCCCATCCAAGCCTGGCGGAAGAGATATGCGCGCAGCTCGGGGTGACGCTGCTGCCGAGCCGACTGCAGCGCTTCGCCAACGACTGCCTCGAGGTCCAGCTGCAGTCCAACTGCCGGGAGCGGGACGTGTTCCTGATCCAGCCGCTGAGCGCGCCGGTCCAGGAGCACCTGGTGGAGCTGCTGCTCATGCTCGACGCGGCGCGGGGGGCCTCGGCGGCCCGGGTCACGGCCGTGATCCCGTACTACGCCTACGCCCGGTCGGACAAAAAGACCATGCCGCGGGTGTCGATCGGCGGCCGGCTGGTCGCGGACCTGCTGGTCACGGCGGGCGCGAGCCGGATCCTCACGATGACCTTGCACGCGCCGCAGGTGCACGGGTTCTTCTCGGTTCCCGTCGACCACCTGCACGCGCTGCGCGAGATCGCCGCCCACTACCGCGGCCAGAACCGGGCCGGCGCGGTCGTGGTCTCGCCCGACCTCGGCAACGCCAGGTCCGCGTCGCTGCTGGCCCGGATGCTGGGCCTGCCGGTCGCGGCGGGCGTCAAGGAGCGACACAGCGACACCCGCGTGACGATCAGCTCGATCATCGGCGACGTGGCCGACCGGGACGTGATCGTGCTGGACGACGAGATCGCCCGGGGCACCACCATCATCGAGCTACTCGAGCGGCTGCGCGAGCGGGGGGCCCGCTCGGTACGCATCGCCTGCACCCACGGGCTGTTCAGCGACGGCGCGCTGAAGCGGATCACGGCCCAGCCGGAGGTGACCGAGGTCGTCTGCACCAACACCGTGCCGATG
>Ga0318498_10000412_pt1 | contig 11857 bp, 9 predicted proteins | sample GRESIP109b1f24_FD_203488 | JGI IMG/M metagenome (GOLD analysis project Ga0318498, IMG submission 203488) | Tropical soil microbial communities from Luquillo Experimental Forest, Puerto Rico - GRE.SIPMG.109b1f24 | ecosystem: Environmental > Terrestrial > Soil > Tropical forest > Bulk soil... | reverse complement strand
CCGGAAGCCCCGGGACCGGACGACCGACAGGTACCGGCGCTGGATGTCGAACATGTCGAAGTCATTGCCGAACCGCGGGCCCGAGTGCAGGCGCCGGCACGCCTGGGCGATGCGCGCGAGGTTGCCGGGAGCGGCCACGTCCTCGTTGCCGAACGTGCGGCCCTCGATGTAGCCGACGACCAGCAGGCTGTCCTGCGGGCGGTACTCGATGACCGGCGCGCCCGCGCCGGCGGCCGCCGCGGCCACCGAATTGCGGTACTCGGCGTCCCGGTCGATCGCCAGCAGGTCACCGCCCGCATCGGAGAGGCGCGCGACGAACGTCCCGTCCGGCGTGGTCACCTTGTAGTTGCGGTTGGTCAGCCCGCCGGGCAGCTCGGTCACCGTGCGGGGCCGGGCGGCTAGGCTCTCGGTCCGGTCGAGCAGCGCCCCGAGTCCGGCCTGCCCCGGCTCCGCGGACGCCTCGGCGGCCGGGGCCGGCCCGGTATCCGCGTGCCGTGTGTCCTCCGCCATCCGCACGCCCTCTCGCCGACTAGGGTCTAGACCCTTAAGAGCCCGGCTACACCCCCCTGAACCGGCACCGCGTTCCCCGTGATCTTCCCGCATGTGGCTCTCGCACTCAAGGGAGCATCCCGGGATACGGGAGCCGTTCAAAGGGTCTGGACAGTTTGCCGCGCGCAACCGTACGCTACGCCTCAACCATGCGGTCCGTCGCCCGAGGAGGCCCATATGAGCACCGGCGACATGAGCACCGGCACCCAGGCTCCCAGCGGGCAAGAACGGGACACGGCCGACCTGCTCCGCTTCGGCTACAAGCAGGAACTGCGGCGCGGACTCGGGCTGTTCAGCTCGTTCGCGGTGGCGTTCAGCTACATCTCGCCGTCCACCGGGATCTTCACCCTGTTCGCGCTCGGCCTGACCACCCTGGGCGGGGTGTTCATCTGGACCTGGCCGGTCGTGGCCCTCGGCCAGTTCATCATCGCGCTGAACTTCGCCGAGGTGTCCAGCCACTACCCGGTGGCCGGCTCGGTCTTCCAATGGACGAAGTACCTGGCCAACCGTAGGTACTCCTGGTTCACCGGCTGGATCTACCTGTTCGCCGGCATCATCACGGTCAGCGCGGTGGTCGCGACCCTGCCGATCGCGCTCATCCCGGCGCTGAACGGGCTCGGCTGGCACAGCCTGAACGCGGCCAGCCTGCACACCCAGGAGGTCGTCGCGCTGATCACCTTGGTGGTCATCACGGTCCTCAACATCTACGGGGTGAAGCTGGTCGCGATCATCAACAACACCGGCGTGCTGTTCGAGATCCTCGGCATGTTCGTGTTCGCGCTGGTCCTGCTGGCCTTCCACAACCACCAGGGGATCAAGGTCGTCACCAACAGCGGCGGCATCCCGGTGAACGGGTCCACGTTCCTGGCCGCGATGTTCATGAGCCTGTTCGTGATCTACGGCTTCGACACCGCGTCCACGCTGGCCGAGGAGACCCGCGACCCGCGCCGTAACGCGCCCAAGGCGGTGCTGTTCTCGGTGATCGGCGCGTTCGTCATCGGCGGCGTGTTCCTGCTGGGCACGCTGGTCGCGATCCCGAACCTGACGACCGCGATGAAGGCCCCGGGCTGGTCTCCGGCGACGGTCATCGAGGCCAACTTCTCCTCCGCCTTCTCGACCCTGTACCTGCTGGTGGTCTCGGCGGCGATCTTCGTCTGCTGCCTGTCGATCCTGGCCGCGACGATCCGCCTCTGCTTCGGCATGGCGCGCGACAACCAGCTGCCGTTCTCCAAGCCACTGGGCAAGGTGGCGCCCAGCCTGCACACGCCGGTCTGGACCTGCGTCGTGGTCGCGGTGCTGGCCGCCGTGCCGTTCCTCAAGTACGCCGGCGTCGCGATCATCGCGATCGCCGCGACCGGCATGATCTACCTGAGTTACTTCCTCTGCAACATAGTGGTCATGCGGGCCCGCGCCCGCGGCTGGCCCAAGACCACCGCCCCGTTCCGGCTCGGCCGCTGGGGCATCGTCGTCAACATCCTGGGGCTGGTCTACGGCGGGGCGATGCTCATCAACTTCGCCTGGCCGCGGGTGGCCAGCAACCCCAAGCCCAACCAGACCGGCGGGCTGCTCAGCTTCGGCCTCAGCTTCCTCAACGACATCCCGATCTTGTGGACCGTGGCGATCGGCATCGCGCTGATCGGCCTCATCTACTACCTGATCAGAGGGCGGACCAAGACCTTCGCGCCGGTGACGCTGCCTTCGGACGACGACCTGCCGATCGGGGGCGGCCCGAAGGCCGCGCCCGGGGCTGGCGCCTGACCGTCCACATGCCACCACAGCCAGGCCCCGATGGCCGCACCGCCCGGCCTGCGCTGCGGACCATCGCCCGGCAGCCGCCGCTGATCGTGCGCGGGCCGGGGGCGACCGTACACGCGCAGATCGAGGACTGGCTGGCCGGGGAGATCGCCGTCGGCGCGCTGGTCCCTGGCGACCGGCTGCCCACCGAGCACGACCTGGCGGCGTGGTTCGGCGTCAGCCGCATGACGCTGCGCCACGCGCTCGCCGAGCTGGCCCGGCGGGGCCTGGTGACCCGGACGGTCGGGCGGCACGGCGGCACCTTCGTGGCCGCGCCCAAGCTGGAGCAGGACCTGACCACCCTGGCCGGGCTCTCCGAGCAGCTGCGCCGCCACGGGATGGTGGCCGGGGCCAGGGTGCTGACCGCCAGCCAGCGCCCGGCCGGCCCGGCCGCGGGGGCCGCCCTGCAGATGAGCGAGGATGACCCGGTGTTCGAGGTCCGCCGGATCCGGCTGGCCGACGGCCGGCCGATCGTGCTGGAGCGCTCGCTGTTCCCCGCCGCCCGGTTCCCGGGCATGCTGGATTGCCGGCTGGACGGCTCCCTCTACGAGCTGCTCGAGGTCAAGTACGGGATGCGGCCGCACCGGGCCCGGGAGAGCATGGAGCCGGTCACCGCCGGGGTGCGCGAGGCCGAGGCGCTCGAGGTCACCGAGGGCGCTCCGCTGATGCTGGTCGAGCGCACCGCCTACGCCCGCTCGGGCGAGCCGCTCGAGTTCGCCCGTGACCTGTTCCGCGGGGACCGCACCCGGGTCGTGGTGTGGACCTCCGAGCTGGCCGGCGAGCTCTGAACCCTGATACATCCAGCTGCTCGATCGAATCCCCGGCGCACCAGCAAACTTAAGATATATCTCGATTCGGTGCCAAAATCGCTTGACACTCCCCGCAAACGCGATACATCGTAAGTCCCGAGCACCGGCCGGACGGGTGGCCGGGAACCAGGACACGCTCGGACGGGGAGGTTGGCGTGGCTGACACGCGCACCAGCAAGATCAGCCGGATCGCGGCACTGCCGTGCGGGAAGCGCACCAAGTACCTGGTGGTCGTCTTCTGGCTGGTCGTCGTGGCCGTGACCGGGTCGCTGGCGGGCAAGCTCCAGGGCGCGGAGCGCAACGACGCCTCCTCCTACCTGCCGGCCAGCGCGGAATCGACCCAGGAACTGAACCTGCAGGCCAAGTTCACCTCGCCCAACCTGAACCCGGCCGTCGTGGTCTACACGCGCTCGTTCGGGATCACCGCCGCGGACCTGCGCAAGGCCGAGGCCGACGCCCGCCGCTTCGCCGCCCTGCCGACCGTGCACGGCCGGGTGACCGGCCCGATCCCGTCCGCCGATCACCAGGCCCTGGAGACCGTCGTCGGGGCCGACCTCGGCTACAACGCCAACATCAGCGGCTTCGTCAACGGCCTGAACGCCACGGCGTCGGCGGGCGACCCCGGGCTGACCGTGCACATCACCGGGCCCGCGGCCAGCGCCGCGGACGAGATCAAGATCTTCAAGGGCATCGACACCACGCTGCTGTTCGCCACGCTGGCCGTGGTCATCGTCCTGCTGCTGATCACCTACCGCAGCCCGGTGCTGTGGCTGCTGCCGATCATGTCCGCGGGTGTGGCGCTGACCGTGGCCGAGGCCGTCATCTACCTGCTGACCCAGCACGGCGTGACCGTCAACGGCCAGAGCGCCGGGATCCTGGTGGTACTGGTGCTCGGCGCCAGTACCGACTACGCGCTGCTGCTCATCGCCCGCTACCGCGAGGAACTGCGCCGGCACGAAGACCGGCATGAGGCCATGGCGGTGGCGCTGCGGCGGGCCGGGCCCGCCATCATCGCCAGCGGCGCCACCGTGATCGCGGGCATGCTGTGCCTGCTCGCCGCCGATTCCGCGGACATCTCCGGTCTGGGGCCCGTGGCCGCGATCGGCATCGCCGTCGGCCTGATCGCCATGATCACGCTGCTGCCGGCGCTGCTGGTCATCGTCGGGCGGTGGGTCTTCTGGCCGCTCCGGCCGCGCTACGGCTCGGCCGAGCCGACGGCCAGCGGCATCTGGGCCAGGACGGGCCGCGCCATCGCCCGGCGCCCGCGCGCGGTGTGGGTGGTTACCGCGGTGGTGCTGGCCTGCTGCACGCTCGGCCTGATCGGCTTCAAGATCGGCTCGCTCACCCAGGCGCAGTCGTTCCGCGGCACCCCGGCCTCGGTGACCGGCGAGCAGGTGCTCGCGCGGCACTTCCCGGCCGGCGCGGGCGAGCCCGTCGCCGTGATCGGCAACGCCAAGGCCGCCGCGGAGCTGCACAGTGCGCTGGCCGGCACCCCGGGCATCGCCACCGTGTCCGCGCCGGTCACCCGCGGCGACCTGGTCTACCTGCAGGGCACGCTGAACAGCCAGCCGGTCAGCCAGGCCGCGTTCGCCACGGTCGACCGGGTGCGGGCGGCCGTGCACCAGATTCCGGGTGCGGACGCCAAGGTGGGCGGGGGCACCGCGGTCACCATGGACGTCGAGAACTACGCCGCGCGCGACCGGAACGTGATCATCCCGCTCGTGCTCCTGGTGGTGATGATCATTCTCGCCGTGCTGCTGCGGGCGGTGGTCGCGCCGCTGGTGCTGATCGGCACCGTGATCCTGTCCTTCGGGACAGCGCTCGGCCTGTCCGCGCTCGCGTTCCGGCACCTGTTCGGCTTCGCGGGCGAGGACACCTCGGTGCCGCTGTTCATCTTCGTGTTCCTGGTCGCGCTGGGCATCGACTACAACATCTTCCTGATGACCCGGGTCCGCGAGGAGACCATCAGGTCCGGCACCCGGCGCGGCGCCATCACCGGGCTCGCCGCCACCGGGGGCGTGATCACCTCGGCGGGCCTGATTCTGGCCGGCACGTTCGCCATGCTCGGCACGCTGCCCCTGGTGACCTTCACCGAGATCGGCTTCGCGGTGGCGCTCGGCGTGCTGATCGACACGATCATCGTCCGGTCCGTGCTGGTCACCGCGCTGACCATCGACATCGGGCGCTGGATGTGGTGGCCGAGCCAGCTCGCCCGGCAGGGCACTGAGACGCCCAGCGTTCCCGTGCCGCCTGCCACACCGGCGCGCTCAGAACGCTAACGGCGGCGCCGGGTCCACCTGGGGCCGGTCGATGCCCAGTCGGCCTCCCAGGCCGCCAGCCGCCGGCGGTCCATTACCTGCCGGACCAGCCAGCCCAGGCCGAGCAGCAGGAGCGCCAGGCTGGCCGGGGCGAGCGTCTTCGCGCTGGTCACCCGTTCCGCCAGCACCGCCGGGGGCAGCGGAGGCCCGGTCGGCCGGCCCACGGTGTCCACCCAGACCCGCACCGTCCGGCCGGCCCAGCTGCCGGCCTTCACCGGGATCTGGCCGATCCGGTCCTTCCCGTCGGGCCCGATCCAGTGGGCCAGCACCATGACCGCGGGGTTCCACGGCAGCCCGAACTCGAACTGGGGCTGCGGCGGCGCGGCCTCCAGCAGGATCGCGGCCACCTGGTGCCACGACTGCTGGGCGTGCTGTTCACGCACGACGCCCTGCTCCGCCCACCGCCCCGCGGCGAACCAGGACAGCGGCGCGCCGGCCAGGAACACGACGATCAGCCCAGCGGTGATCCAGGCCTCGATCCGGTCCGTGCGGCGCCGCAGCCGGTTGTTGCCCATCCAGAGCCGCCGGGTGAGCCGTGTCAGCCAGCCCATCCTCGGGAGCCGCCCGATCCGCACCGCTTTCTCCTCCACTTACCGCCCCCCCGTATTGGCCATTGTCACTCTGCCTGCGCCCCGGCCCGCGGCCGGGTGGCCGGCGCGGCTGCCCGTCGGCATGTCGAGATCACCGCGGCGCCGGGGCGGCGGGTTCGGGACCATCCCGTTCGACAAGCCGCAACGGACCGGTCGCTACTGGCCCAGGCTTGTGCACCACCCATGCCCGCATGCCCACAGGCTATGTGGGCCCGCCGGGATCGCCGACCGTTACGGGGTTATCGCCGGCCGGCTGACCCAGCCTGCGGACGAGCCGCCGGCCCGCCAGCACGGCTGCGTGCCCGCGCCAAGAGGCCTCGATGGCCAGGCCGCACCCCGGAAATATTTCCCCGCTCTGTCCCGAGCCTGCTCGTATACTGATGTGCATGATTTACCTGCACGTCACGACGACGCCGGGCGAACCCCGGCGCGACGCGGCGTGACCTGAAACAGCGCGCCGAGGCCCCGGGAGCAGCCATCCCGGGGCCTTTTCTGTCGGCCGGCCACGGGATGGCGCCTTCTCCGCGAAGCCTCGGTTCGCTCATGACCACCGAGACCACGCACACCAGCACAGACACCAACGGAGGCACCGATGCACACCAACCACGCACCCGCCAGCCAGGCGCCGGCCGGCCAGGCCCCCGCGGACCGGGCACCCGCCGATCACCGGCGGCTCGGCCGCGAGCTGAAGCTGTTCGCCACCGAGCCGCTCGTTGGCGCCGGGCTGCCGCTCTGGCTGCCCGACGGCGCCGTGATCCGGGCCGAGCTGGAACGGCTGGCCGCCGAGGAGGCGATCCGCGGCGGCTGCCGGCCGGTCTACTCCCCCGTCCTGGCCAAGCGGGCGCTGTTCGAGCGCTCGGGCCACTGGGCCAAATTCGCCGACGACATGTTCCCGCCGATGCGGGTGGGCGAGGAGGAGTTCGTGCTGCGGCCGGCGAACTGCCCGCACCACGCCCTCGTCTACGCCTCGGAGCAGCGCAGCTACCGCGACCTGCCGGTCCGCCTGGCCGAGCTGGGCGCCATGTTCCGCAGCGAGCTGTCCGGAGTGCTCGGCGGGCTGGTCCGGGTCCGGCAGATCAACCTCGACGACACCCACGTGTTCTGCGCACCCGGGCAGATGCCGGGCGAGATCGCGCTCGCCGTGCAGTCCGTGCAGCGCTGCTACCGGCTGCTCGGCATCGACGTGGCTCGTTACCGGCTGTCCCGGCGCGGCCCCGGTAGCGGCTACCTGGGCCGCGATGACCTCTGGGCGGCGGCCGAAGGTCACCTGGCCGCGGTGCTGGGCGACCTCGGGCTCGATTACGAGGACGCCCCGGGCGAGGCGGCGTTCTACGGACCGAAGATCGATGTCCAGGTGGCGGATCCGGCCGGCCGGGAGGAGACCCTGTCGACCGTTCAGCTGGACTTCAACCAGCCCGAGCGCTTCGACCTGTGCTACATCGGCCCCGACGGCGGCAGGCACCGGCCGGTCATGATCCATCGCGGGGGGCTGTCCGCGATGGAACGGCTGGTCGCGCACCTCATCGAGCGCTACGACGGGGCGTTCCCGCCCTGGCTGGCCCCGGTGCAGGTGGTCGTGCTGCCGGTGGCCGAGCCGCACGCCGGGGCGGCCAGCGGCGTCATCGGCCGGCTCCGCGCGGCCGGGCTGCGGGCCGAGTGCGATCCGGCCGACGCCACCCTGGGGGCCAGGATCCGCCAGGCCCGCGAGCGCAGGATCCCCTACGTCGCCGTGATCGGTGACCGGGAGGACGCCAGCGGGCTCGTCGCCCTGCGGCTGCGCGACGGCCGGCGCCTGGACGGCGTCGGGGTGGACCGGCTGGTCAGCGAGGTTTCCCGGCAGGTCGCTGAGCGCTCTCTCGATCTCGGCTTCGGGTAGGCGAGCAGGAACGAGGTCACCGCGGCGGCGAAACCGTCCGGGGTCCTCTCACCACAGCAGGTGGCCAAGCTGCCCGCCCCGGCCGCGAAGGGCGCCGGGACGCCGGTCGACTAGGATCACCGCCCATGCACGGGCAGCAGGCCGGTACCGAGCAGGGCGAGGCCGTACTGGCCCAGGCCCTCGCCGCCTACCAGGCCGCGCTCGGCCGCCGCCTGATCGCCGCCTACGCGCTGGGCAGCCTCGCCCACGGCGGCTTCAGCCCGCTGGTCAGCGACGTCGATCTCGGGCTCATCCTGCGCGACCCGCTTTGGATGAAACATCGCCTGGCCATCCGCACCGTGGCCCGGGCCGTGCGGGCCGGCGGATCCGCCCTGCAGCAGCGGCTGTCGGTGTTCTGGGGCACGCCCGCCACCTTGGCGGGTCGGGCCCGCGGCGGCCGGTTCCCCCCGCTGGACCGGCTGGACCTGCTCGAGTACGGCCGGCTGCTGGCCGGGCAGGATGCTCGTTACGGCGTGGCCCGCCCCGGACAGGAAGAACTGCTCGTGGCCGGCGCCGAGTTCGCGCTCGGCTACCTGGGCGAAACCGGGAACCTGCCCGGCCGCATCCGGGACCGGGTCGGGGCCGGCTCGCACGACCGCGACACCCTGGACGAGATACGCCACCCGGAGCGGCTGGTGTCCCGCGGGACCCGGCGGATGACCAAGACCGTGCTCTTCCCGGTCCGGTTCCTGTTCACCGCGGCCACGGGACGGGTGGGCACCAACGCCCTCGCGGCCGAGCACTACCTGGACAGTACCGACATGCCCGCCGGCGAGCTGGTCGCCGCCGCCCTGGCCTGGCGCCTCGAGCCGCCGGCCGACGAGGCCGCGGCCACCGCGCTGCTGCGCCGGGAGCTCATCCCGCTGTACGCGTATTACCTCGACGACCACATCGCGCGGCTGTCCGCCGCCGGCCGCCCCGCGCTGGCCGACCGCTTCAGCCGGTGCCGGGCCCGCCTGCTGGCCTGAGCCGCCAGCGGGTTCAATGTGTCAGGCTTTCGTTTCAGGCAACCGTGAGGAGCAGGCCCATGGACCGGCAATCGTGGCTGGCCGAACGGCGGTCGGCGGTCGTGGCCAGCTACGACCGCGAGGCACCCGGCTACGACGAGCACCCCTACCCGACCGACACCCAGGAGAAGTGGGTGGCCCGGCTGCTGCGCACGGTCCCGGCCGGCGGAACGGTCCTGGACGCGCCGTGCGGCACCGGCCGGTACTTCCCCATGGTCGCCGCGACCGGCCTGCGGGTCGCGGGCGCCGACCAGTCGGCGGGCATGCTCGCCCAGGCCCGGGCCCGGGGCATCGCGTACTCCCTCGAACGCACCGCACTGCAGGACCTGTCCTACGCGGGCGAGTTCGACGCGGTCATGACGATCGACGCGATGGAGAACGTCCCGCCGGAAGACTGGCCCGCGGTGCTGGCGAACCTGCGCCGGGCGGTGCGGCCCGGCGGCCTGATCTACATGACGGTCGAGGACGTCGGCCAGCACGACGTCCAGCAGGCATTCCAGGACCTGTCATCCCGGGGGCTGCCCGCCGTCCTGGGCGAGATCACCGAGGGCGACGTCGCGGGCTACCACTACTACCCAGGCCGGGAACGGACGGTCGGATGGTTCGCGGCGGAGGGCCTAGCGGTCGTGGACGAGGGCTACAAGCAGGAAAACGGCTGGGGTTACCGGCACTTCCTGCTGCGCAGTCCGTGATGGCGGCTGCAGCGGCCTGGAGGGCACCGGCCCCCGCACCCGGGGTTGCGCAGAGCTGAAAGGTGATCTTGGATGGATCCCAGGCAGCGCGGCGACGCCGCCGGCGGCCAGCCCGCGATTCCCCGCTCCGGCTTCTTCCGGAGCTTCCGCTTCGCCGGGCAGGGGGTGTGGTACGTCGTGCGCACCCAGCGCAACATGCGGGTCCACCTGCTGGCCGGGTCGGCGGCGATCGTGGCCGGCCTGGTCCTGCGGATCGGCGCGGCGGACTGGGCCTGCGTGCTGATGGCGATCGGGCTCGTGCTCACCGCCGAGACGCTGAACACGGTGGTGGAGGCGCTGACCGACCTGTGCACCGACGAGTACCATCCGCTGGCCAAGATCGCCAAGGACGCGGCGGCGGGAGCCGTCCTGATCGCCTCCGCGGCGGCCCTGGGCGTGGCCCTCGCCATCTTCCTGCCCCGGCTGCTCGGCTCGCCGGGCTGACCTGGCTGGGCGACAGGACGAGCGCGAGCGCTCCCGGCTGGTGAGCGCCCGCGACCACCCGGCATCCGGGCGCGCGAAGCGTCCCATCCGGCCGGCCGCCCCGTAGAGTCGGGGAGGACCAGGAGCCGACCCCGGGAGGAGCATGCAGCGGATCTCGTGGCTGGCCGCGGGCGGCCTGGCCTCCTACGGAGCCGCGCGGCTGGCCGCGGTCGACCGCTGCCGCCGTTTCGAGGCGGTCACGGTGCCCCTGCTGGCGTTCACCCCGCACGCGGCCGCGGCCGCGCTGCTGGGCTCGCTGCTGCTGCGGCGCAGGGGCCCGGCCGCCGTGGCTGCGTTCACCGGGACCGCGCTGGCCGCCGTGGTGCTGCCGCGGGCGACCGGGCGGCCGCAGCCGCGGGCCGGCGGGCCGGTGCTCCGCGTGATCACCGCGAACACGCTGGAAGGGAGGGCGTCGGCGGAGGCGGTCGTCGGCCTGGTGCGGCGCCACGGCCCCGACGTGCTGTTCCTCCAGGAGCTCACCGTGCCGGCGGTCGGCCGGCTCAAGCAGGCCGGGCTGACCGACCTGCTCCCGCACGAGGTGACCGACCTCGACCATGCCAGTACCCGTAGCCGCGGCATCTACGCCCGGTTCCCGCTGGCCGAGGGACTGAGCCCCAGGCGGGCCGACGGGGGCCAGCTCACGGCCCGGCTGGAGCTTCCCGGCGGACAGCGCGCGGACCTGGTCTGCGTCCACGCGTCCCCGCCGCGGCCACCGTGGACGCCGGCGAACACCGCCCGGTGGCGCAGCGAGCTGGCGGCCCTGCCCGGGCCGGCCGGGGCGGCGGACCCGCCGCGCGTGCTGGCCGGCGACTTCAACGCCAGCGCTGATCACGCCCCCTTCCGCCGGGTGCTGCGGCGGGGGCATGCCGACGCCGCCGCGCGGCTCGGTCACGGGCTGATCCCCACGTGGGGGCCGGAGCCCCGGGGCAGGCCGGCCCTGCTCACCATCGATCACGTCCTGGTCGACCCCGGCTGCGCCGTGCAGGCGGTCTCGGTGCACCCGCTGCCCGGCAGTGATCACCGCGTGGTCTACGCCGAGTTCCGGCTGCCGTCCGCGCGGTAGCCGGCGGTCCGGGCTTCGGCGGCGAGCTGCTCCAGCCAGTCGCGGCTGGCCGCCGCGATCCGGCCCGGGACGCCGAGCTCGCCGAGCAGGTCGGTGGCGGCGGCCATCTCGTCGGCGCGGCGGACTGCGTGGGTGATGCTGCCCTGCTCGAGGCGGTCCAGCATGGCCGCCCCGATGTCCTCGGCGATATTGTCGCGCAGCCACGCCTCGCAGCCCGCCGCCTGGCCCGCCCGCAGCGACTCGGTCACCGCCGCCGCCATGCCCTTATAGAACACGCTGCGGCACAGCTTGCGGCTGGCGGCGGCGCCCGCCGGCCCCGGGATGGCCTCGACGTTCCCGCCCAGGCCGGTGAGCGCGGCCGCGACCTCGGCGGCCGCGTTCCCGCTGGCCAGCATCGGCGTCCGGAGGCCGCGGCCGGGCACCGGGGCCATCATGGCCACGTCCGCGAACGCGATCCCCCGCTGCTCGGCCAGGGCCGCGAGCCGCTGCTTGAGGTCGGCCGAGGACGTGTTGAGGTCGGCGTACCAGGCCCGCGGGCGCAGCCCCGGCAGGCTGGCGGCCAAGGCCGCCTCGGCCTCGTGCGCGGTGGTCAGGCTGA
>Ga0318498_10000406_pt1 | contig 11889 bp, 11 predicted proteins | sample GRESIP109b1f24_FD_203488 | JGI IMG/M metagenome (GOLD analysis project Ga0318498, IMG submission 203488) | Tropical soil microbial communities from Luquillo Experimental Forest, Puerto Rico - GRE.SIPMG.109b1f24 | ecosystem: Environmental > Terrestrial > Soil > Tropical forest > Bulk soil... | reverse complement strand
GCTGGACTCGCCGACGGTGAACAGCCGCACGTCGTGTCCGAGTGCCGTCAGGCCGCGGGCGAGATTGTCGATGACCTCCTCGGTCCCGCCGTAGGCGGGCGGCGGCACCGGGATCCACGGCGGAGCGATCAGCCCGATCCGCATGGCCGGTCTCCTGCCATCTGATGCGGGCTGACCGGGCGGGCCCAGCCGGCGTACGTGCTCATGACACCAGGCAATCAGCGCGCCACGCCGGGCGGCAGGGCCGAAGATCGGTCAATCCAGGGGCATCGGGACCAGCATCACCGGGACCTCCGCGTCCAGGACGGTACGCCGCACGGCGGCGGCGCGGCCCGGTTCCAGCCGCTGCGACCAGGCCAGCGCGATCATGTCCGCCTGCTCGGCCCCTGCCACCTTGGCCACGTGCTCGGCCGCGGCCCCGCTGCGCAGTTCCAGCCGTGCCCCGGGCAGCGCGCAGTAGCGGGCCAGGAACTCCTGCCCCCACGCCTGGCCGGCGTGGGCATGCTGATCCCAGAACTTCGGGACGGTCCGGGCGTCAAAGACGTGCAGCACCACCAGTTCGGCGCCGCTGCGGGCCAATCGCTCCGCGGTGTCGGCGATGGCGGAGGCTGACCCTGTCGTCCCGTCCAGCGGCAGGAGGACCCGCCGGATGCGGGGCGGCTGATCCCGCGCCCCGGCGGGCACCAGCACGACCGGCTTTGCCGACTGCTGCGCGACGCGCTGCCACAACGGTCGCGACGGTTCGCCGCTGGCCAGCACGCCGGAAATCGCGCGGGGCTGGTGCAGCGCCCGCATCACCTGCCTGGCCGCCTGCTGCGGGCTGAGGCCGGCGGCCAGGCGCACCTGCCGGACCTCGCCGCCATCCAGCCGGGCGATCACCGCCGCCGTCTGGGCCACGGGCGGCTCCGGCTCACCGTGGCCCAGTATGGCCAGGACCTCTGCAACGCCCGCGGGCTCTATCGTGGTCATGTGAGCCTCCTCAGCCGGCCCGCTCGAGGCTGGTGGCGCCTGCCACCTTGCGTGGCGTCTGACCGGGCAGCGCGACCATCAGCGGGGCATCGGCCCACACCGAGGTCCGGTCATGGGTGATGTCCAGCCGCACCGTGCGGCCCAGGCAGCGGAACCGCAGGTGCAGGCCGTCCCAGGCGGCGGGGAGCCGGGGATCGACGGTCAGCACGCCCGCGCGGACGCGCACCCCGGCCATGCCGGTCACGACCGCCTGCCAGACGCCGCCGAGGCTGGCCATGTGCAGGCCTGCGCCGGTCATCCCGGTCAGGTCGTCCAGGTCCAGCGCGAGCGCCATCCGCAGCATCTCCAGCGCCTCATCTGGCCTGCCCGCCCGGGCCAGCAGCGAGGCGGTGATCGCGGGCGACAGCGACGAGCCGTGCGCGGTCCGCGGATCGTAGTAGTCCAGGTTCGGTCCCAGCGAGCCCGGCTCGACCTCGTCCGGGACTAGGTGATGCAGCATGAGCACGTCCGGCTGCTTGATCAGCTGCGACCGGGCCACCCGGTCCCGGCCCAGCAGCAGGTCCGCCGCCACCGGCGCGGCGGCCACATCGGTGATCAGCAGCGGCTCCAGGGCGAAATAGCCGGCGAACTGCTCATACCGCCCGGACGTCAGATCGTACCCGTCCACAATCCGAGCGGCCAGGTCCCGCCATTGACCCGTTTCCTGCGGCGCGATCCCGGCACGGTCGGCGGCGTCGGCCCCGGCACGCAGGTTCCAGCGGGCCATCACGTTGGTGAACGCGTTGTCATCGACCCGCTCGTGGTATTCATCCGGGCCGATCACGCCATCGATATGGGCGCTGCCCGCGGCGTCCAGGCGGCACCGTGACGCCCAGTACCTGGCCGTCTCGGCCAGCAGCGGCGCAACTGTCGGCGTGCCGAGCCCGGTCCAGCTGGCATAGTGCGCGGCCGCCCAGGCGACGTCGGCAGTGATGTGCTCCTCGAGCTGGCCGGTCAGGATCGGCGTCCTGCGTCCGCCGAGCCGGGTGCTGGCCGGGGTGACATCGTCCCCGCTGGCCGCGGACTCCCACGGAAACCGGGCGCCTTGCCGCCTGGCCGCGCGGGCCCAGGTCCGGGCGGCATCGAGCCGCCGCAGCCGGTAGCGGATCATCGCGGCGGCGGCCGCCGGGTCCATGGCCGCCACCGCGGGAAGCACGAACACGTCCGCGTCCCAGAACACGTGACCCGCGTACCCGGTGCCGGACAGCCCCCGGGCGCCGACCGCCAGCTCACCGCGCGCCTTGATCGCGCACCACAGCTGGAACAGCGCGAACCGCAGCGCGAGCTGCGCCTGGGGGTCGCCGCGGACCTGGACGTCGACGGCGTCCCACCGGCGCGCCCAGGCCGCGCGATGGTCGGCGAGCAGCCGGTCGAAGCCGAGGCGGCCCGCCGCTCCGAGCGCGTCCGCGGCCATGCGCGGATCAGGCCGGCGACGCCCGCTGTCGGCGTAAGCGGCTACCCGCTGCACGGTACGGACAGGGCCGTCGCGGCGGGTCTGCTGGACGGCGGCAGCGGCGATGCCGCCCCCGGTACCGGCATCGATCCGCGCCCAGCACATGCCATCCTGGCGGCCGACGGCCATCCTGGTACCCGGGGGGCGCCGCAGCGGACGGCCTGGCCGGGGCAGCCGGACGGCCGGCGCCTCGGCGCGCATGGCGACCACGCCGGGCATGGTGATGCTGGCCAGCCGGACGGTCCGCAGCGGGCACGCGCCGATCGCCGGATCGGTGCGCTCCAGGACGCCGGTCCGCAGGTCCAGCACCCGGCGGTCGTCAACAGGGGCAGGCTCCACGGCCAGGCCGGTCCACACCGGGCCAGGCAGCAGGTGCTGGCCCGGCCCTGTCCCGTCGTACACCCCGGCCGCCAGGACCATCGGCTGCGCGCCCGCAGCCGCCTCCTCCACCGACCCCCGGGTGGCCACGCCCCCGGCGCCCAGCGTGAACAGCGACTCGGTCACCCGGCGGCGCAGCGGCCCCGCCCCGGTCTCGGACACGATCCACGCCGGATCCTCATCCACCGCGGGCACCCGCTGGCAGGCGTGCCGCCGGACCTGTTCATCCAGCAGCTCCAGCAGCAGCCGGGACCCGCCGCCGGCATGGATCACGCCGGCCGGCACCCCGCCCGGTTCCGGGCCGACCGACACGGCGATCACCCGGGTCGCCTCCGGGACCAGCAGCAGCGCGTCAGGGCCCGGTTCCCCGCCGGGAGCGCCGAATTCGCTGCCCACCAGCAGCAGCAGCCCCGGACCCACCCCACGCCGGGCCAGGACCGCCACGATGCCGCGCATCACCTCAGGGCCGCCCCCTCCCGGCACCAGCCGACACTGCGCCAGCGGCTCAGCCGGAACGATGCCGTCGTGGCCGATCACGATGACGTCCACGCTCGCCGCGCGCAACGCCGCAACACGGCGGCCCACAGCTGCCATCAGCTGGCGGCGGTGCGGCGCGGCCGCCTTCCAGGTAAAAGCCACGGCCGCGAAGGTGCGGCCAGTCCGCGGCCAGGCGGCCATGGCAGTCAGGGGACCGGGCTGACGCGAACCCCGGCGATCACGCCCTGCCCATCTCCGTCATCGGCATGACGCCTGGCCAGCAGTTCATCACCGGAAATCGCGCGCATTCCGGTCACTCCCTCACGCAGGTCAGGTTCTCAGGCGACCATCGTGCCTGGCATCGGCGGGCCCGGCCAGGGTCCAAAGGCCCAGAACCGAAGGCCCGGCAGTCCCGCCCTCAGGTCAGCACGACCTGAGGCCCGCCCAGCCACACTGCACGATTTACCCGCAGAAGCGGGACGTTCGGCCCTGACCGGTAACCCAGTGCCTCAGCCAGGCTGCGGGCATGGCGGAAGACGTTGCGCGCCTTGACCTCGGATCGGCTCTGGCACCACCCGGACGGTGCCCGGGCTGCGGCTCCGGTGAGCTCGCGGCGGTGACGGACGGGGAGCAGACCGCTTTTGCCTGCCAGTCGTGCGGCCAGTGCTGGACGGTCGAACTGGGCTGGGCCCACCGGGTCGACCGCCGGAACCTGCGGCGGGTGCCGATCCAGCCGCACCGGGCGGCATCCCAGCCCCGGGTCGCGCCGGTCCCGCCGGGCGGGCAGGGCATGAGGACTCCAGCCCGCACGGGCAAGTCCGGAGATGACGGGTGACGGGTCCGTGGTCGGCCGGCGAGGAGCCGGTGAGCCAGGGAGTGCCGGGTGGCACGGTGACCCTCGTCGAGGGTTCCACCTTCTGCATCAGCGAAGCCGGCGGCGACATCGGGCAGGGGCAGCCGCACGGGCTGTTCGTCCGCGACACGCGCGTGCTGTCACGCTGGGCACTGACGATCGACGCCCGGACGCCGAAGCCATTGACCGTGCAGCAGTCCGAACCCTACGCCGCCACGTTCATCGGTCACCTGCCGCCCCGCGGCGGGCCGGGATCCAGCAGCCTGCTGGTCGTACGCCGCCGCTATGTCGGTGACGGCATGCGCGAGGACATCACCATCCGCAACACCGCCCCGCTCCCGGCCGCCTGCATGGTGACGCTCGCCGCCGCCGCTGACTTTGCCGACCTGTTCGAGGTAAAGCGCGGGCAGGCGCGGGCAGGGCCGTCCGCCCGTGCGGTAGACGGGACCTCGGCACTGACCTTCCAGACCCGGCGGGGCGAGCGCCAGGCCGGGCTGCTTATCGAAGGTGACGGTCAGCCAGAGACAACCGGCGAAGCCCTGTCATGGCAGGCAACGATCCCGGCACGCGGCGAGTGGACGGTCAGCGTCGAAGCGGTCCCGGTCGTGAACGGACTCCCGCTGGAGCCGCATCACCCGCGCGGCCAGCGGGCCGAGCACGCCGTTCCCGCCCGCAGGCTGCGCGAGTGGCGGCGCAACGCCCCCCAGGTGCAAACGGCGGAGCCACAGCTCACCGCGGTGCTGCGCCGCAGCGTCGAAGACCTCGGGGCGCTGCGCATCTTCGACCCCGAGCACCCCGGCCGGGCTGTGGTCGCCGCGGGCGCGCCCTGGTTCATGGCCCTGTTCGGGCGGGACTCGCTGCTCACGTCATGGATGCTGCTCCCGTGGGATGACAGCCTCGCGCTCGGGACCCTGCAGACGCTGGCCGGCCGCCAAGGACGCCTCACCGACCCGACGTCAGAGGAGGAGCCAGGCAGGATCTTGCACGAGGTCCGCTTCGGCCCGGCCGCCTCCCTCGCCCTCGGCGGCCGGAGCGCCTACTACGGAACTGCCGACGCCACCCCCCTGTTCGTCATGGTGCTCGGCGAACTGCGCCGCTGGGGCCGCCACAACGCGGCGGCCCAGACGCTGCTGCCACCCGCCGACCGGGCCCTGGACTGGATCGAGCGCTACGGGGACGCCGACGGCGACGGGTTCATCGAGTACGCGCGCAAGACCGGCCAGGGCCTGGTCAACCAGGGCTGGAAGGACTCGCCGGACGGCATCAACTTCGCCGACGGGCGGACCGCCAAGCCCCCCATCGCCCTGGCCGAGGTCCAGGGATACTGCTACGCCGCCTACCGGGCCCGCGCCGCCTTCGCCCGGGAAGCAGGCGACGAGCCCCGCGCACGCCACTGGGACGGCAAGGCCGCCCAGCTCAAACGCGCCTTTAATCAGGCGTTCTGGCTGCCCGCCAAGGGCTGGTTCGCCGTCGCGCTCGACCGCGACAAGCGGCCAGTGGACGCGCTGACCTCCAACATCGGGCACTGCCTGTGGACCGGCGTCGCCGATGCCGACAAGGCAGCCACGGTCGCGGACCGGCTCCTGTCGGATGATATGTTCAGCGGCTGGGGAATCCGCACCCTCGCCACGTCGATGTCCGCCTACAACCCGATGAGCTACCACAACGGCTCGGTATGGCCGCACGACAACGCACTGTGCGCGGCCGGCCTAATGCGGTACGGCTTCACCGGGCACGCCCAGCGGGTCGCCCAGGCCATCTTCGACGTTGCCACGCACTTCGGCGACCGCCTTCCCGAGCTTTTCTGCGGCTTCCCGCGTGACGAATACCCGGTCCCCATCCCGTACCCGACCTCCTGCTCCCCGCAGGCCTGGGCGGCAGCAGCACCCCTGCAACTGCTCACCACCCTGCTGCGGATCACCCCCCAGCCCAACGCCGGCCGCATCTGGTGCGCCCCGGCCATGCCCGGCCGCTACCTGCCGCTGCGGGTAACCGGCCTCCGGTTCGGACAAGCGCAGCTGACCATCGATGCCCGCCACGACGGCTGGGACCTGACCGGCCTGGACGGCACCGGGATCGAACTCGTCCGCGAGCCACGGACCCGCCACTCCGCCGCCACGTGATCCTCACCCGGAGGCATCTCCGACGCCGACGCGGCCATCGCCCGGCAGCTGGCTGCCCTGGAGGCGCCCTGGCCCGGGGCCGTGACCATCGACACCAGCCAGCTCACCCCAGGCACGGCCCTGGTGGCGCCCGCAGAGCCGCCCGGCACGGCAGTGCAGCAGGCCACGGAGGCAATCCGGCCGCACCGGCCAGGGCACGTGCGGCGCCCGGTCCGGCCTGTCCTGCTCCCCGACTGAACACCTCCGCGAAGCCCGGTTCTCGGGTCAGGGCACATGGGGTATCTTCACGAACATCTAATAAAGCCGTATGGCCAGCTGCTCCCCGCCCACGCGTAGTATCGCGCAGGTGGCGGGTTCCATCGGGCAGGCTCGTGCTCATCAACGACAGCGTGCACCACATCCACGGAGTCAGATTGCGTGCCGGGCTGCGCCGTTTCCCGCGGACCGGCCACCGTGCATGTTGGGGGTCCGCCATCAGGCCACCGGGTTGTGGCGGTAGCTCAGGCGGCTGATGAACCAGTCGCGGGCCAGGGCGGCGGCGGCGTCGAGGGTGCCGGGCTCTTCGAACAGGTGGGTCGCGCCGGGCACGACGGCGAGGTGGTTCTCGCAGTGCAGCTCGGTCTGGGCCCGGCGGTTGAGGTCGAGGACCACGTCGTCGTTTCCGCCGACGATGAGCAGCGTGGGGGCGGTCACCGCGCCCAGCCGGGGGCGCGCGAGGTCGGGACGGCCGCCGCGGGACACCACGGCCGCGATGCCGGTGCCGGGTTCGGCCGCGGCCCATAGCGCTGCCGCGGCTCCCGTGCTGGCGCCGAAGTAGCCCACGGCGGCCCGAACGGCGCGGGGCTGGGTGCGCAGCCACCGGGTGACCTCGGTCAGGCGGCGGGCGAGCAGATCGATGTCGAATACGTTGGCCCGGTCGAGTTCCTCCTCCGGGGTGAGCAGGTCGAACAATAGCGTGCCCAGGCCAGCTTGGTTCAGGACGCGGGCGACGTGACGGTTGCGCGGGCTGTGCCGGCTGCTGCCGCTGCCGTGGGCGAAGACCACGATCCCGGCTGCGTTCTCCGGCACGGTCAGGTAGCCGGCCAGCCGGACCTCCCCCGCCATCGGCGCTACGTCCTTGCCTCGGGCACCAGGGAGTTCCCCGTCCCGCGCGGGCGGGTCCGCAGCGGCCGGTGGCCGGGACGCCGGTGCTGCCACGCGCTGCAGGCAGGCGAAGACCTCATCGTCGGTGGCCTGGGAGAAATCGGCACGATCGGCGAACGCGCGGGCGGCGGCGAGCTGCGCCCCGATCCGCGCCATCTCCCGGTCGGCGGGATTACGCCGTGCCTGGCCGTGGCCGGCCAGCTGATCGCCACCAGACGTGACCAGGCGGGCCTCGGCGCGGGTCTGCCCGTCGGTCTCAGCGATGGACAAACTCACCGACCATTCATCGGTCACGTTCATGACACGCTCCTCCGCACTCAGCCAGCCTTACTTGCAAGTTACTGTCCAGCGAATGCCAGCGCGGGCCACAGGGTCCTCCTGCCCCCGCAACACGGGACCTTCGTCGTCGCCCGGGACCGAGTCGGGCCGAGGGGATCTCACGATGTCGACACGGAACGACGTGCCATTCCTGCATGTCAGGTGATGGCCTGATACAGCTCCGACGCCGACCGCGGGCCTCGGTAGACGCCCGTCATGATGCGGCGGCCCGACCCGCATCGCCGATCGGGTCGCCGCTCAGCCCTGCTTGCGTGGACAGGATGGATCAGTGCTCGTGCTCGTACTTGAACGAGAGCTCCAGCTTGGTCCGGAAGGTGATTCCTCCGCCCTCGTCCAGGTGGATGTCCTGCTTGACCACCTCAGCCACCCGCAGGTCGTGGAGCGTCTGGCCTGCAGTCTTGATCGCCTGTGTCGCCGCGTCTTCCCACGACGTGGCGCTCGTCCCGATTACTTCGATTACCTTGTAGGTGCTCATGACGTCCTCCTCGTGGCGTATCGCGACGTCCAAGGCTGGCCCAGCGTCCGGGCCCTCCCGTCATGCCATAGGTTCGGCTCACCGGTGCCGACGGGATACGGCCGAAAGGCCCTGCTTCACCGGGCCGAACCTCCGCGATGAGTGGTTGCCCTGGCGGCTGCAGGCCTGCAGGCGATCGGCTGGCCCGCGCGGCCGAATGTACCGGTACGGGCTCTTCCCCGGCCGGCGACACAACGCCCGTTTCGCCATACTCGGTGGCGCCCACGGCAAGCTGGGCTATCTCGCGTATGTACTCAGGCGGGGAACATGACCCGCCGATTTGGGCGCTCAGCCGCCAGCGCTAGGGGTTACATCTGCCTGGCGGGCCCGGCAGAGCCGTTCCGGGGCCCGTCTGCTCCACCGATGCGCCGGATCGCGGTCGGCTGACGTTCGGCCCGCCCGTTTGGGTCCTTAGCCTCTAGCCAGTCTTGCCCGTGCCGGGCATATTCAGACTGTCTGCGAGGCGAGAGAGGGAGCTGGACCGCGCGCGCTGGCCAGGGAAACCGCAGTCGGCGGGAAGGCTGAGAAGCCGGACAGCTAAGAGGCTGAATGGCGACCCCCAGGACCTGATCCGGATAATGCCGGCGAAGGGAGATCGCCCCGCAGGCCCTTGTCTCGACGGGGAAACCGGTGCAACGTCACTGCCAGTAGCCTGGCCCGGAGAATCTAGCTGCGGCCGCCCGCGCCGCATCCCGCAGCAGGCAGTTCCCGCAGCCAGCCAGCGCAAGTCCAGAACCAGCCTAGAACCGGCCCGCGACGGGAGCCAAAGAGAAAAGGACAAAAATCTACCGGATCCGTCTCGTATGGATTCCACTGCCCGGCGGAGAATCTAGATGCAATGTACGCCATGCACGGGAGCCACCGGTTCCCGGGCCGACTCCGGATACTGAATAGGTAGCCATTCCCCGGTCCAGGCTTGTCGCGGTGCCTGGGTCCGACCACGCCTGCGGCCATGCATCGAGGCCCGCCTCACCCTGCTAGGCGGCGACGGTGGTCTGGTGATGCCGCGCCCGTCGCTGGTCGGCGGCGCCCATGATCACAGCGCCCCGCCTGTCGTACACGACGGCGCCCGCGGCGCGCAGGGCGCGCTGGCCGGCCCGGTAGTGATGACCGCACAACAGCAGGTCAACTGGCTCAGGACGGGTCGCGGTGACCGGCATCACGACCCGTACCACGGGCTTGGCCGGACAGCAGCAGGCAAGTTCGCCCACGCCGATGGCCATGCCGATTTCCGCCAGCTCCTCAGCGAGCCTGGCCCTGTCGGCCCGGGTCACGGTCCTGCGGCGTCCGAACATCTGCACGGCAGCACATTCACCGCGGCACCGAGCCGGGCGCTAGTGACCTTATTCCCGAGAGGGCAGGACCAGAGGTCTTCTTCGGTCCTGGACCAGCGTCAGGAGCTTCACGGACCTTGGCCACCATGACCGTGCCATCGGCAGCGGCTAGTGCATCCTCGATGGTCGGAGGCTGTTGCGATCAGGCGGCCGCTGACGGCCGTGAGTGGCGCTCGCTCGCGACCGCCAGCGCGCGGAGGATCTCCATCGTCAAGCTGCCAGACCAGCTCAGAAGCACCGCGTACTCGATCCGCAACGCGCCGACGCTCGGTGCCGCATCCTGGGGCGGCAAAATCCGCCGGAGTTCCGCAGCCAGTGACGGGGATACCGCTTTCTCAAGTTCGCGGCGGATCGCCTGGAGCTGGCGCTGCAATCCCGGCACGCCCTCGGGTGGCAGCGCGGCCCAATCCGACTGCTCATAAGTCGCCTGCAGCAGCGACCATGCGCGTAGCAGCCGATCTGGCGCTTCTACCCTGTCGGCAGAGCCGTCACTGGCCGGCTTGCCGATGATGACAACGAACCGCGCCGGCACGGCAATCCCAGTTTCCGGCTGCCGTCCGCTCATGGCCTCTGGCTTCTCCACACGACCAGGTTGCCGGCCGACGGTGGCGGCCAGCCAGGGGCGTTCGTCCCGCATCGGTATCGCAAGGTCCCTGGCCGCCCGGACGACCATGGCGTGGCTTTCGTATCGGGTCCCGGTGCCGACTCCATACCCAACTGGGCGCACATCCGCCCTCGAGCTACGTCGGCGTGGCCCCGGTGGCCCCGGTCGGCCGGTCGGCTCGCCGAAAGTCCCATGGGGTAGGGCAGGAGGACTCTGCGGGCTCCGATGACCATCCCTGCAAGGTAGAGGTAACTACGGCTAGCTGAGTGCGAGGTAGCTGTTATGAACAGGAATGATTACTGGTCAGCAAACGTGTCGGTCGCCGAGACCGACGGCTGGACACACGCCGTGGCCCGTCTCAAAATGGTGGGCGGTAAGCAGCTCGTCGGGCGTGGTGAGGCCCATCTCAATCCCGCCGACCAGGATATCTGGACGATCGGCGCGCAGATCGCCGCCGCGCGCGCCATGTCCGACCTGGCTGGGCGGCTTCTCCATGCCGCCGCCACGGGCATTGAGGAGATCAGCCACGAGCCAGCCCATCTGCACCTCTAACCTCCTGGCCGTCGGCACCTGCCGGGTTGGGGGGCGTTGGTCCCGCCGGTGGCAGGACCTTCGGCCCTAGAGCGCCGTTGCGCTGGGACCGACGGTTGCGTCACGAGCCTGCGGGTGGGCTCCGAGCCCGGATGGGGTCGCGGTCAGGCCGGGAGGGCCGGAAGGGCAGGGTATCCCGGCGGGATCGTGGTCCCCTTCTGCCGCCCGATCAAGGTCATGGGGTGAAGGAGATCACCCGCAGATCTCGGCCAGCCATGGTGCCCGGACCGTGCGTGCGGGTATCTCCGGCAGTCTTTCCTGCCGGGCTGGTCCATCAGCTCAAGATCGGGGAGGGATCCGGTGGGACGATTGACCGCGGCGATGCCCGGCACGATCAGCGCAGCCGATCAGCTGCGCCGCTCCAGCTGCTCTTCCGCTATCCGCCGCCAGGCCGGTGACCTGCTGCTGACGCTGGCCGCCGTGGAATGCCATGCCAGCCTCGGCCGACCCGCTCCGGCACCCCACGCACTGCTGCGTGATCTGATCATCATCACCGGCAGGCTGGCCGGACCTGCCTGGCTGGAGGCCAACGTCGACAGTATGGTTGCCTTCACTGCGGTGCAGGGCACCTGGCAGTTGCCGCCGCTACCGGAACTTGACCAGATCCTCACCCGTGTGCTGGCGGACCGGTTCGGCCTGCCCGCGCCCGCAGCAGCAGCCTGAAACACCGCAGGACTGCTGGAGCGGCGGGCTGACCTCCTCGGCCAGCCGGGGCGCATCGACTATCCAACCGAGATCAAGCGGTTGCGGGCTCTTGCCGATCAGGCCAGGCAAATGGCCGAACGCTGGGAGCGGCCGTGACTTGACCTGGCCCCGGACACCAGAAGGGGCAGCTGTCCGCCCCGGAAGGACCAGCGCCGCTAATCAGCGCCGTGCGCGGCGGCAAGGATGCCGCCGGCCGCGGGGCCGGAGCACCGGCCGAACAAGCAGGCGGGACCTTGGCAACGACCGGCGGGCGACGTTCGGCCCTACCTCGGCCGACGTCCGTACGCTTGAGTGGGAACGTGCCCGATCTGCGCGACTTCCTGTCCCGGTTCCGCCCCGCGGGAGCCCCGGGTGCGGCGGCGATCGG
>Ga0318498_10000391_pt1 | contig 12047 bp, 10 predicted proteins | sample GRESIP109b1f24_FD_203488 | JGI IMG/M metagenome (GOLD analysis project Ga0318498, IMG submission 203488) | Tropical soil microbial communities from Luquillo Experimental Forest, Puerto Rico - GRE.SIPMG.109b1f24 | ecosystem: Environmental > Terrestrial > Soil > Tropical forest > Bulk soil... | reverse complement strand
CCGCGTGCACGGCATCACCCTGCACGAGCTCACCCCCCGGCACGCCTCCCTGGAGGAGGCGTTCATGGAACTCACCCAGGACAGCGTGGACTACCGCGCCTCCGGGCCCGCAGACACACGGAAGGCTGCCTGACCATGACCACCACCGCCATCGTTCCGATCCCGGCGCGGGCCCGCGACGTGCTCGCCTCCGAATGGATCAAATTCCGCTCCGTCCGCTCCACTTACCTGACCCTGCTGCTGGCGGCCCTGGCGGCCGTGAGCATCGGGTACCTGGTGACCCACTCCGACGCCACCCACTGGCCCACCATGACCGCGCAGGCCCGGGCGGGCTTCGATGCGGTGGGCGACAGCTTCACCGGGCTGGGGATCGCGCAGCTGGCGTTCGGCGCGCTGGGCGTGCTCGCGATCAGCTCCGAGTACACCACGGGCCTTATCCGCACCACTATCGCCTCGGTTCCGCGGCGGCGCGCGGTCATCGCGGCCAAGGCCGCGGTGGTCGGCGTGGTCAGCCTGCTGGCCGGGGAGCTGATCGCCTTCGCCACCTTCTTCACCGGCCAGCAGGCGCTGTCCGCCCAGCACCTGAACGTGACCCTCGCCCACCCGGGGGCGCTGCGCGGCGTACTGGCCGCCGGGTTCTACCTGGCCGTGATGGCCTGGCTCGGGCTCGGGCTCGGCGCGGTCATCCGGCACACGGCCGGCGCGATCACCGCCATGACCGGGGTGGTCTTCCTGCTGCCCACGATCATCGGGGCGCTGCCCGCGCCATGGAACACGGATATCGGCCGGTTCACCGTGAACCTCGCGGCGCAGCAGACGATCTACCAGCACCCGCACCCCGGCTACTTCTCCGCCGGGCCGTCGTTCCTCATCGTGGCCGGGTACGCGGCGGCCGCGATCGCGGCGGCGGCGTTCATGATCACCCGCCGGGACGCCTGATTCACTCGCAAGGGAGCACCATGAAAATCACCGTTTCCCGGGTGCTGTACCTGGCCCCGGTCATGGCCTTTGCGGCCTACGGCGCGTGGTGGATCGCGGCTCATGCCGGAGGCGGACGCGCGGCCACACACCCGCTGTGGCAGAGCCTGACCCTCGCCGAGATCACCGTCGCCTTGCTGCTGCGGGGGCGCAAGCCGGCCGGTGCGCTCGCGGGCATCCTGGCCGCGTACCTGATCTTCGACCTGCCCTGGCTGACCCTGCCGCCGATGCTGTTCGCGCTGCTGACGGTGGCGGCGGTCCGCGGTCCCCGCACGGTGACCGCGGCCGCCGCCGCGACCGCGGCGGCGATCACGGCAGGGGCCCATCTCCAGGGGGACAGGGGCAGCTTCGCGGGCTACACCCTCACCCTGCTGGCGGCGGCCGGGGCCGCGGTCGCGGTCGGAACGTACCTGAGACGCGCGCGTCCCCGGGCCGTATCGGCGGCCCTCGGCCCGTGGCGCTGAACCCTGGTGACGCGCGACCAATCCGGCCGCGTGTCCGCTCCGATTGGCTGCTGAGGGAGCACTCTTTCCGGGTCTGTCCCCACGTTCGCTCCGCCCGCGTCGCTCGCGCAGGAAAAGCGGAGGTGCTTTTCCTGCGTGAGAGCGCGTCCTCTGAACTTCTTACCGGTGGCAGCCGCATTACTGCGACGGTCGTGCGCGGCCATGCGTTTTCAGCTCGACGCGTATCGCGTGGTACGGATGATCATCGACATTCTCGACCGAATGCGGACCCTCGGGGGCCATCCAGCTCGCCCGCGTCCCGGCCGGCACGGGGTCCGCGGGCGAGGAGAATGTGAGCGTGTCGCCCTGGTAATAGCGGATTCGCGCCGGGACGTCGACGATCATGACGCTGGGGTCCCGGTGGGTGTGCTCGGGTTCGCGATGCCCCGCGGCTATGGTCACCTCAAGGACGCGCACGTCGTCATTATCGAACAGCACCCGGTGTGACCCGGGCGCCGCCACCACCGCGTCCATCGACGGCGGCCAGGTCCAGTCGTGTTCCGCGCCCATTTCGTTGCCTCCTTCTTGTTCTTGTTCGCCGTGCGGCGTGGTCGTGCCAGCGGCGGTAACGGTAGCCGCTGGCCGGTGCCGGTATGGCTGACCGACGCCGGGAACTGCCGCGATCCTGCCGGTTATCTGCCTGGCCGGCCGCGGTCGACCGGGGCAGGCTGGTGCTGGTGCGGATGAATCTGACGCGACCCACTGGCAGAACGTCTGGGGGGTGAAGAGCGTTGCTCGTGCTGGTTACCGGCGGGACGGGATATCTCGGCTCACACGCGGTCGCGGCGCTGGCGGGAGCCGGGCACCGGATCCGGGTCCTGGCCAGATCGGCGGAGAAGGTCCCCGCCGCGCTCGGTCCGCTCGGCGTCGACGGGGTCGAGACCGCCATCGGCGACGTGACCGAGCCCGCCGCGGTCGAACGTGCGCTCGCCGGGTGCGACGCGGTGGTGCACGCCGCCTCGGTGTTCTCCCTGGACGCCCGGCAAGCCGGCGAAATGAGCGCGGTGAACGTTCGCGGCACCGAGGTCGTGCTCGGCACCGCGGAGCGGCTGGGGCTTGACCCGATCGTGCACGTATCGAGCGAGCTCGCGCTGCTCCCGCCGGCCACTAGGGAGGTTCTCACCCCGGACTCGCCGGTGAAGCGGCCCCCCTGGCCCTATTGCCGGTCCAAGGCCGATTCCGAGCTGGTGGCCCGGAGGTTCCAGGCGCAGGGCGCGCCGGTGGTGAGCGTCCTGCCGGCCGGGCTGTGGGGCCCCCACGACCCGCACCTGGGCGAGGGAGTGACCCTGGCCGCCAACGTACTGCGCCACCGGTATCCCATCGTCATGGCGGGCGGGATGCACATCGCCGACGTCCGCGACGTCGCGGCGGTGCTGGCCGCGGTGATGCAGCCGGGCCGCGGACCGCGCCGCTACCTGGTCACCGGGCACTACGTGACGATGCCCGGCATCATCGGCACGCTCGGCGACCTCACCGGCCGCCGCATCCGGTTCGTGACCCTCCCGGCGGGGTTCCTGGCCGCGTTCGGCCGGACGGCAGACCTCGCGCAGCGCCGGCTGCGGACACGGCTACCCTGGAGTGGCGAGAGCATCTGGATCGTCAACTGCGATGCCCGGTGCGACGACTCCAAGACCCGCGACGAGCTGCAGGTCGAACCCCGCCCGCTGCGGGAGACGTTCGCCGACACCGTCCACTGGCTGGCCGAAGCCGGGCAGCTCACCCCACGCCAGGCCGGCCACCTCGCCGTATAGCTCATCAGGCCCGAGTCGCGGCTACAGGCGCTGGTCAGACGGGGAATGTGCCACGGGAAGCGGCTTACGCAGAACTTATAGATCGGCGCCTTTTGGTGTGCCGCATCAGCCAACGTTTGCATGCTCGAGGCTTAAGCCGTCGCGACGACTAGGCCGGTCCCCGTCGGTGAAGCAGCTTGTCACGGGTCTGTTCGATGAGGTCGTATCCGCAAACATCGCAGTAACTCTCTCGCAGCTTGTGCCCGCATTCCGGGCAACGCTTCCGGCGGAACGGAGCGGTCATGCGTTGGACAATTTGGCCGAACATCGCTGCGTCCTTACTAATAACACCAGGATGATCCCTGGTGACCTCACCTAACGGGGTCAAACGACCTGTGCCATCCAGACTGATGTCTTCCGTGACACCGGCTCAGTCGCTCCCGGTGATTCCGGCCCCACTCCTCTCGAATTCGCAGGTGCCAGTAATTCGGTGACAAAGGGCTCCACCACATCACCGCCCCGGTCAGCGTTGGTTGATGCGCGCAAGTAAAGTAGCGCATCCGCACGCAGGCCGCCAGGCAGAATACCGGCAGTTTTACCGGCACGCCGCGGCTGCGGCGGCGTTCAGGGTCCAGGCCGGGCGTGGGCCGTGGTCACGCGGTACGGCGCGCACGATGGCTGTGGCTGAGGAAGAAGATGCACTCCTAGCTCAGACAGCGCGTTGCGTCTCGCGGGATGGAAGTTGCCTGGAAACTGCCGATGTTCTGCCTGGCTGTTCGATTGGGTGGCTGCTGATATGTTCGTGCACGATCTGCGCAGGTTCGCCCGCACCGTGCCCCAATGAACCGGGCAGCGGGTTGCCCGCCGCAAACGTCCACATCCGACACGGCGGCTGTTCCGGATGACCAGAGGCAAACGTCGGCTGGATCGACCGGTTCACCGACGACAGCCCGGCAGGCTCTACGCCTTGCCTCGACATGTACCGCAGACTGGCCGTCCAGCACGAGGGAGATGGAAGCCGATGCGCGGAGATCGCACGCCCTGGCAGATCGTGCCGCTGGCTGGTGACTACGGCCGGCCGGCGCGGGCGACCTGGCGGGAGGCCGGCTGGGCCGGGCACGAGCACGACCTGGCGGTGGCCGGTTCCCGGCTGCACTATCTGGACTACACCGCCGGGCCTCACCACGGCGAGGACGTGTTCGTCCTGGCGCACGGGCTCGGCGGCCGGTGGCAGCACTGGTCGCAGAGCATCCCCGCGCTCGGCGAACGAGGCCGGGTGATCGCGGTAGACCTGCCCGGCTTTGGCCGGTCCCGGCCGCTGCCCGGCCGGTACTCGATCGAGGCGTTCGCGGACGCGATCGCCGAGCTGTGCCGGAAGCTCCGCCTGCCCCCGGCGGTGTTCCTCGGCCACTCACTCGGCGGGCCACTGGCGGTGCGGTTCGCCACCCGGCACCCCACCCTGACCAAAGCGATCGTGCTGGTGGCCGGCACCGTGGACGTCTTCGCCGAGGCGCTTGGCGGACGCTACCTCGGCCGCAACCTGCGACATCACCCCAGGACGGTAGCTTCAACCTATTTCGAGGTGCTCACTGCCGCGCTGCCCGCCCCGACTGTCTTGCGGAGGCAAGTCAGCCGGCGGCCGACGCTGCGGCGGCTGCTGTTGTGGCCCTACTTGTACCGGCCGGCCGCGCTGCCCGCCGACAGCATCGCCGTGCTCCTGAACGGCGCGGGTGCCCGGGGCGTGCTTCCCACCGCCCGGGCCGTCGGCCGACTGCGCCCCGGCGAAGGCCTCAGACAGCTCCGGTGCCCGGTCATGGCCATCGGCGCCGACCACGACGCGATCTCTCCGCTGCCCGACCTTGCGGCGTTTGCCCAGGCCGTTCCGGCCGCGCAGACCGTTGTGCTGGAAGGGACCGGGCACATGGTCATGCTCGAGCGGCCGGACGCCTTCAACACCGAAATCATCCGCTTCCTCGACCGCCTGCCCCGTGAAGGTGAGACCGCACCTGCTGATCTGGCTCCCTCACGCGGCAGGACGCAGCTTCAGCCAGACCGGCCCGGGCAGACACGCCGCAGGCCCGGCAACGAATCCACGCCCTGAACCCCGGCCGACGAGCCGGACCAGGGCCACGGACCGAATGGAGAACCATGCACGAGCAACCCATGACGACGACAGCGGATTACGGGCTAGCGCGGCGGATGTGGCATCAGCTGGAGCCCGTGCACGCGGTGTTCTGGTACGCGCCGGAGGTGTTCAAGGAGGCGGCGGGACTGGGATACGACGTGGCGACGCGCTGGCCGAGCTACTTCGCGTGGCGGCTCGCGCCGCTTGGCGCGGCCGGCCCGGGGCTCGCGGCGTCGGCCTGCTACAGCTTCAGTCCGGACATGGTGGCCGAGCATGTGCCCGCCGCCTGGGCGGTGGCCACACCGCAGCAGGTTCTCGCCACCCGGGAGCGGGCGGTCGACCGGATGTACAAGGCGCTGCTCGGGGAGCAGATCGGCTCACCCGGGCTGGCGGAGGCGGCGGAACTGGCCCGCGAGGCGGCGCTGGCGGCCGGGACTGCCGGGCGCACGCTGGCGGCCGCCAACGCGGACCTGCCCTGGCCTGGCGAGCCGCATTTGGTGCTGTGGCACGCCATCAGCCTGCTGCGCGAGCATCGCGGGGACGGGCACATCACGGCGCTGCTGGCGGCCGACCTGGACCCGTGCGAGGCGCTGGTGTCCTTCGCCGCCATCGGCGCCGCACCGCACGAGGTGTTCGCCAGCCGGGGCTGGACCGCAGCCGAATGGTCCGCGGCACGGGACCGGCTCGCGGCCCGCGGGTGGGTAGATGCCGACGGCAACGCTACCGAGCGCGGCCGGGACGGCCGCGATGAGATCGAATGGCGCACCGACCGGCTGGCCGACGCCCCATGGCAGGCGCTGGGCCCCGCCCGCGCCCAGCGTCTCACCGAACTGACCGGGCCCCTCCTGGTCGCCGCGTTCGAATCCGGCCTGCTCCCCGGCCAGTCCACCCTGGGCATCGCGAACGTGTCCCCGCCCGCCCCGCGGCTGCCCTGACCGTACCGGCCGGCGGGGCCGCGGTGCGCGGGTGGCCAGCACCGAGCCCGCCAGGATCAGCGCGAACGAGATCATCACGGCGGGGGTGACGCGCTCGCCGAGCACGGCCGCACCCAGGACGACCGCCACCGCCGGGTTGATGTAGGTAATCACGGTGGCCCGCACCGCGCCGGCCTCGGCGATCAGCCTGAAGTAGAGCACGAACGCCAGCGCGGTGCACACCACCGCGAGCACGGCCACGGCTCCGAGCACCCGGGCCGACGGCATGACGTGCGGCCAGGTCAGCGCAGCGGCCGGGGCGTAGACGAGGGTGGCCAGGGTCAGGCTCACCGCGGTCACCGCCAGGTCGTCGGCGCCGGCCAGCTTGCGGTCGGCGATGACCGGGCCGATCGCGTAGCACAGCGCGGTGCCGAGCACCTCGAGCACCGGTACGACGGCGCCGCGGCCGGAGACCCCGCCGCCGAGCAGCGCCACCCCGGCCAGGCCCAGGGCCAGGCCGGCCCAGCGGGTGGCGGACAGCCGCTCGCGGTCCCCGGCAATCCGGGCCACGCCGACCCCGATGACCGGCACGGCCGCGATCAGCAGCCCGCTCAGCGAGCTGGACAGGTGCTGTTCGGCGGTGGACAGCAGCAGCCAGGGCAGGATGACCTCGACGGCCGCGAAGGCGACCAGCCACTTCAGGTACGGCCGCAGCGCGCGCAGCCGGCCGCCGTGCAGCGCGACCGGGAGCAGCAGCAGCGTCCCGGTGGCCACCCGGGCGAACACCAGCACGGGCACGCTGACCCCGCCGTCCGCGATCTTGATCAGCAGGTAGGGCAGACCCCAGATCACGCCCATGACGGCGAACAGAGCCCAGCCGCGGCGGCTCATGACATCCCTCGGTGACTACTCATGATTCGGACTCTAGGGGCGAGCCGGATCAGTCATAAGCTCCAATTCGCGCGCGAATCAGTGGTCCGGTTTGGCGGCCTCGGACCAGTCGGCGTCGGGGTCGCTGTCATCCGTCATACCCGAACGCTGAGCATCGCACCGCCCGGATAACCGCCACTGGATTGCCGGGGAGCTGCCGGGAAACTGCCTGGTGCGCCAACCGTATGCCTCTCAAACTTCTGTATGAACCAGGCGGTGCGCGGTCAGCTCCTCACCCACCCTAGCGGGTACGGAACGCGCCCCGGCTCAACCAGGGAGTCGAGGATGGGATTCTTCGCAGCAACTGACGCACGCGGTTGCGCTACCAGGACTGGAGTCGTGGCGAGCCGGTCGTTCTCACGCATACCTGGCTGCTACACAGTCAGACGTGGGAGTACCAGTTCCACGCCCTGGTAATGGTGCCGCCTGTGCGAGATGCTCCGCTCCTGCTGGTCGTCGATGACGATCCGCGGACGCGAGGCGTGGTCGAGGGAGAGCTTCGCAAGCGGTACGGGTCGGACTATCAGGTCGTCGGCGCTGATTCTGCCGATGATCCGCCCCGCCTGCTCGCCAGGTTCCGCGATGACCGGCGCCTAGTTAGCATCGTGCTGGCCAGCCAGCGGATGTCGCAGGGGACCGGCACAGAGTTGCTGGCCCGGGTCCGTGAGTTCCACCGGACGGCCAAGCGTCTTCTCCTGATTGATTGGGGATACGGCCCGCCTCCGGAGCCGATCCTGCAGGCCATCACGCTTGGCCACATCGACGCCTATGTCGCCGGGCCTGTGACGGTGCCGGACGAGCGGTTCCACCGGGCGGTCACCGAACTGCTTGAGGAATGGGCCAGGTCGCATCTTCCCAGGTTCGAGGCCGTGCGGGTGGTGGGCGAGGAGCGGTCCGCCCGCTCGCACGAGATCCGGGACCTGCTGGATCGTAACGCGGTTCCGTCCGGCTTCTACCCGGTGGGCACCGGACGGGGGGAGGCGCTGTTGCAGCAGGCCGGCGTCGCCGCGTCGGCTGTGCCGGTGATCTTGTTGTTCAACGGGCGGGTGCTGGTGCAGCCGACGAACGCGGAAGTCGCCGAGGCCCTCGGGATGAAGACCGCGCCGGGCGCCGGCCTGTACGACGTGGCGGTGATCGGGGCGGGGCCGGCCGGCCTGGCGGCGGCGGTCTACGGGGCGTCCGAGGGCCTGTCCACGGTGGTACTGGAACCAGAGGCCATCGGCGGCCAGGCCGGGACGAGCTCGCAGATCCGCAACTACCTGGGCTTCCCGGCCGGGGTGAGCGGCGCGGATCTCGCGGTGCGGGCCTACACGCAGGCCTGGAATTTCGGCGCCGAGTACGTATACGGGAATCCGGCGATCGGCCTGCGGGCCCGGGGGCCAGAGCGCGTGGTGACGGTCCGCGGTGGGGGTCAGGTCCGCAGCCGGGCCGTCGTCATCGCCACCGGTGTGTCCTACCGGCGGCTCGGCATCCCCTCGCTCGACGCGCTGACCGGCGCCGGCGTGTTCTACGGCGCCGCCACGTCCGAGGCCAAGGCGCTGAAGGACCGGGAGGTGTTCGTGGTGGGCGGTGCGAACTCCGCGGGGCAGGCCGCCGTCCACCTCGCCCGGTACGCCGCCAGGGTGACACTGCTGGTCCGGGGTGGGTCGCTGGCCGAGGGCATGTCCGACTACCTCGTCACGCAGATCGCCAGCACACCCAATATCGCGGTACGGCACAACGTCGTCGTGGCGGACGGCGGCGGGACGGATTGCCTGGAGAGCCTAACCCTGCAGGACCGGGTGTCCGGGACGACCGAAACCGTTCCGGCGACGGCCGTATTCGTGCTGATCGGGGCCGAGCCTCGTACTCGGTGGCTGCCGGACGGCATCGAGCGCGACCGAGGGGGATTCGTGGTCACCGGTACCGATCTCCTGGTCGGCGGACGCCCCCCGGAGAGCTGGCCGCTCCGGCGTCTTCCCATGCTGTTGGAGTCCAGCCTGCCGGGGGTCTTCGCCGTCGGCGACGTCCGCCGCGGGTCGGTGAAGCGGGTGGCGGCGGCGGTTGGCGAGGGCTCGATCGCGATCCGCTTGATCCACGACTACCTGCGGGGCAACGACCCGAGCTGAGACCTGCAGTGACAGGGCGGGCGCCGCGACCGCCGTCAGGCCTTCCATAGGCCCCGCTGTCGGTAGCGCGGCTCCCAAAGGAGCCGGCTGATCACCCGGACCGGGACGGGCAGCGCCGCCAGGAACCGCTGCCGCCCGGCGGGTGCAGCGCCATCCAGGATCCAGGGGACGTAGATGGCTGCGCCCTTCAGGCCCTGCCGGCGGCGCATTTCGCCGGTGAAAGCGCGCCAGTCCGCGGGTGTGCACACCGCCTGGATGAGGGGGAGCGCGGCGTCTTCCTCGTGTTTCAGGTGCCGCTCCAGTGCCGATGTGAGGTCAGCGACATGCGCGGCGAGGTTGCCGGCCGGGTTGGGCAGAGCGGCGTCGACGGCGGCGAGCAGCGGGTCGATCTGGGCGTGCTCTGCCTCCATCTCGTCCAGCAGGGCGAGGCCGGAGGGCCGGCCCGCTGCCGCGCGGCGAACGCGAGGCCACAGGTCGCTATCCTCCACGCTGTGGTGCAGCAGCAGCTGGGCCTTGAAGTTCTCCCAGCCCGCACGGACCCCAGGGGCGTCAGCCGTGCCGGCGGCCCATGCCACGGTGAAGCGGCCCAGGTCGCGCCGGAAGGCGTCGTGGGTCGCGTACATCATGGTGAAGTCGATCGTCTCCGCCGCGCGATCGGCCGTGTCCTTGGTCGTCACCGTTCTTTCCTCCTGGTCAATTTGCGATTCCGATAGCCCGGCGGATCGTTTCGGGCTGCTCGAGCACGCCGAGCATGAGGTGGGCGACGTTGGCGCGTGACAGGCAACGGCTTCGCTAATCCCATGCGGCCGCTACACAGAATTCCCCGGCAGATGCCGGAATGCCAGGAAGAACCACCGGCAGTTCACCGGCAGCCTTCCCGGGCATAGCCTGCGGGGCCCGTCGCTTCCAGGCATGGGCCACCCCAGACGCAGTCGGTCAGGTGCTTGCCGGGCGGGGGGCAAGGTGTTCGCGGGCCAGGGCGAGGAAGGCGCGCGCGGCCGGCGGGCTAGTGGCGGGCCGCCATACCAGCAGGATCCGGCGGTCGAGGGTGGGGTGGATAAGGCCGAGCCGGACCAGGTCGGCCGCGCCGTCCAGCCCGGATGCGGGGAGCACCGCGATGCCGACCTGTTCGGCTGCCAGCTCGGCCACGACGCCCAGGTCGCTGGTCTCGGCGGCGATCCGGGGGGCGAAGCCGGCGGCGTGGCAGGCCGTCTCGAGCGTGCTGCGCAGTTTGCTGGCCTGGGTGAGGGTGACCATCGGCTCTTCGCGCAGCGCGCGCAGCGGGATCTGTCCGCGTCCGGCCAGCGGGTGGGCGGGGTGGACGGCGACCACCACCGGTTCCCGGGCCACCAGCAGGGACTCCGCGTCCGGGGGCGGGCGGTCGTAGCGGCCCTGCCCGATCAGCGCGGCGTGGACCTGGCCGGCGGCCAGCGCGGCGAGCAGCGCGTCGGTCTGGTCCTCGATCAGGGTCAGCTCGATCTGCGGATAGGTACGGTGGAACGCGCCGAGCAGGTGGAGGAAGCGCCGGTCCGGGAGGGGATGGACCAGGCCGATGGTCAGCTGGCCGGTGAGCAGGCCGCTGAGCGCCGCCACGGCGTCGCGGCCGCCCTGGGCGGCCTGAAGCGCCGACCGCGCGTGGGGCAGCAGAGCCTGGCCGGCCGGGGTCAGCTGGATGCCGCGGCGGTCGCGGAGGAACAGGGGCTCGCCGACTTCTGTTTCCAGGCGGCGGATCTGCTGGCTGATGGCGGGCTGCGCGATCGGGATCCGTTCGGCGGCGCGGGTGAAGTTGCGTTCCTCGGCGATGGCCACGAAGTAGGCCAGCTGCCGCAGTTCCATAAGCAAACCCTATCGTGTTCAGACGATTCCTATCTTGGACTTATCATTCCCCCGGGCCTACGCTCGAAAGCGTCCGAACAGATCGGAGGCAGCCGTGGACCCGAACGCGATCACGGCCACTGCGCGGCCCGCGGCAGGGCCCGGCGCGCGCGCCCCGGCCGCCGGCCGGGCGCTGGCAAAGCCTTACCAGGCGACCAGACCCGAGGCGACACCGACGCCGCCGGGTGAGCCCACCCCGCGGGCAGGCGGCGCAGATGGCTTGCCCGCTGGCCATTCCCGCCAGCGTGGACGGTGGTCACGTGCGAAGCTCGCGTTGCTCACCTGGGCCGGCGCCTACGCGGTGATCCTGCTGGTCCTGGCCATCGGCGGCCCGGCGATGGCTGGCTGGCCGCTGGCGGTTCGCGCGCTGGTCGTGAGCGGGCTGATGGTTGCCGCCATGACCTGGGTGATCGTGCCGGTAGTGACGCGGCTGTTCCGGGGCTGGCTGCTGCGCTAGCTCCCCCCGGCCCGGGCCGCGAACGCCTGCGGGCTGGCGACTCCCCTCAGCCGGGCGGCTGCCGAGCACCGCCACCTCGACGACCAGATGCACGGCTTCCTGCTGCACGAGACGGCCGTCGACCGCACCCGCGAAAGGGTCGATCACTTCGCCGGCACACTCCGCCGAGGGCTCGCATGAGGGGCGGGCGCTGGGCAACCGCCGCCATCTGGCGGCCACCGACCGGAAGGAGATTCCAGATGACGCTGCTGCGCCGGCTAAAGGGCTATCCGGGCCACCCGTCGCACCCGCCGCTGACCGACGTTTCGGTGGGCGCGTACACGATCGCCGCCGCGCTGCTCGTCCTCGGCGCGGCCGGCCTGGAGGAGCCGGCCATGGCCCACGGAGCACTGCTGGCGACCTCGGCCGGCTTGATCCTGGCGCCGCC
>Ga0318498_10000388_pt1 | contig 12068 bp, 8 predicted proteins | sample GRESIP109b1f24_FD_203488 | JGI IMG/M metagenome (GOLD analysis project Ga0318498, IMG submission 203488) | Tropical soil microbial communities from Luquillo Experimental Forest, Puerto Rico - GRE.SIPMG.109b1f24 | ecosystem: Environmental > Terrestrial > Soil > Tropical forest > Bulk soil... | reverse complement strand
CAGAAGCTCACGCAGGACGAGACCTGCCTCGACGGCGATCCGGCCTGCACGCCGACGGGCGCGCACACCGCGCACGGCGCGTTCGCCTGCACCGTCTGCCACAAGGTTGCGGGGCGCCTGGTGTTCGACAAGAGCGGCCCGGCGTATGCCGTGGGTCAGCCTGCGCCGACCTTCGATGCGACGAGCAAGACCTGCTCCAACGTCGCCTGCCACACCGTCGCGGCCGGTACGTTCACCTACTCGGCGTGGGACTGGGGCCTGGATCAGCCGGTGGACGTGACGATCTCCTACGGCGGTAGCTCGGCGAGGCAGACGCCGTCCTGGTACACGACCGGCGCGGCGACCTGCACGGCATGCCACGACGATCCGCCGCGAAACTATGTGTGGCACTCCGGCAATCACGGCGGCCAGGGTCCGACCGGCGATCGCAACCAGTGCCAGTTCTGCCACCCCGACGCGTCGTCGCCGGGGAACGGCATCGGCGACACGATCACGAACCCGTCGCTGCACGCGAACGGCGTCGTGAACGTGCAGGCGAACTTCACGTCCGCCTGCTTCGGCTGCCACTAGCGCCACAATCCGTCGCGCGCCGCCACCTGGGCCCGGCCGTCTCGAGGCGGCCGGGCTCGCATTCGTGTGCCGTCGCCATGACCAGGCCCCCGCGCAGCGGCGCCGGGGCCTGGTAAGCTGGTACCGTACTCGCCGCCCGATTCGCCATCCTGCACGCGGCGCTTCGGAAGGACCGGTGAGCCTCGGGTGCGCCGCGGAGAATTCGGATGCGACAGAGCCGATTGCTGAGCGACCGCTGGGGGCCGCGCGATGGCTCTCGGACGGTCCTCGCCGGCGGCGAGCCGTCCGCGGATGTGCCCCTCGCGGCAGTGCTGGTCGTGTTCGCGGCGGCTTACCTCCCGTTCGTCGGGAAGGCCTTCCACCTCGACGATCCGATGTACCTGTGGGCCGCGCGTCACATCGGCAAGGACCCGCTCGACTTCTACGGTTTCGTGGTGAACTGGCACGGCACCGCAACGCCGATGGCCGCCGTGATGAAGAACCCGCCGCTGACGTCGTATTTCATCGCAGGCGCCACCGCAGTGCTCGGCTGGAGCGAACCCGCGCTCCACCTCGCCTTCATCGCGCCCGCGATCGCCGCGGTGTGGGGTACCTACTCGCTCGCCCGACTCCTGAGCGCGCCTCCCGGCGTCGCCGCCCTCGCTGTGGTCTGCTCCCCGGTGTTCCTCGTATCGAGCACGACCGTGATGAGCGACGTGCTCCTGACCGCGGCCTGGGTGTGGGCAGTCGTCCTGTGGCTCCAGGGGATCGAGCGGAACCGCTGGGCGTCTCTCGCCGCCAGCGCGGCGCTCATCGCAGTCGCCGCGCTGTGCAAGTATTTCGGAATCGCCCTCGTCCCGCTCCTCGCGGCATACACCCTGCTGGAGCGACGAAGGCCCCTGAGCCTCGCGTGGCTCCTCGTCCCGCTCGTGGTGATGGGCCTGTTCGAGGCATACACCGCGCGACTCTACGGACGAGGACTATGGCTGGACGCGGCGGTGTACGCCGGCGAGGTGCGGCACGTCCGCGAGTGGAACGCCACGGTCAAGGTGACGGTAGGGCTCTCGTTCCTGGGGGGATGCTACCTCCCGGTGCTGCTCTTCGCCGGGAAGCTGTGGCGGCGCAGGGGGTGGCTCGCTGGCGCTGCGATCGCGATCGCATGCGCCGCGATGCTCGCCGCGACTGGATCGTTGGGCGCGTACTCGTTCGCTGCCGCGGACGGCATGCGCTGGAGAGTGATCGTCCAGGTGGCCGTGCTGGTCGCCGCCGGCGCGGGTGTGGTTGCACTCGCAGTGCTGGACCTCGCGGGCGCACGCGACGCGAAGAGCGCGCTATTGGGCCTGTGGGTCCTCGGTACGCTGGCTTTCGCGGTGAGCCTGAACTGGTCGGTGAACGCTCGCTCGCTCCTCCCCATGGCGCCAGCGGTGGGTGTGCTGCTCGCGCGTCGCCTAGACGAGCTGGGTGGCGCTCGGACCGAGCCGTGGATCGCGCGGTGGGGTCCCATGCTGGCGTCGGCGATGGTGGCGGTCGCGATCGCGTACGCCGACTACCGTCTCGCCGGGACGGCTCGCGATGCCGCAACCGAGTTCGCGTCGGTGCGGCAGCGCGGCGGCACCGCCTGGTTCGAGGGGCACTGGGGTTTCCAGTACTACGCCGAGGAGCAAGGGCTCGTCCCGCTCGATAGCGACCGAAGCGTCGTGCGTCACGGTGACATCATCATCGTTCCCGGGTTCAACTCGAACCTGTTCGCACTGCCCGAGGACGGGATCGTCATCGAGCGCGTCGCGACGTTTCCCGTCTGGCCCGTGCTCACCACGATGAACGGGTGGGCGGGTGCCGGCTTCTACTCGGACGTGGCGGGGCCACTGCCCTTCGCCGTCGGCCCGGTTGCTGCGGAGCGATACGCGGTCGTCGAGGCCAAGTCCGACTTCCGCCCGTGATCGTGAGCGCCCTTCGCCGTCGCCGTCACGACCCCCTCGCGCAACGGCGAAGGGCGCCGTGAACGTCCAGGCGACGTTCGTTCGTGCCCGCCGACCGCCGCACGACGCCCTACCATCGCGCCGGATCCCGGGTTAGAAGGCGTGATCCGCTCCGGCGCTGGCGAGCCATCGCCCGCCCGCCGGGCGGACCGAGGAAGCCGCGCCATGTCCGATCTCGTCCACGTCACGCTCCCCGACGGCAGCCAGAAGGAGGCGGCGCGCGGGACCACCGTGCTCGACTTCGTGAAGACGTCGATCGGCCCGGGGCTCGCCAAGGCGGCCTACTTCGCGAAGCTCGACGGGAACCCGGTCGACCTCTCGCGCAAGCTCGAGGCCGACGCGAAGCTCGAGATCGTCACCACGAAGAGCAAGGAGGCGCTCGAGGTTGCCCGCCACGACGCGGCGCACGTCATGGCGAGTGTGGTGCAGCGGCTCTACCCCGGCACGCAGGTCACCATCGGGCCCTCGATCGAGGATGGCTTCTACTACGACTTCGCGCGCGAGAAGCCGTTCACGCCGGAGGACCTCGAGCGGATCGAGAAGGCGGTCAACGAGGAGATCGCGAAGGACCTCCCGTTCGTGCGCGAGGAGATCTCGATGGACTCCGCGCTCGGCCTCTTCGAGGGGCTCGGCGAGAAGTACAAGGTCGAGATCGTCAAGGACATCGCAGCGAAGGGTGCGAAGACCCTCACGCTCTACAAGCACGGCGACTGGGTCGACTTCTGCCTCGGGCCGCACGGTCCGTCGACGAAGCGGATCGGGGTCGTGAAGCTGCTCAACGTCGCCGGCGCGTACTGGCGCGGCGACGCGAAGAACGCGATGCTGCAGCGGATCTACGGCACTGCGTTCTTCGATAAGAAGGAGCTCGACGCCCACCTCGCGCGGCTCGAGGAGGTGAAGAAGCGCGATCACCGCAAGCTCGGGCCCGCGCTCGGCCTCTTCGCGTTCCACGAGGTCGCGCCCGGCGCGGCGTTCTGGCTGCCGAAGGGGACCACCCTCTACAACACGCTCGAGGACGCGATGCGCCGCCTCGTCGTGAAGCGCGGCTACCTCGAGGTGAAGACGCCGCTCCTCTTCAACAAGCGGCTCTGGGAGCAGAGCGGCCACTGGGGCGTCTACCGCGAGAACATGTTCCTCGTGTTCAACAAGGAGGCGGACCCGGCGCTCCCGCTCGAGGAACGGCTCGACACGAGCCTGAAGCCGATGAACTGTCCGTCGCACCACCTCATGTACGGGATGGGGAAGCGCTCCTACCGCGAGCTCCCGATCCGCTACTTCACGGTGGACGTGCTGCACCGGAACGAGCTGTCCGGCTCGCTCGGCGGCCTCACCCGCGTGCGGCAGTTCTCGCAGGACGACGCGCACATCTACCTGATGGAGTCGCAGATCCCGGACGAGGTGAGCCGGGCGGTCGATCTCATCAAGACGGTCTACGGCGCGTTCGACCTCGGCTTCTCGCTCAAGTTCTCGACGCGGCCGGCGAAGCCCGAGGACCGGATCGGCGACGACGCACTCTGGGACAAGGCCGAGGGGGCGCTCCGCGCCGCGCTCGACAAGATCGGGCTGCCCTGGGAGCTCAATCCCGGCGACGGCGCCTTCTACGGGCCGAAGATCGACTTCGTCGTGACCGACTCGCTCGGGCGGCAGTGGCAGACCTGCACGATCCAGCTCGACTACGCGGCGCCGGAGCGCTTCGACCTTACCTACGTCGGCGACGACAACAAGGAGCACCGGCCGGTCGTCATCCACCGCGCGGTCTACGGCTCGTTCGAGCGCTTCATCGCGATCCTCACGGAGCACTACGCCGGCGCGTTCCCGGCCTGGCTCGCGCCCGTCCAGGCGCGGGTGCTGACGGTGTCCGAGCGCTTCGACGCCTGGGCGCGCGAGGTGGTCGAGCGGCTGGGCGCGAAGGGTTGGCGCGTCGAGCTCGACGAGTCGTCCGACAAGCTCGGGGCGAAGATCCGGAACGCGCAGCTCGCGAAGATCCCGTTCTCGCTCGTCATCGGCGAGAAGGAGGTCGAGGCGAAGGGCGTCGCTCCACGGCGGCACGGCGGCGAGGACCTGAAGACGATGTCGCTCGAGGCGTTCGAGGACGTGCTCCGCAAGGAAGCGACGCCGCCGTACTAGAACCGAAGGGGCGACCGCTCGGAGAATCGGCGGCCGCCCCTTGACCGCTTCGAGGCGTCCCGCTAACCTGCGCGTTCCGTGTCTTTGGTACGCTGCACAGAACGACTTCTTCGCCTGGCGGGAGCGGGTTCCCGGCCGGGCTAGTTCTGCTGCGCCGCGACCTCTCTCGCCGAAACCGGCCGGAGAGGTTGCGCTCGAGACGCGAGACAGCTCCTCCGGCCACTCACCGAGGAGCTCTCATGTCGACCAAATCCGTAGATCGCCAACCGAGCGCCAGCCCCGCTGACGTTTCCTTCTTCGGTGCCTCTGGTACCATGCGCGGTTCACATTCCGCCGCAGGTACGCACTCACCCACCTCTGTTGGAGGAACGCAGACCGTGACCGAAGGCGCCCCCGACCGCGTCATCATCTTCGACACCACCCTCCGCGACGGAGAGCAGTCCCCTGGCGCCTCGATGAACCTGGGGCAGAAGCTGCAGGTCGCGAAGGCGCTGCGGGAGCTGGGCGTCGACGTCATCGAGGCGGGCTTCGCGGCTGCGTCTCCCGGCGATCTGGAGGCGATCCGCGCGGTCAGCCGCGAGGTCGAGGGGCCGATCGTCGCGAGCCTCTCCCGCTGCAACAAGGGGGACATCGAGGCGTCCTGGCAGGCGCTCAAGGACGCGCCGCGCCGGCGCTGCCACGTCTTCCTCGCGACCTCTCCCATCCACCGCGACTTCAAGCTGAAGCTCGCGAAGGAGGAGATCATCAAGCGCTCGGTCGACGGCGTGCGGCTCGCGCGCGAGAAGTTCGACGACGTCGAGTTCTCCGCCGAGGACTCCGCTCGCACCGAGCTCGAGTTCCTCGCCGAGGTGGTCGAGCGGGCGATCGAGGCGGGGGCGGGGACGGTGAACATCCCCGACACGGTCGGCTACGCGCTACCGGCGACCTACGCGGAGACGATCCGCTACCTCAAGAAGCACGTCCGCGGCATCGACAAGGTCGTGGTCTCCGTCCACTGCCACAACGACCTCGGCCTCGCCGTCGCGAACAGCCTCGCCGGCGTCATGGAGGGCGCGCGTCAGGTCGAGTGCACCATCAACGGCATCGGCGAGCGGGCCGGCAACGCCTCGCTCGAGGAGATCGTGATGGCGTTCCGGACCCGCGGGGACGTGCTCCGCGTCCGGACCGGCGTCCAGACCGAGCGGCTCTACCCGACGAGCCGCCTCGTCTCCCAGGTGACCGGCCTGCACGTGCAGCGGAACAAGGCGATCGTCGGCCAGAACGCGTTCGCCCATGAGGCGGGCATCCACCAGCACGGGATGCTCACGCACCGCGAGACCTACGAGATCATGCGGCCGGAGGAGGTCGGCTTCGCGAAGAGCCAGCTCGTCCTCGGCAAGCACTCGGGTCGACACGCGTTGAAGGAAAGGCTGGTCGCGCTCGGCTACCAGCTCGACGACAAGGCCGTCGACCAGGTGTTCCAGGAGTTCAAGGTCCTCGCCGACAAGAAGAAGGACATCTACGACGCCGACATCGAGGCGATCGTCGTCCACGGGCAGATCCTCGGCCAGAATGGGCGTGCCTGGGAGCTGGAGGCGCTGTCCACCACCTCCGGCACCGGGACGCTGCCGGTCGCGTCCGTGGCGCTCCGGAACGCCGAGGGCGAGAAGCTCCGCGACGTCGCGGCGGGCGACGGCCCGGTCGACGCCGTGTACCGCGCGATCGAGAAGATCACCGGCATCGGCGTGAAGCTCCGCGACTACCAGATCGTGTCGGTGTCCACGGGCGAGGACGCGCAGGGCGAGGTTTCGATCGAGGTCGAGCACAAGACCGGCGTGTACCGCGGCCGCGCGCTCTCGACCGACATCGTGGAGGGCTCGGCGCGGGCCTTCCTCGACGTGGTGAACCGGATCGCGCTGAAGGTGTCGCCGCCCGCCGAGAGCGAGGCGCGCGCCGAGATGGGGACTCCGTAAATGGCGACCGCTGACGAGAAGCGCGCGCCGCGGACGCTGTTCGAGAAGGTCTGGGACGCCCACGTGGTGCGCCCCGAGACCGCCGAGACACCCGCGGTGCTCTACATCGACCTCCACCTCATGCACGAGGTGACGAGCCCGCAGGCGTTCTCGACGCTGCGCGAGCGGGGGCTCAAGGTCCGCCGTCCGGACCGGACGCTCGCGACCACCGACCATTCGACCCCGACGCTCCCGCGCCTCCCGGACGGCCGCTGGCCGTTCTTCGACAAGCAGAACGAGGCGCAGGTCGCCCAGATCGAGCGGAACGCCCGCGACTTCGGCATCGAGCTGCACGGGCTCGGCGACCCGCAGCAGGGTGTCGTGCACGTGTTCGGGCCGGAGATGGGCGCGACGCAGCCGGGCATGACCGTCGTCTGCGGCGACAGCCACACCGCGACGCACGGCGCGTTCGGCGCGCTCGCGTTCGGCATCGGCACCTCCGAGGTCGGCCACGTCCTCGCGACCCAGTGCCTGCTCCAGCGCAAGCCGCGCTCGCTCGCGATCCGCGTGGACGGCGCGCTCCAGCCGGGCGTCACCGCGAAGGACCTGATCCTCGCCATCATCGCGAAGATCGGCGTCGGCGGCGGCACCGGCCACGTGATGGAGTTCGTCGGCCCGGCCGTGCGCGCCTTGACGATGGAAGGGCGCATGACCCTCTGCAACATGGCGATCGAGGGCGGCGCGCGCGCGGGCATGGTCGCGCCCGACGACGCCACCTTCCAGTGGCTCGCCGGGAAGCCGCGGACGCCGAAGGGCGCCGCGTGGGACCAGGCCGTCGCGCGCTGGCGGCAGCTCCCGACCGACGCGGGCGCCCGCTACGACCGCGAGGTGACGATCGACGTCTCGCGGCTCGAGCCGATGGTCACCTTCGGCACGAACCCGTCGCAGGGCATCCCCGTCACCGGGCACGTCCCGGATCCGGGCGCGGAGAAGGATCCTGCCGCGCGCGCGACGCTGGAGAGCGCGCTCCGCTACATGGCGCTCGCGCCGGGGAAGCCGATCCTCGGCCAGAAGGTCGACGTCGTGTTCGTGGGCAGCTGCACGAACGGCCGGCTCGAGGACCTGCGCGAGGCTGCGAAGGTGATGCGCGGGCGGAAGGTGAAGACGCGCACGCTCGTCGTGGCGGGCTCGCACGCGGTGAAGAAGGCCGCCGAGGCCGAGGGGCTCGACCGGATCTTCAAGGAGGCGGGGGCCGAGTGGCGCGAGCCGGGCTGCTCGATGTGCCTCGCGATGAACGGCGACATGCTCCAGCCCGGCCAGTACTGCGTGTCGACGTCCAACCGGAACTTCGAGGGGCGCCAAGGGCCCGGCGGGCGCACGCTGCTCGCGAGCCCGGCGACGGCCGCAGCGGCGGCGATCTCGGGTGCGGTCGCGGATCCGCGGCGGCTGGTGGAGGGCTAAGGAATGGAACCGATCCGCACCATCGAGAGCCGCACGGTCGTCATCCCGCGCGCGAACATCGACACCGACCAGATCATCCCCGGCCGCTTCCTCAAGGTCACGGACAAGGTCGGGCTCGGCAAGGCGCTCTTCACCGACTGGCGCTACGGGCCAGACGGCGCGCCGAAGGCCGACTTCGTGCTGAACCGGCCGGAGGCGCAGGGCTGCACGGTGCTCGTCGCCGGCGACAACTTCGGTTGCGGCTCCTCCCGCGAGCACGCGCCCTGGGCGCTCGTCGACTACGGCTTCCGCGCCGTGATCTCGACGCGCATCGCCGACATCTTCCGGAACAACGCGCTCAAGAACGGGCTCCTGCCGATCGTGCTCGACGCGCAGAGCCACGCGAAGCTGCTCGCCGCGCCCGGGGCGACGGTCCGCATCGACCTCGCGGCCCAGACCGTCGCGCTGCCCGACGGCACGAAGTCGTCGTTCGCCATCGATTCGTTCGCCAGGTACTGCCTGATGAACGGCGTCGACGAGCTCGGCTTCCTCCTCGGCCAGGACGAGGCGATCGCCGCGTACGAGTCGAAGGTATAGGGGCGGGCCGCCTCGCCCGGCGCGGTGCGATCGCGTTGGGCGCGGAGGCTCGCCGCCGCATTGGTCCCGACCGCCCGAGAACCGATGAACCGAACGAGCTGATCGAGAGGAAGAGGAAGATGGCCAAGGAGAAGATCACGGGCGCGATGGTGGTCCGCCGCGCGCTCGAGGCCGAGGGCGTCGAGTACGCCTTCGGGATGCCGGGCGGCACGATCCTGCCGCTCTACGACGCGCTGTTCCGCTGCGAGCGGCCGAAGACGGTGCTCATTCGCCACGAGCAGGTCGGAGGGCATGCCGCCGAGGGCTACGCGCACGCGACGGGCAAGGTGGGCGTCTGCATGGGGACCTCGGGCCCCGGCGCGACGAACCTCGTCACCGCCATCGCCGACGCGTACATGGACTCGGTGCCGCTCGTCGCGATCACCGCGAACGTGTCGCGCCCGCTCATCGGCACCGACGCCTTCCAGGAGGCGGACATCACCGGCATCACGATGCCGATCACGAAGCACAACTGGCTCGTGACCGACCCGCAGGACCTCCCGCGCGTCATGAAGGAGGCCTTCTACGTCGCGCGGACGGGCCGGCCGGGGCCGGTGCTCGTCGACGTCCCGAAGGACGTGCTGCAGGCCGAGATCGAGTGGGACGGCTACCCGGAGTCGGTCGACATCCCGGGCTACCACCCGCCGGTCCGCGAGGAGCCGCGCCTCAAGGACGCGGCCCTCCTCGTCCGCAGCGCCACGCGCCCGATCATCTACCTCGGCGGCGGCATCCGCAGCGCGGACGCGCACAGCGAGGTCCTCGCGTTCGCCGAGCTGGTCGGCGCGCCGGTCGTGACGACGGTGCACGGGAAGGGCGCGTTCCCCGAGACCAGCCCGCAGTGCCTCGGCATGTTCGGCATGCACGGGACGCGGTACGCGAACTACGCGGTCCAGAACTCGGACCTCATCGTGGCGCTCGGCGCGCGGTTCGACGACCGCGTGACGGGCAAGCTCTCCACGTTCGCGCCCGAGGCGAAGATCGTCCACCTCGACATCGACCCGGCGGAGATCTCGAAGCTCGTCACCGCGACCGTCCCGCTCGTCGGCGACGTGAAGCGGCTTCTGCCGCAGCTCACCGAGGAGGTGCGCGCCGCGTTCGCCCAGCACGGCAAGCCCGACACCTCGGCGTGGTGGAAGCGCGTCGACGACTGGCGGAAGAAGCACCCGCTCAGGTACGAGCAGGACGGGCAGAAGTACCTCCTGCCTCAGTACGTGATCGAGACGCTCTGGAAGAAGGTCGGCGCGAAGGCGATCGTGACGACCGGCGTCGGCGAGCACCAGATGTTCGCCGCGCAGTGGTGGAAGACGTCCGCGCCGCGCCAGTTCATCACCTCGGGTGGCCTCGGCACGATGGGCTTCTGCCTGCCCTCCGCGATCGGCATCCAGCTCGGCCGCCCGGGCGAGCTCGTGATCGGCATCGACGGCGACGGCTCGTTCCAGATGACGCTCCAGGATCTCGCGACCGCGGTGGACCTCGAGCTGCCGATCAAGATCTTCGTCCTGAACAACCTGTTCCTCGGCATGGTCCGCCAGTGGCAGGAGCTGTTCTACGACCGGCGCTTCGCGGGTACGCCGCTGCCCGATCGCCCGAACCTCGTGAAGCTGGCGGACGCCTACGGGTGCCTCGGCCTGCGCGCCGACACCCCGGAGCAGCTCGACCAGGTCATCGACCAGGCGCTCGCGAACTCGAAGGGGCCGACGATCGTCGACGTCCGCGTCCGGCGCCAGGAGAAGGTGTTCCCGATGGTGCCCGCGGGCGCACCCCTGAACGACATGATCGACGGCGGAGGCGACTAGCCATGGAGCGCACGGAAGAGAAGCCGAACGGCTCGACCCACACCATCAGCCTCCTCGTCGAGAACAAGCCCGGCGTGCTCCACCGCATCGCCGGCCTGTTCTCGCGGCGCGGCTACAACATCGCGAGCCTCACCGTCGGCCCGACCGAGCGGCCCGAGTACTCGCGCATGACCATCGTCGTCCGGCTCTCCTCGAAGCCGGTCGAGCAGGTGGTGCGCCAGGTGCAGAAGCTCGTGCCCGTCGTCGAGGTGCGCGAGCTCTCGGCGCACGACCTCATCGAGCGAGAGCTCATGCTGGTGAAGATCAACACTCCGGAGCGGAACCACGCGGAGCTCCGCGCGCTCGCGGAGACGTACGAGGCGACCATCGTGGACGTCTCGCCGGACGCGCTCGTCGTGGAGGCGAGCGGCAACGCCGGCAAGCTCGACGCGCTGGAGGATCGCCTCCGCACGTTCGGCATCCAGGAGATCTGCCGCTCGGGCCGCATCGCGCTCGAGCGGGGCTTCAAGACGCTCGCCCCCCCGAACCTCAAGTAAAGGACGAACACGAAATGGCTGCGACGATCTACTACGACAAGGACGCGAACCTCGACCTGCTCAAGAAGCGGAAGGTCGCCATCATCGGCTACGGCTCCCAGGGCCACGCCCACGCGCTGAACCTCCGCGACTCCGGCGTCGACGTGCGCGTCGGCCTCGGCGCGGGCTCGCGCTCGAAGGCGAAGGCGGAGGGGGCGGGGCTGCGCGTCGTCTCGGTCGCGGAGGCCTCGAAGGAGGCCGACGTGATCATGGTCCTCATCCCCGACCAGACGCAGAAGAAGGTGTACGACGAGGAGATCGCCCCGAGCCTCACGAAGGGGAAGGCGCTCTTCTTCGCCCACGGGTTCAACATCCACTTCGGCCAGATCCGCGCGCCGGAGGGCGTCGACGTCCTCCTCGTCGCGCCGAAGGGCCCGGGCCACCTCGTCCGCCGCCAGTACCAGGACGGCCGCGGCATCCCCTGCCTCATCGCCGTCCACCAGGACGCGACCGGGCAGGCGCACCAGCTCGGCCTCGCCTACGCGAAGGGCATCGGCGGCACGCGCGCCGGCGTCCTCGAGACGACGTTCAAGGAGGAGACGGAGACCGACCTGTTCGGCGAGCAGGCGGTCCTCTGCGGTGGCGCCTCGGCGCTCGTGAAGGCGGGCTTCGAGACGCTCGTCGAGGCCGGCTACCAGCCGGAGAGCGCCTACTTCGAGTGCCTCCACGAGCTGAAGCTCATCGTGGACCTCATGTACGAAGGCGGGCTCGCCTGGATGCGCCACTCGATCTCGGACACGGCGGAGTACGGCGACTACACGCGCGGCCCCCGCGTCGTGAACGCCCAGACCAAGGACGAGATGCGGAAGATCCTCAAGGAGATCCAGACCGGCCAGTTCGCGAAGGAGTTCATCATCGAGAACCAGGTCGGCCGGCCGGTCTTCGACAAGCTCCGCGAGGCGGAGAAGACGCATCCGATCGAGGAGGTCGGCAAGCGCCTGCGCGACATGATGAGCTGGATCCGCGAGGCCAAGAAGGACTCGTCGGACCCGAACGCGCGCTAAGTCGCCGGATTCGCAGGCGGCCGGGGCCCCG
>Ga0318498_10000387_pt1 | contig 12068 bp, 10 predicted proteins | sample GRESIP109b1f24_FD_203488 | JGI IMG/M metagenome (GOLD analysis project Ga0318498, IMG submission 203488) | Tropical soil microbial communities from Luquillo Experimental Forest, Puerto Rico - GRE.SIPMG.109b1f24 | ecosystem: Environmental > Terrestrial > Soil > Tropical forest > Bulk soil... | reverse complement strand
GAAAAAAGAGGTGCGCTGCCGGACACAAGCTCCCGGACGAGGACGTACTGAGCATGGTTGGTGTCCTGGTACTCGTCCACGAGCACATGCCGGAACCGGCGGCGGTACTCGGCCGCCACCTCGGGCAGGGCCTGGAACAGGTTGACCGTGACCATGATCAGGTCGTCGAAGTCCATCGCGCCCGCCGCGACCAGACGCCGCTGGTACTCGCCGTAGGCCTCGGCCAGGGCCTTGTCCCGGGCCGTGGTGGCCTGGGCGGCGAACGTCTCGTAGTCGATCAGCTCGTTCTTCAGGTTCGAAACCTGGGCGGCCATCATCTTCGGCGGGAACTGCTTGGGGTCGAGCTCGAGCTCACGGCAGGTGAGCGCCATCAGCCGCTGTGAGTCCGCCTGATCGTAGATGGAGAACGACGAGGGATAGCCGAAGCGCTTGGCCTCCCGGCGCAGGATACGCACGCAGGCGGAGTGGAAGGTCATGACCCACATGGACCTGGCCCGCGGGCCGACCAGGGCGGCCACCCGGGACGCCATCTCGCCCGCCGCCTTGTTGGTGAAGGTGATGGCGAGGATCTGATGCGGCGTCACGTCCCGCGCGGCCAGCAGGTAGGCGATCCGGTGGGTGAGCACGCGGGTCTTCCCCGAGCCTGCGCCCGCCACGATGAGCAGCGGGCTTCCCTCGTGCACCACGGCAGCGCGCTGCTGCGGGTTAAGTCCGTCGAGGAGGGCGTCTATCGCGAGGGCGGCCACGTCCCTAGGGTAGGCGGTCGCGCCGACAAACGCGGGATGCCGAACGGTCGGGTACCGGTGGCATTCCCCTTGCCTGGTACCGGCCGTGGGTCTACAGTAACCCGGAATACTCCTGAAGTACGGATTCGTACTTCTGCTCGTGACCCGCCACGGACAGGAGATGCGCGCCGCGAGAAGTACCGCGCGTAGCGCGGAAACCACATTCCGTTGGGGCCGTAAAAGGACCACGGCGGGAAAGGACACAATGACAGCAACCGGCGAAGCCGCATTATCTTCTTCGCCTCCGGCGGATGCCTGTTATGGGCTAATCTGGCCGTCTTGACCGTTCGCTTTAGTCGGCTGTGACAGGGGGGGTCCTCGCAGGCCGGCGCCTCTGCAACGTGGGAGTGTCATGGGATCGCGTGGCCGGTCCATCCGGCTCCGAATCTACTTCCTGGTGGCGATTCCCCTGGTCGCCATGGTCGGGCTGCTCGCCTACGTGGTCGGCACCTCGGTCAATTACGCCATCAGCGTGGACCGGGTGCCCAACCTGATCAACGCGTCGGGGATACCGGCGGCCAAGTTCGGCGTCGTCGTGGAGTCCGAACGCGCTGCCGCCGTGGTCTACCTGTCCGACCCGACCGCGGCCAACCTGGCGGCCTACCGGGCGGCGACCGCGGCGACCGACAAGGCCGAGCCGGCCTTCACCGCGGCCATGACTTCCCCCGCCGTCGTGGGCACCGAGTCATCCAGCGGGGCACAGCAGATCCAGGTCATCTTCGGCGGGCTGAAGCAGCTCCCGACCCTCCGCAGCGCGGTCCAAGCGCGAGCCATCAGCCCGCTGGCCGCGCTCGCCGCCTACAGCCAGGGACCGGCGGCCACGACCAAGCTGTTCCTGATCCAGACCGACAGCGTGGTCGCCACCGACCAGCTGGGCCCGGCCGTCGGGCTGATCGCCACCGTGCAGGCACGGGAGGCCCTCTCGCAAGAGTCCGCGCTGCTCGCCGGGATACTGGCCCGCCACCGGGTGACGCTGGCCGACCGCGCGGCGTTCACGAACATGGCCGCGACCAGGCAGGCCAACCTGCAGGACGCGGCTAATCTCCTGGGCCCGGCCGACCTGGCCGCCTATAACGCCCAGCGGGCCAAGTCCGGGGCCATGCAACAGAACCTCGCCAACATCGAGCAGGCGATCGCCGCGGGCACCCCGGTCAGCAAGCTGCCGGTGACCGCGGCGCAATGGCAGGCGACGGCTGGCACGCTGCTGACGGACTATTTCAACGGCGGCGTTGCCGTCGCGACCGCCATCCTGGTCGCCGATCATCAGATCACCCATGCGGCCTGGGTACGCGTTGCCGTCGTCAGCATCGTCGGCCTGCTCGGGCTGCTCATTACCATCCTGGTCACCACGCTCGTCGCCCGCGGCATCATCCGCCGGCTGGGCGGCCTGGAACGCAACGCTCTCCAGCTTGCCGAGGTCCAGCTGCCCGACGTCGTGAGCAGGCTCAGGCGCGGCGAGGATGTCGACGTGAATGCCGAGGCGCCGGGCCTGCGGGTGGGCGGCGACGAGATCGGGCGCGTCGGCCAGGCCTTCGAGCTGGTCCGGCAGACCGCCATCCGGGCCGCCGTGGAGGAGGCCAAGCTGCGACGGGGCCTCAACGACGTGTTCCGCAGCCTGGCCCGGCGCAGCCAGTCGCTGCTGCACCGCCAGCTGACCCTGCTCGACCAGATGGAACGGCGGGCCACCGACCCCGAGGCCCTGGATGACCTGTTCCGCCTGGACCACCTGACCACGCGCATGCGCCGCCACGCGGAAGGCCTGGTCATCCTGGCGGGCGCGCCGCCCGGCCGGGCCTGGAGCAGCCCGGTCCGGATGGTCGACGTGATGCGCGGCGCCATCGCCGAGGTCGAAGACTACGCCCGGGTCTCGGTGGCGACCCGGAGCCAGGCCGCGCTGGCCGGCTCGGCCGTGGCCGACGTCATCCACCTGCTGGCCGAGCTCATCGAGAACGCCACCACCCTGTCGCCGCCGTACACGTCGGTGCGCGTGTCCGGGGACACGGTGGCCAACGGGTTCGCGATCGAGGTGGAGGACCGCGGGCTGGGGATGAGCCCGCAGCGCATCGACGAGCTCAACGAGCGGCTGGCCAGCCCGCCCGAGTTCAACCCCTCCGACAGCGAGCAGCTCGGGCTGTTCGTGGTCAGCCAGCTGGCCAAGCGGCACGGGATCCGGGTCACGCTCAAGGCGTCCCCTTACGGGGGCACCGCGGCCATCGTGCTCATTCCCCAGCACCTGGTGGTCACCGAGGAGGCGTTCCGGGCCGGGCTGCCCGGCGAGCCCGCGGCGATCGGCACGGCCGCGCTCGGCGCCAACGGGAATCGCGCCGCGGCGAAGCTGGCGGACCCGGCCGGGTTGCTCAGCGGTGCGGGGCCGGGCGGTCCGGGGCCGGGCGGTCCGGTGAACGGCGCCGCCGGGCACCCGGACTTTGACGCGTTCACGCCGCGGCGGCGCGATACGGGCGACGAACCGGTTCCGGCCGAGGCCGGTCCCGCGGCCCCGGGGTCTGGTCCCGGGCGGCCGGCCGGCGCCGCCGGCACGCCGCAGGCGGGCGCCGAGGCCACGTCCTACGTCACGTCCCCGCCCCCGGGTTCCGCGCCGTACCCCGGCACGGGTGCCGTGCCCTATGCGGACCAGCCGGCCCCGTTCCCGGGGTGGCCGGGACGCACTGTGGCGGGGGGTTCGGTCACACCGCCGACGGCAGCCACGCCGGGTGCGCCCGGTGCAGGTGCCGCGGCGGTCGCGGGTGCCGCAGCGGGTGCGGGCGCGGCGGCGGGCTCGGGCGGCCCAGGCGGCCCAGGCGGCCCGGGCGGCCCGGCCACACCGATGACCCCGGTGGCCTCGCCCCGGCCCGGGAAGAGCTCCGGCCCGCCGTGGGAGCTGTCGCGCCAGAGCGGACCGCTTCCGGCGATCGACACCGACGGTGACCCGGGAACCCGGCCGGGCGGCCCGGGCGCGGGTGGCGACGTACAGGGACTGCCGCGGCGGGTCAGGCAGGCCAGCCTGGCCCCGCAGCTCCGCGACAACCCGCCGCACCGCCGGACCGCGGCGGCGCCGAGCGCAAGCACGACCAGCGGGCCGACGCCAGCCGAGATCCGCCAGACCATGTCGGCGCTGCAGCGCGGCTGGCAGGAGGGCCGCACGCAGCAGGTCGCCGGCCCCGCCGCGGGGGAGGCGCCGTTCGGGGGACCGTCTCCGGGCGCGGTGCCGGCTAAGGGTGCCCTGCCCTCTCCCGGGCCGTCTCCCGGCGCCGACCGGCGGCCGACCACGGACGAACCACGGGGGGAATCCGATGGAACCTGAGGCCAGCACCTCGATCCGCATCGGCCAGCTCGACTGGCTGCTCGATGACCTGGTGCGGCGGGTCGCGCACATTACCAAGGCGGTCATCTTGTCGCAGGACGGGATGACGCTCGGCGCGTCGGACACGCTGGAGCGCGACGACGCCGAGCACCTGGCCGCGCTGGCGGCCGGCTTCCAGTCGCTGGCTCGCGGCGCCGGACAGCACTTCGGCGGCGGTGCGGCCCGGCAGACCATCATCGAGATGGAGTCGGGCTTCCTGCTGGTGACCGCGGCCGGGAGCGGGACGTGCCTGGCCGTTATCACCGAGCCGGGCGCCGATCTCGGCCTGGTCGCCTACGAGATGGCTATCCTGGTCAAGCGGTCCGGAGAGCATATCCGGGTCACTACTCGCGAGACCGCACTGCGTGGCCGGGACTGAGAAGCGCCATGCCGTCCAACGAGGAGCGGTGGCTGGACGCCGAGGCCGGGCCGGTGGTCCGGCCGTATGCCCTGACCCAGGGCCGGACGAGGCACACCGGCGAATCGTTCGACCTGGTGGCTACCGTCAGGGCCACGCACGCCTTCGCCGACCCGAGCTCGCTCGCACCGGAGCATCTCAGTGTGCTGCAGCTCGCCCGGGTGCCGACCACGGTCGCGGACATCGCCGCGGACGTGGACCTCCCGCTCGGCGTGGTCCGGGTCATCTTGGCCGACCTGCGGGAACTCGGCCTGGTCGTGATCAGCGTACCGGTGGTAATGGCGGAGCGCGTGGACAAGCACACTCTGAGGGAGGTGCTCAATGGACTACGGGGTCTCTGATGCCAGCGGCGGGAACCGTCAGTACCGTGCCATCAAGATCCTCCTGGCCGGCGGGTTCGGGGTGGGCAAGACCACACTGGTCGGCGCCGTGAGCGAGATCAGGCCGCTGCGGACCGAGGAGCCGCTGACCGAGGGCGGCCTGCGCACCGACAGCACGGCCGGCGTGGAGGGTAAGACCACTACGACGGTGGCGATGGACTTCGGCCGGATCAGCCTGCGCAGCGACCTGGTCCTGTACCTGTTCGGCACACCCGGCCAGCAGCGGTTCTGGTTCATGTGGGACGAGCTCGCCATCGGAGCGCTCGGCGCGGTGGTGCTGGCCGACACCCGGCGGCTGGCGGACAGCTTCCCCGCCATCGACTATTTCGAGCGCCGGCAGATACCGTTCATCGTCGCCCTGAACTGCTTCGACGGTGCCCGCCGGTACGACCCGGATGACGTCAGGAAGGCCCTGGACCTGGAGCCCGATATGCCGATAATCCTGTGCGACGCGCGCAGCAAGGAGTCGGCCAAGGAAGTGCTGATCTCACTGGTCGAGCACGTGCTGATGACCGCGGACGAGCCACTTTCAGGGATCGCTTGACGTCCTCCTGCCTGGCGGCGGGATGTCCTGCCGTGCCCTGTCATGCGGCACCTGGGAGGGTTCCTGTTTCTGCAGCGACTGCGGGAAGTTCCCGTCTTACACCGCCTCCACAGGCGTTTAGCCTCTCCCTGCGTCCCAGGGCGAGGATATTCCTCGCGGCGTTAAGGTCGCGATCGTGGACGGTGCCACACGCCGGACACGTCCATTGGCGGACGCCGAGCGGCTTACGGCCGTCCTTGACTCCGCAGGCCGAGCACACCTGACTGGTGGGCTCGAACCGCCCGACCTTGACGAAGGCTCGGCCATACCGGTGTGCTTTGTACTCAAGCATCCGAGTAAAGCCGGACCAGCCTGCATCGTGGATGCTCTTGGCCAGTCGGGTCCGCGCGAGCGCCGTCACGCACAAGTCCTCGACATACACCGCTTGGTTTTCGCGGATGATCCATGTCGAGACCTTGTGCTGGAAGTCGGCGCGCTTACTCGCGACTCTGGCATGCATGCGGGCCAGCCGGACCCGCGACTCCTCCTTGTTCTTGCTCCCGCTCTGCTTGCGGCTGTGGGACCGCTGGGCACGCTTGAGCTTCCGCTCTGCGCGACGCAGGAACTTCGGCGACCTAACTACCGCGCCATCCGACAGGACCGCGAACGCGGTCAAGCCTCGGTCGATACCCACCTCGGAACCCGCTGCCGGGAACCGCTCTGCGTCGGCGGCGGGATCAGCCTGTACGACGAAGCTGGCGAAGTACCGGCCCGCTGCGTCCTTGATGATTGCCACGCTGGACGGCGCGGACGGCAAGCTTCTGGACCAGCGGACCTCCACGTCCCCCACCTTCGGTAGCCGCAACTTTCCGCTCGGCAGCACCGCGAATTGGGCATTCGTAGTGAACCGTGCCGACTGCCGCCGGTCCTTACGCGACTTCGGCCGCGGCCGCCCGATCTTCGGCCCTTTGCGCGCGCCTGACCGCGACTCGAAGAAGTTCCGGTACGCGGCGTTCAGGTCGGCTAGGGACTGCTGAAGTGGCACCGCGGACACGTCGTTCAGTCGACGCTGTCCTCAGGCGGCCCGCCGACTAAGTCACGGTCAGTAAGACGCTCATCGACGACTCACAGCAAGCGAGCCTCAGAAAGAGGATGCACGCCCAATGGGGCCTAAGAATCAGGGCTGAATGATTACGTTACGGTCCTGTGCCAGTACATCGAGCTAGAAGGCCAACCGCCCGATGAGGCTCGCAGTCGGCGCCTCATCACCAGCCTCAAGGTCCGCGCGGCGGATCGCGTAGGACGGCCCACACGGCCTTGCCGTGGCCGGCGATGGGGCTCCAGCCCCACACGTGACTGAGCGCGCCGACGATCTGCAGGCCGCGGCCGCTCTCCCCGCCCCAGTCGGGCTGCCGGGGAACCGGCGTCTCGTTCCCGGGATCGACGACGGCCAGCATTACCTCGCCCGCGCGCCGGAGCATGCAGAGCCGCAGCACCGCCCCCGGGCTAGAGTGCGCCAGGCCGGCCCGGGTCCCGTGCAGAACAGCATTGACCACGAGCTCGTCGACGATCATTTCCGCGTCGTCCGCCAGCGCCTCCAGGCCCCAGCAGGTCAGCAGCTCGCGGACGAACCGCCGGGCGGTCCTGGCCTCTTCCGGCCGGGCGCTGAGCGCACGCGTGGTAACCGCCGGGGTCTCCCACCAGGCAGACGGCACCGGCAGCAGCCGCGGCTTTCCGTCTGACACCGGCGGCCATGAGATGTCCCCTCCCTCGTCGTCATCTCCGCTACCGGTCGCGACACTGAGATGCGCCAACGCACCAGCTTCCTGCATGTCAGGGGGCAAAAACGCTTGCCTATCACGGTGTTAACTGCGTGCTGAGTGACATGCTGCCTGATAATATGTGCAAATGCAAGGCCAGATGCACGTTCATCCGCACTGTGCACAGGTCTCCGTATAGACCTACGGGGGGCCACCAGACAGTTGAAACGTATCCAGACACTTGCTCACCACTTGCTGATCCAGGACTACAGCGAGTGAATCTTCACCGGGGTCTGGAGGCGTTGAAACGGTCAGAAGGGGAGAGAACGGCCATGATGTACAACGGCATGCCTGCCGGCGAACTCGGCGAGGTCTGCTGGCAGAAGAGCCAGCACAGTAATCCCAACGGGGCCTGCGTGGAGCTGGCCGCGCTGCCGGGCGGCGAGATCGCCATGCGGAACTCGCGGTTCCCGGTGGGCCCGGTCCTGCTCTACACTCAAGCAGAGATCACCGCATTCCTGGCCGGAGCCAAGGATGGCGAATTTGACCATATTCTGCGCGAAGCGGCACATCTTACTCGCCGGTAGCAGCGCTACCGGCGAGCATGCGGCGACACCTCAAATAACAGGCCTATTAGCGTGAGCGCTCATGACCTGCGGAATACGGAGAGATCTGGGCTTCTGTTGAATAGTCACAGAAGCCTCTTCCGCAGGCATGAGAAGGCATGGGAGACTGGTCCACACCCCGCCAGGCTCAGAGTGTAAAGATGCGAGGAGCGCCGATGGTCTCATCCGAAGACTCGGCCTGGGATGTCCCGCCCAGTATCTTCGGTACGCGCGCGGGCGGGCCGACCGTCCAGCGACTGGTGCTCGGCGGTCAGCTGCACCGGCTGCGCGAGTCGCGCGGGATCAGCGCCGAACAGGCCGCTGAGGCCATCCGGGGCTCCCACTCCAAGATCAGCCGGATGGAACACGGCCGCGTCGGCTTCAAGGAGCGCGACGTGAGCGACCTGCTGACGCTCTACGGCGTGACGGACAGCGAAGAACGCGCCGCCTTGCTGAACCTGGCCCGCGAGGCCAACACGCCCGGCTGGTGGCACGCTTACTCGGACGTCCTGCCGACCTGGCTGGAGCCGTACGTGGGCCTGGAGGCCGCCGCCTCCGTGCTCCGCACCTACGAGGTCCAGTTCGTACCAGGCCTGCTGCAGACCGAGGAGTACGCGCGGGCCCTGATCCGCCTCGGCTCAGCGGTCAGCGAGGACGAAGTCGACCGCCGGGCCGAGCTGAGGGTCAGCCGCCAGGAGGTCCTGGGCGGCCCCAACCCGCCGCAGCTGTGGGCTGTCGTCGACGAGGGCGCGCTGCGCCGGCCGGTCGGCGGCCGCGAGGTCGCGCACCGGCAGCTTCAGCACCTGATCAAGATGGCCGAGCACCCCGCGGTCACGCTGCAGATCCTGCCGTTCACGGCTGGCCCGCACTCCGCTATGGGCGGCCCGTTCACGATCCTGCGGTTCGCCGAGCCGGACCTGCGCGACGTCGTGTACATCGAGCAGCTGACCAGCGCGCTGTACCTGGACAAGCCGTCCGAGGTGGACAGCTACCTCGAGGTCATGGAGCAGCTGTGCCTGCAGGCCGAGCCGGCCGGCAACACGGTCAAGATGCTCAACCAGATCCTCAGCGAAACCTCCTGACCCGCGTTTCGCTCGACCCGGCCCGGTGACGTGTGCCCGGCGCCGGCGCTCAGGCCGTGTCCAGGACCTGGAAGGACTCGGCTAGGTGACCTTCGGGCAGGCCGCCCAGGGCGGCCGCGCGGGTGAGGAAACCCCTGATCCGCTCCTCCAGGTCGTCCAGGTGGCCGATCTGGCTCTCGTGCGCGCGCAGCGCCGCGATCTTCCGGCCGAACGTGGCGGTCACGTCCACGAAATGGGTGGGCGACGGGGAGCCTGAGATCCAGACCTCGCGGACCTTCCAGGGGGCCAAGCCCTCGACTTCGCGTAGCTCGGGGAAGGCGAAGGGGTTGCGGGCGTCCGGGTACACGGCGTCCAGGGACGCGGAGCCGACCGCCCGGTGGTCGGGATGGCTGGCGCCCGTCCGGGCGTAGTTCCGCTCCGGGCTGGGGCACACAATGCGATCGGGACGGACCTGCCGGATCACCCGGGCCAGATCCCGGCGCAGGTCCAGCGTGGCCTCCACCCGGCCGTCCGGGTAGCCGAGGAACCGCACGTCGTGCACGCCCACGCACTTGGCCGCGGCGACCTGCTCGGCCCGCCGCAACGCGGGCACCTCGGCGCGAGGGAAGTCCTCGTCGGTCCCGCCCGCGTCGCCGTCGGTCACCACGCAGTAGATGACCTCGATGCCCGCGTCGGTCCACCGCGCGATCGTACCCGCGGCGCCGAAGTCGACGTCATCGGGATGCGCGGTGACGGCCAGGACCCGGGCGATGTCTGCGTCGTCGAGCACGCCCGCCATCCTAGCTGGCGGAAGGCCCGGCGAGGCTGAGCAACCGCGGCGCCGGGTCAGCTACTCGTCGGGGACCAGGGTCGGGGTCGCGCGGGTGAGGGTCTGCCCCTTGAAGAAGGGGGCGCCGGGCCGCACGTACCGGCAGTAGAGGAAGAAGACCACCCCGACCAGCGCGGCGCATATGGCGATCACGAAGGCGCCGCCGATCTGCCAGTGGATGCCCGGGACGGTCCACATGGTGTAGTCGTTCGCGGTCGCCACGTCGTAGTCCAGCCAGATGCTCCAGCCGCCGAGGAACCACAGGATCAGCCCGCCGGCCACAGGGAGGATGCCCTGCATGAACAGGTTGCGCGTGCTGCTGGTCAGGTTCTTGCGGTAGTACCAGGCGCAGGCGAAGCCGGTCAGGCCGTAATAGAACGCGATGAACAGGCCGATCGCGATCACCGCGTCGCCGATCACGCCGCTGCCGTTCGAGGTGTAGTTCAGGCCCACGTAGACGAGGATCGAGATCGCTCCCATGGTGACGGTGGACACCGTGGGCGTCAGGAACCGGGGATGGATCCGGGCGAACGACTTCGGCAGCGCCTTGTAGGCGGCCATGGACAGGGTCGTCCTGGCGGTCGGCAGGATCGTGGTCTGGGTGGAGGCGGCCGCTGAGGAGAGCACCATGAGCAGCAGCAGGTGGTAGAGGGTCGTGCCGAGGCCGCCCGAGCCGAAGACGGCGTGGCCCTGGATCGACAGCACGTCGCCGGCGTTGTTGATGTTGCCCAGGCCGTTACCCTTAGACCCGATCCCGGCGAACGCCTGCATGGAGAAGATCACCAGAGCGTAGGTGACCAGCAGGATGAAGGTGGAAAGGATGGCCGCCAGGCCCGGCGTCCGGTTGCGGTCCTTGGTCTCCTCGTTGACCGAGACGGCCGTGTCCCAGCCCCAGTAGATGAAGACCATCAGGATGATGCCGCTGGCGAACGCGCTGAAGCTGGAGATATTGAACGGGTTGAGCCAGTCGATGCTGGGGGTGAGATGACCGGGCGGCGCCGTCCCGTTGCCCACCTTGACCAGGGCGGTTATCGAAAGGGCGAACAGCATGGTGAGCTCGATGCCCAGCAGGATCTTCTGGAAGTTGGCCGAGACCTCGATGCCGACGTAGCAGATGGCGGCCATCAGGATGATCCAGATGACGCCGGCCAGCAGCACCCAGCCGCTGGTCGGGTTGGAGCCGATGCCGTCGGCGCCGAACAGCAAGAACACGTACTGGCCCGCCACCTGGGCCAGGCTGGCCATGACCAGGATGTCGGCCGCGACGATGGCCCAGCCGCCGGCCCAGCCGGCACCCGGCCTGAACGCCCGCGTCGCCCAGGTGAATGTGGTGCCGCAGTCGGGGTCGGCCTTGTTCAGCTCGCTGTAGCCGATGGAAGTCAGCAGCATCGGGATGAACGCGAGCACGGACACGGCCGGCGCCTGGAGCCCCACGGCGAGCACCACGAACACCAGCGTGGCGGCGATGCTGTAGGCGGGGGCAACAGACGCAGTGGCGATGACCGTGCTAGAGATGAGCCCGAGAGCGCCCGACTTGAGGCCTTTTTCGAGCGGCTGCTCCTGGAGCGCTACTTTAACTCTCTCCTCGGCGGTGGCCATGCCTCATCCTCCTTGCCGTGACCGGCCAGCAGAGGCGGGCCAAGCACTCGAGTCCGGCTGCGCGGGTACCTAATGTGACGATTCTGGCACCGACGATTCTGGCATCAAGGTTGCGTGAGCGTCCAGTACCCAGATGGTCTACGGTTCTAGCACATATTGCGGCAGTCCACAACGATTTCAGTTGTAGAATATGCCGAGAACAACTGGTCTCGTTGGCTGCTTCTCGCGCGAGGGCTAGGATCAGCCTCATGCGCATTCTCCTGGTGGGCGCGGGCGGAGTGGGCACGGCGCTGGCCCGGATCGCTGCCCGGCGCCCCTTCGCCGAGCTGGTCATCGCCGACTACGACCTGGCCCGGGCCCAGCACGCGACGGCGGCCCGCGACGGGTACGAGGCCGTGCAGCTTGACGCCCGCGACGAGCGGGCCGCCGCGGAGCTGCTCGCGCAGCGCGGCTGCGACGTGCTCATGAACGCCACCGACCCCCGGTTCGTGATGCCGCTGTTCCGGGCCGCGCTCAGCGCCGGCGTGCACTACCTGGACATGGCGATGTCGCTGTCGCAGCCCGACCCGGATGACCCGTACCGCAGGACCGGCGTCAAGCTGGGCGACGAGCAGTTCGCGCTGGCCCGACTCCTCCCACTGCCGGGCCAGCTCGCGCTGGTGGGCATGGGGGTGGAGCCGGGCCTGTCCGACGTGTTCGCCCGGCACGCCGCCGACGAGCTGTTCGGCGAGATCAGCGAGCTCGGCGTGCGGGACGGCGCGAACCTAA
>Ga0318498_10000373_pt1 | contig 12270 bp, 9 predicted proteins | sample GRESIP109b1f24_FD_203488 | JGI IMG/M metagenome (GOLD analysis project Ga0318498, IMG submission 203488) | Tropical soil microbial communities from Luquillo Experimental Forest, Puerto Rico - GRE.SIPMG.109b1f24 | ecosystem: Environmental > Terrestrial > Soil > Tropical forest > Bulk soil... | reverse complement strand
CGGCCGCGGGCCGTACCGGTCGGACAGCGTGCCCGAGATCGGGCCGGCGATCAGGAACCCCGCGGTGAGCGGCAGCATGTAGATCCCGGCCCACAGCGGGGTGACCGCGAAGTCGTAGCCGTGCAGCGGCAGCCAGATCCCGGCCAGCCAGATGACCAGCATGAACTGCAGCCCGCCGCGGGCGATCGCGCCGAGCAGGCTGGCCAGGTTGCCGGCCGCGAACGCGCGGATCTTGAACAGGCTCATCTGGAACATCGGCTCGGCGATCTTGGTCTCGATGACGCAGAACGCGACCAGCACCACCACGCCGCCGGCCAGCCCGGCGATGATCCAGGGGTTGGTCCACCCGGTGGGGTGCCCGCCGTACGGCTGGATCCCGTACGTGATCGCGACCAGCAGCGCGCCCAGGCCGGTCACGAACATGACGTTCCCGATCCAGTCGATCCTGGCGCGCTTGGTGGTCGCGATCTCCCGCAGGCTCTTGTACGCCCAGACGGTGCCGAACAGCCCGATCGGCACGTTCACCCAGAACACCAGGCGCCAGTTCCAGGCCGCCAGCAACCCGCCGAGCAGCAGCCCGACGAACTGCCCGGAGATCCCGGCGATCTGGTTGACGCCCAGCGCCATGCCGCGCCGGCCGGCCGGGAAGGCATCGGTCAGGATCGCGGCCGCGTTCGCCATCAGCATCGCCCCGCCGAAGGCCTGCACGAAGCGCCAGCCGATCAGCCACATCGCCCCGTCGGTGCCGGTCAGCGGGTCGAGCGAGAGCGCGATCGAGGCCAGCGTGAAAACCACGAAGCCCAGGTTGTAGATCTTCACCCGGCCGAACATGTCGCCGAGCCGCCCCAGCGTCACCACCAGTACCGACTGCACCAGCAGGTAGCCGATGATCATCCAGAGCAGGTAGCTGATGTTGCCCGGGTCGAGCGGGTTCAGGTGGATGCCGCGGAAGATGGCCGGCATCGCGATGATCACGATCGAGGCGTCGATCGTCGCCATCGTCATGCTCAGCGTGGTGTTGGACAGGGCGATCCATTTGTACCGTCCTGGCCGCCCGCCGGAGGGCGCGGTTGAGCCGTTCACGTGTCCGGAGTCAACGGTCTGCCGCACGTTGACCCAGTCTAGCCCCAGACACTTGCTTAATGGCAACTATCAATCTGGGATAACGTCCGTAAGAACACGGGTGTGTCGCCGCCCGGGGACTGAGGCTCGGGCGAGGACGGGGTGTTCTCCACGATGTAGTAGACCGCGACCAGCGCGACCAGGACGAACGCGGCGGGTGCGTTGAACGTGGCCACGATGATGGCGACCACGTAGACGAGCCCGCCGCCGACGAACCGGGCTCGCGCGGGCCAGTGCCTCTCCCGCGGCAGCGGCTGGTAGACCCGCTGGCCGTGCAGCGTCCACTCGAAGATGGCACCGAATCCCACCGACATGCCGAGGAACACCCCGGCGTACAGCACCATCGCGAGCTGAGCGTTCGCGTCGTTGCTCGGGAAATAGCTCGCCTCGGTGGCGGTGGCGAACGGGATCAGCACCACGAACATGAGCAGCACCAGGTTCAGGAACAGCAGCAACCGGTCCACCTTGGTGATGGACCTGACCAGGGCGTGGTGGTTGACCCACACGATGCCGATCATGAAGAAGCTGATCAGGAAGGCCAGGAAGGCCGGCCATTTGCCGGCGAGTTGGCCGGTCAGCGGGCCGTGTCCATGCCCTTCGACGGTCAGATCGAGCGCGAGCAGCGTGATCGCGACGGCGATGACGCCGTCGCTGAACGCCTCGAGCCTGGACCGGTCCATCGGCTCCCCAATCGTCAGCAGAACCTGCTCACCCCGTGCCGGCAGGCACCGACAGCCCGCCGCGACCAGCGAGGTAGCGATGGCCACAACCTAGCGCTCTTTCCCCGGTTACCGGCGCGCCCCCAATCGGCGTGGATGCCACATCCATGCTGTTTGAGCGACATGGCTGGGACATCCACGCCATATACGCGGGCGGCGGGCAGGGCTGCCGGGCGTGGTCATCGGGCGGCCTGCCCAGTGGTAACGGACGGTGGCGGATGGAGGGGCTGTCCGTAATAGTCTTGGCTCGTGGCGAAGGGAACCAGGCTGCGGGAGGCGGATGGCGCGACCGTTCCCGCAGCCCAGGGGCCGGGTGACGAGCTGGTACCGACGGGATTCCGGCTGCGGGCGGATCCGGGGGCGCGCACGCTGGCGAGCGGGACGGTGATCGCTGGTGGTTACCCCATCCGGGTGCTGCGACTAACTCCGGCGGGGGCCAGGCAGGTAGCCGGCTGGTGGGACGGCGTGCCGGTGCCGGACCACCCGAAGGCCCGCGCGCTGGCCCGCCGGCTGCTCGACACCGGGATCGCCCATCCGTTGCTGGAGGAGGTTCCGGCCGGAAAACCAGAGGTGACGGTGGTTATCCCGGTCCGCGACCGGCATGCCGAGCTGGCCCGGTGCCTGGCCGGGCTGGCGGGTGGCCCGCGGGTGATCGTGGTGGACGACGCCTCCCGCGACCCGGCGGCGGTCCGGGGCGCGGCGGCCGCGGCCGGGGCCAGCGTGGTGCGGCGGCCGGTCAACGGCGGGCCCGCGGCGGCCAGGAACACCGGCCTGGCGGCGGCCGAGACGCCGCTGGTCGCGTTCCTCGACTCGGACTGCGTTCCCGGCCCCGGCTGGCTGGACGCGCTGCTGCCGCACTTCGCCGATCCCGCGGTGGGCGCGGTCGCCCCGCGCATCGTGCCGCACGAGGCCGGGCGTAGCTGGCTGGCGCGGTACGAGGGGGCGAGTTCCACCCTGGACATGGGCCATCGGCCCAGCATCGTCCGGCCGGGGTCGCGGGTGCCTTACGTACCGGGCGCCGCCCTGGTGGTCCGCAAGGAGGCCGCCGGGGCCGGATTCGCCGAGGACATGCGGGTGGGGGAGGACGTCGACTTCGTCTGGCGGCTGGGCGCGTCCGGCTGGCGGGTGCGTTACGAGCCCGCCGCCGCGATGGGGCACCAGCACCGGGTACGGCTGCGTGAGTGGTTCGCCAGGCGGAAGGACTACGGGACGTCCGCGGCCACGCTCGAACTCCGGCATCCGGGTGCGGTCCGCCCGTTCTACGCCTCGGTGTGGACCGCGGTGGCCTGGCTGGCGGCGGTGCTCGGCCATCCGGAAGCCGGCGCCGCGGTCACCGGGACCGGCACCGCCCTGCTCGCCCGGCGGCTGGCCCAGGTCACCGGCGAGGCCTGGCCACGCCCGGCTGGCTCGGCCGCGTGGCGGCTGGCCGCCCGGCAGGCGGGCGGCGGGACGCTCGCCGCGGCCCGCCCGCTGGGCAGCGCGATCTCCAGGACCTGGTGGCCGGTGGCGCTGCCGGCCGCGATCGCGGTGCGGCGGCTGCGGCTGCCGCTGGCCGCACTGGTGCTGGCGCCGCCACTGCTGGACTGGCTGGACCGCAGGCCGCCCCTCGACCCGGCGCGGTACGCGGCCGCCCGGCTGATCGACGACGCCGGATACAGCCTGGGCGTGTGGCAGGGGTGCGCGGAACGCCGGACCGTTCGGCCCCTGCTACCCGTGCTGCGCGGACGTGACCGTCATTTATGCGCTGTCATTTATGCAGGCCCCGGCTGAACTCGGCGGGCACGATGATGTCGTCCGGGGACAGTTCACCGACGGAGGACCGGCCGAGTGCGAGCAGCGTCGAGTCGATGCCGCCGCGGAGCACGTCGAAGACGTTCTTGACGCCCGCGGAGCCGTTGGCGGCCAGCCCCCACAGGTAGGCGCGGCCGATCATGACCGCCCTGGCGCCCAGCGCGAGCGCCTTGACCACATCGCTGCCGCGCCGGATCCCGCCGTCGAGCAGCACCTCGATCTGCCCGCCCACCGCGTCGGCGATGCCGGGCAGCGCCCGGATGGACGCCGGGGTGCCGTCCAGGTTGTTGCCGCCGTGGTTGGACACCGAGATCGCGGTGGCCCCGATGTCGACGGAGCGGCGGGCGTCGTCGGGTCGCATGACGCCCTTGACCATGAACGGGCCGCCCCACTGCTGGCGCAGCCAGGCGATGCCGTCCCAGGTCGGCGGCGGGGTCTGCATCCACTCGCCGTACACCCCGAAGAACGTGGGCGCCGGCTCGCCCGGGGCGGCCATGTTGGGCACGGTCAGGTCGGGCAGGCCGCCGTGGAGGAGCCACTCGCGGACGTAGCCGAGCTTGAGGATCCCCTCCGGGGCGAGGCGCACCAGGGTTCGCAGGTCCATCTTCTCCGGGATCGCCGGGCTGCCCCAGTCCCGGCCGTTGGCGAACGACCAGTCCAGCGTGACGATCAGGCCCTTGGCGCCGGCCTGGCGGGCGCGCTCCATGCGCTGTGTCATCTGGTTCCTGGTGCCCGACCAGTAGATCTGGAAGAACAGCTTGGGGTTGACCTCGGCCACCCGTTCCACCGGCATGCTGCCGAACGAGCTCAGGCCCATCGCGGTCCCGGCCTCGGCGGTGCCCCTGGCCACGCCCACCTCGCCGTCGGGGTGCACCGCCTGCACGCCGGTCGGGGACGCGATCACCGGCAGCGCTATCTCCTGCCCGAGCACCGACGTGGCCAGGTCCCGGGCGGCGGGCAGGTTCGCGATGCGCGGCGGGGCGAACCGCAGCTCGCTGAACGCCGTCAGGTTGTCCTGCAGCGTGACGCCTTTCTCGGCGCCGGCCACCAGCGCCATGTACACCGGTCTCGGCAGGCGCCGCCTCGCCCTCCTGCGCGCCTCCTCGACCGTCTCGAACCACTCGCGTGTGCTTGCCATCGGTCTCCCTCGCGCGCTGAACTCACGGCCTGACCGTCTATTTTGACACTGAGTGTCGTAAATATCTAGTAGGCGTACGCCGTAGTATCCAGGTTCATGTCCGCCGAGGGCGCCGGGCGCGTGCCCGGCGATCACGCCGACCGGATCAGGTGGAACGCGAAATGGGCGGCCGGCTCGGTGCCGTCCTTTACGCCTCATCCGCTGGCCGTGCGGGCGCTCGCCCTGGGCCTGCCGGACGGGCCGGTGGCCGACCTGGCCTGCGGCCCGTCGGGCACGGCACTGCTGGCCGCGGAGCAGGGGCGACGGGTCACCGCGGTGGACGTCTCCGAGGTGGCGCTCGGGTTGCTCGGCGATGAGGCCAGGCGGCGAGGGCTGGACGGCTTGGTCACGCTGCTGCACGCCGACCTGTCCGCCTGGGCACCCGGACCGCGCTCGTACGCGCTCGTCCTGTGCACCGGCTTCTGGGACGCGGCGGTCTTCGCGACGGCGGTCGGCGCGGTCGCGGAGGGCGGCCTGCTGGCCTGGGAGGCCTTCACCGCCGAAGCCCGCCGGGCCCGTCCCGGCCTGCCCCCGCAGTGGTGCCTGGCGCCCGGCGAGCCCGCGTCGCTCCTCCCGGCCGGCTTCGCCCTCATCGGCCAGAGCGACCTGACCGGCCGCGAGCGGCGTCAGATGCTGGCCCGCCGTCGAGCCCCCGAGATAGCATGTCCTCCTCGGGAAGCGACGCAGGGTGATGGAATATGAGTGCAGACGAATACCCGGTATGGAAAACGGATGCGGATGAATATCCGGCTCCCCCTCGAGTGGTAGGGCCCGGCGCGGTGTTCGTCGAGCACCGCCTGAAGAGCCCGCAGGTAGCGGAATCGGCCTACATCGCGCCGACCGCGGTGCTCGCCGGGGACGTTACCGTGGGCCCGCACAGCCGGGTGATGTTCGGCGCCGTGATCACCGCCGAAGGCGGCCCCGTGGAGATCGGGACGAACTGCGTGATCATGGAGAACGCCGTCATCCGGGGCGTGCCGAACCAGGAAACGCGCGTCGGTGACAACGTACTGGTCGGCCCGCACGCCCACTTGACCGGCTGCGTGATCGAGGGCGACACCCGGATCGCGACCGGCGCGGTGGTCTTCAACGGCGCCCGCATCGAAACCGGCGCCGAGGTGGAGTTCAACGCGGTGGTCTACGTCAATACCGTCGTCCCGCCGGGAATGGCGGTACCGATGGGCTGGTTCGCGGGCGGTCAGCCCGCCGAGCTCGTGCCACCGAACGACTGGGAGCGCATCCGCGCCATCATGGGGCCGCTGGACTACCCGGGCACGGTCTTCGGTGTGGGGGGCGGCAGGGTAGTGATGCAGGACGTGGCCAGTCGCTACGCCCGGGGCCTGGCCCTGCACCACCGGGATCAGGTCCTCCCCGATTACGGCCATACCCCCGCCCGCGAGGATTGACCTCAGGCGTCAGCGGCCTGGTGGCGCTCCGCCCACTGGGTGATGTCGCGGCGTTCGATGGCGGCGGCCATGAGGTCGGGAAACGCGTCCGGGGTGCAGGCGAACGCGGTCACGCCGAGCCCGGCCAGGGCGGCGGCGTTGTCGCGGTCATAGCCGGGCGCCCCCTCGTCGGACAGCGCGAGCAGGGCGATCACCTGGGTGCCCGCGCCGGTCAGGTCCGCGATGCGGCGCAGCATCTGGTCCCGGTCGCCGCCCTCGAACAGGTCGCTGATCAGGATGAAGATCGTACTTGCCGGGCGGGCGATCAGCTGCTGGCAGTAGGCCACGGCCTGGTTGATGTCGGTGCCGCCGCCTAGCTGGGTGCCGAACAGCACGTCGACCGGGTCGCTGAGCTGGCCGGTCAGGTCCGCGACCGAGGTGTCGAAGGCCACCACCGAGGTGCGCAGCGACCTGATCGAGGCCAGCACCGCGCCGAACACCCCGGCGTACACCACCGAGGACGCCATCGAGCCGCTCTGGTCCAGGCAGAGAATGACGTCGCGGGCCACCGCCTGCTGCTTCCTGGCGTACCCGATCAGCCGCTCGGGCACGACGGTCCGCTGCTCCGGCAGGTAATTCCGCAGGTTGGCGCGGATCGTCCGGTCCCAGTCGATGTCGGCGGGCCGCCGTGGCCTGCTGGTCCGGCCGGCCCGGTTCAGCGCGCCGGTCACCGCCGAGCGAGTCCGCTGGCTCAGCCGCCGCTCCAGGTCCCTGGTCACCACGCGGACCACGGCGCGGGCCGATTCCCTGGCCTTCTCTGGCATCACCCGGCTCAGCGACAGCAGCGTGCCGACCAGGTGCACGTCCGGCTCGACCGCCGCCAGCATCTCCGGCTCGAGCAGCAGCCGGGTCAGGCCCAGCCGCTCGATAGCGTCTTTCTGCATGACCTGGACCACGCTGACCGGGAAGAACGTGCGGATGTCGCCGAGCCAGCGGGCGACCCGGGGAGCCGACGCGCCGAACCCGGCCTGCCGCTGCGGGCTGCCCGTGTGGTCGGTGTTCCCGTCGGAGTCGTACAGGGCGCCCAGGGCCGCGTCGATACGCTCGTCGCCGCCGCTCAGCGGCATCGTGACCCCGGCCTCGCCGAGGACCAGGCGCCAGCGCCGCATCCGCTCGTCGTAACCGCCGCTCATGACGTCGCCGCCCCGGAAGTCGTGGGCCAGCCGAGGATGAAGGCCACCGCTCCGGTCGCGAGCGCCGCCCGCTCCCGGTCGAGGCCGTCGCCGGCGTCGGCGACCGCGGGGGAGCCACGTCCGCTGCCGTCGAGCAGCGCCGCCTTCTGCCCGATCGCCCGCCGTTCCGGCGGCGCGAACCCGCCGAACGTCCGGCGCAGCGCGGGCAGCACCGCGGTGAAGGCATCCGCGGTCAGCCCGGCCAGCCAGCCGTCGGCCAGGGCGAGCAGCTTGTCGTCGTGCACGAGCAGCAGGCCGCTGCCGGCCAGGAATCCCTCGGCCCAGCCCGCCGCGGCCGGGACCGGCGCGGCGGCGGACAGTGCCCGGGACATCCGCATGCCCGCCTCGTCCGCGCTGACCCGGCCCGCGTCGAGCAGCAGCCGGGTCAGCCGCCCGGAGATCACCGGGGGACAGCGCGGAGCCAGCCGAGCCAGCGTGCCCAGCCAGTGCTCCCGGCTGGCGGCGTCGCCCAGCAGCCCGGTGGCCGCGTGCACCGCGTCGATGCGCTCCCGCATCGCCTGTTCGGCCGTCTCGTCGAGAGACGTCACCGCGGCCGGGAGTCCGGCGCAGATCCTGGTGATCATCTCGGTGGCGACCTCGCCCAGCCGGGCCGGGTCGGTGCCGCGCACGTCGCCGTACCTGGCCGCGCGGACCAGGGCCGGCAGCGCCGCCATCAGGTGGGTCACGTCGGTGTCGAGTGCGGCACGGTCCCTGACCGCCGCGAGCACGTCGGGCAGGGCGTCGCCGAGGTCGGCGAGCAGGCACCGTTCGGTCAGCGCCGTCAGCTCGTCAAGCGCCGTGGCCGCGGCCGCGATCGACTGGGCCCGCTGCGTGGCGGCCGCCGCGACCGTGCTGCCCCACATGCTCGCCTCGATCAGCGCGAGGTCGAGTTCGGGCCGCCAGGTCAGCTGCCAGCCCTCCCGGAACGTCCCGATGTTCCTGATCCGGCCCTGCCGCGCAGCACCCCACGGCACCTCGAGCAGGTCCAGCCGGTAGAGCAGGCGGCTCCGGGCCAGGTCGTTCGGCTTGCGGAGGTCCAGGTCGTAGTCCCGGGGCTCTGCCTCGGGGCGCAGCTTCAGGCGGCGCTGCTGGTCCTGCAGGTCCCGCTGCAACGGCACCATGGGGGTGGCGGGCGGCACTGTGCCGAGCCGTTCGCCGACCACCAGCCGCCGCTGGATCAGCGCGATGAGCAGGTCGCTGCCCTCGCAGAGCACCGCGTGGGCGGCCTCGGTGACTTCCTCCAGGCCTGGCAGCGGCCGCCCGCGCAGCGCGGCGAGCGCCCCGGCGAGCCGGACGGACTCGATGACGTGCGCCGATGACGCCGGGATGCCCTCGTCGCGCAGGACGGCGGCGGCCCGGGCCAGCCACCGTTCGACGGGCTGGCCGGGGGAGGAGAACAGGTGGTCATACCAGCCGGGGGAGCGGATGCCCGCCCCGTAACCCGAGGCGTAGGACAGCCGCCCGTAGGTCCACGGCACCCAGGTCAGGGTGGCCTTCACCTTCGGCAGGCCGCGCAGCAGCCGGTCGTCCGCGGCCGCCGACGGCATCTGCCGCAGGGCCGGCACGTGCCAGGCGCCGCAGACCACCGCGATCCGCTCGAAGCCTTCCCTGACGGTCCGGCGCAGTACCCGGCGCATGTGCGCCTCGCGGACCGCGTCCCGTGAACCGGCCTCCTCCGCCGAACCCGCGCCGGCCCGCAGGATCGAGATGGCCTCGGCCAGCGCGTCGAAGACCGCGGGCCCGGGGACGTGCTCCACCACGTCTTCCCACCAGCGCTCCGGGTCGTCGTACCCGGCCGCGGCGGCCAGGTCGCTCACGGGATCGGTGCGCGGCCGCGGCTCGTCCTCCCGTGCCCCCTTGAGGGCGAGCTGATGCGTGGCCGGCAGATCGCAGAACCGGACCGGGACCTCCGCGTCCAGCGCGTACCTGATCGCCTGCCACTCCGGCGAGAACACCGCGAACGGCCAGAACGCCGCCAGTTGCGGCTCCCCTGGCACGTAGCCGAGCAGCGCCACCGGCGGCCACATGTCCGGGTCCGCGGCCAGCGCGACCAGCTCGTCGGCCTCCGGCGGCCCTTCGATCAGCACGACGTCGGGATGCTGCCCGGCCAGGGCGGCCCGCACCGACCGTGCCGACCCGGGCCCGTGGTGCCGGATCCCGTAGACGGCGGTGCTCATCCGGCGACGTCACGGCAGGCGCGGTAGAAGTCGCTCCAGTCGTCGCGTTCCCGGATGACCGTCTCCAGGTACTCCTGCCACACCACGCGGTCGGCGACCGGATCCTGCACGACGGCGCCGGTGATGCCGCCGGCCACGTCGGCCGGGCGCAGCACCCCGTCGCCGAAGTGCGCGGCCAGCGCCAGGCCGCTGGTGACCACCGAGATCGCCTCCGCGGTGGACAGCGTGCCGCTCGGCGACTTGACCTTGGCCCGGCCGTCTTCGGTGACACCCTGGCGCAGCTCGCGGAAGACCGTGATCACCCGCCTGATCTCGTCGGCCCCGTGCGCCGTCTCCGGCAGCCCGATCGAGCGGCCGAGCTGGGCCACCCGGCGGGTGACGATGTCCACCTCCTGCTCGGCCGAGGCGGGCACCGGCAGCACCACGGTGTTGAACCGCCTGCGCAGCGCGCTGGACAGGTCGTTCACGCCGCGGTCACGGTCGTTGGCGGTGGCGATGACGTTGAAGCCGCGGACCGCCTGCAACTCGGTGCCGAGCTCGGGGACCGGCAGCGTCTTCTCGGACAGGATCGTGATCAGCGCGTCCTGCACGTCCGACGGCATCCGGGTCAGCTCCTCGACCCGGGCGATCTGGCCGCCCGCCATCGCCCGCATCACCGGGCTCGGAACCAGCGCGTCCCGGGACGGCCCCTCGGCGATCAGCCTGGCGTAGTTCCAGCCGTACCTGACCGCCTCCTCGGCGGTCCCGGCGGTGCCCTGCACCATCAGCGTGGAGTCGCCGGAGACGGCCGCGGCCAGGTGCTCGGACAGCCACGTCTTCGCCGTGCCCGGCACGCCGAGCAGCAGCAGCGCCCGGTCGGTGGCCAGCGTGGCCACCGCGACCTCGATGAGGCGGCGCGAACCGACGTACTTCGGCGTGATCGCCGTGCCGTCCGGGGCCGTGCCGCCCAGCAGGTACGTGGTCACCGCCCACGGGGACAGCCGCCAGCCCGGCGGCCGCGGCCGGTCGTCGTCCGCGGCCAGCGCGGCCAGCTCGGCCTGGTATTCCTGCTCCGCGTGCGGCCGCAGGACCGCGTCCCCGGGCTCAGCCAGCACTGTCGTCATGGTCCCAGCTCCTTCAGCATGTCGTAGCGGAAGCGCAGCACACTGACCGCGTCACGGATGGGCGGCGGTATCTCCCCGCCCCGGCGGGCCGTCGCCTCCCGCGCGCAGCGCTCCGGATCGACCCGCCGGGCGAGCTGGCGTAGCGTCTCGGCGCCGAAGCGGGTGCCGGTCGGCCCGCCCGCGAGGGCCCAGTTGATCAGGGCGATCATCCATTCCTGGTCGCGCTGGGCCATCGCCGCCCGCGACCAGCCGGTGAACAGCACCGGGGCCCAGGGGCCCGGCAGCAGGCCGAGGATCTGCTCCGCCGTGCGGCCGAATTCCTGCGTCCAGGTGCACAACGGGGTCCTGGCCAGGATCTCGAGCAAGAGATGGGTCCGGTCGTCCAGCTGCTGGAGACTGCCGCCTCCTCGGGGCGATAGCCCATCCCGGTGCATGGCGATGTCCCATTGGACCGGCGGGCTCATGACCAGGTGGTCGCTCAGCACGCCGGGATCGATGCGCACGCAGCCGAGGGCACGCTGTGCCATCCGCCGGCCGAGAGCGGACCCGGGCAGCCGGGCGAGCAGGTGCGCGGCCCAGCCGCGTACCTCGGCGTCACGCTCGTCGAGCGCGGCCTCGAGCAGCGGCTCATCGGCCAGGCTCAGGCCGGTGTTCGCCAGGACGGACAGGAACATGACCCGTTCCGGCCCGGCCGCTTCCCAGCTCTCGGTGATCAGCTCCCGGGCGGCATCGGGGTCCCGGGCCCGCAACGCGGTCAGGTAGCCGCGCCGCTGGCTCTTACTCCCCCGCCGCCAGGCGTCCTCGGCGGCATCGGTGTATGCCGTGACGAACTTCCAGTCCGGGTTCAGCCCGGCCAGCCACCGTGCCCGCGATCCGCCCGCCTCGGCCGACAGGCGGCGCACTTGCGGGTCGGACGGCGAGACCCGCCGGGCCCGGTCGAGCAGCGCGGGCAGAAGGTGAGGCGGAACCCGGCGCTCACGGGCCACGGTCGCGCCCAGCCATTCGGCCAGCAGGTCCGGGTGCTCTCCGCCGAGCATCCGGGCCAGCCGGCGGCCGGCCGCCGGGCTCACCGCCGGCGCCGGGTCTGGTTCGGCCGCGGGCAGCGGCTCGGCGTGCCCGGCCGGGCGCCCGCCCCGGCGCGCCACCGTCAGCAGCGCGGCCCGGTCGAGCAGCAAGGCCGCCGGATCATCCTGGCCCGGAATATCCGATGCGGCGCCGCCCGGGTCCGGCAGGCCGGGGACGCTGGCAGCGGGAACCTCGGCCCGTTCGGTGCCGATAAGGCTCGCGGTGACCAGGTCCGGCCAGATGCTCACAGCGCCACCGCCTTCCCGCCCTGGTCCCAGGCGGTCAGCGGCCACAGGCCGCGCGGCGTCCACTCGCCGGCCAGGGTCACCGGGCGGCCGGCGGAGAGCGCGAACAGCGGCCAGCAGTCACCGGCCCCCGGGTGCAGCGGCAGGGCGCCGCCGTCCGCGTCGCGGACGGCCGGAACCGGGGCGCGGGCCGGCGTGATCTCCAGGACCGCCGGCCAGCCGTCCAGCCACGGATCGGCGGCCAGCGCCGCCGC
>Ga0318498_10000370_pt1 | contig 12330 bp, 11 predicted proteins | sample GRESIP109b1f24_FD_203488 | JGI IMG/M metagenome (GOLD analysis project Ga0318498, IMG submission 203488) | Tropical soil microbial communities from Luquillo Experimental Forest, Puerto Rico - GRE.SIPMG.109b1f24 | ecosystem: Environmental > Terrestrial > Soil > Tropical forest > Bulk soil... | reverse complement strand
ACACCCGGCAGCTGGCGCATGAGAGAATGACGTTGGGTGCTGCGGGATGACGCGCCCCGCTCAGATCACCCAGCGGACGTTCGCGGCGACCACGTTGATGAAGCTGTCGCCGAACGTCCCCTGCACGCGCCCCGCGAGCGGGCCGCGCTGCTGATCCAGGGGCAGGTCCCGCCCCAGACGAACGTGTCGTACAGACCGAGCGAGACCGTCCTCGACACGGCCCATTGCACGCCGAGCCCGAAGCGCCACGCCGCGCCGAGGGGCGTGAGCACCGTGCGGGTGGAGTCCGAGATCATCGAGCGGTCGTAGGCGACGCCGCCGGTGAGCGCCAGGCGTCGGACGCGGCGAAGCGCGCCCCGACGGCGCCGTGGCACGACGTGCGACGTGGAGCGCATGACGCATCGATCCACGAACGGCGCACGACGGTCATCGGCCTGTGTACCTACGGCTGCCCGCCGAGCAACCGGCGCGCCTCCGCCGGGTCGCCGCGGCGCAGGAAAGCCCCCGCTATACCGCGTCGTGCGGCCGTCCGCGTGCGGAGGCTGTCACGCGGCCAGCCGCATCTCCACGGCGGGGGCACCCATGCGCGCGCTGTTGCTTGACGCTCTTGCTCGTCTACGCAACCACGTCATCACGGGCTTCATCTTCATCTTGCCGGTGCTGATCACACTGATCGTCATCATGAGGTTCTGGAACCACCTGCTGGTGCTCGGTGGAAAATCCTCGAAGTTACTGCACGTGCATACGGTACTGGGTCCCTCCGGCGACGCCGTCATGGCGATCGTGATTCTTCTGCTCATCTGCGTCGTCGCGGGCTACCTGGTCCGAGTCTCGTTCCTGAAGCGGGTCAGCGAACGGATCGATCAGCAGCTCAACACCCTGGTGCCCGGATACAGTCAGCTTCGCTCCGAGACCAGGAAGAAGGTCGGTGCGGACACGCAGCAGCAGGAGCCCGTATTCGATGCCTGCCTGGTGAAGGTCGAGGAGCTCTGGGAACCCGGGTACATCATCGACAGGAATTTCGACGGAACGTTCACGGTATTCGTGCCCCAAGCGCCCACCACCGCCTACGGGCACGTGTACGTGGCACATCCCAGCCAGCTCAAGATGCTCGGGATCGACTCGGTCGCCCTCAATGAGCGCCTGAAGCAGCTCGGCAAGGGCGTCATCATGGCATCGGCTGCGCAGGAGCCCGAGCGCGTCGACCTGGGTCGACCATCGCTTCCCTCGCGCCCCGAGGATCATCCGCACACCTTCGGCTAGACACAGGCGGACGGCGATGAACCGCATACTCGCGAGCCTTACGATCGCCTTCGTCCTCGCCCCGGTCCCCGCGATCGCGGCCGCGGGATCGACGCCGAATGCTTCTCTGGCCGCAGGCGCGCCGGTGCGTGGGTTGACGACCGAGGCGACCGCCTGGACCGGCGACTTCGACGGGATGCTCGAGCGGCGGAGGATTCGCGTGCTCGTCCCGTACAGTCGCTCGCTGTACTTCAACGACCGAGGCCGCGAGCACGGGATCAGCGCGGACACGGTTCGCGGGTTCGAGACCTGGCTCAACAAGAAGTACGCGAAGCAGCTCGGGAACCGGCCGATGACGGTGTTGATCGTCCCCACCACCCGGGACCGGCTGCTGCCGAACGTCGCGAACGGGCTCGGCGACGTGGCGGTCGGGAACCTCACCGTGACGGAGGAGCGGGGGCGGCTCGTCGACTTCGTCTCGGATCTGGCGGCTCCGACGGTGAACGAGATCGTCGTCACTGGCCCGGCCGCTCCGGCGATCACGGCGGTCGAGCAGCTCAGCGGCACGACCGTCCACGTGCGGCGTGCCTCGAGCTACTTCGAGAGCCTCACTGCGCTCAACGCTCGGCTCGCGAACGCTGGCGCACCACTCGTGAATGTCGTCCTCGTGCCCGACGCGCTCGAGGACGAGGACATGCTGGAGATGGTCGATGCGGGAATGCTGAACGCGGTCGTCGTGGACGACTGGAAGGCGAGGATGTGGGCGCAGATCCTGCCGCACCTCAAGCTCAACGAGCAGGTCGTCCTGCGGAAGGGCGGCGTGCTCGGCTGGGCAACGCGCAAGGGCTCGCCGAAGCTGCGGGGCGAGATCCTCGGCTACATGAAGGAGGTCACGAGGGGAGTCATCACGAGCCGCGTCCAGCAGTACACGCGGCACGTGAAGCGCCTCCGAAACCCGACGCAATCGGCGGAGGAGAGGCGGTTCCAGCAGCTCCTGGCCCTGTTCGAGAAGTACGGGGAGCGGTACGGCTTCGACCCGCTGATGCTCGCCGCGCAGGGGTACCAGGAGTCGCGGCTGAACCAGGACGCGCGGAGCGACGTGGGCGCCATCGGCATCATGCAGGTGATGCCTGCCACGGGGGAGGCGCTCCAGGTCGGCGACATCCGCATCGTCGAACCGAACATTCACGCAGGCGCGAAGTACATGGACCAGCTGATGACGAAGTACTTCGCCGACGCAGACTTCGACGAGGTGAACCGGACCCTGTTCGCGTTCGCGAGCTACAACGCCGGGCCCGGGAGCATCGCCAAGATGCGCGAAGAGGCCGGGAAGAGCGGATTCGATCCGAACCAGTGGTTCAACAATGTCGAGGTCGTCACGGCTCGAAGAATCGGACTGGAGACGACGACCTACGTCCGCAACATCTACAAGTACTACGTGGCATACAAGCTGATGATGGACATGCAGGCGGCGGAGAAGAGCGCGCGCGAGCAGCTGAAGCCCGCCTCGGCGAAGTAGGTTCCTGTCCGCGAGCGAGGCGGTCCCACGCCTCACTGTCCGCGTTCGCGCTTCGCGCCGCGCGCTCAGAGGCAGTGAGGGAGCGTGAGCGGCCCGATGGCGCCGCTGGCCGCCTCACCGCACGGCGACCGCCGCGTGTGACATCGCGAGCAGTGCCAGCCCCAGCTCGCGCAGCAGCCGCGCTCCGAGGAGGCGTTCTAGATCGTCGAGCGTGTCTCCAGCTCGATGCAGACGTTCGCGAGCACGGCGAGGGGCCTTCCGGGCCTCGTAGACCGCGAGCATGAGGCCGCCCTCAGGCAGGTCCTCGACGCGCCATGAGGGCAGGAGGAGAGCGGCCAGGAGAAATCCCCACCGCCCTCTTCCTTGCCTGTGTCCCCGAACGCGTCGGGACGTCCCCGGCGAGCGTCGTGTCCAGTTTGGAGGAGGGTCCGCGCGCGGGGGAAGGCATGGCGTCGCTCATCGAGGATTACGGTCTCATCGGGGATCTCCACGGGTCGGCGCTGGTCTCCCGCGACGGCTCCATCGACTGGCTGTGCGTGCCGCGCTTCGACTCCGACGCCTGCATGGCCGCGCTTCTCGGCCGGGACGAGCACGGCCACTGGTCGATCTACCCGAGCGCGCACCTCCGCCGGACCACCCGGGGGTATCGGCCGGGGACGACGATCCTCGAGACCCAGTACGAGTGCGATGGCGGCGCGGTGCGGCTGGTGGACTTCATGCCCCTGGAGCGCGAGGGGCACTCGGTGATTCGCTTCGTGGAGGGGATCGAGGGGACGGTCCCCGTCACGATGAGCCTCGTCGCTCGCTTCGGGTACGGGCTCAACAAGCCGTGGATCACGGCCCTGAACGGCGACCTCGAGCTCACGACCGCTCCGGATTCGCTCGTGCTCCGCACGCCCGCCCATCTCGAGTTCGACGACGAGGACGTGTGGGCCTCCTTCACGGTGAGGAAGGGAGAACGGGTCCCGTTCGTGCTCACGTGGCACCCGGCGAGTGCCCCGCCCCCGCCGCCTCTCGACGCGCGCGCCGCGCTCGACGAGACCGAGCGGCACTGGAAGGAGTGGTCGGCGCGCTCGAAGTACGCCGGGCCGTACCGGGACGCGGTGGAGCGCTCGCTCCTCACGCTCAAGACGATGATCTACCGGCCGAGCGGCGGGATCGTGGCCGCCCCGACAGCAGCGCTCCCGGAGGAGCTCGGCGGCGTCCGGAACTGGGACTACCGCTTCTGCTGGCTCCGCGACGCGACGCTCACCCTCGAGGCGCTCATGGCTGGCGGGTACGTGGAGGAGGCGAAGGCCTGGAGGACGTGGCTGCTGCGCTCGGTGGCGGGCGCCCCCGACGAGGTGCAGATCATGTACGGGATCGAGGGGGAGCGCCGCCTGACGGAGTTCGAGATCCCCGAGCTCCCCGGCTACGAGGAGTCCCGCCCCGTCCGGATCGGAAACGCCGCGAGCGGCCAGTTCCAGCTCGACGTCTACGGCGAGGTGCTGGGCGCCATCTACCAGGCGCGGCGCCTCGGGCTGCCCGAGGACCCCACGGCGCGGAGGCCCGCGCGCCGGCTCATGAAGTTCGTCCAGTCGGCCTGGCAGCTCCCCGACGACGGCATCTGGGAGGTGCGGGGAGGGCGGCGCCACTTCGTCCACTCGAAGATGATGGCGTGGGTGGCCATGGACCGGATGGCCCGGATCATCGAGGAGTTCACGGACCCAGCGGACGAGCTCCGTCCTGCGCTGCCGCGCCTCCGTGCGCTCGCGGAGCGGATCCACCGCGACGTTTGCGAACACGGCTTCAGCGCCCGCCAGAAGGCGTTCACGCAGTCGTACGGCAGCACGGCGCTGGATGCGAGCGTGCTCCTCATGCCCGCGGTGGGCTTCCTGATAGCGAGCGACCCGCGCGTGCAGGGGACGATCGCGGCCATCGAGAAGCACCTGCTCCGCGACGGCTTCGTGCTCCGCTACGACACCGCGCACACCAAGGACGGGCTCTCGGGGAGCGAGGGGGCGTTCCTCGCGTGCAGTTTCTGGCTCGTCGACGCGTACGCCTACTCGGGCCGGCGCCGCGAGGCCGAGGCTCTGTTCGAGCGGCTCCTGGCACTGCGCAACGATCTCGGCCTGCTCTCCGAGGAATACGAGCCGCACTCAGGACGCCTCATCGGCAACTTCCCGCAGGCGTTCTCGCACCTCGCCCTCATCCATTCGGCGAGCGTGCTGGCCGGCACGGAGACCGCCGTGCGAGGCGGGAAGGGAAAGCGGCCCTCAGCCCAGCCCTCGGCGTGAGGCCTCCTGCGGCTTCGGGCGGGTAAGGTGACGCGATGATCTCGACCCAGGATCTGAAGAAGATCTTCCTGTTGAAGGACCTCCCCGACTCCGTGCTGGCGGTCGTCGCCCAAGCCGCCAAGGAGGTCACCCTCGCGGCGGGCGACCCCATCGGCGAGGGGGACTCCGCTCATGCGGTGATCCTCATCCGGACCGGCACGGTGCGCGGGACGGTGCAGGGCGCGAAGACTCCGGTGCTGTTCGGGGCCGGCGAGTCGTTCGGCGAGGTGGCGTTCCTCGACGGGGGCCCCCTGGGGATGGAGCTCCAGACAACGGAACGTGTGGACGCCATCGTCCTCGACCACAAGAAGCTCGCGGAGAAGCTCGGGGGAAACTACGAGGCCGGCTTCCTGCTCTACCGAGCCGCAGCGAGATCGCTGGCGGCCCGACTTCGCCGCGCGGTGGACGCGGCCACGCTCGCGCGTGACCGGACTGGCCCGCGGTGACGCGCAGGGCTGGCGCGCACGCTCCGGGGACGGGTTGAAGCGGAAGGAGTGCCCTTGACCGCACCCTCTCGCGCCGCGGCGGGATCCGCCGTGAGCGGCTGGTCCCGGCTCCCGATCCTGAGCTGGGTCCCTGGGTACGACCGCGCCTGGCTCGGGGCCGACCTCGTCGCCGGCCTGACCGCCGCGGCCGTGGTGATCCCGAAGGCCATGGCATACGCCGCGGTGGCGGGGCTGCCGGTGCAGGTTGGGCTCTACACCGCCTTCGTGCCCGTGGTCATCTACGCAATCCTCGGCAGCTCCCGCGTGCTGAGCGCCAGCACGACCACCACCCTCGCCATCCTCGCCGCCGCCGCGCTCGGGGAAGCCGTCCCCGACGCGAACGGGCCCCGGCTGCTCGTCGCCGCGGGGACCTTGACCGTGCTCGTCGGCGCGATCCTGGTCGCCGCCTCCGTGCTCCGCCTCGGCTTCGTGGCGAACTTCATCTCGGAGCCGGTGCTGGGAGGGTTCAAGGCGGCGATCGGGCTCGTCATCATCGTGGACCAGGCCCCCAAGCTGCTCGGCATCCACATCCACAAGGCCGGATTCTTCCGCGACATCCTCCACATCGTGGCGGGCGCACGCGAGACGTCGCTGCCGACGCTCGTCCTGTCCATCGCGCTCGCGGCCCTCATCCTCGGCCTCATGCGGTGGGCGCCGAAGGTCCCGGCTCCGCTGGTGGCGGTCGCCCTCGCCATCGGGGCGAGCGCCGCGTTCCACCTCTCGGCGATGGGCGTGAAGACCGTCGGCGCCATCCCGGGAGGACTGCCCTCGCCGACGTGGCCCGACCTCGGCCTCCTCTCCACGCTCTGGCCCGGGGCGGTCGGCATCGCACTCATGAGCTTCACCGAGACCATCGCCGCCGGGCGGGCCTTCGCCGAGACGGAAGAGCCGCGCCCCTCCCCGAACCGCGAGCTCTTCGCCACCGGCGTCGCCTGCGCGGTCGGCGGCCTCCTCGGGGCGATGCCCTCCGGCGGAGGGACCACCCAGACCGCCGTGAATCGCCGCGTCGGCGCCCGCACCCAGCTCGCCGGCCTCGTCACCGGCCTCACCTCGCTCGCGACGCTCCTCGTGCTCGCGCCCGCGTTGTCGCTCATGCCCGAGGCGACGCTCGCCACCATCGTGGTGATCTACTCGGCCGAGCTGGTCAGCATGCGCGACTTCCGCGCCATCGCCGCCGTGCGGCGTACCGAGTTCCTCTGGGCGCTCACGGCCTTCGCCGGCGTGGTGCTGCTCGGCACGCTGCGGGGGATCGTCGTCGCTGTGATCGTCTCCGTGCTGTCGCTCGCCCACCAGGCCAACAACCCCGCGGTCTACGAGGTGGGCCGCAAGCCGGGGACGGGCGTCTTCCGCCGGCGCTCCGCGGAACACCCCGGCGACGAGGTGTTTCCGGGACTGTGCCTGCTCAGGATGGAGGGGCGGATCTACTTCGGGAACGCGCAGCGCGTCCTGGACCTCCTCGCCCCCATCGCGATCGCCTCGAACGCGAAGGTGATCGTGCTCGACTGCAGCGCCGTGTTCGACATCGAGTACTCGGCCTTGAAGATGCTCGCCGAGGCCGAGGATCGCATCCGGGCGCAGGGCGCGGAGCTGTGGCTGGCCGCACTGAACCCCGAGGTGCTCCCAATCGTGGAGCGGTCGCCGCTCGGGAAGGCGCTCGGGCGCGAGCGGATGCGCCTGGATCTGGCCGACGCCGTGGAGCGGTCGCGAGGCTTCGTCGCGGGCCAGGAGGCGAGGTGACCGGTCCCGCGCCGGGGGCGCGCGCCCCGAGGGAGCAGGAGCTCCGCTCCTCCGGCCTCGTCCCCTCCCAGCGCGTGCTCGATCCCGAGGAGCGCGCGTCGGAGATCCTGTTCGGCCTCATCATGGTGATCGGCATCACGGGGACGGTCAGCGTGACCGCCGGAGGCCAGCAGAGCGTGCCGACCATGCTTCGCGCCGCCGTCGGCTGCAACCTGGCATGGGGCATCACCGACGCGGTGATGTACCTCCTCTCCGGGCTCGTGCTCCGCGGCCGCGCGCTCCTCGCGCTGCGTGCGATCCGGACCGCCGCCGATCCTCGTCTGGCGCGCTCGGTCGTCCTGCACGTGCTGCCTCCGGCCGTCGCCCGAATCGTGAGCGAACGCGAGCTGGACTCCTTGGTGCAACGCCTCGCGGTGGCGCCCGAGCCGCCCCGCCGGCCCTCGCTCGAGCGAGACGACTTCCTCGCGGCGCTCCTGGTCTGCGTCCTCGTCTTGATGTCCACGTTTCCCGTGGTGATCCCGTTTCTGCTGATGGACGAGCCGGCCAGGGCGCTGCGGGTCTCGCACGGGATCGGGATCGGCATGCTCTTCGTCCTCGGGTGGTTCACGGGTCGGCACGCGGGCGCCCGGCCGTGGCTGCTCGGTTTGATGATGGTGCTCCTGGGCGCTGCGCTGGTCGCCCTGATCGTGGCGCTAGGTGGGTGAGATCCAGTGCGCGCCCGCGCGGAGGTCGACATGCGCAGAGCAGCGAGAGCCGGCGTCGAGGAGGGTGCAACCCGAACGGCCGTAATTGCCGCGCCTCGCCCGTCACGTGACGAGCGGCGCGCGCTCGGCAAGAATCTTCGGGACTGTCCGCGCGCCTCGCACGGAACCTGGAAGGCTCCCTCGGGCCGGCCGGACCCCGTTCGCCTGATCCTGCAGTCCGATCAGGGACGGTTGCGCGAACTGCTCCCACTTCGTCACGGGCGGATGGCCGCCTCGCCCTTCACGTTCTATCGGGGGGCGGCGCTCAACATGGCCGTCGACCTCGCGACCACGCCTGCGACCGGGCTACGCGTACAGTACTGCGGCGATGCTCACCTCGGCAACTTTCGCGGCTTCGCGACGCCGGAGCGGCGGGTCATCTTCGCCATCAACGACCTCGACGAGACGCTCCCCGCGCCCTGGGAGTGGGACGTGAAGCGCCTCGCCGCGAGCTTCATCATCGCCTGCCGGGCCGACGGCCTCGGCGAATCGGTCGCCCGGGACGCGGTGCTCACCTGTGCGCGCTCGTACCGGGAGGGCATGGCAGAGTTCAGCGAGATGGGGGGCCTGGAACTCTGGTACCGGGAGATCGATGCGGACGAGCTGATCGTCAGGATCGAGAACGCCGCGAGCCGTCAGCGCGCCGCCCATCGGCTGAAGAGAGAGCGGGGGCGGACCATCGCGGAGGACTTCTTCCCCAAGCTCGCGGGCGTCCAGGGCGGCTCGCCGGTCATCAAGGACGTGCCTCCGACGACTTACCATCCGGAGGCCTATCCCCCTGGCCAGATCCACCCGGATGTGGCCGAAGCGTTCGCCGGATACCGCGATAGCCTCACGCCGGATCATCGCCAACTCATCGATCGCTACTCGCTCAGGGACGCCGCGATCAAGGTCGTGGGCGTCGGGAGCGTGGGCACCGCGTGCTGGGTGGCCCTGTTGATGGGGGGCGCGGGAGACCCTCTGTTCCTCCAGCTCAAGGAAGCGCGCGCATCCGTGCTGGAACGCTTCGCGGGGAAGAGCGCGTTCGCCACGCACGGGGAGCGCGTCATCGCCGGCCACCGGCTCATGCAGCCGGCAAGCGACCTCCTGCTCGGGTGGACCGTGGGTCGGCACCGCGACTACTACGTGCGGCAGCTGCGAGACGTGAAGATCAAGTTCGAGATCGAGACGTTCCACAAAGCGGAGATGAAGGTGTTCGCGCGGTGGTGCGGGTACTCCCTGGCGCTCTCGCACGCTCGCTCCGGAGACGCGGCGGCGATCAGCGGGTACCTCGGCGGCAGCGATGCGTTCGACGAGGCGCTCGTCGCTTTCTCGGTAGCCTACGCGGACCAGAACGAGAAGGACCACGCGGTGCTCCAGCGTGCGATCCGGGCCGAAAAGATCGAAGCGGTCGTCGAGAACTCGGCCTGAGCGCAGAAGCGTCCCGGCGTTCATGCGGGACCGACGGCTGCCGGACGGCTGGACGGATGGCTTTTCGGCCAGGCCGTGTATCGGGCCACGCAGGCCGAGCTCAGTGAACGGAGTCCGGTGGCGCGTCTCGCCATTCCGACAGCCCCTCGCGCGGGAGTGCGTTGAACCACGTGGTTCAAAATGGAGCAAACGGGGTGGTCCCACGGGCTGTGTCCCGGAGTCACCACGAATCGCAGCGGGATTGGCATCAGGGTTGGCATCAGGCTTGGGCGATGTAACTCCGCGAGAACGCGGAGGCCCGGCCCCGCCGCCGGTGAGCGTCGTCGTCGTGACGTGAGGGGCGCCATCAGACCGACCCCCCGCTCCCAACCAGCAGGATCGGGGGGTCGGTCTGCTGGCTTCAGTACTTCGAAGTCAGCGAGGGCGGCGGGGCCGGGCTCTGCTTGAACCACGTGGTTCAAGATGGAGCAAATGGGGGTAAGTCAGAAGTTACGACAAGTGAATGATCGGTGGGGTGGTGAAACGGTGGCGGGGGTAAGACGCGAACGTTGTCGGGCGGCGATGTTCGTACAGCCGGGTAGCCGTTGCGGGTGCAGGCGGATCAGTTGGGGCGGCAGGTTGCGAAGGCGTACGTGAGTTGTATAGAAGCTATCTATACATGCCACCTCGCAAGCCAACGGCGCCGGAGCAGCTCCCTTCCGCAGAGAAGCTCATGCAGACGTTCCGGATGTCGCGGGACCTCGTGACGTTCCTGAAGGGCGAGGCGACGCGACGGGGGAGCGACGTCACGGGCTACGTGACGCGGGTGCTGGAAGGGCTCCGCAACCACTTCGGCCTGCCGCCGCCGGCGGCGCGGCTGCTCGACCAGGACCGCGAGGCGCTCGGTCTGGACCCGCACGACTACCTCCTGCACCTGCTCTACGAGCGCAGCATCGCGGTCCGCGAGAAGGGGCCCGCGTTCGACGCCAAACAGGCGAAGAGGTGAGCGGCATGGACCACGAGCCGGACGGGATCGAGACGCTCTGGGACGCGCGGGATGTCGCGCGGTACCTCAAGGTCAGCCGCTCGTGGGTCTACCAGAAGGCGGAAGCGGGGCTGCTCCCACATCTCAAGGTCGGCGGGCTCGTGCGGTTCGTGCCCGAGCGGATCCGGGCGTTCGCGCTCGGCTCCGGCGGCGGGTCCAAGGTGGACGGCTGGCGCTGAGGCGCCGGGAAGCAGGGCAGGTGCAGCATGGCGGCTCCGTACCTGAAGGACGGCAAGTGGTACCTGCGGTTCAAGGACGAGGCGGGCCGGTGGCGTGGCCGCGTCTCGGCCGCCCGGACGAAGGCCGAGGCCAAGCGGCTGCAGGCGGAGCTGGAGCGCCGCGCCGAGCGGGTGCGGCTGGGCGTCGAGGTGGCGCTTCCGGAGGACGGTGGCGGTACGCTCGCGGCGCTCCTCCAGTGGTGGCTCGACACCTACTCGAAGCCGACCGCCGGACACGAGACCAACAAGACCACCATCCGGAAGCACTTCCTCGGGTCGGATCTGTCGCCGCTGCCGCTCACCGCGGTCACCGCCGGCCGCATCGAGGCCTTCCTGCAGGCCAAGACGACAGAGCTCGCGCCGCAGACGCTCAACCACCTGCGGAGCTACCTGTCGCGGGCCTTCAATGCAGCGCGGCGGGCCGGCCGGTGGCCGGGACCCAACCCGGCCCAGGACGTGAGGAAGCGGAAAGTGCCGCGCCGTCAGGCGGACTACTTGCGCCCGCACGAGGTGCCGCTGCTGCTCCGCGCGCTCGACCCGCGCTGGCGTCCCATCTTTGCGGCCGCGCTCTACACCGGACTGCGGAAGGGCGAGCTGCTGGCGCTGCGCAAGGCCGACGTGGACCTCGGTCGCCAGGTGCTGACGGTGGCGCGTTCGCACGAGCGCGACACCACGAAGGGCGGCCACGCCGACGTCATCCCCATCGCCACCGAGCTGGTCCCCTTCTTGCGCGTCGCCATGGCGGCGTCGCCCTCCGAGCTGGTCTTCCCGAAGGCCGACGGGACACGGATGCGCGCGGACGTGAACCTTGAGTGGACGCTGCGACGTGCGCTCGGCCGCGCCGGCGTGGTCGAGGGCTACCGGCACGTCTGTCGGCGGAAGGGCTGCGGCCACATCGAGCCGGCGCAGGACGAGACCCAGCGCCGCTGCCCGAACGATGGCCGGAAGCTCTGGGTGAAGCCGGTGGTGCGGCCGATCCGGTTCCACGACCTGCGCCACTCGACGGCTAGCCTGCTCATGATGAACGGCGCCAACCCGGCCTCGGTGCAGCGCATCCTGCGCCACAGCGACCCGAAGCTGACGACCGAGGTCTACGGCCACCTGGCGCCGGAGTACCTGCGCGCGGAGGTGGACCGGCTCGCCTTCGGCCCGGAGGTCACGCAGTTTGCTACGCCCTTGCTACGGACCCCGCCGACCGGAAAGAAGAACGCCGGCACCCGGGGAGCCGAAGCCCAGGAGATGCCGGCGTTTAGACTGGAGCGGGAAACGGGATTCGAACCCGCGACCCTCAGCTTGGGAATTTGATCAGACCGCGCGCGACGCTCGGAAATGGGCCGAACTCGCGGTTTCTGAGCTGGTTCAGACCCGCTGAATCCCGTTCGGCCGGGCAAGACCTTGCCCAAACCTTGCCCGCCAGCAGCGCGTCCCATCCGATCGAGGGCAGGGATCCGTCGGTGCCGTTCGAGGATTCAGCCGCTGCGATGCGGCGCGAAGTGCGCGCGGCGTTTTCCAGCCGGCGCTCGGGTGTGCTACCGCGCGGCGGCCGCCCGTCCCGTGAACGACCGGTGCGTCTGTACGATGCGCCTCCCCTCGGGGTCGCGCCGGTAGACCTCGGTGCATTTCCACCGGCGTACGTC
>Ga0318498_10000358_pt1 | contig 12454 bp, 10 predicted proteins | sample GRESIP109b1f24_FD_203488 | JGI IMG/M metagenome (GOLD analysis project Ga0318498, IMG submission 203488) | Tropical soil microbial communities from Luquillo Experimental Forest, Puerto Rico - GRE.SIPMG.109b1f24 | ecosystem: Environmental > Terrestrial > Soil > Tropical forest > Bulk soil... | reverse complement strand
ATGGGACGCCAAGTACACCTCGCCCATCCCGCCCGAGCCCAACACCCGCAGGATCGTGTATCCGGCGAACCCCTGACCGGCCTCGAGCGCCATGGCCGAATGGTAATTCCTGGCAGTTGCCGCCGCGGGAAAAACTAGCCGCTGTTGAGCAGCAGCATGAGCCCGTAGTCCATGTGGATCTGCTGATGGCAGTGCAGCAGCGACAGGCCGGGCTGATCGGCGACGAAGTCGACGTCCATGCTTTGGTAGCCGCCCAGCATCGCGACGTCTTTGCGCACACCGGCCGTCGGTGTGCCGGCGACATGGGTGATTTCGAACGTGTGCCGGTGTAGGTGCATCGGGTGCAGATCGTCGGTGGCGTTGCGGAAACGCAGCCGGTAGCGCTTGTCGCGTTGCAGATTGAGCACGGGCTGGTCGGTGTCCATGGAGAACGGTGTGCCGTTGAATGTCCAAATGTTGAAGCCATTGTCGGCGGCGTTGCGTTTCTCGATCAGCATCTCGATGGTGTGATCGGGCGGTGCGGCGGCCGCGGGGTTGGGCGGCGCGAACAGCCGGTAATCCCACTTGAACGGAGGGGGCGGCGCCCACTGCGGATCCCCGCTGCGCCCAGCATATTCCACGACCACACCCATTCCGTGGCCACGGTCGTCGTCGGACAGATCCCCCATTACCCACACCCCCGGATTCGTCATGGTGACAACCGCCGAAATCCGTTCGGCCGCACCGAGCCACAGCACCGGCACCGGTGCGGGGTTAGCGACCGGGTTGCCGTCCAGCGCGATCACGCTGAAGGTGTGCCCGGGCAGGGCCAGGCTGCGGGTTTCGGTGGCGCTGCCGTTGAGGACGTGCAGCAGTACCCGCTGGCCGGTCTGGACGTGGATCGGATCGCCGTGACCCAGCATGCGGCCGTTGACGGCGAACGTCGCGTAACTGACCTCGTAGCCGCGCGGGTCGCCCCGGGCAAGCGAGGCCGTCATCGCCGATTCGCCTTTTGCCTTGAGGTCGGGGGCCTCTTCGCCGGCCAGGAAATCACTGGCCATGTCGCCGCCCCGGCTGAAAGCGGGCTCAAATTCTTTGAGCGTCAAGAAGATCTCTTGGTCATAGGCGCCGGCGTTCTGTTTGGGTTCGATGTAAACCGGGCCGACCAAGCCGCTGTACTGACCACGAGACAGGTCGGCGCGCGGGACTACGTGGGTGTGATAGAAGCGGAGGCCCGTCGGGCCGGGGACGAAGGAAATGCGCCGCATGCCGTGGGCGGGGATGTAAGGCGTCCCCTCCTCGGCGGCGCCGTCGACATCAACGCCCACCCGCTGGCCGTGCCAGTGCACTTGTTCGGGTGAATCGGTGTCGTTGAAGATGTCCACCCATGTGCGTTGGCCCTCCTTGAACCGCACCAGCGGACCCGGGAATTGGCCGTTGTAGGTCAAGGTCGAGACGATCCGATCCGGTGCCAACTCCACGGTGCCGGTACCGATGCGCAGTGTGTAATCGGGCTTGCCGTTGGGTGGAGCGGGGGGTGCGGGGCGCGAACACGCGGCGGCTGCGGCGACGCCGGCGCCGCCGCTTGCGGCAATCAACGCCAGCCCACTCCTTTTGAGGAATTCACGCCGGTCGACGACCACGTTCAACGCTTTCCGGGCTGGGCGGCGAGGGCGAGTACGGGCAGCAGGAAGTCAATGCGGCTATTCAGTTCGCTTGCCACACGGCGGAATTCCGGATAGCTGGCGCGGTCGCTATCGCCAGCGGCCGACGGATCGGGCAGGCTCCAATGCATCGTCGTGGCCAGCCCATGGTCGCGGGCGTATTCGCGGACCTTGTCGCACAACGTGATCACATGATCGAAGTGCCGTCGGCCAACCGCGGTCAAGGGCTGGGGCCGGGCACCGCGAAGGTCGATGTCATACATGTCGCGCATGATCCGCACCGCGTTGCGGTGCACGCGCGGTTTGGGATGACTGCCTGCGCTTGCGGCTCGGATGCGGCCTTCGCCCTTTTTCTCGAGCAGCGCCGCGGCCATCGGCGAGCGCGCACTATTGCCGGTGCACAAGAACAGCACCGACCCCGGGGCCGGCGCGCCGGCGGGTGCGGGCGCGAGCCCCGGATGCAGTGCGACCGCCGCCTCGCCGAATGCCCCCGCGCACCTGGTCAAGTCCAGGTGGTAGTAGCTGTCGCGAGCATCGAAACTGCTGCGCCGCGCGTCGATGAGCCCGGCCGAGCGCAGCAGCCGGAGATGATAGGAGACCAGGTTTTGCGGCTCGTCGAGCGCGGCCGCCAATTCCCGCACCCGCTGGTCGCCGGCCGCCAGTTCCGTCAGTAGGGCCCAGCGCAGCGGGTGCGCCGCCATCCGCATCAGCGGCGGAACCGCCGCCCGATTGGTCGCCGCCACCCATCGGACGATACATCAAATTGATTTGATAGGTTAGCCCGGCAAGCTGAGGAGACCGAGTGTCCGAGACGAACGACGACCTTCGTCGAAGCCTGGGGGTGTTCGACGCGGTCGTGATCGGGCTGGGCTCGATGATCGGCGCCGGGATTTTCGCCGCGCTTGGCCCCGCGGCGCATGCCGCCGGCTCGGGGCTGCTGCTGGGCCTGGCCCTGGCAGCCGTGGTGGCCTACTGCAACGCGACCTCCTCCGCGCGGTTGGCAGCCCTCTACCCCGCCTCTGGCGGCACCTACGTGTACGGCCGAAAGAGGCTGGGCGATTTCTGGGGGTATTTGGCCGGGTGGGGGTTTGTCGTCGGCAAGACCGCGTCGTGCGCGGCGATGGCCTTGACCGTCGGCTCATACGCATGGCCGTCACAGGAGCACCCGGTGGCCGTGGCGGCGGTGGTAGCGCTGACCGCGGTGAACTATGCCGGGGTCCAGAAGTCGGCCTGGCTCACCCGGATCGTCGTCGCGGTGGTGCTGGCCGTGCTGGCCGCGGTGGTCGTCGCGATCTTCACCTCCGAAACCTCCACCGCCGATCGGCTGCACCTGGACGGCGTCACGGTCGGCGGCGTTATACAAGCCGCGGGCCTGCTGTTTTTCGCCTTCGCCGGATATGCGCGCATCGCCACCCTGGGAGAGGAGGTGCGTGACCCGGCGCGCACCATCCCGCGGGCGATCCCACTGGCACTCGCTATTGCGCTGGCCGTCTACGCACTGGTGGCCGTGGCTGCGCTGTCCGCGCTGGGGCCACAACGTCTCGCCGAGGCTACCGCGCCGCTGTCTGAAGCGGTGCGGGTGGCGGGGATAGGTTGGCTGGTGCCCGTCGTGCGGGTGGGCGCAGTCGTCGCGGCATTGGGCTCGCTGCTGGCATTGATCCTCGGAGTCTCGCGCACCACCTTGGCCATGGCTCGCGACCAACACCTGCCCCACGCCTTGGCCGCCGTGCGCCCCCGGTTCCGGGTACCCCACCGCGCCGAGCTGCTGATCGGTGTCATCGTGGGCGCGTTGGCAGCGACCGCCGACCTTCGTGGCGCCATTGGTTTTTCGTCGTTTGCGGTGCTGATCTACTATGCGATCGCCAACGCCTCGGCGTTCACCCTCGGTCGCGACGAGGGCCGCCCGCACCAGGTGATCCCGCTGGTCGGACTAGTCGGATGCGTGGTATTGGCGTTCGCGATGCCGCTTTCGTCAGTGCTGTCCGGCGTGGCGGTGCTGGGCATCGGTGTGGCGGCCTACGCAATTCGGCGCATCTCGCGATCGACTGGGTTGCCGCGGATTCCCGCCCGATCCGAAAAGGAAAACTGAGCGAGTGGCCGAGTCGGGAACCGAAAGGTTCGAACAACTGGTGGCGTTGCTGAACTATCCGATGACCTGATCGACAAGTTCGACCACTGCTCCCGGCACCGTGGCCCGGCGCAGATGCCCATCCTCGACGACGCGGCCGCCTGGTTCGTCGGCAAGATCCTCGATCGCTTCGGCCTTGGCGACCACGTCGGGCACCTGCTGGAACCCGTGGACGGAAACCCGCCGCATGCACTTCAGCATTGGGTGTCCTTCGGCGACGTCCGCCACCTGCGACCCGGCCACGACGCCTGTGCCGGGGTCAGCGACGGGGATAACCGCGCCGGACTGTGCGGTCGAGAATGCCCAGAGTCGCCCTCAACGCGCCCTCGGACAGCACCGGAAAAATTCCGGCGTCCCGCCACTTCGGGTCGATGTTCGACCAGTCGTAGAACGAGGTGACCACGGTGGCCGCGCCATCGTCGGTCGGCTCCAGCCGGTAGCCGTAGACGTGGCCGATCTGCGGGCGAATCTGGCCGAGAACCGTCCACGAGATCAGCCGATCCTGTTCGAAGTCCTTGATGTTCACGGTGATGTCGTACTTGCCCAACTGCGGAAAGTCGTTTAAGGACTCCCGGTCCATGTGCACCACGAAGCTGTCCCCGACACCCCGCACCGGATCGCCTTCGGCGTCCTGAAGCATCCCCGTGGAGTCGATCGCGACGTGGCCCTGCGGGTCGCACAGGACGGCGAAGATATCGGGCGCCGGCGCGGGGATAGCGCGCTGGGTCTCAATGCGTTCCGTCATGAGTCCTCGCAGCCAGCGGAGATAGCCGTATACAGCATTGTCGCTTACTCTACGACGCCTCAATCGCCGACGTCAGTGCCGTCTCACGTTTCTGGATGATCGCTCGGCATGCAGCAAGGGAAACTGCTTCCTATGATGGGTGTCTTGGGGAAAGTTTCATCGAATGGCCTGCGCGACATTACCTTCACTCCACCGTCGTCGATTTTCCCGCGGGCATACATAGGAGGACCGTCGGCCACGTGAGCGATTCAAACGGCGAGGACGAATACCGCAATCTGGCGGTGAACCGATTGCGGCCAAGCGAAGTACAGTGGGCGCTGAATCACGATGCCGTACACGGGATCGCGTACGCGTTCAGAAACCCCGTCGCCGTCGCCGAATCGATTGACGATCCCCAAGACGATCGAAAGACCTACCTGATCCGGGTCAGGCGCGATGACTTGGCAAATGCGCTGGGAAAGATCAACGATTGGATCGTGAAGAATCCCGGCCCAGCGGGGATGCAGGCTTACGGCTTCGTCAGGGCGCTGTCGCGGGAGGGGCTCAGCGAACGCAAAACAGGTGACGAGTAAGGCCGCAAATCCGGTGGTCAGCGGCAGCGCGATGACAATGGGGGTGCCGGCCGCGGGGTTTGGCACAAAGCCGCCATTAGCGGCGGAGCGGGAATTGGCTGGCATTCTCGCTATTCACCGTGCCTCCCCGTCGCCGAAACCATTAGCCTTATGCCTGGCACGCGACCGCGCACTCGTGTCCGGCGCGGACAATGGCGGGGGGCGCGCAGGCGCTTCCAGTCGGGTTGCGGCGCGCGGTGGCGGGTGAGGAGGTGGCGATGGATGAGACGACCGCGGATTCGCGGGAGGGTACGGACTTCGGGCCGTATCGGCTGCGCCGGCTGGTGGGTCGCGGCGGCATGGGCGACGTCTATGAGGCCGAGGACACGGTTCGTGAACGGATCGTGGCGCTCAAGCTGATGTCGCAGACGCTCTCCAACGACCCCGTTTTCCGCTCGCGCATGCAGCGCGAGGCCCGCACCGCCGGACGCCTGCAGGAGCCGCACGTCGTGCCGATTCACGACTTTGGCGAGATCGAGGGGCAGCTCTATGTGGACATGCGCCTGATCGACGGCAAGGACCTGGCCACCACGCTGAGCCGCTATGGGCCGCTGACGCCGCCGCGCGCGGTGGCGATTGTGCGCCAGATCGGCTCTGCGCTCGACGCCGCGCACGCCGCCGGTGTGCTGCACCGCGACGTAAAACCGGAGAACATCCTGATCAGTGCCGATGACTTCGCCTACCTCGTCGATTTCGGCATCGCCAGCGCCACCTCCGACGAAAAGCTCACGCAGTTCGGCACGACCGTCGGCACCGTCAAGTACATGGCCCCGGAGCGGTTTACCGATACCGAAGTGGGCTATCGGGCCGACATCTACGCACTGGCGTGCGTGTTGTATGAGTGCCTGACCGGATCCCCGCCGTTCGGGGGCGACACGTTCAGCGTGATGGGGGCACACCTCAACCAGGCGATCCCGCGGCCCAGCGCCGCGCGACCCGGCATCCCGGTGGCCTTCGACGCCGTGATCGCCCGCGGTATGGCCAAGGATCCCGCAGCCCGCTATGCCACCTGCGGCGATATGTCAGCGGCCGCGTATGCGGCGCTGGCCACACCCGACCAGGATCGGGCCACCGACATCTTGCAGCGCAGTCAGGTGGCCCAGATACCGGCCGCGTTCACCGGGCCGCCGCCGGGCGGTTTTACGCCCGTGCCGCGGCCCGCGATGGCCAACCACGCTGCGCCCCCGGCCCAGATGTATCCCGCAACATCACCGCACGGTTCGGCGGTCGGCCCAGGGGGGCCGCCGCAGCAGACGGGATGGCCTGGCGCCCCCGCTTGGGGCACAGGGGATGCGGGCACCACCGGGCCGCCGCACTGGGGCCACCCGCCCCAGGCCAGCCGGAAGCCCTGGTTGTGGGTGGGCGCCGGCGCCGCCGTCGTGCTGGCCGTCGTGGTTGGCGTGGTCCTGGTCGTTGCCCATCCATGGGCGACGTCGCCCAAGTCCCCCTCCACGACGGCCGCGCCGCCGCCGCCGGATGCGGTTGAGTTGAAGGTCCTCGATGATGGTGTGTACATCGGCAGCTCTGCGGCGCCGACGACCATCGACATTTTCAACGAACCCATCTGCCCGCCCTGCGGCAGCTTCATCAGGTCGAATGCGGGCGATATCGACTCCGCGGTGAACAACAAGAAGCTTGCGGTGCGCTATCACCTGCTCAACTTCCTCGACGACAAGTCGCACAGCAAGAACTATTCGACCCGCGCGGTGGCGGCCACGTACTGCGTCGCGGCGCAGGACAGCCCGAAGCTCTACACCGACTTCTACTCCGGCCTGTTCGGCAGCACCTTTCAGCCCGCGGAGAACGCCCCGGAGGATCGCGCCGACGGCGAGCTGGCGCAGCTGGCTAAAACCGTCGGCGCAGACGCCAGCGTCCTCGATTGCATCAAGGCTGGAGATGACGTCGCCACCGCCAAAGCTAAGGCCGCGGCCGCTGCCGCGACACTGGCCGGGTTCAACGCCAGCGGCACACCGTTCGTGTGGGACGGCACCAAGGCCATCAACTATCAGGATGCGACCTGGCTCACCAAGCTGCTCGGGTAGCCGGCGGACGCCGGCCGCTAGTCGCCGAGCCGCGTGAACTTGACCTCGACGTCAGTGCTCTTGCACTTGGTCCCCGGTCCATTGTCCTCGCGGCCGTGCCCGGTGAGCAGCGTGATCGGGTCCTGCGGTGGTTGCGGCAACGGGAACGTGACGACAACCTTCGTGTGCGACGTGCCGCCCAATGAACACGGCGAGTCCTGCTCGGCGCTATAAGTCCAAGTCCCCCGGTCGAATATCAGCGGCCAGGCGTGGGTGGGTGGCATGTGGAACAGGCTCATGCACCGGTCGCCGGTGCGAAGGCATACCGTAGCGACGGCCCAGTCGACGTGGTACTTGTAACCGTTGGGCTGAGCAACCGTTTGGCGGTACTGGCCGTGCAGTGCCTCGGCCGGTGACGCGACCCGCGGCGGCACGGTGTTGGGATCGGCCAGGGTTTTGACGTCAACGTCACCGGTGCGGGTGAATGTCACGCCTCGTTTGTTGGCGCAACCCTTCTCCATCTCCTCGGTGGCGTCGCCGGCGAGGCTGCCGTCGGGACGCGGCTGCAGCGTGAACGTTTCCCAGAGTTCGCCTTCGGCGTTGTTGCACGTACTCGTGCCGGCGCTGACTGCCAGCCAACCTCCGTTGCCTACCTGATCGAGCACGATCGTCGGAATCTGCATGGTTTCGCCGGTAAGGCGTGTCGCGGTCGCCACGCAACCGGTGGGGCGACACACCGAGCTGATGCCCCACGTTTCGGATGTCGGCGCGGCGCCGGGAGGCGGGTCGCCTTCCATGCTGGCGATCCGCGCGAAGTCGACCCGGTAGACGCCCGTGAGGGGGCCCGTGTTGGGCGGCGGGGCAGCCTTGGTCGGCGGCGCGGTGGCGGTCGGCGCCGCGGCTTTGCCCGGCGTGTGGGACTCGGTGAGCTTCCCGCCCACGAAAACCCCACCGGCGACCAGCAACACGACGCCCGCCACGGCAGGGATCAGGACTCCCGGCCGGGCGAGGCGTTTCCGCGGTTTCGGCCCCAACGGCACGGTGGGGGCGGTTACGCCAAACCTGGGTTGGGTGATTTCGGTATCCGGGCGGAGTGGGATCTCACCGGCGTATGCGAAACCCGGACTCATCTCCCCGCCCAGTTGCGCGGCGAACTCCCCGCAGCTGTTAAACCGGCCGGATGGGTCTTTGGCCATCGCGCGGGCGAACACCGGATCCAGCGCGGCCAACTCCGGCCGGCGGGCCCCGATTGACGGCGGCGGGGCATTGACGTGCTGACTGATCACCACCGCGGGATTGGAATCGACATACGGTTGCGCGCCGGTCAACAGGTGAAACGCGGTGCAGGCCAACGCATACTGATCGGCGCGCCCATCGACCGGCTCACCCTTCAACTGTTCGGGCGCCGCGTAGGCCGCGGTGCCCACCGTCATGTTGGTCGCGGTCAGTCCCGTTGCATCGTCGATGCGCCGCGCGATGCCGAAATCGGCGAGAAAGACGCGCCGCGCCTGCCCGTCGGGATCGGTCAACAAGATGTTGGCCGGCTTGACGTCGCGGTGCAACAGGCCCCGATGATGCGCGTAGTCCAGCGCCGAGGCGACCGCAGCAATGATCGGCACCACCTCATCGAGCGGCATCCCGCCCGGGTAGTTTTGCCGCAACAGTCGGCCCACATCCGTGCCAGGCACGTAGGCCATCGAGATCCAGAACTGGCCGTCCTCTTCACCGCGGTCATGGACTCGCACGATGTGCGGGTGGGACAACCCCGCCGCCAGGTCGGCCTCGCGCAGAAACCGCGCCCGAAATTCCGCATCGGCGGTCAATTCGGGCGGCAGCACCTTCAGCGCGTCCTCGCGGGGCAATCGCGGATGCGACGCCAAATAGACCTGGCCCATACCGCCCGACCCCAGCACTCGCAATATCGTGTATCCGGCAAACACCTGACCGGCCTCGAGCGACATGGCTAAATCGTAAGTCCGGTTTTCGGGGCTGTTAGGCACTTCGCATCCTTTCCGCGGAACAGGGTGAGGCCCGCTGCATTGACGCGGCACCCCTGACCGATTGAGGAAAGGTTGCGGCACACCGCTTGCCAGATCGTGGTGAAGTCCTTGCGGAATTCTTGCGATTGCGCACCAGCGGCTGCGGAGCCGAAACGGCTATGGGAGCCTCGGAGTGCCGCGCGGATCGCCGGGCGCGGGGGTGCGGATCACCACCGCTCGCGCGGGCGGCCTGCGCGCCCGACGACGTCCGTCACAGGATGTAAAGCATCTCCTGATAGGTTGGCAGCGGCCACAAGTCATCGGCCACAACGCTTTCCAGCGTGTCGACGGACGTGCGCACCGCCGCCATCGCCGGCAGCAGCACATGCTGGGCATGCTTACCCTCGTTCAGTGCCGACTCCGCCGAGCGATCCGAGAGTGCCGCCTTAAGCGTCACCAGCGCCGCGGTGAGGTCGGCAAGCGGGGCCGTAACCGCTTCCAGCGCAGTCATGCTCGGCTCCACACCGGCGGCCTTCAGCGCCGCGACATTCTGCGCCAGCTCGGTCTGGTAGCGGATCGCCGCCGGCAGGATGACCGTCGTCCCGATCTCCAGCGCCAACCTGGCCTCGACCGCGATGGTCAGGACGTACTGCTCAAGGCGAACCTCGTAGCGGCTGTGCAGCTCGCGTTCGCTGAAAACCCCGTATTTCTCGAAGACCTCGACCGCCGCCGGCTTGATCAGCTCCCCAATCGCGTCCAGCGTCGTCTTGAGATTGGGCAAGCCCCGTTCGGCCGCCTCGATCTGCCAGTTCTCCGAATACCCGTCCCCGTTGAATACCACCGCACCGTGTTCGGTGATCACATCGGTGAGCAGCTTCTGCACTGCCACGTCGAAGTTTTCACCGCCTTCGACGGCCTTCTCCAGGGTCGTTGCCAGGTAGTCGAACGAGTCCGCCATGATCGTGTTCAGCACGATCATCGGCACCGCGACCGTCTGCCCCGAGCCGGGCGCCCGGAACTCGAACCTGTTGCCGGTGAACGCGAACGGGCTGGTCCGGTTGCGGTCACCCGGATCGGTCGGCAGCGGGGGCAGCGTGTCCACACCAATGATCATGGTGCCCTTGCCCTTTGACGACGTCGCCGCACCTTTGGCGATCTGCTCGAACACATCGGCGAGCTGTTCGCCGAGGAATATCGAGATTATCGCCGGCGGCGCCTCGTTGGCGCCCAAGCGGTGGTCGTTGGTGGCCGACGCGACCGATACGCGAAGCAGCCCGGCGAACTTGTGCACGGCGCGGATCACCGCCGCGCAGAACACCAGGAGCGAGCCCAGCTCGGCGTTGCCCACTGAGAAATTGACGTGTTTACCCGATCCGTTGACACCGGCGAAGGGCTTCTCGTGAAACAGGCATTCCATACCGTGCTTTCTGGCCAGCGTCTTGAAGACCGTCATCAGCAGCTGCTGGTGGTCGGAGGCGATGTTGGCCCGCTCGAACATCGGCGCCACCTCGAACTGACCGGGGGCCACCTCGTTGTGCCGCGTCTTGGCGGGGATCCCGAGTTTGAACAGCTCCCGCTCGGTGTCCATCATGAAGCCGAGGACACGTTCGGGCACCGCGCCGAAGTAATGGTCATCGAATTCCTGGCCTTTGGGCGGCTTGGCGCCGAACACGGTGCGACCGGCGTTGACCAGGTCCGGCCGCGCCAAGAAGAAGTGCCGATCGACCAGGAAGTACTCCTGCTCCGGACCGCAGAACGACACGACCTTGTTGAGGTCCTTGTGGCCGAACAGCTTCAGGATGCGTTCGGCGTGGATGCCCATGGCCTGCTGGCTACGCAGCAGGGGCGTCTTGTAGTCCAGCGCCTCGCCGGTCATCGACACGAACACCGTTGGGATGCACAAGGTATTGCCGTTCGGGTTCTCTAGCACGTACGCCGGGCTGGTCACGTCCCAGCCGGTGTAGCCCCGCGCCTCGAAGGTGCTCCGCAGACCACCGGAGGGGAAGCTGGAGGCATCGGGCTCGCCCTGAATGAGTGTCTTGCCGGCGAACTCGGCGAGCGTCTGCCCGTCGGAGATGGGTTCCAAGAAGCTGTCGTGCTTTTCAGCGGTCAGGCCCGTCATCGGGTAGAACACGTGGGCGTAATGGGTGGCGCCCTTCTCCAGAGCCCAATCTTTCATCGCCACCGCGACCGCATCGGCGACCGCCGGGTCGAGCTTGGCGCCCTTCTCGATCGTCGCCGTCACCGACTTGTACACCGACTTGGGCAGCCGCGCCTGCATCTCGGCCTTGGTGAAAACGTTGGAGCCAAATATCTCGCCGGGGGCTTCACCGGTTACGAAGCTGATGGCCGGGGGGATGTATCCCTCGACATTGTTGATCGCCTGCAGGCGGACCGCGTTGCCACTCAATTGAATTCCTATCGCTGAGGGGGTCCACGAATTTCATTGGAAAGTGGACCGCCTCACCTTAGGGACGTTCGATGGCAAATTTGTTACGCCGCTGTCAACGGTAGGTCCGCAATGGTTGCGGTCGTGAGACCACCTCGTCGCCGAGCCTGCGTCCAGCGCGGGCAATTCAGCTTTTTGGCGCTGAGGCCGCAGAATCGGCGCCGGCATCGCGGACTCGCTGCGGCAAGGCGGTGAGCCTGCGCCGACGCGTACGTCGTGCGGAGCGCCGGAACGGCCGCGGCGCCCGACTGAACGGTGCCCTCTGCAGGCGCGCGATGCGCAACGCGCCAACGATCAGCACGGCCGCGAGCGGCAACTCCCCCAGCGCGGCGATGAGGGCCGACACCACCAGGTCGCCACGCCTGGCGGTCAGCACGTCGAACCACGCGTCGCACAGCAGCAGAACGCCCGTCGTAAACGCGAACAGCGTCAGCAAGTGATGGCGGGTGAAGCCGAGCACCGCGGTGGCGATCATGAACATCAGCAGCAAGACATCGAAGCCGACCCAGACCGCCTGCCAATGCTGAGCGGTGTAGTTCTCTGGCAGGGTCAACGCCAAATAGATGGTCCACGGGATCAGCCCGATCGCGGCGCAGAGTGTCAGCCACTCGCGGATCCGGCGGATCTGGATCAAACGCCGGGACCGCATCATCGATCAGCCTGTCGCTAAGAGGGTTTGGGACGGTCGGGATCGGTCGATTATTCCTCGCGCTCGGCGTCGGCCACCGTCAGGGGCAACGCCAACTCTTCCAGCGGGCGTTGTTCGGCCGCGACGCCGAGCCACAATTCGATGAGGCCCGCGACTGCCATCACGGCCGCTCCGATCAGGAACGACCAGACCACCTGACCGCGTTGCCCGGAATTGATCAACTCACCGA
>Ga0318498_10000356_pt1 | contig 12467 bp, 17 predicted proteins | sample GRESIP109b1f24_FD_203488 | JGI IMG/M metagenome (GOLD analysis project Ga0318498, IMG submission 203488) | Tropical soil microbial communities from Luquillo Experimental Forest, Puerto Rico - GRE.SIPMG.109b1f24 | ecosystem: Environmental > Terrestrial > Soil > Tropical forest > Bulk soil... | reverse complement strand
GCGGGACTTCCAGCAGCCGGTCCAGCACCCGCCGCTGGGCCGGCGTCAGCAGCGCCTCCAGCACGCGCCACAGGCGATGCGTCGTCTCATCGCGCACCCGCGCGACCAGCCGCACCAGCGTCGTCACGCCCGGCAGCAGCACCTTCCGCTCCCGCAGCCAGGTCATCGCGTCGAGGAAGATCGCCTTCGGGCCGTCCCCGGACGTCCACGCCCGGGCCGCCACCCACCCGGCCAGCTCCGCCTCGGCGTCGGCGAAGTCCCGCAGCCCGTACCTCCGCCGGATCTCCTGCTGGTGGTCGGACTTCGTCTTCACCCGCTCGGCGTACCGCTTCACGACCGACGGGTCCGCGATGCCGAGCTGCCCGGCCACGAAGTCCAGCACCTCGCCCGGCACGTCGAGCGGGTCCTCCAGGAACGTCCCGAGCCAGCGCACCGTCACCAGCTGGAGCGCGAAGCCGGCCTTCATGTGGTCACCGCGCCGCAGGTCCACCAGTTTCCGGTCCTCGTCATCGAGGAAGAACACCCGCTCCAGGTCCGCCCGCGGCGGCGGCCCCGCGTACCGGCCGTACGTCGCCGCCTCGTCATCAGTCAGGAACTCAACCGGCATAGACCGCACCGTAGGGGCGAACCAGGGCCATCTCACCCGCAGCGACCAAACCGTTACAAGATCATACGCCGACTGCCCGGCCCACATCGGAACGACGGCGAGCGGTAACACACCCGGATTCAGCCCGCTACCGCCCGTGGCCGTTCCATTGTGGGCGGACCCCGTTACTGCAGGGCCTCTATCGACCGCCGAATCACCGTCGCCGTATCGCTGCCTCTGGTCGCCGCCTCACGCAGCAGTTCCAGGTACTTCTCATAGCGCGCCACATCATCAGGCTCGGCCAACTGCTGCTCTCCGACGATCGATTCCACGATGACCAGGTCGTCGTAGAGCCTGAAGCCGCTGAGCGGGAACACGGGCACTGCGGCCTCAAACGGGATGATGCCGAGTTCCAGGGACGCCAGCCCTGAGACGGCCATGAGCCGGTCGAGCTGGCCGGCCAGCGTCGGTGCGGATACGAGGCGAGCACGGAGCGCCCCCTCAAGCATGACCACAGTAACCTGCTTGCCATGCTGGTAGAGCACCTGCTGGCGCTGCATCCGCTTGGCGACCATCTGGTCGATCGTTTCCTCGTCGGCGCCAAAGCTCAGCGGCCCGCACGGCAGGTGCAAGTACTCTCGCGCATAGTCGGCGGTCTGAAGGAGTCCTGAGATCTGGCTCGGCTGGAACTCCGCGATCCTCGTCGTCTGCGCTTCAAGTTCCAGGATGTCCGCCTGAACGCCATCGGCCCCGGAGTCGCGGAAAGCGTCTTTCCATGTCGCGAACTCGACCCGCGCGCCCCGGAGTGTGCTGATCAGCTCCCCGGCGGTTTCCGGCGATCCGCCTGCCGCGCCGACCCATGCGGAGATGTCCTCTTCGGTCGGGAGTTGCTTGCGGGTCTCGATCTTCGACACTTTCGACTGCTGCCAGTTGAGCATCTCGGCCAGGCGGGCGCCGCTGAGGCCCGCGCCTATCCGGAGCGCCTTCAGTGCCTCAGCGAGCCGCCTGCGCTCGCGCTGGTACGCGGGTGTTGTCAATCGTGTCCCTTCAGGACGCGGCCGGCAGCTTGGCGCGATGCATGTAGTCGCGGTACGGGATGGCCTGGTGCAGGGCGGTGTCGCGCCAGTAGGCGTGCCTGACGATCATGGCGGGATTATCGATGCGTTCGATCCACCGGAACGTGCCGTCATCGGCGTATTCCATGACCCACAGGTCGCTCGAGTCAAAAAGCCAGTAATCGTGCCGCGGCAGCTTCGGCCATTCACCTGACCGCGTTGGCAGGATGCGGATGTCTTCGCCGGCTTCGATGTTCGGCGGGTAACTCCACTCGAGTTCGTACCGGAGGTAATCGGTCAGGGGCTCGATAACGACATGGACGCGCTGGAACAACTTCCCGGCGGCCACTGCGGTCCGGATCATCGCGGCCCACTCGTTCTTCGACTGGTCAGCTGGCCGCGACTCTCCGGCCATGAACGCGCGGTATGGCTCTACCTCGTAGCTCACGTCGTACTGCTGGAGCGTTTCCAGTCGGTAGGCAGTGTGCTCGAAACTCGTGAAGAGTGCGTCGAACTCCGCGCTGGTAACGCTCTCGATACGCCTGCCCATCGCCACCTACCCCAGCCCGCGCCTGCGAATCTCGTCCGCAGCCCGCAGGATGACGTCGGGCTTGATGTAGACGCCTCGCTCTCCAGGCAGGACGTTGGGCAGGCCCGCGAACGTGTCTGCGTCGACCTCCTGCGCCTGGACGACCACCATTGCGTCCTCGCGCCAGTGCACGGACGGGCAGCCGCCGTTGCCGGATGAGTCGTCTTTGGCTAGAAGCTCTGTCTTCATGCTGATCTCCGTCTCCACGATATCCACGCTGTGGGCATCTGAGAAGCACCCTTCGAGCATCATGCGCAGGTCAAGCCCGCTTGGTCAAGAGCAGAGCTGAGCAGTCGCAAGCACTTGAGAATATCTCTAGCATTATTCTTGATCTATGCTTTCGATCGGCTTACGGTGAAGGTCTAGGCGCGAGCAAACCGGAGCGGATGTGAGCACTCAGACTGCGATCGCGGTCCAGCCTGCGAAGGACGCTGGCACCAGGCTCGTTCCCATCGAGGACGCCTCTCGGCGGTTGTGCCGGTCGGTGTGGACGCTGAAGCGGCTCTACGCGGACGGGGACTTGCCGGTCACCATCATCCGCAACCGCTGGTTCGTGCCCGAGAGCTTCATTGACCTGGTGTTCGTCTCAATGCGACCCGGCCGCGCTGCTGACTTCTCGGAAGTTGCTCAAGCGTGGTTCGCAGCGAACGTGGATCCCGGGGCGGTGGCCTGATGGCTATCACACTCACGGCAGCCCAGGCCGGTGTCGTAGCCAGGGCCCTCATTGACGCCGAGCACTACCGACGGGACTCCGCTGCGGCATGGTGCACCGACTGCGCCACCGCAAAGGATGGGGCGTGCCCTGACCACGTCGCTTTTCTCGCCCCGGCCAGCGCCTACCGCGAACTGGCCGTTGAGCTAGCTCACGCAGTAAGCACGGCCGGCCGTGATGTTCCCGCACCACGGTCGGCCTCGGACCACTTCCGCTCAGAACAGGAGAGGAACGTTGGGAATTAACCCTACGATGACGGCCGGGTCACCCGCGGTACGCCCGCTGCCTGAGATCCTCGCTGCGGTCTGCAGTGCGAACTGCGGCTACTGCTGGCAACACCCGGGCACCCCGTGCGCACAGGGCCCCGACGGCGCAGACGGCTACCACGTGGCCAGGCTCTCCCGCGCTATGCGCCGGGGACTGATCACCGGCCGGGAGCTCGTCGCGGTGCTGCAGGCCCTGGTGACGTTCGACAGCGCCACCCTGGTCTTTGACATCGCCCCGGCGATGCTGTGATGACCGTGCCGACGGGGCCGTTCGACACGGAGGCGCAGGCTCGCGCCGCCGCGCAGGCTGCTGCGGACCCGGGCCTTATGCCGATCAAGGCGGCCGGGAACCGCAAGCTGCTCGGGCGGGTATGCGAGGCGGCGGGCGTGGCGATGGGCCAGTACGACGACCGTATCGCCGAGTGGCTCAGTATCTGGGAGCCATCGACTGTCGTCGTGGTCGCCGGGTGGGTGAGCCGCGCCCGGCCGCCGTGCATCGTGTTCACCGCCGGCCAGGAATCCCTTGTCGCGCAGGCCCTTGCCGACGCGGAGGGCTGGCGGCGACTGCGGGCGGACCGGTGGTGCGCCTACTGCGAGGCCGCGCCCGAGGGCGCATGCCAGCAGCATCTCGACGATCTCGACCTCGCAGACGCCTACCGGGACCTGGCCGCCGCGCTCGCCCGCAGCTTCCCGCAGCCACGCGACGGAGGCCGCGATGCGTGACCCGCATATCCACGCGGAGAAGACCCCGATGCCAGGGTTCGGGCACGCCGCGGCGCGGGACCTGATCGTCCGGGCCACCGGGCTCGTCCCGGACTTGCCCAAGACGGTCGGCGCAGGGTGCGGGGTCCGGCGCCCGCTGGCGATGACCAGCACCAGGCCGGAGGCGATCACCTGCCTGCCGTGCCGGGACTGGGCCCGCGCCGAGTACCTGCTATGGGCCGGAATAGCCCGCACCGCCGCGGTGCTGGCCGAGGCCGAGCCCAGGGCCGCGGTCGCCGCGAAGACCACACCCGCTGACCTGCGGGCAGAAGAACGTACTTACCGCGAGCTGGCGGCCAGATTCGAGGTGGCACGGTGACGCTCCCTTACGACAAGATCCCGCCCGAGCGCCGCACGATCCTCGACGTCACCGGCCGCCTTGACGAGCAAAACGGCATCCTGGGTGTCGCGCTCGCCCAGTGGGCCGGACGCGACGACAGCAAGGCGCACCCTGAAGAGCGCCGGGCCGCGAACACCGCCATAGACGCGATCGACGCCATGCTCCGGGAGCTGCACCAGCTGCGGGCCAGGTTGGTGTCCGAGATTCGCGCCGACGATGACGGCAGCCTGACGCGAGCCGACGAACTGCTCGCCCGGTGCCGCCAGCTGCGGCGGGAGGAGGGCGGCAATGCCTGACTTCGACGGCACGGTGGCCGGCCTGCGCAGGTGGACTGCTCATCACGACCTGCACGTCCGCGCCGCTGTCGAGCTGCTCATCGACAGCGGGACGTGGATCCGCCGGGCCGACTTCCAACGGGCCTGCATCGAGAAGAACGCCCGGGAGGCGTGGATCAACTGGCAGAAGGCCCGCGAGTTCGCGGATTCCGGCTCGGTGGCGTCCACGTCGGAGATGGCCATCTTGGACCTGGCCGTCGCCATCGGGGAGAACCGGTACAAGTTCAGCATCATGGGCCCAGCTAACTCCCGGATGATCGCCCAGGCGGTCGCCCGCGCGCTCGGGGAGGACTGGCCGTGATGCTCGCCTGGATCGTCCTTCTTGCTAGGGCCGCCGCCGCGCTCACCTTCGTCACGGGCCTGCGGCAGGGGCGTCGCCGCGGAAGGAGACCGGAGTGAGAACCGGATCGTCGGTCAGGCGCTGGCTCGCCGAGGCCGGCCAGCGCCGTGGCGCCCGGCTGATCTGGGCCAGCGCGACAGGGCTTGCCGTCCTGGCCGCGGCCACGTTCTACGTGTCCTACCGGGCACAGTTCACGTTCATGTTCGGCGTCAAGCACCAGTTCGGCCCGGCCCTGATCGAGGCGCTGATCGCCGACGCGGCCATGGCGGTGTGCGCCCTGCTTGCGCTGGGCATGGCCTGCGCCGGGCAGTCCGCCAGGGTGGCCCGGCTGCTGGTGGTCGTCTTCGCCAGCTTGTCGGCCGGCATGAACTACCTCGCCGCTGACGTGGCCTCGGTCCGGTCGGTGGCGGTCTACGTGATGCCGCCGGCGGTGTTCGCAGTCTGCACCGACCAGGTCGTCTCGGTGGTCCGCCGGTTCGGCCTGGGGATCAGCGAGGACTCCGTCTGGACGGTCCTGGGCAGGTCCGCGCTCGCCGCGGCGAGGCTGGCCGGGATCATCATGCTGTACTCGCTGCGGCTGGTTCTGGCGCCCGCCGAGACCGCAAAGGGCCTGCGGAGGATGGTCCTCGCGGCTGCTCCTATTCCGCAGCCGGGACCACGGCAGGCTGCTCCCGGGGCGGTCCTGGAGACTACCCAAGAGGCGCTCCCGGAGATCGCCCCGGAGGTGGTCCCGCGCCCGGTCCTGGAGGCCGTCCCCGACATCGGGGAGCACTCCCAGGCGGCAATGGGGAAGCAGCCGGGACCGGCGACTCCGGAGCGGCTGGCCGAGTTCTACGCGGCCGACCTGGCCGCCGGGCGGGTGCCGTCCAAGCGGCGGATCAAGCGTGAGTGGCCGGTCGGGTTCGACGCGGCCAGCGAGCTGCACGAGCAGCTGGCGGCGAGAGCCGCGCCTTAACCAAGCTCCCCGGCCTGGTGCCAACTGCCAAGAAGACCGCCAGGCCGGGGCCACCGACAGACCCCCACGGAAGGAGGCCGTCATCCATCACCGTATCCGCCGTGGCCGCTCCCGCGTGTCCGGCGGTTTCGTCGCGTCCGCGGTCGCCGCAGGGGTGCTCCTGGCCGTCCTCGGCCACCACAGCGGTACCACCCCGGCCGCGCCGGGGAAGGCAGCCGCCGCGGCGATCGCCTACGCACGTGCCCAGCTAGGCAAGCCCTACCAGTGGGGTGGCACCGGCCCGGCCGCGTTCGACTGCTCCGGGCTGGTCATGCAGGCATACGCCTCGGCCGGGGTCAGCATCGCCCGGACATCGCAAGAGCAGTGGGCCACCGAGCCGCACGTCAGCGACCCGGCACCGGGCGATCTGGTGTTCTTCCCCGGCGCGGACGGCACCGTGTCTGCCCCCGGTCATGTCGGCCTGGTGGTCGACCCGTCCCGCGACCTGATGATCGACGCCTACGCCCCGAGCGTGCCCATTCACGAGGAGACCTACGGCCAGCCTGGCTCGGCGCTCGGCCTGCAGGACCCGGCGGGGTTCACCGACCCGTCCGGGGGGTCGTGATGGCCCGTTACCGCCGCCGGGTCTCGGGGAAGTTCGCCGCCTCGGCGGTCGCTGCTGGCCTGATCTTGGCTGTCGCCCAGGGCCACCGCCACGCTGCCGTACCCGGCTCCGCCGTGGCCACCCTCACCTCGGCGGACTCCGACGTCGCCCTCGGCCAGCAGCTGGCATCCGCCTACAGGTGGGGATCAGGCGCCGAGTGGACCTGCCTGGATGAGCTCTGGACCCGGGAGTCCGGCTGGCGGATGGTCTGGAACGACCAGGGCTCGGGCGCGTACGGCATCCCGCAGGCGCTCCCCGCGTCCAAGATGGCCTCCGCCGGCGCCGACTACATGACGAACCCGGTCACGCAGATCAAGTGGGGGCTTTCGTACATCTCATCGACCTACAACGACCCGTGCACCGCGTGGGCGCACGAGCAAGCCGACAGCTGGTACTAGGAGGAACCCGATATGGCCGCGCTTATCCCGGTCGCCGTGATCGGCCTTGTCCTGTGGGCGCTCGTCCAGTGGGCCGGAGCCCGCCTTTGGCACCTGCTCATCGCCGTCGTCCTCGGCGTCATCCTGTCCGGCACGATCATCGGTCCGGACATCACCACCATCCTGTCGCAGCTCAGCGGCGGGCACCTGCACTGAAAGGCACCATCATGACCCGTACCCTCGTCCTCCTGGCCGCCGCCCTGGCCGCCGTGGCCTGGCTGGTCCACCAGCCCGCCTTCGCGCACGACACGCCGCACAAGCAAGCCGTCGCGCTCATCGCGATCACCGTCCCGTTCCTCGTACTGGACATCATCCTGAGCATCCGCAAGTCCCGGCGGGCACGGGCCCGCTCGTCATCGTCGTCGGCCAGGACCGCGGGCCGGGCGAAGGCGGGGGCAGGGCGGTGGTGAGCCACAAGGCAGCCAGCACCGGCCGCCTGCCGACCAGCCGGGCCGTGCTGTGGACCGGGATCGCCGCGGGCGTGTTCCTCGCGACCGAGGCCATGCTGCACGGGCTGGTACTGCCGCTCAGCCTGGGGGTGCTCGCGGACGCGGCCCTTACGTTCCTGCTGATCGTGGCCCTGGCCGTCGTGCTGGGAGAGCTCACACGCCGCCATCACCGTACGGCGTTTCGCCACGGCAGGCGGGTTTCGGCCGCCCTGGCCCGGCGCGTGCGCCGGCATGGCAGGAGCGCGCTCGGGTGGCTCGCGGCGAGGGCGGGGTCTCGCTGGGAGAGGCGCGTGCACGAGCCCCTGCTGTTCCGCAGGCTTCACGGCAACCAGGAAGGTCCCGCAGCCGAAGGCCAGCCAGAGGAAGCCGGCGGACCTACTTACTCATTCGGCCATGCGGGCCGGCGAGCCGCGTGGCCGGTGCCATCCCTGGAACAGGCGACGGCCAGGGCACGACAGATGAGCGCCGACGGCGAACCTTACGCCGTCACCGAGTACCCGCCCGGCGGCGGCCCCGGCCGGACCGTCGCCACCTACGTGTACGGCAAGCCATCAACCAAGACAACGGAAGGAAGCACTACTATGCCACCCAGCAGGATCTCAACCGGGCACCGCGCCCAGCGGGCCGCCAGGACCGGTGCCGCGGCCATCCCGTCCGAATGGGCGGCCGTCATCGCCCAGACCGCCGACTTCGAGCCCGACAGCGACGCCGAGCTGCTCGACTGGATGGGCCGGCAAGTCACCGGGCTGAGCGCCTGGGCCGAAGCCCTGGTCGACACCTACGAGCACTGCACCCAGGTCATCGGGATCGACCCGCAGGCCTCGGCCATGCTCCACGACGTCGCCGACGCCGCGGCCCAGGCCGCCGAGACCATGGGCGCCGCCAAGGCCAAGTTCACCGAGCACTACGAGCTCCCGCGGGAGTTCGCGGCTAACGGCGGCCTGATGACCCACGACGGCCGATGGATCACCGGAGACGGCGCCTGATCAGCAGGAAGAGCCTCGGCTGTGCCCGGCCCTGGGCGGCGACCCAGGGCCGGGCCTTACCCATGAGGCGGGGATGAGATGACGGCAACCCAGTATCCCAGGCCCTGCCCGATCCCCGGGCACCCGCAAGACGACGCATCTGCGCCGCCGGTCTCGGACTCGGCATGGTCCCGGCTGCGGGCCTGGCACAAGCACGCCCCGGCCGAACGGCTGCCGCTGCCCCTGACCATGCTCACCTGGCCGCTCACCTGGGTACTGCACGCCGTGCACGTCCCTGCCCATGTCGTCACCTACGCCGCGGCCGGCGCCGTGGCGGTCACCTGGCTGAGATGGCGGCGGCACGCCAGGACATCCCCGCACCCGCGCCTGGCCGCAACTGAGGCCGCCACGGTCGCAGCGGCAATCGGCGGCTGGATCGCCGCGGCTGCCACGTCCGGGCCGCTCGGCTGGCCCGCGCACCTGCTGTCCTGGATCTACCTGGCCGGCGCCGTCTTCGGCTACCGGTGGCTGCGCAGGCACCCGGCCGTGCTGGCCGCGCGCACGCGCCGGGACGAGCACGCTGCGTGGACCGCCCGCAAGGCCGAATGGCACCGGATCGCGCACCTGATCGGCCTGGGCGACTTCCACCTCCAATCGGTGACCCCCACGCGCCTGGGCGAGGAACTGCTGCTGACCAGCGCCCCGGGCAGCGAGCTGGCCACCCGCGTGGCGGCCAACAGCAGGCCTTATGCGGAGAAGTACGCCCACCTGCGCGGCCTGCCCTACGGCCGGGTCGGCATCCGCACCACCGACTACCCCGGCCAGCTGGTCATCGAGATCCGCGAGAAGGACCCAGCGGTGGACGGCCCGGTCACCCACCCGGCGCTGGACCCGGACTCGCCCTACAAGGACTGGTTCCCCGACCGGCGCAGCATCCGGACGCCCGTCCCGGTCGGCGTTGTCCCCGAGACCGGCGAGCCGATGGAACTGGTCCTGTGGGACCAGGAGGGCGGCAAGGCAGTCGGCGTCTACTCGATGACCGGCGGCGGCAAGACCAACGTGCTCGACGACATCCGCGAATGGGTCACCGCATGCGACGACGCTGTCCTGGTCCAGCTCAACGCGGCCGGGTCCGGCGACGAGCTGTCCTGGGCGCCGCTGGCCGCCGTCACCGCGGCCGGCCTGCAGGCTGACGATCCCGGGCTGCGGCAGCACATCATCGGGGCGCTGCAATGGGCCCGGCACCTGATCGGGCAGCGGTCCCAGACCGCCGTGCGCACCGGCGAGTCGGTGTTCCAGCCCACCCGGAAGGACCCCGCGGTGGTGGTCATGATCGATGAGATCGACGAGACCGGCAACATCGAGGGTGCCTCCAAGCTCCTGGAGTTCCTGGCCTCCAAGCAGCGCAAGTCCGCCGTCTGCCTGGTCCTGGCCGGCCAGCGGGCCACAGCCACATGGACCGGCGGCTCAGGGGTCCGGATCAACCTATCCACCATCGTGGCCGGCCTGCTAGCCCGCGACTCTGAAGCCCGCCACGCGGTCGGCGCCGAGAACGAACTGCCCGACGTCAGCGAGTACAGCCGCGGCGAGGCCGGGTTCTTCCAGATCTGGGATGTCCGCGCCAAGCGCATCCGGGCCCGCGGCCGCGCCTTCCACATCGGCAAGATCGGCGAGCAGCAGGAGAAGATCATCGCCCGCCGCGACCCGGCCGCCCGCCCGGTCCTGGAGGGCGCCGGTGAGGTCACTGCCCCCGCTCCTGCCGCTCCCCGGGAGCAGCCCGGGAGCGCTCTCCGGGAGCGCCTGGCCCACGCCCGCGAGCTGAACGAGGGCCGCCCGCTCCCCGCCGTGCCTAGGGCGCTCCCGGTGGTCCCCGGCGTGCCCCCGGAGGTCGCGGCGGATTTGGTCCGCGTCCTGGCTTCCTCGCGGCTGTCGTCTTCGGCTGCCGGGCAGGCCCTGGGCATGTCCAAGTCGGCCGCTCACCGCTACCTGGCAGCGCTGCGCGACGCAGGAGTGGTGGAGATGGCGGGCATCGGCAAGTCCGTCAAGTGGCAGGTCGCGGGCAGGGCCGCCGTCGGCGCCGAGCCCGCGGAATACATGACGATCGAGGCACTCGCCCAGGCCATGCACGAGGGCCTGGTGGACGCCAACGAGGAACAGCGGGCGGTCCTCGAGCAGGCCTGGCAGATTGCCCGCCGGCCCCAGCTTTCCCTGGTCCCGCCGCTCCCAGACAACGACGAAGGGTTACGGACGGTGACTGGATTCACGTCCCGGATGCGTCCCGCCATGCGTCCCAGATGCGTCTCGCAGGCTGCTCAGCGAAGTGCGATGGGACGCAAGGGACCGACCGCGCGCCCGTCCCCTCCCGGATGACTTTCTGTGATGGAAGGCAAAGATCATGACCGGATACGAGGAACAACTCCTCACACGCGCGGAAGTGCTTGAGGACACCGGCGAGCTGGTGCAAGCGATCACCGCCATCCTTACCGGCGCCCAGGGCGCAGGCGCAGACCCGGCCGCCGTCACCAGCTTGGGCCGTGCCGCCCAAGCGCTCGACCCCGGCGCCGAAACAAGCTACAACGCGGGCAGCAAGGACGAGCGGCACCCAGGCACCGGGTACCGCTCCGACGGCGAGTTCCTGGAAGCCGTCAGCTGCACGGAGGACGACATCCGGGACAGGCTCCGGGAGGTAGAGCGGCTGCAGGAGACGGTCGCCGCCGCGATGGACGCGGCCCAGGTCGCGCTTGCTGCCGCCTACGCGATGCCGGTCATGGACGAGTGCGACGGCTGCCATGGCGCCAAGGAAGCCGCCATTCAGGCCGCGCTTGGCCGCATCGGCCCATGCGAGGCTGCCGGGGGAATCCTGGATCCGCTTACGGAGCGGCTCCAGGCCGCGCTCGCCCGGCTGCGCCAGGTCTCCGAGGATCTCGGCGAGGTCTACGAGCTCATATACGCCTTCATTCGCAAGGGCGGCAAGCTGCCCGTCTACGCCCGGTGGATCGAAGGGCAAAGCGCACGCACGTGACGCGGCTTACCGGCCAGGGATCGAGTACCTGACCGGAGGGTAACGCTTCAGCTTCGCTCGGCGCCCTCTCGGGGAAGACGGAACGCCCGGAAGGGAGTGGGACAGATCTTTATTTCACGCGGCCCAACGTGGCAGCCGCCGTCCGGCTGAGCATCGGCGTCGCCCGGCTGCTAGCCGCCGTCGGCCCGTGGTTAGCGGGACCATGGTCAACGACAGCGCTCTTTGCGCGGCTCCGGCTGTCGCGGGGCATGACTGACCCGGGTGGGCCTGATTGTAGCCAAACCGTTCAGAACAAGTGATATACGGGTGATCATCTCCGCAAATCGGATCGAAAAAACTAGCGAGGATCACCCGTATATCTAGCGTTATATGGCCCGAAGGGCTCGGTGATCTTTGATCACCCATATAACGCCGACTCGGCGTGATGGGCCGACGTGTCAATTACCGCCGTTAGCATGCGCAGATTGTCCCGGTTCTGCGTCCGCACTGCTGAACGGTGCCGCGCGCTTGTCGCGGCGGAAAGCACAGGCGACATAGGTGCTGCGTTGCCGAATCCGGCGGTAGTTGTATGTCAAGAGCGCCCGCTCGGGTGCCGGACTTGGACTTGAGGAGCCCCCAGATCAGCACGGCTTACTCATCACACGAGCCTGATGCGTGACCCACGGCGCATGGTTCAAAGCCGAGCGGTTAGAGCTTCACAGCCTTCGGTGAGGTCCGGCGGGTCCGCAATTTGTTGAAGGCGGCTTTGAACGACAGGTTCCGCTCGTGCCACACAGCGCCTGTCACCGCGCCCAAGATAACCACCACTCGATGGCGATCAGCCAGGACATCAGGGCAAAACAACCCCCGATCGGCCCGTATTTTCTGGTTGCCAAAGATGACCATGCCGGAGAAGATGACCGAGTAGACCGCCTCCATGCCCAGCCAGAACACGGCCGTGGCTGCGGCAGACGAGAGCAGGACCCTCCACGCGATCCGCCCGGCCAGCAAGAACCGCATCGTGAGCCAGAA
>Ga0318498_10000353_pt1 | contig 12514 bp, 11 predicted proteins | sample GRESIP109b1f24_FD_203488 | JGI IMG/M metagenome (GOLD analysis project Ga0318498, IMG submission 203488) | Tropical soil microbial communities from Luquillo Experimental Forest, Puerto Rico - GRE.SIPMG.109b1f24 | ecosystem: Environmental > Terrestrial > Soil > Tropical forest > Bulk soil... | reverse complement strand
GGGTATGTGGGCGTACGGCTGGGCCGGCTGCTCGGCGTGACCGCGGCGGGGGATGGCGGGGATGCGTTGTCGCGGGAGGAGCTGTTCGCCGGGTGGCGGCTGTTCTTCGAGCGGCTCGCCGCGAGGCAGCCGGTGGTGCTGCTGGTCGAGGACGCCCAGTACGCCGATGCCGGGCTGCTGGACTTCCTGGATCATCTGGTGGACTGGGCGCGGGATCTGCCGGTGTACGTGCTGGTGCTGGCCCGGCCCGAGCTGGGCCAGGCCCGACCGGGGTTCGGTACCGGCCGGAACCGCAGCACGCTGACCCTGGACCCACTGGACACGGCCTCGATGGATCAGCTGGTGGATGCGCTGGTGCCGGCGATGCCCGCGGCGGCGCGGGCCAAGATCACCGCCCAGGCGCAGGGGATCCCGCTGTTCGCGGTGGAGACTATCCGGTCGCTGGTAGACCGGGACATCGTGCAGCCTGTTGAGGGGGTTTACCGGCTGACCGGCGACGTTGGGGAGCTGGCGGTTCCGGACAGCCTGCACGCCCTGCTGGCCGCCCGGCTGGATGCCCTGGACCTGCAGGCGCGGCGGCTGGTGGCCGATGCGGCGGTGCTGGGCAGCACGTTCCCGGCCGAGGCGCTGATCGCAGTGTCCGGGCAAGACGAGACCGCGGTGCGGGCGGCCCTGGCCGAGCTGGTGCGCCGGGAGGTGTTCAGCGTATCGGCGGACCGGCTGTCTCCAGAGCGGGGCAGCTACGGGTTCGCCCAGGACATGCTGCGCCAGGTCGCCTACGACACGCTCTCCCGCCGCGACCGGAAAACCCGCCACCTCAAAGTGGCCGCGCACCTGCGCGCCGCGTTCGCCGGCGACGGCGAGGAAGTCACCGAGGTGATCGCCCGGCACTATCTGGACGCGCTGGACGCCGTGCCCGATGCCCCGGACGCCGACGAAATCCGAAGGCAGGCCATCGTCGCGCTGACCCGAGCGGCTGAGCGGGCCGTTCGCACTGGCGCCCCCGCCCAGGCCGCTGCCAGCTACGCTGCCGCCGCCCGGCTCACCCAGGCCGACATCCCGGACGGGGGGTCAGCCGCCGCGGCGTTGTGGGAACGCGCCGCCGAGGCCGCCCACACAAGTGCCGATCACGCCGCAGCGGTCGAGCAGGCCGGCCAGGCCGCAGAGCTGTACCGGCAGGGCGGCGATACCCGAAGGGCCGCCCGCGCCCAGATCATCGCCGGCCAGACGCTGCGCCGGTGGGGCCGGTACGCCCAGGCGCGCGAGCAGCTCACTGCCGCCGTGGCGGTGCTGCGCGAACACCCGGACACCGACACCGTCCGCGCCCTGGGCGAACTGGCGAGGCTGGAGGTGTTCGCCGGATCACCCGACGCGGATGCGCTGTCCACCGAGGCCCTGGCCCTGGGCCAGGCCCTGGCTGTGGACGATGCCAGCCTGGCCGCCCTGTTCGACACTCGCGGGGTTTGCCACGCCTTCGCCGGGCGAAGACCGCAGGCGGCCGCCTACTACCGGGAGGCCGCCCGGCTGGCGGGCCAGGCCGGGGACACCGTCCAGCTGGGCTACGCGCTGGTCAACCTGGCCGACACGGTGACCGGTACCGACCCCGGCGCCGGCGCGGAAGCAGCCCAGGCGGCTGCCGCCCATTCGCGCCGCGCCGGCGCCCGCGACCTGCTCGCGGCCGCGGTCGGAAATCTGGCCCAGGCCATGCTGATGACCGGCGACTGGGATGCCGCCGGGGCCGAGCTGGCCCAGGCCGTCGACGCCGACGGGCTCGCCGGCCTCGAGGAACTGGCCTGCTACCGGGCCTGGCTGGCGGCGCTGCGCGGCGATGCCCCCGCCGCCCAGGCGGCCCTGGCCGGGCTGGCCGACCTGCGGGCTAGCGAAGACCCCCAGGACCAGGCCAACATCGCGGCCGCGGAGGCGTTCACCGCCACCGCGCTCTGCCAGCCCGCCGCCGCGCTGCGGCACGCCCGCACCGCCCTGAGCCAGGCCAACGCCATAGGGATCGGTGCCGAGTCCCTGCGATGGGCCTGGCCACTGGCCGTCCGCGCCGCGCACGACCTGGCCGACACCGACACCACCCACGACCTGCTGGCCCTGCTCGACGGCTACCAGCCCGGGCAGCTGGCTCCCATGCAGCATGCCGAATGCGACCTGGCCCGCACCCGCCTGGCTGCCGCCGGCGGCGACGCGGACGCCGGCCCGGCCTTCGCTGCCGCGATCAGCGGCCTACGCGAGCTGAGCACCCCCTACCACCTGGCCCACGGCCTGCTCGACCACGCCGCCTACCTGATCCGCCTGGGCGACGCCAAGGCTGCCGCGGCCGCCGTCGGCGAGGCCCGCGACATCGCCGGGACCCTGCGCTGTCAGCCGCTGCTCGACCGGGCCGCAACCATGACGCCGACCGCGATCCCGGTGCAAGATTAAGATCGCGGCGCGACCGGTCCCGTAAGAATCACCGCCCGCGGCGCTTGTGGAGCATCGGACCAGCTCACACCGGAGGGCGTAGTCCAGGGGAGCGAGCGTACATCACAGGGCGTAGGAAAGTTCATCCGTCAGGCTGACGCCTTCGGCCCCCGTCATTCGTAACGTTGTAAGTGCGGCAACCCCGGGGGCGCCGACTAATTTAATCGCCATCGCGGGCCGGGCGTATGCACAGGTCGGGGGTGACCACGCGCCCGGCCGGGTGGCAGGGACAGGAGCGTCTCTTGTCCTGGCTTCCGGGCGGCGATTACCTAGCCAGCCTGGTCACCCGGGCTGCTGGCGGTAACCTGGGATGGTGTCCAATGCGACCGGCGGGAGCCGGCCGGGGGAGCATGCCGTCTATCCCGGCACGTTCGATCCCATCACATCCGGTCATCTCGACATCATCGAGCGGGTTCGGCATCTTTTCGCGCGGATTACCGTGCTCGTGGCTGTGAATGCTGATAAGGAGCCGGCCACCACCTCATCGGAACGGGCCATCCGGCTGCGCCGGAAACTTCCCGCAGACTGGGACAACGTCTCGGTCACCGCGTGGGCCGGGCTGACCGCCGCGTTCTGCCGGCAGCATGGCGCCGACGTGATCATCCGCGGTGTGCGCAACCGATCCGACCTGTGGCATGAATATCAGCTGGCGGCCATGAACGGGGCCCTGGGCATCACCACGCTGGCCCTGCCCGCGAATCCCGGGCTGGCGGCCGTGTCATCGACAGTTGTGCGTGGGCTCGGACGGGGACGAGCGGACGTGCCAGACCTCGCGTGGCGCGTCCCGGATGACCGGCCATCGTTAGTGGCGCAGATCCGCGGCCCGCAAGCCGGAAACCCGCAGGTCAGCGCCGTGCCTCACCGTGAAGGTCTGATCGTGAGCCAAGACAGGTCCGACGACGAGTGCTAGGAGTCGCACTGCTCGGTTCGCTGCTGGTCGGCGCCGGAGCCGAGACCGGCCTGCGTAGGGCGTGCGCGATCGCCAGCGCGCTCATGACCGCGCCGAGCTTGACGATCGGGTGAGTGCCAGTGACCGAAAGATCCGCATAAGCGTCACGGCCGCACCGCCCCGGTGGGCCTGGAGAGCGGAGACACTGGAAGTGCCGATCGCGGGCCTGAAGACGGAACCTTTATTTCCCGTGTCGGTGAACCTGTTGCCGCCGGAACGCAATAGAGAAGCGATGGACGACGATGAGCTGATCGCCGCGATGGCGGGTGGCGACGATACCGCGCTGCGGGAACTGTTCGCGCGGCACGCGCCGTGGCTGGCCGCCCGGCTGCGCCCCATCCTGCCCGCGGCCGAGGTGGAGGACGTGCTGCAGGAGAGCTTCCTGGCGGTCTGGCGGGGAGCGAGCGGCTACCGGCCCGAGGGCTCGCCAGGGGGCTGGCTATGGGGAATCACCCGGCGGCAGGCGGCGCTGTGGCTGCGCCGCCGCGGCCCGGACGGATTGCCGCTGGCTGTCCTGGCCGGCCACGGCGGGCAGCAGGCGGGTGATCCGGCGGAGGCCGCGGTGGCCCGGGCTGAACTGGCCGAGGCGGTCCGGGCGCTCGGCCCGGCGGGCGGCACGACGCAGGAGGTCTGGCGGCTGATGTACGTGGAGGACCGGACGGTCACCGAGGTGGCCGGGCTGATGGGCGTTCCCGAGGGCACCGTGAAAAGCCGCGCTTATCGGGTCCGGCAGATCATGCGTGCGGTGCTGCGGCAGCCGGTGCGGGATGGAGGCGGACGATGACCTTTAGCCGTGAGATGACTGGTGGCCACGATGACCTGCCGGGACCGGGCCAGGACCGCTGTCCGGGTGACGTCGATCTGCACCGGGTGTGGCTGGGGGTGGCCGCGGAGGTCTGGCGCCGCCGCCCGGGGCTGGTGGAACGGCTGGCCGGACGGGCGCTGCGCTCGCCGGGCCTGGCGCGGGCGCTGGTGACCACGCCGTCGCTGCTGCTCGCCTGGGTCATCGCCACCGCGGTCGTGCTGGTGGCCGGGATGTTCGCCACGCTGGGGACCGGCACGCCGTTCGTGGCCCTGTTCGCGCCTGCGGTCGCCGCCGCGGGCATCGCTTACGCCTACGGGCCGGGCATCGACCCGGCCTGGGAACTGTCGCAGAGCATGGCAGTCAGCCACCGGATGGTGCTGCTGGTCCGGGTGCTGGTCGTGTTCGCGCTGGACGCGGCCCTCGGGCTGGCCGCGTCGGCCGCGTCGGGGGCCGCGGCCGCCGTTACCTTCGGCTGGCTGGTCCCGATGACCGCGGTGTCTGCGCTGGCTCTTGCGGTGGCGACGGTCACCCGCTCGGCGAACGCCGGCGCCGCGGCGGGCCTGGCCGCCTGGGCGATCACGGTGCTGTCGGTGCATACGGCCTCCGGCCAGGTCGCCACCGCGGTCACCAGCTCCGCGCTGGTCCTGCCCTACCTGGCGGTCGCCGCCGCCGGCGGCGCCATCGCATGGGCTGCCACCCGTATTCCGAAAGGGACGTCATGAACGTTGAGATCAGCGATGTGACCAGGCGGTTCGGCCGCACCCAGGCGGTGGCCGGGGTGACCATGGAGACCGGTCCCGGAGTGTTCGGCCTGCTGGGGCCGAACGGCGCGGGCAAGACGACGCTGCTGCGGATGATGGCCACGGTGATCCCGCCGAGCTCCGGCCGCGTGCGGCTACTCGGCCGCGATCCGGCCGGATACTTGCCGCGGCGGGAGATCCGGCGCAGGCTCGGATACCTTCCGCAGAACCTGGGCTACTACCCGGGATTCACGGTGGCCGAGTTCGTCGAGTACTTCGCGCTGCTGAAGGAGCTGCCGCCGGGCCGGGTGCCGCAGGCGGTGGCCACCGCGATCGACCGGGTCGACCTGGGCGGCCGGGCCCGAGCGAAGCTGCGCACCCTGTCCGGCGGCATGCTGCGCCGGGTCGGGATCGCGCAGGCGATCGTCAACGAGCCCGAACTGCTGCTGCTGGACGAGCCGACCGCCGGGCTTGACCCGGAGCAGCGGGTGACGTTCCGCGCCCTGCTGCGCGACCTTGGCGAGCGGGCCACCGTGATCGTCTCCACCCACCTGGTCGAGGACGTCGGCGCCGCCTGCAGCGCGGTCGCGCTGATGGACGCCGGGAAGATCGTGTTCCAGGGCACGCCGGACGAGCTGACCGCCCGGGGCGAGGGCACCGGCGCGGCCGGCGACGCGCCGCTGGAGCGCGGTTACAGCGCGGTGCTCGCGGCGGCCCGGTCCGCCACGGCGGCGGCGTGATGACCGCCGCGGCCGCCGCCCCGGTGCGGCACCGGACACCGCGCGCGACCAGCGCGCTCCCGTTCAGCGCCGCGCGGCTGCTGCGCGTGGAACTGCGCCGCAACACGATGCCATGGATCCTGCCGCTGATCGCCGCGCTGTTCTGGTTCGACTCCTACCGGCCCAGTACCGGTACGTCGGCCCTGTACGGGCTGCGCACGTACTGGAGCATGGGCCAGGGGCACACGATCATCGACTTCGGGCCGTTCGTGGCCGGCGTGGCCGCCTGGATGGGATCGCGGGACGGCCGCCGGGGCCTGGCTGACCTGGTGACCGCGACCGCCCGGCCGCGCTGGGCGGCCCAGCTCGCCACCTGGGCCGCGACCGCGATCTGGGCGGTGGCCGCCTACCTGGTCTTCGTGAGCGTCATGTTCGCGGTGTACGCCCACCAGGGCGTCGGGGGTACACCGCCGTGGTGGTATGTCGCCGTCGGCGCCACGGGAGTGATCGCATTCAGCGCCTTCGGGTTCGCCATCGGGGCCTTCTGGCCGAGCCGGTTCGCCGCGCCGGTGGCCGCGTTCGGCGGGTTCCTGGCCATGTACCTGTCGTTCCAGATCGGGTTCCACCACACCAGCGGGTGGGCGCTGATCCTGCCGACCAACTCCAGCGGCAACTTCGATGGCAGCGCCCAGGCCGACTCCGGGACCTTCTACCCCTGGCTGCCGGACCTGCCGATCGCCCGGATCATGTTCCTGGCCGGAATCGCGGTCGCGGCCCTGGGCGTGACCGGCCTGCCCGCCCGGGCCGGCGGCCGGCGGCTGCGCGCCGCCGCCGCGGTCCTCACACTCGCCGGCGCGGCGCTGGCGGGTACCGCCGTCGGGCTGGCCAGCACCGCCCAGGAATCAGCGTACGGCGTGGTCATCCCCACCCTGCACGACGCCGCGAACGACGCGCCGATTACGTACACCCCCGTCTGCGGCCGCTCCGCCGGGGTTCAGGTGTGCCTGAACCCGGCCTATGGCCGATGGCTGCCGGACATGACCGCCGCGCTGGCGCCCGTGCTCACCGAGGTGGCCGGCCTGCCCGGCGCGCCGGTACGTGCCACCCAAATCGCCGCGGCATACCCCAGCGGAGGAGACGGGCCGCCGCAGCCGATCATGTTCGGCGGCCAGCCGCCGGTGCTCCGCATGCAGCTCGGCCTGCTCCACATGCCGGGACCGTGCGGCTTCTGCGTGGGGCCGACCACGGCGCAGTTCGCCGACGAGATGCGGCTGCTGTTCGCCCACGCCTTCGTGGGCGCGGGCGACAGCCCCGGCAGCCCGGCGCAGCAGGCCGTACAGGCAGCGCTGCTGCAAGGGGCCGGGGTTCCGTTCGCCGCGCAGCCCGGGGTGATCGCCATCGCCGAGAACTTCCCCGGGCCCACGCCGCAAGCGGCGACCGGGCCGGTCTACGCGGCGGCCCGGCGGCTCGCCACCTGGCCGGCCGCGGCCCGGCACGCCTGGCTCGCTGCTCACCTGGCCGCGCTGCGGGCCGACCGACTCACCCTCGAGGAACTGCCGTGACCACGACCGGCCTGCACCGGCCGGCCCCGGGAAGCGTTCCCCCGCCGGCGGCCGGGACCCGGCGGTACCGCGCGGCCGCCGGCTGGCGGCTGGGGCGGCTGTACCTGGTCAGCCGCAGGGTGCCGATGGCGCTGGCGCTGCTGGCCGGACTGGGCGCGCTCCTGTGGACCGCGCTGCACTGGCACTGGAACATCGCCGGCGGCCCCGCCGCGCGGCAGTTCATTCCGCTGACGATCGAGACCGGGGCCGCGGCGGTGATCGCGGTCACCACTTATGGGCCGTTCGGGGAGCCGGAACGGGCGGCAGGCCGGTGGCTGCCCTGGTTGCGGCTGGGCGCGGCGGTGGCGCTTACCGCCGTCGCGTTCGGCGTGCTGGCCGCCGGCGCCGCGGCGGGCGGGATGCCGGGCGGGACCCTCGCCCTGCTCCGCAACTTCGGCGGCCTGGTCGGCCTCGGCCTGCTGTCCGCGGTGGTCCTCGGCGGCCCGTTCGCCTGGACCGGACCGATGGCCTATCTGCTGGTCGCCGAAGGGGCGCTGGCCCACCGCTCGGCCACGCCGTGGGTCTGGCCGACCCGGCCGCCGCACGATCGCGGCGGCGCGATCTGCGCCTGCCTGGTACTCGTCGCCGGACTGGTGCTGATCACCGTGCGCGGGCCGCGGGAATCGGGCCGCGAGTCCGGTCCCGCAAGCTGAACCCGCAGGCAGCGTAACCACCATCGCAATCCAGGCCCCCGCCCGGCAGCGATCGGGCCGGTGTTCACCTGAGCATCTAGGCGTCTGGGACGGTCTGGTAGGTGAGGTAGGCCAGGCTGTCCCCGAGGATCTGGGTGCTGACCAGGCGCATGGGCTTCTTTTCGCTGGTCTGGCCGAAGAGGCGCTCGCCGGTCCCGAGCACGACCGGGTAGACCGTCAGCCGCAGCTCGTCGACCAGGTCGTGCTCCATCAGCGTGTGTACGAGCGGGGTGCTGGCGTAGACGACGATGTCCCCGTCCAGCCGCTGCTTCAGCTTCGAGACCTCGGTTGGCACGTCGCCCTTGAGTACCGTGCCCTTGACTGCCGTCGAGCTGCTCCACCTGGGCTCATCGAGGGTCGCGGACACGACGTACTTGGGCATGCTGTTCAGCCGGTCCGCCCATTCGCCGCTGCGGGATAGCCACCGTGCGGCGAACCACTCGTCGGTCCGCCGGCCCAGCAGCAGGGCCTCGGCGCCCAGCGCCTCGCCGAGCTCGAGCTCGGCCCACTCTTCGCGGGCCTTATCCCCGATCTCGAAGAACCAGCCGCCGTGCCTGAAGCCCTCCTCACCGGTCGGATCCTGGACGACTCCGTCGAGCGAGACGTTCTCGCTGATGATGATCTTTCCCATGTCGGGATCTCCTTTGCCTGGCGTGGTCTGCTACCACCGATGCAGGCACCATGACGCCGCGAAACTGGGCGCCGGCCAGCCGCCCAGTTCACTCCGCGGCCGCTGTCTCTGCCGGACGGCGGTGCGACACAGGCGCGAGAAGCTCCGACCGACGGGCACAATGAAGGCCCGTTCCTCTAGGTCACCAGGGAGTCCGGGCCTCAACGGGCCCGGCGGCCAGGATGGCCTGGGCTCGGAGCGGGGCCTGGCCACCCCGAGCCCAGACGCGAAAGGGCGAGGAACCCCTCAACCCTGTCGATGTCGATCATGCCGCGAGAACCTTAACGCACGCTAGGACACAGCTGTGAACAAGCCCTCATCTGAGGAGAACTGAACGCGCGGCAGTGGCACGGCTGGAGCAGCGGCAACACAGACGGCAGGGCTGGTGGCGAAGCTATGCTCGGGCAGACGGCTGATCGGGAGCCGTCCGCGGGCCTGGCCGCCCACGGCGAACGTGCCGGGAAGTCCACCACTGCTGATTCCGGGCGCGAGCGCGACGCGCCGAGCACGTGCGACCCATCCTGGATCACGCATCGTGCGATCCTCCCCGCAGAGCGGACCGGCCCCGGAAAAGCGTGCCTTCCAGATCTGCCCGGTCGGGCAACTGTGTCGATCTGGCGCGCCGCACCGGGGCCGACCCCCCATTCCATTGATCGAGTGCTGCCGCATCCACCTGTCCGGCGCCCGGGGCGCCTGCCGCGGGGAGACGGCAGCTGCTCACTCGGAGCGCTGCTGCGGAATACCCGCGAGCAGGGCACGAACCTCGGTCTCCCGGTAGCGCCGGTGTCCCCCCAGCGTGCGGATTGAGGTCAGTTTTCCGGCCTTGGCCCACCGGGTGACGGTCTTGGGGTCGACACGGAACATCGTGGCGACCTCCGCGGGCGTCAACAGTGGCTCGGCCTCTGGTGTACGTGCGGACATATGTGTGGCCTCTCCTCCTGGACCAGTGTTGCGATCCTGCATCTGTTGTTTGCCTAGTGCTCCGTGGGGAGCTTGTCGGGGATGTCCTATATGGCCGACAAGGACCATATTGCCATCACCAGCCGTGACGCGTCGACCACCAGGTGCAAGTTTTGTACCGGGATGTCCAACGCTCCGCCGCCGAATATCACTTTCGGTGAGTCTAGCGACACTTATCGTCGCATCGCGTCCGGATTAGGAAATATGCCCGGGAAAGTACCGATCGGGTCGGCCCGGTACTCAGTCCGCCAGCTCGTATGGAGCGGCCGGGCTCATCAAGCTCCGTAACCGGTTGGTGACTGCGGAGATACGCGGCGTGAGTCAGCACTGTCGTATGGTGACATACCAGAACGCCGCACGACGGTCCGCAAGGTAACGAGATCATCTCTACTGTGAGTTACCGGTCAGTACGAAACGCATCCGCCTCCTCGGCCGGCCTTCCCCGCCCGCGCAGGCAATACGCTTGTTCCCGATCCCGGTTCAACGAGGACCCGGGACAGGATGAGGAGTGTCACTACCGTGACCAACATCTTCGCGACGTCCCAGCGGGATAACGGCTCCGCTGGAGAGGCGGACCACGAGCAGGTCGTCTTCTGCCAGGACGCCCCTACCGGGTTGCGGGCGATCATCGGCATCTACTCCACCGCGCTCGGCCCGGGGCTGGGCGGGACCCGGTTCTACCCGTACCGCAGCGAGGGCGAGGCCCTCGCGGACGTGCTGCGCCTGTCCAAGGCCATGGCGTACAAGAACGCGCTGGCCGGCCTGGATCACGGCGGCGGGAAGGCCGTAATTATCGGCGACCCGGCCCAGGTGAAGACCGAGGCCCTGCTGCGTGCCTACGGCCGCTTCGTCGCCTCCCTCGGCGGCCGCTACATCACCGCGTGCGACGTGGGTACCCGCAGCGAGGACATGGACATCATCGCCCGGGAGTGCCGCTACGTGACGGGCCGCACCACCGCCCACGGCGGCGCGGGGGACTCCTCGGTCCTCACCGCCCTGGGCGTCCTGTACGGAATGCAGGCCTCGGCCGAGCACGCCTGGGGCAGCCCCAGCTTGCGCGGCCGGACGGTGGGCGTGGAAGGCGTGGGCAAGGTCGGCCGGCGGCTTGTCGACCACCTGGTCGAGGCCGAGGCCCACGTGCTGGTCTGCGATGTCAGTACCGAAGCGACCGAGGCCGTCCGCGCTCGCCACCCGGAAGTCCGCGTGGTCTCCGGCATCGGCGCGCTCCTCGCCGCCGACCTGGACATCCTGGCCCCGTGCGCGCTGGGCGGCACCCTGACCGAGCAGGTCGCCAGCGGGCTGACCGCCCGCATCGTCTGCGGCGGGGCCAACAACCAGCTCGCCCACCACGGCGTGGAGAAGCTGCTGGCCGACCGGGGCGTCAGCTACGCGCCGGACTACGTGGTCAACGCGGGCGGCGTCATCCAGGTGGCCGATGAGCTGAGCGGGTTCAACTTCGATCGCGCCCGGGCCGGCACCGAGCAGATCTTCGCGACCACCGCGAAGGTCCTGTCCATCGCGGACGCCGAGGGGGTGCCCCCGTCGGTGGCCGCGGACCGGCTCGCCGAGCGCCGCATGTCCGATGTCGGGCGGCTGCGCGGAATCTGGCTCGGCACGATGGGATCAGCGTAGGCATCACAGGCGCAAAGCGGGTACGGTTGTACCTGTACGGATGCTGGTGAACGTCGCGCTTCCCGCTGCGGGGTGGCGGCGGCGCCATACGACGCACAAAAGTCATATGACGGACAAAGCCAGCGAGGCGGAGATCATGGGGCCTTGACTGGCTCCGGACGTTCGAGGGGGTCGAGCCAATGGGGCGCGGCCGAGCCAAGGCCAAGCAGGTTAAGGTCGCCCGTCAGCTCAAGTACAAGAGCGACGACACGGACCTCGACCGGCTGCGTGCGGAGCTAGGTGTCGGTGCGGACTCCCGCGACGGTAATTCCGCGGGTGAGTACGACGACGAAGACGAAGACGGGGACCCGGGATCGTCTGAGGACGACTGGTAAGAGCCGAGACATCCGGCCGCGTCAGGGCGTGACGCGTCAAGGCGTGACGCATCGCGATGTGGCACGCCTCGATGGGACAGGCGCGGCTACGATCTGACGCCCAGGCCGTCTAGCACCTGCTGGCCGCGGTCGTCGTCGGTGACCGGGATCGGGTACCGCCCGTCGAAGCAGGCACGGCACAACCGGCTGGCCGGCAGCCCGCTCGCCTCGGTCAGCCCGTCCAGCGACACGTAGCCGAGGGAGTCCGCGCCGATCGAGGCGCAGATTTCGGTCGGCGACAGGTGGCCCGCGATGAGTTCGGCCCGGGTCGCGAAGTCGATGCCGTAAAAGCAGGGCCAGGTCACCGGCGGGGACGCGACGCGCACGTGGACCTGCGCGGCGCCCGCTTCCCTGAGCATGGCGACGAGCGCGCGCTGCGTGTTCCCGCGGACGATTGAGTCGTCCACCACGACCAGCCGACGGCCGGCGATGGCGTCCCGGAGCGGGTTCAGCTTCAGCTTGATGCCCCGCTCCCTGATCGTCTGGCTGGGCTGGATGAAGGTCCGGCCGACGTACGAGTTCTTGACCAGCCCCTGGCCGAACGGGATGCCGCTGGCCTCGGCGAAGCCGATCGCGGCCGGCGTCCCCGACTCGGGCACCGGGATGACCAGGTCGGCGTCCGCGGGATGTTCGGCCGCGAGCCGCCGGCCCACGGCGACCCGGGTGGCGTGCACCCCCCGGCCCGAGATCGTGGTGTCGGGACGGGCCAGGTAGACGTACTCGAACAGGCATCCGCTCGGCTGCGGCGCCGCGAACATCGTCGACCGCACCCCGCGCCCGTTGATGCAGACCAGCTCGCCGGGCGCGATCTCGCGGACGAACGCCGCACCCACGATGTCCAGCGCGGCGGTCTCGCTGGCCACCACC
>Ga0318498_10000342_pt1 | contig 12741 bp, 12 predicted proteins | sample GRESIP109b1f24_FD_203488 | JGI IMG/M metagenome (GOLD analysis project Ga0318498, IMG submission 203488) | Tropical soil microbial communities from Luquillo Experimental Forest, Puerto Rico - GRE.SIPMG.109b1f24 | ecosystem: Environmental > Terrestrial > Soil > Tropical forest > Bulk soil... | reverse complement strand
CGGGCGGGGACCACAAGCTCGTGCGCGGCTTCGAGCCGGCCGTGACGCGCTCCGCGCACCTGTTCCTCGACCGCCGCCTCGACGCGCCGCTCCGGCGTCACCTCGCCGAGGAGGTGCGGGCGCGGCGCGAGGCGCTCGCGCGGTGGTCGGCGGACGCGCCGGTGCTCAAGCCGCTCGAGTCCGGCGGCGAGCCCATCGAAGGCTGAGCTCGCGCTCGAACCGCGCGCCGCCGCACCGCTCCGCCAGCGCCACCGCCTCGGCCAGCAGCGCCTCGAGCCTGGCCGGCGCGAGCGCCGGACCGGCGAAGGAGAGCGACCGGAGGACCGACTCGAGGGCGGCGGGCTCGAGCGGCGCGTCCTGCCGGAAGCGCTCCTCGCACGGAGGCGCGCCGGGCGCCGCCAGCGCGAGGAGCTGGCGCGCCGCGCCGGCGGGGCGGGGCCGCGCCTTCGGGTTCTCTCTCGCGACGAGCGCGGAGAGGCCGGTCATGAACGGCGTGGTGGCGAAGCGCGCCTCCACCACCGCCACCGCTCCCCCCGGACCGAGGAGGCGCGCGGTCTCCTCGCCGCACCGCTCCGGATCGACCCACTGCAGCGCGTCGGCGACGAGGACGAGGTCGAACGCGCCGCCGGGGAGCCCGGTCACCTCCGCGGCGGCGTGGACCGGCACGACGCGCGGGTCGCCGCGGGCCCGCTCCGCGAGCGCGCCCAGCATGGCGCGCGCCGGCTCGACCGCGCTCACCGACAGCCCGCGCGCCGCGAGCGGGAGCGCGAGGTGGCCGACCCCGGCGCCGAGGTCCGCGACGCGGGCGCCGGTTCCGCCCGCGAGCGCAACGAGCCGGTCCACGAGCGCGTCGGGGTAGCCGGGCCGCGCCAGGTAGTGGTGCGCCAGCCGGTTGAACACCCAGCGGCCCTGATCCTGGAGCGATACCGAGCGGCGTCCCATGCCGGCGAGTGTTACATTCGCGCGCGACCCGTGCCCACCCCCGTCGTCACCCTCCGCGGCGTGAAGAAGCGCTTCGCCTCCTTCCAGGCGCTGGCGGGCGTCACGCTCGACATCCGGGCCGGCGAGATCTTCGCGCTGCTCGGGCCGAACGGCGCCGGGAAGACGACGCTCATCTCGATCGTGGCGGGGCTCCTGCGCGCCAGCGAGGGCGAGGTGCGCGTGCTCGGCCACGACGTGGTGAGCGAGTACCGCTTCACCCGGCGCGCGGTCGGGCTCGTGCCGCAGGAGATCAACTTCGACCCGTTCTTCACGGTCGAGGAGTCGCTCCGCATCCAGGCCGGGTACTTCGACGTGAAGCTCTCGGAGCCGCGGCTCGTCGAGCTGCTCGAGGCGCTCGACCTCACGCAGAAGCGCACGGCCAACACGCGCGCTCTCTCCGGCGGGATGAAACGCCGCCTCCTCATCGGGAAGGCGCTCGTGCACGACCCCAAGGTCCTCTTCCTCGACGAGCCGACCGCCGGCGTCGACGTCGAGCTCCGCCAGGCGCTGTGGCGCTACGTCCGCGTCCTGCGCGACCGCGGCACCACGATCGTCCTCACCACCCACTACCTCGAGGAGGCCGAGGAGCTGGCGGACCGCATCGGCGTCATCGACCGCGGGCGGCTCCTCGTGGTCGACGACAAGGACGCGCTCATGCGCCGCCACGCCGGCAAGACGCTGCGGGCCACGCTGGCGGCGCCCATCGGGGCGCTGCCGCCCGAGCTCGCGGCGGTCGGCGCGAGGCTCGAGGCGAACGGCCTCGCCCTCGCCGTCGACGCCGCGCCGGGCGCGTCGTTCGGGCTCGCGCTGGCGGCCTTCGCGCGCTCCGGGCTCAGGGTGCAGGACGTGGAGACGAGGCGCATGCGCCTGGAGGATGTGTTCGTGAGCCTGCTCCGCGGCGGCGGCGGCGAGCAGGGCGCCGCGGCGGCGCCGAGGGAGACGCCGTGAACAGCGTGGGCCTCCGCACGCTGCTCGACAAGGAGGTGCGCCGGTTCCTGCGCGTCCCCGGGCAGACGCTGCTCTCGCCGCTCGTCACGACCACGCTCTACTTCGTCGTGTTCGGCTTCTCGCTGGGGAGCCGGCTGCGCGACGTGGAGGGGGTGCCGTACGCGCGCTTCATCGTGCCCGGGCTCGTCACGCTGGGCGTCATCTCGAACGCCTACCTCAACACCGCCTCGTCGCTGTTCGTGATGAAGCTGCAAGGGACGATCGTCGACCTGCTCGTGTCGCCGCTCTCGTACGGGCAGGTCCTGGCCGGCTTCGTGGGCGCCGCGGTCCTGCGCGGGATGCTCGTGGGCGTGGTGATGTGGTCGGTGGCGGGCGTCTTCACGGGCTTCGAGCTCGCGCACCCGCTCATGGCCCTCCTCATCCTGCTGCTCGTCGCGACCGCCTTCGGCGCGCTGGGGTTCGTCACGGCGGTGTGGGCGAACTCGTTCGAGCAGGTGAACTTCTTCCCGACGTTCATCATCACGCCGCTCACGTTCCTCGGCGGCGTCTTCTACTCGGCGAGGATGCTGACCCCGGCGCTGCGGCGGTTCACTCTCGTGAACCCCGTCTTCTACATGGTCGACGGGGTCCGCTACGGGATGCTCGGCCTCTCGGACGCCCATCCGGCGGTCGGGCTGGGGCTCGTGGCGGCGCTGGCCGCGCTGTCACTCGGGGTGGCGTACGCGATGCTGCGCACCGGGTACAAGCTGCGCGGATGACCGGCAACCGCCCTCCGCGCTGCGACTTTTTGCCTCTGGGTATCGATTCCATTCCCTCGTGGGTTATGGTACGCCCCCTCGCGATCCGGGGCCCCTTTTACCTTCCTGGGAGGTTCGCATCCATGCGTCGTTTGCTGACTGTGGCGGTCGTCACCCTGGCCCTCGTGGGCTGCAAGAAGCCCGAGGCGCCGAAGCGCCCGGCCGCCGCGGCCGTGCCGGCGCAGGCCGGCGCCGGTGATCGTCAGATCCTGCGCGGCAAGGTCCTCGAGAAGATCGACGTCTCCCAGTACAGCTACCTCAAGCTCGCCACCGCGTCGGGCGAGGTCTGGGCCGCCGTCACGAAGACCGACAAGAAGGCCGGCGACGAGGTCGGTGTCGCCAATGCCTTCCCGATGCAGAACTTCGAGTCGAAGGAGCTGAACCGGAAGTTCGACGTCGTCTACTTCGGCACGCTGGCCGGCGCCGGCGGCGAGGCCGCTGCCATGCCGCCCGCCATGGGCGGCGGGATGCCGCCGGGCGCCGGAGAGGGCGCGGGCAAGCCTCCCAACCCGGCGCAGCTCGCCGCGCAGCACCAGGCGGTCGTCACCGGGCCGAACGACGTGAAGGTGGAGAAGATCGCCAAGGCGACCGGCGCGGACGCCAAGACGGTCGAGGAGATCTGGTCGCAGCGCGACAAGCTCAAGGGCAAGCCGGTCGCGGTGCGCGGCCAGGTCGTCAAGTTCACCCCGGTCATGGGGAAGAACTTCCTCCACCTGCGGGACGGCTCCGGCTCCGCCGAGAAGAAGACGAACGACCTCACCATCACCACGGCCGACGCGGTCGGGGTGGGCGACGTCGTGACCGCCAAGGGCGTCGTCGTCACGGACAAGGACTTCGGCGCCGGCTACGCCTACCCGGTCATCATCGAGGACGCCAAGGTCGCGAAGTAGCCGAAGCCACCTCGCGCTGGCTGCAAGGCGGCGGGTCCCTCAGGGTCCCGCCGCTTTTCTTTGGCCCGTCTCGTGTAGACTCCGCCCCCCGTGGCGCCCGTCACCTCGAAAACGCTCGAGCTCTTCGCGAGCGACGGGCCGTCGCGCGCTCGCGAGGTCCGCGGCGAGGTCGAGGCGCTCCAGGCGGCCTGGGCCGCGGGCGATCACGGCGACGCCGCCCTGCGCCGCCGCTGCGAGCAGCGCCTCGAGGCGCTGCGCTCCCTCTGGCGGCGGGAGCGGGAGCTCTTTGGTCCCCCGGAGCTGGCGGCGCTCAAGGCGGTGGCCGCGGCGCTCCGCGAAGATGGGCCCCGCCCCTCCGCCCGGCAGGTGCTGCGCGACGTCTTCGGCCACGAGGCGTTCCGGCCCGGCCAGGAGGCCATCATCGAGGCGGTGCTCTCCGGCCGCGACTGCCTCGGCGTCATGCCCACCGGCGCGGGCAAGTCGCTCACCTACCAGATCCCGGCGCGGGTGCTGGGGGGGACGACGCTCGTCGTCTCGCCGCTCATCGCGCTCATGAAGGACCAGGTCGACGCGATGGCGCGGGTGGGCCTGCGCGCCACGTTCCTCAACTCGAGCCTCGACCCGGAGGAGCGGCGCGCGCGCGTGCAGCGGATCCGGCGCGGCGAGCTCGAGCTCGTCTACGCCGCGCCAGAGGGGCTCGAGGCCTCGGTCGGTTCGGCGCTGTCGGGCGTCCGGCTGAGCGCGCTCGCGGTCGACGAGGCGCACTGCATCAGCCAGTGGGGGCACGACTTCCGGCCCGCCTACCGCAACCTGCGCGACCTCAAGGCGCGCTTCGGCGGGCTGCCGGTCCTCGCCCTCACCGCCACCGCCACCGCGCAGGTGACGCGCGACATCGTCGACCAGCTCGGGATGGACGACCCGCTCGTCCTGCGCGGCACGTTCTTCCGCCCGAACCTCCGCCTCCACGCCTACCGGAAGGGGGAGGGTCGCGGCCACGGCGCCGCCATGGCGGGGCGCGGCCTCAAGACGCGCGACGCGCTCCTGCGCCTGGTCCGGTCGCGGCCGGGGGAGAGCGGGATCGTCTACTGCCTGTCGCGCAAGTCGGTGGAGGCGACCGCGGAGCTGCTGCGCGACCACGGCGTGCGCGCGACCGCGTATCACGCCGGTATGGAGCCGGAGGAGCGCACCCGGGCCCAGGACGCCTTCCACTCGGGAGAGGTGGAGGTGGTGTGCGCCACCGTCGCGTTCGGGATGGGGATCGACAAGCCCGACATCCGGTACGTCATCCACCGCGACATGCCGCGCTCGATCGAGGGGTACTACCAGGAGATCGGGCGCGCCGGGCGCGACGGCGCGCGCTCCGAGTGCGTGTTGTTCTACTCCTGGGCCGACGTCGTGAGCTGGGATCGCCTGGTCGAGGGGTCGGAGCCGGAGGTCGCCGAGCTGCAGCGGCGCCAGGCGCGGGAGATGTTCCGCGTCGCCGAGGACGCGGTCTGCCGGCACCAGACGCTGGTCCGCCACTTCGGCGAGCGGATCGACGGCTGCGGCGAGAGCTGCGACCTCTGCGCCGGGACGGATCTCGTCTCCGAGGCGAAGCCCGTGCGAACGACGCGCAGTGGCCCCAGCGCCCACCCAGCCCCCGCGAGTCGGGGAGCGGGCCGGGTGCCGGCCGCCGACCTCGACACAGAAGGCGCCGAGCTCTTCGAGCGCCTCCGTGCCGTGCGCAAGGAGCTCGCCGCCGAGCGGGGGCTCCCCGCCTACTGCGTCTTCTCCGACGCCATCCTGCGCGCGCTCGTGGAGCAGCGGCCCCGCGACGAGGTGGAGCTCGCGGCGGTGAAGGGGGTCGGGCGCAAGAAGGCGCAGACCTATGCGGAGGCGTTCCTGCCGTTGCTGAGGGCCGGTTAGTTCGAAGGCGCCGCTACAAGTAGCTGACCGACCCCTGCACCTCGGCGCAGAACTGCGCCCCGGCGGTGAAGGTCTCGCTCGGCGCCTGGCTCGGGTCGATGGCGCCCGAGAGCTCGAGCACGAGCCGGCCGGACTGCAGGTATGGAAAGACGTCCGTGCCATCGCTCGTCACCTCGATGCTCGTTCCGGCGCCCGCGGCGGGGCGCTGGTAGGTCCCGAGCGTCGCCTTCGACAGCGTGCTCCCGAAGGGAGGGACGGCCTTGACGGTGAGCGTCGTCACGAAGGCGGTGCTCTGGGTGGAGTCGAGGGCGATCGAGCGGAAGAGCACGTGGACGTCGTGCACGCCGCTCCTGGTGAGATCGGGGATGGCGGAGCCCATCGTGAACGCGAGCAGGATGGGCGGCAGCGGAGCCGTCGTCACGCCGGGCACGCGGGTGCTGGCGACCGTGTAGCTCGGAGACGTCACGCAGACTCGGTCGACCTGCAGGTCGGCGCCGCAGCCGGCGAGGGCGATGAGGACGAGGGCACGCGCCGCGCGCACGGGCTGGTCACCAGATCCCGACCGCGAGGCCGATGCTGGCCGCGGGCGCCCAGGCAGCGAGGTGGATCGGCGAGGAGTTCAGGACGCTCCCCGACCCGTTGGCGAAGTGGTCGATCCCGTTCAGCGTGCTCCAGGCGCGCGTGAGCCCCGCCCGGACGAAGAAGGTGGTGCGCTCCGGGTCGCCGAGCTCGAGCCCGAACAGGGCCGAGACGTAGGTGTACCCGGCGCTCGAGAGCGAAGCCCTCATCGCCGCGGGGAAGTTCAGCCCCGACAGCGGCGACCGGAGATCGGCGTCGAAGCTCCTGCCGCCCTCCACGGTCGCGGTCGGCCTCGCCCACGAGCGCCACGGCGCGACGGTGACGCCCCCCTGGACCCCGTAAGCGTAGTAGTTCCAGGTGAGGCCGCCGTGCAGGCGCGCCCAGGGGACGAAGGGGTGCGTGGTGAGGGCGGCGACGGCCCCCGACGGCGCGGTGGCGGCGAGGTGAAGGCCGAGGTCCCACGGTCGCTCCCCGGCGCGCGCCCACCCCGGAACTGCGGTAAGGAGGACCCCGACGAGGAGGACGTGCATGGCGCTCACCGCCACTCTGTATGACTTCGAGGTGGCGCTCAGCCACGTCGACCTGGGGCTCCAGCTCACCCTGCAGGTCCGCGCCGCGCGACACCCATCGGAGACGCTGGAGCGCGTCTGGCTCCGCGTGCTCGCGTTCTGCTGGTTTCACCAGGAGCGAATCACGTTCGGGCCCGGCCTCTGCGACCCGGACGCGCCCGATCTCTACGCGGACGACCTCACCGGCCAGAAGGAGCTCTGGGTGCGGGTGGGGCGGCCCGATCCGGCCCGGGTGCAGCGCGAGGCGGACCGCGCCGGCAGGGCCCGGGTCGGCGTGATGTTCGACGCGCCGGCGCGGATGGAGGCGTTCCTGGCCGAGGCGCGCCAGGCGCAGCTCTCACGACTCGGCCGGGTCGAGCTGGTGGCGGTCGCCCCGGCGCTGCTCGGCGCTCTGGCTGCCCGTGACCAGCGCCGGACGCGCCTCACGCTGACGATCGTCGGCGACCACGTGTACGCGGAGCTGAACGGGCAGGCGGTCGATGGGCCGCTCGCTCGTGGGTCGGTCTGACCCTTTCCCGCCCCCTCGTGCGCGTTTTCGGAACGAATTTCGAATGCAACGGCTCGCTCCGGCGTTAGAACTCGGGCGGTAATCGTACCAGCCCGGTTCTGATTCCCCAGAGTCCCCATGCTGCGGATGAGCAAGCTCACGGATTACGGTCTCGTCCTGCTGACCCATCTGGCGCAGGGCGGGTCGCCTGGCGTGCGAACGGCGCACGAGCTGGCGCGCTGCTCGCGCGTGCCGCTCCCGACCGTCTCGAAGATCTTGAAGGAGCTGTCGAAGGCAGGGATCGTCGTGTCTCACCGCGGTCGCTGCGGCGGGTACAGCCTGGCGCGCCCGCCCGATGCGATCTCCGTGGCCTCCGTCATCGAGGCGCTCGAGGGCCCGGTCTCCCTCACGGAGTGCAGCGTCCATGACGGGGGCTGCTCGCTCGAGCCGATCTGCGTGGCGAAGAGCCACTGGGGACCGATCAGCCGCGCCATCCAGCGGACGCTGCAACGGCTGCCGCTCACGGCGCTCGGGCCTCGCCTGGTGCACCTCGGCGCGCCCGCCGGGGGACGAGCCCCCGCCCTACCGACGCTCGGGGGACAGGCCGCGGCGCTCCGCGTCGCGCCCGCCCCCGACGCGCTCTCAAGCAACACCAGCACGGGAATGACGCCATGACCCAGGACGCCGCGCTCCGCGAGCTCACGGAAGGCAAGTACAAGTACGGCTTCGTCACGGACGTCGAGACCGACCAGGTCCCGAAGGGCCTGTCCGAGGACATCATCCGGATCATCTCCCAGAAGAAGGGCGAGCCGGATTGGATGCTGGCGTGGCGGCTGGAGGCATACCGCCGCTGGCTCGCCATGACCGAGCCGACCTGGCCGAACGTCCACTATCCGAAGATCGACTACCAGGACATCGTCTACTACTCGGCGCCCAAGCCGAAGAAGAAGCTCGGCTCGATGGAGGAGGTCGATCCCGAGCTCACGAAGGCGTTCGAGAAGCTGGGCATCCCGCTCGCGGAGCAGGCGCGGCTCGCCAACGTGGCCGTCGACGCCGTCTTCGACTCCGTCTCGGTCGCGACCACCTTCAAGGAGAAGCTGGCGGAGAAGGGCGTCATCTTCTGCTCCTTCTCCGACGCGGTGAAGAACCACCCCGAGCTCGTGAAGAAGTACCTCGGCTCGGTGGTCCCCTCCACCGACAACTTCTTCGCCTCGCTCAACTCCGCGGTCTTCTCCGACGGCAGCTTCGCCTATATCCCGAAGGGCGTCCGCTGCCCGATGGAGCTGTCGACCTACTTCCGCATCAACGCCTCCGACACCGGCCAGTTCGAGCGCACGCTCATCGTCGCCGACGAGGGGGCCTACGTCTCCTACCTCGAGGGCTGCACGGCGCCGGTGCGCGACGAGAACCAGCTGCACGCGGCGGTGGTGGAGCTCGTCGCGCTGCCGGGCGCCGAGATCAAGTACTCGACGGTGCAGAACTGGTACCCGGGCGACGCCGAGGGGCGGGGCGGCATCTACAACTTCGTCACCAAGCGCGCCAAGGCGATGGAGCGCGCCAAGGTGAGCTGGACTCAGGTCGAGACGGGCTCGGCGATCACCTGGAAGTACCCGAGCTGCATCCTCCAGGGCGACGACAGCGTGGGCGAGTTCTACTCGGTGGCGCTCACGAACCACCGCCAGCAGGCCGACACCGGCACGAAGATGATCCACATCGGCCAGCGGACGCGCTCGACCATCATCTCGAAGGGCATCAGCGCCGGGCACGGCCAGAACACGTACCGCGGCCTGGTGAAGGTGCTGAAGGGCGCCGAGGGCGCGCGCAACTACTCGCAGTGCGACTCGCTGCTCATCGGCGAAAAGTGCGGCGCCCACACGTTCCCGTACATCGAGGTGCGGAACCCGCGGGCGCAAGTGGAGCACGAGGCGACCACCTCCAAGATCGGCGAGGACCAGCTCTTCTACTGCCGGCAGCGCGGGATCGCCGAGGAGGACGCGGTGTCCATGATCGTGAACGGCTTCGCGCGGCAGGTGCTGAAGGAACTGCCGATGGAGTTCGCGGTCGAGGCGCAGAAGCTGCTGGGGATGAGCCTGGAAGGATCGGTCGGGTAGGACGCCCGCGGCGGGGACCACCCACCGGCGTCGCCGGCGGGTGCCCGCCCGGCCACCGAACGGGAACCAGGGAACGGGCAGGGCGGGCCTAGCGCCCGCCGAACGAGGGAACGAAAGAGACATGCTGAGCATCCAGGGGCTGAAGGCGAAGGTGGCGGACAAGGAGATCCTGCACGGCCTCGATCTCGAGGTCGGCGCGGGCGAGGTGCACGCCATCATGGGGCCGAACGGCTCCGGGAAGAGCACGCTGGCGGGAGTCCTGGCCGGCCGCGACACGTACACCGTCACCGGCGGCCGGGTCCTGTTCCAGGGCGGGGACCTGCTCGAGCTCGCGCCCGAGAAGCGCGCCGCGCAGGGCATCTTCCTCGCCTTCCAGTACCCGGTCGAGATCCCGGGCGTCACCAACATGTACTTCCTGCGCACCGCGCTCAACGCCGTCCGCAAGGCGCGCGGCGAGGAGCCGCTCGACGCGATGGACTTCCTCGCCCTCGCCAAGGAGAAGATGAACATCGTCCAGATGGATCCCGCGTTCGCCAACCGCGGCGTCAACGAGGGGTTCTCGGGCGGCGAGAAGAAGCGAAACGAGATCTTGCAGATGGCGGTGCTGGAGCCGAAGCTCGCCATCCTCGACGAGATCGACTCCGGCCTCGACATCGACGCGCTGCGGGTGGTGGCGGAGGGCGTGAACGCGCTCCGCTCCAAGGACCGCGCGATGCTCGTCGTCACGCACTACCAGCGGCTCCTCGACTACATCCGCCCCGACCACGTGCACGTCATGGCGGCCGGCCGGATCGTGACGAGCGGCGGCCCGGAGCTGGCGCTCACCCTCGAGGAGAAGGGCTACGGCTGGCTCGAGAAGGAGCCGCCGCCCCGCGTCCAGCCGGCGGAGGCGCGCCCGTGAACGCGGCCGAGCAGAGCTTCGCGGCGCAGCTCGAGCGCGCTCGCGACGGGGAGCCTCGCTTCGTGGCCGCGCTGCGTTCGTCGGCCCGGGATGCCTTCCTGGCGGCGAAGCTCCCCACCATCAAGGACGAGGACTGGCGCTTCACGAACCTCGCGCCGCTCGCCGGCCAGGCGTTCTCGCCGGGGCCGCTGGCGCGCGCCACCGCCGAGCTGCCGCCCGCGCCGCGCCTCGTGTTCGCCAACGGCCGGCTCGATCCGGCCGCCACCGACCTCGGCGGCCTGCCTGCCGGTGTACGTGTCTCGAGCCTCGCCGCCGCTCTGCGCGAGCGCCCCGGCGCCGTGGAGCCGCGGCTGGGCGGCGCGATCGCGGCGTCGGCGCGCCAGCCGTTCGTGGCCCTCAACAGCGCCCTCTTCGAGGACGGCGCGCTCGTCGAGATCGACGACGGCGTCGAGTGCCAGCCCACGCTGCACCTCGTGTTCTCCTCGGGCGCCGACCGAGGCGGGGAGCGCGGGGCGACCGCGAGCCACCCCCGGAACCTCGTCGTCGCCGGGAAGGGCTCGAGCGCGACCGTCGTCGAGCACTACCTGGGCCGGGGGGCCTACCTCGTGAACGCGGTGACCGAGATCTCGCTCGGCGAGGGCGCCCGGCTCGAGCACGATCGGCTGCAGGAGGACGCACCGGAGGCCTTCCACGTGGGTGCGCTGCACGTGGCGCAGGCGGGCGCGAGCCGCTTCGCCGGCCAGTCGATGGCGCTCGGCGCGCGGCTGGCGCGCGTGGAGGCTCGAGCTCTCCTCGCGGCGGAGGAGGCGAGCTGCGATCTCCACGGGCTCAACGTCTCGTCGGGCGCCCAGGTACACGACCACTTCGTCCACGTCGATCACGCCAGCCCCCGCTGTACCAGCCGCGAGGTCTTCAAGGGCATCCTGGGCGACACCTCCCGCGGCGTGTTCGCGGGGCGCATCCTGGTGCGGCCCGGCGCCCTGAAGACCGACGCCGGGCAGATCAGCTCGAGCCTGCTCCTCTCGGACGACGCGGTGGTCGACACGAAGCCGCAGCTCGAGATCCTGGCCGACGACGTGAAGTGTTCGCACGGCGGCTCGGTGGGACAGCTCCGGCCCGACCAGCTCTTCTACCTGCGCTCGCGCGGCGTCCCCGAGGCGCTGGCCCGCGCGCTCCTCACCTGGGCCTTCGCCGCCGAGATGGTGCAGCGGGTCGGGCCGGAGGAGCTGCGGGCGCGCGTGCGCCGAGCGGTCACCGCCCGGCTCCCGTCGGGTGAGCTGCTCAGGGAGGTCGCATGAGGGTGGTCCATCCCAGCCCGCCAGAGGCGGAGGTCGTGACGCTGCGCAAGCCGGTCGCTGGAGGGGTCGACGTCGAGCGCGTCCGCTGCGACTTCCCCATCCTGGCGCGGCCGGTGCGCGGCAAGCAGCTGGTCTACCTCGACAGCGCCGCCACCACCCAGAAGCCGCGCCAGGTGGTGGAGTCGATGGCGCGCTTCTTCGACCAGGAGAACGCGAACGTCCACCGCGGCGTTCACTTCCTGTCGGAGAAGGCGACCGCCTCCTACGAGGGCGCGCGCGACCGGGTGCGCCGCTTCCTCAACGCGCGCGAGGCGCGCGAGATCGTCTTCGTGCGCGGCACGACCGAGGCCATCAACCTGGTCGCCTTCACCTTCGGCAAGCAGCGGGTGGGGGCCGGCGACGAGGTGCTCATCACGGCGATGGAGCACCACTCCAACATCGTCCCCTGGCAGATGCTGTGCGAGGAGAGGGGCGCGAAGCTGGTGGTGGCGCCCATCGACGATCGCGGCGTGCTGCTGCTCGACGAGCTCGAGAAGCGGATCGGTCCCCGCACCCGGCTCGTCGCGGTGACGCACGTCTCGAACGCGCTCGGGACGGTGAACCCGGTGAAGCGGATCGTCGAGCTGGCGCACGCCCGCGGCGTGCCGGTGCTGGTGGACGGCGCACAGGGCGGGCCGCACGTCCCGGCCGACGTGCAGGACATCGGCTGCGACTTCTACGCGTTCTCGGGGCACAAGATCTACGGGCCGACCGGGATCGGCGTGCTCTACGGCCGCGCCGAGCACCTCGAGGCGATGCCGCCCTGGCAGGGCGGCGGCGACATGATCCTGTCGGTCGCGTTCGAGAAGACGGTCTACAACCAGATCCCCTACAAGTTCGAGGCCGGGACGCCCAACATGGCGGGCGCGGTCGGGCTCGGCGCGGCGATCGACTGGCTGGAGGCGCTGCCGCGCGAGGAGGCGTGGCGGCACGAGGACGAGGTTCTGGCCTACGGGATGGAGCAGCTGGCGCGCATCCCCGGGCTGCGCATCATCGGCACCGCTCCCGACAAGGCGGCCGTCATCTCCTTCGTGATGGACGACGTCCACCCCCACGACATCGGGACGGTCCTCGACCGGGAGGGCATCGCGATCCGCACCGGCCACCATTGCGCCCAGCCGCTCATGGCGCGCTTCGGGGTGCCCGCCACGGCGCGCGCGTCGCTGGGGATCTACAATACCAAGCCCGAGATCGACGCCCTGGCGGCAGGCCTCGAGAAGGTGAGAAGGATGTTCG
>Ga0318498_10000332_pt1 | contig 12890 bp, 8 predicted proteins | sample GRESIP109b1f24_FD_203488 | JGI IMG/M metagenome (GOLD analysis project Ga0318498, IMG submission 203488) | Tropical soil microbial communities from Luquillo Experimental Forest, Puerto Rico - GRE.SIPMG.109b1f24 | ecosystem: Environmental > Terrestrial > Soil > Tropical forest > Bulk soil... | reverse complement strand
GCGGCCGGAAGCACCCTTCCCTTCCACCCCGCTGTGGACGCGGCCTGCATCGCTCAGCGCCCCGCCCCTGCGCGCGCCCGGACCTCGTCGCCCGCACCCGGCGCGAGCGCGTCGAGGCGCGCCGCCGTGGCGAGGGCGGCGCCCGACTCACCGGACGCGAGCTCGGCGTCCGCGAGCCGCCGGAGCAGCTCGACCGACGCAGGCCCGCGCGCCAGCGCCTCGCGCAGCGCGCGCGCCGCCTCGGCCGGGCGGCCGAGCTTCGCCTCGAATACGCCCAGGTTGCGCCAGAAGATCGGGTTCGCCGGCTCGGCGCGCACCGCGGCCGTGAACGCCTCGGCGGCCTCGTCCGCTCGGCCCGTGCGCTGGCAGAGGATCGCGAGGTTGGTCCAGGCCGGAGCGGACCGCGGGTTCACGGCGACGGCGCGGCGGTAGGCGGCGTGGGCCTCGTCCGCGCGCCCGGTCGCGGCGAGCACCAGCCCGAGCTCGTTCCAGGCGTGGGCGTCCTCGGGGGTGAGCGCCGTTGCACGACGGAGCGCCAGCTCGGCCTCGTCGCCGCGCCCCAGCTCGGCCGCGGTCTGGCCGAGGAGCGTCCAGGCGAGCCCGAGGTCCGGGGCGATCTCGGTGGCCCGCGCGAGCGCGGCGTACGCCTCGGCGGGCCTGTGGAGATCCCGGAGGACGAGGCCGAGCGTCGCCCACGAGCGGCCGCTCGCCGGCGCGATCCGGACCGCCGCCTCGGCGTGCGGGAGCGCGCGCTCGGGCTTTCCCTCGCTCCGGAGCCCCTGCGCGAGGAGGCCGCGGATGCGGACGTCGTCGCCCACGACCTCGAGCGCGTGGCCGAACAGCGCCTCATGGTCCCGCCAGAGCGCGATCTGACGGAGCGTGAGCGCGGCGAGCACCGCCAGGACCACGACCACTCCCCCGGCGACGGCCGAGCTCGGCACGCGCGACTCCGCTCGACGCCGGAGCGCGTCGGCGCCCCACACCACGGCGACGAGGAGGCCCGTCATCGGCAGGTACGCGTACCGGTCCGCCATCCCCTGCGCGCCGACCTGCACGAGCCCGATCACCGGGACGAGCGTCCCCGCGAACCAGAGCCACCCGACGGATAGCCACGGCGCGCGGCGAACGGCCGCGAGCGCGCCCACCGTGGCGAATGCCACGATCAGGGCCGCCGCAGCGGTCTGCCAGGTCGGGATGTCCGCAGGCAGAGGGTAGAAGGCGGCGAGGCGCGCCGGCCAGATCGTCTTCCAGGCGTAGGCGACGTACGACAGGAGCGCGTTCGAGACGCGCGCGCCGAGGCCGATCGCGTCGAGCGCCTGCACCGCGCCACCCGCGCGCTGCGCGACGACGCTGACGATCGACGAGGCGATCGAGAGCGCGAGGAGCGGCGCCTTCTCGAGGGCGAGCCGGCCCCAGCTCGCCGGGGCCCCGGCGCGGGACGGATCCGCGGGGACGAAGCCGGGCGCGCGTCCGAGCGGCCACACGTCGAGGAGAAGGAGGAGGAACGGCAGCGTCACGAGCATCGGCTTCGCGAGCAGGCTCGCCGCGAACGCGGCCACCACCGCCGCGTACCAGCCCGCCGAGGGGCGCCGGGCGTAGCGCGCCCACGCTCCGATCGCGAGGAGGCCGAACAGGGTCGAGAGGACGTCCTTCCGCTCCGCGATCCAGGCGACCGACTCCACGTGGAGCGGGTGGACCGCGAAGAGCGCCGCGACCACGAGGCTCCGTCCGAGCGCGCCGGTCAGCGCGCGGAGCACGAGGAACACGAGCATCGCGTTGAGGCCGTGGAGGAGCGCGTTCTCGAGGTGGAACGCCCCGGGATCGACGCCGAAGAGCTGGACGTCCGCGAGGTACGAGAGCCACGTCAGCGGATGCCAGTTGCTGAAGTAGACGGTCGAGAACGCCCACTTCACGCCTTCCCACGAGAGGCCGAGGCGGAGCTGCGGGTTGTCGGTGACGTAGCGGTTGTCGTCGTACGCGAGGAACGGGAGGCGCGCGACCTGCGCGTACAGCGCGGCCGTGCCGGCGAAGAGCGCCGCGGCGAGCGCGCCCTCCCGCCACCGGGGCGAGCCGCGGCGGGTCTCGACGACGCGTGAGCTCCCGTCCGTCTCCACGGTCCTCAGGAGGCGATGCGCGAGGCGTCCGGGGCGGTCGCGGGCGCGGTCTCGGCGGACGGCGGCAGGCTGAGCCGCCGCCCCGCGCTCGAGAGCCGCGACGGGCGACGCAGGCCGAGCTTCGCCAGCCGGTACTCGAGCGCGGTCCCGAGCACCCCGAACCCGTACTTCACGCTCCGGCGGAAGTTGATCGACGAAGCCTCGGTGAAGTAGCGCGTCGGGCAGGAGAGCTCGCCGATCTCGAAGCCGAACCAGAGCCCCTGGGCGAGGATCTGGTTGTCGAAGACGAAGTCGTCCGAGTTCTCCTCCAGCGGGAGGGTCTCGAGGAACCGCCGCGAGAACGCGCGATAGCCGGTGTGGTACTCGGCGAGCTTGTAGCCGAGCAGGAGGTTCTCGAGCGCCGTGAGCGTGCGGTTCGCCACGTACTTCCAGAGCGGCATGCCGCCCCGCAGCGCGCCGACCCCGAGGATGCGGGAGCCGAGCACGCAGTCGAAGTGGCCGCTCGCCACCATCGACGCCATCGCCGGCATGAGACGCGGCGAGTACTGGTAGTCGGGGTGGACCATCACCACGATGTCCGCGCCGCGCGAGAGCGCCTCGGTGTAGCAGGTCTTCTGGTTCCCGCCGTAGCCGCGGTTCCGCGGGTGCACGATGCAGTGCACCCCGAGCTGCCGGGCGATCACCGCGGTGTCGTCGTGGCTCGCGTCGTCCACCACGATGACGTCGTCCGCGACGGTCCGATCGATCTCTGCGACCGTCTGGGAGAGCGTCTTCCCGGCGTTGTAGGCGGGCATGACGACGCAGACGCGTTTTCCGGTGATCATCCGCTAGGCTCCGATTGGGGGTTCGGCTGGGCAGTATAGCCGAGGAGGTCGCGGTCGATGGGGGCACGGGGCGAGGGGCGGTCGTCTGCTCGCCGCACGGCCCCGCGCCGCGGGCCAGGCGACCGGGACGGTCAAGCCCTGGGAAACCCCAGAGTTTTCAGTCCGCGCGGCGGGGTGGCGCGGATACGAGGGACGCCGCCGCGCAGAGCAGGCCGACGGAGAGCCAGTAGTAGTTGCAGAACGCCTGCTTGCTGAACAGGACGAACGCCGTCCATGAGGCCGCCCCCGCGAGAAACGCCTGTCCCGGCGTTCGTGATCGCAGGGCGGCCACCGCGATCACGAACGCCGCCCACGATGCGAGCACCGGTCCCCCGAGCTGGACGGCGAGCGCCGGCCAGGAGAGCGCGTCGGGCCTGAACGGCTGAAGCACCTGGTACTCGACGAGGCCGCGGACGAATCCTGCCGGATGCCACGCAAGGAAGGGCAACATCAGCGCGGCCACCGAGACGCCGGCGACGCCGAGCGCAGGCCAGCGGCGGTCCGCCGGCACCGTCAGCCACAGCGGCGTGACGAGCAGCGGCATGTACTGCTTGCTCGCCGCGGCGACCCCGAGCGCTGCGGCCGGCATGACCCAGCCGCGCGCGCGGGCGATCAACAGCGCGGCGACGAGGATCGTCACGAGCGAAAACGGCTCCGTCCACGCCCTCTCGACCACCCAGAACCCTTGCGGCTGCAGCAGCACCAGGATGGCCGCGAGCTCCGACGCCGTGGATCCTCGCCCGAGCGCCCGGATGAGCCAGGCCGAGGCGAGCACCGCCGCGAGCAACGACCAGCGCACGTCCCCGACGATCGCGCCGGGGACGTCGAGGAGCAGCGTCAGGGGCGTGTACGGGAAGGCCGTGATTCGGCGGCCGTCGGCGTTCAGGAGCGACGGGTCGATGAACCGCGTCCTCGGCCCGTAGATGTTGGGGTAGCTCGCCGCGTACGGATTGTTGCCCGCCGCCAGCTCGAGCGCGCCGCCCTGCTGGAGGTGCCACACATCGATGCGCGGCACGGGCGCGGCGAGGATCACCAGCGCGCCGATCACGGCGAGCAGCGCGGTCAGGACGACGAACCGGGCGAGGCGAACGGACCGCGGCGCGGAGGTCCACGCGTACGTCGCGAGCACGGCCGCGCACGTCGCCACGGCGACCTGAAACGCGGGCGTCCGGGCGGCGGCGACGGCGATGCGCGGCGTGAAGACGAGGTGGTGAGCGACGCCGATCACCAGCCCGAGCGCCAGCACGAAGACGGCGGCGGTCGAGGATCCCCCCTGCGAACGGCCGGGTGGCAGGAGCGCCGCGCCGAGCGCGATCGCGGTCGCTCCCGTGACGAGCGCGAGCGCGACAGGGTCGACGAACCCGGCCGAGAGCCCGAGGGCGGCCGCGACCAGGACCGCCGCGGTCGCGGCAAGACCCGCCACCCATTCGCCGTTCGGCCACATCGACCTCTCCCCTGTCACCGGGCCAGTTCCACGTCGAGTCACGCCTCGGCGCGCCGGTCACCGTGGCACGCCGCGGGAACGAGCCACTCGAGCAGGCGAGGCTCACCCTGCTCACGTCCGCGCGAGGCCATGGTATAGCGAAACCCTCGAAGTAGGCCCGAATGCTCGAACCCGTCTCGAACGGCCTCGGGGCCAGCACGACCTCTGCGCAAGAAGCGCGCCGCGGTGTCCCGGAAGTACTGCGCGCGTCGCCGTGGGTCGCCGTTCTCCTCGCGGCGGGCACCTTCCTGCTTTACGCGCAGCTCGCCGGGCACCAGTTCCTCCACTACGACGACAACGTCTACGTGACGGAGAACCCCGTCGTGCTGCGCGGGCTCACGTGGAGCGGTGTGGTGTGGGCCTTCACGAGCCCCGACGCCTGGTACGGCTTCCCGCTCGCGTGGCTGTCGCACATGCTGGACGTGCAGGTGTTCGGCGTCCGTCCCGGAGCGCACCTCCTCGTCAACGCGCTCCTGCACGCCGTCAACGCCGTCCTCGTGTACCGGGTGCTCGCGCGCATGACCGGAAAGGCTGCGCGCAGCGCCGCCGTGGCTGCGCTCTTCGCCGTCCATCCCCTCCGCGTCGAGGTCGTCGCCTGGGTCTCCGAGCGGAAGGAGCTCCTGTCCACGCTCTTCGCGCTCGCGGCGCTGTGGGCCTACGCCGCATATTCGGAGCGCCCCGCCGCGCGACGGTACGCACTCGTCGTGCTCCTGTTCGCCGCGAGCCTGCTCGCGAAGCCGATGTGGGTCGGGATGCCGTTCCTGCTGCTCCTGCTCGATCGCTGGCCTCTCGAGCGAAAGGCCCCGCTCGGCCGTCTCGCCCTCGAGAAGCTTCCCCTCCTCGTGCTCGCGGTCGCGTCGTCGTGGGTCGCCTATCTCGCCCAGCAGCACGGCGGCGCGCTTCGCGGAGCCGATCTCCCGATCGGCTCGCGCCTGGCGTACGCCGCCGTCTCGTGGGTGCTGTACGTGGGCAAGACGTTCTGGCCGGCGTCCCTGTCCCCGTACTATCCGCACCCCGGCGCCTCGCTCTCGCCGTGGTTGGCGCTCGGAGCCGCGCTGGCCGTCGCGGCGGCCACCGGGCTCTCCTTCACGCAGGCGAGACGCCGCCCCTGGATCCCCGTGGGGTGGCTCTGGTTCGTCGGCATGCTCGTGCCGGTGATCGGGATCGTGAGGGCCGGCCGGCACGGCATCGCCGACCGATACACGTACGCACCGGGGATCGGGCTCCTCGTCCTCGTCGTGTGGACCGCGGCGGAGCTCGCCGCTCGCTTCCGCGTCGAGCGCTTCGTTCGCGTGCTGCTCGGGATCGTCGTCGTCGCGCTCGCGGCGGTGTCGTGGCGTCAGCAGACGTTCTGGTCCGACCAGGTGACGCTCTTCAGCCGCGCGGTCGAGATCACGCCCGACAGCGGGCTGGCGCACCACATCCTGTCCCAGGGGCTCGTCGCGGAGGGACGCTATGCGCCGGCCCTGCTTCACGCCCGGGAGGCAGCGCGCCTCGAGCCCGACGTGGCGCGCGTGCGCAAGAACCTCGGTTACGTCTTCTATCGCCTCGGGCTCCTCGACGAGGCCGTCGACGAGCTCCGCGCAGCCATCGCGCTCGAGCCGGGTTACGCCGAGGCGCACGGGAACCTCGCGATCGTCTACGGCAAGAAGGGCGCGTTTGAAGCCGCGGCGAAGGAGTTCTCGCTCGAGCGGGAGCTCCGCGGCCGCGCCCCGCCTCCTTGAGACATGCGCGCTGCCCCGCTCCCCGACGCCCCCGTGAAGAGGCCCTCCGCCGCCGCGGCGGTGTGGGCCGGCGTCTTCGCGTACCTGGTGGCCGTCGCGCTCCTCATCGCCGTCGCCGTGGGGACGTACGGATTCTTCAAGGTCACGGACGTCGGCTACTACTGGAAGGTGTCCGACCGCATCGCACTCGGGCTGCGACCGTACGTCGACTTCCCGTTCGAGTATCCGCCACTCGCCTCGCTGTTCATCCGGCTGCCGCGCTACGCGGCGGCCCTCGGCGTCGCGGCCCAATACCCTTACGTGTTCGCGGCGGAGATGCTCGCGCTCGGCGCCGGCGCGGCAATCGCCGTGGGACTCGCTGCGGCGCGGGTCTGGAGCGGCCCGGCGCGGCTCGTCCCACCGCTCGCCTTCGCCGCCGGCACGCTCGCCTGCGGCGCGATCGTCGCCAATCGCTTCGACACCGCGCTGGCGCTCACGATCGCGGTCGCCTTGCTCCTCGTCGTTCGACAGCGGCATGTCGCGGCGGGTGCGGTGCTCGGTGCGGGGTTCGCGCTGAAGCTCATCCCGGTGCTGCTCCTCCCGCTCGCCGTCCTGTCTGCGCGCCGCCGCTGGGCCGTCGTCGCCGCGTTCTGCGTCGCGGCGGCGGCGCCGTTCCTTCCGTACATCGGCGCGCCCTACCTCGCGGGGTTCGTCCGGTTCCACGCCGAGCGGCCGCTCCAGTTCGAGAGCGTCCTCGCGACGCCGTTCCTGCTCGCTCACGCCCTCGGCGTGATGCAGGTCGGGATCGCGACGACGTTCGGGTCCCAGGCGCTCGTGGCTCCCGGAGCGGACCTCCTCGCGTCGCTCTCCGCCCCCGCCGGCCTCGCCGCGATCGCTGCGACCTACGTGGTCGTGCTGCGGCGACCCGCTTGCTTGCGGCCGGAGAACGTGGCGCTGCCGATGCTCGCCGTCCTCCTCGCGTTCCTCACCTTCGGGAAGGTGCTCTCGCCGCAGTTCCTGGTCTGGTGCCTCCCGCCCGCCGCGCTCCTCGTCCCGAGGTACCCGCGGCTCTCGGCGTTGCTCCTCGTCGTCGCCGTCCTGACGCAGATCGAGTTCCCCGGCTTGTTCTACCGCCTGATCGCCCTGGACCCGCTCGCGATCGGGGTCGTGACGTTGCGCAACGTCGGCATCGCGGCGGCGTGGGCCACGGCGCTCGTGAACCTCTGGCGGCTCCCTCCGGCGACGCGGCCCTCCGAGGATCAGGGCGACGTCACCACAGCTGCCCGATCCAGAACGGCACCGTCGTGTTTCGGAAGATGATCACCGCAAACGCCATGAAGTAGACCGCCCGCGCCTCTCGCGCCGCGGACGGCATCTGCGACGAGCCTGCTCCGAGCAGGAGCGGCAGCACGGCCACCACGTGCCAGGGGTACGCTTCGCGCAGCTGGACCAGCATGAAGGCGGTCCAGCCGACGGTCGCCAGGTCGAGCCACGCTCGAGCTCGGGCCAGCATCACCGCGACGACGAGCGTCACCGCTGCGAACGTCACGAGCGCGGGGGAGCGGTGCCCCTGGGCGAGCGCGTTGTTGACTGGCAGCGAACGGAGGGTCGGGTACAGCAGGTAGAACACGTAGAGGGTCGCGACCCCCAGGATGGCCGCCGCGCCCGCGGCGACGGCGTCGCGCCGTGTCCAGGTTCGCCACGGCCTCTCCCGAAGCGCGAGCACGGCGCCCCAGACCACCCACGGCGCGAAGAACAGCGCGCGGAAGTGGATGACCGAGGCGACGCAGAACGCCAGCACCGCCGCGAGGCCGCGTCGCGCGCCGAGGTATCGCGCGCAGAGCACGAGCGGCGCGATGACCGCTGCATCGTAGAAGCCTTCGAGCGTCCAGTGGATGACCTCGCCGTACAGGATGAACAGCGGGAGAAACGCGAACCCGGACCAGCGCTCCTCCTGCGCCCAGACGAAGACGACGTAGAGCGCGACGTGCGCGTAGAGGAGGAACAGCAGGATCAGCAGCGTGTTCGCGCCCGCGAACGACAGCGGGGTCAGGTGGTACGCCAGGGCGACGGGAGCGACGAGCAGCATGTCGCCCGGCGGGTAGAGCCGGGCGTTGTGCGACCAGCTCGCCACGAACGGCTTGCCGTCGGGCCATCCCGGCACGAACCGCACCTCGGGACCCGCCGCGGCGCGCACGTCGTCCGGAAGCGCCGCCAGCTCCGCCGGGGTCATCGAGCGGAACAGCGCCGCGAACGGGCGCGTCCAGATCTCGCGCCCGACGACCGGGAAGGCCCTCGCCGCGTTCATGTGCGAGAAGTGATCGGTGAACGCTCCACCCGAGAGATCGCGGTAAGGGTGGGGGTTCGGTCGCGTGACGAACCAGCAGGACCACACGAGGAAGGACAGCGCCGCAGCCACCGCTGCCTTCCGGCGAACCGATCTCGCACCGAACGCGCCGCGGTCCGCGTCGCTCGGCGTCTGCTCGTCGGCTACGGCGATGTCGAGTCGACCCGGGTCGAGGCGATCCGGCGCCGCGCCCGACGGCTCACCATCCGCGTCCTCGCGCTTCTTCATGTCCGTTCCAGAATCGCCGAGCGGACTCGGTCGCGCAAGCGGTCGGACGTGCATGGGACCTCGGCGATCGCCGGTCGGTCGGTCAGCGCATCGGAGCCGTCGCGAGCAGGGACGCGAGCGTTCCCGCGAGACCGGAGTCGAGCTGGCGCAGGCGGCGCAGGCTCTCGAGCGCGGTCGCGCGATCGCCCAGCGCGAGGCTCGCGATCGCGAGGTTGGACCAGGCCCGCGCGTGGTCCGCGTTCGCCTCGACGGCGGCGCGGAAGCACCTCGCCGCCTTGGCGTGCTCTCCGAGGTTGCCGTACGCCGTGCCGAGGTTGTACCAGGCGTCCGCGTAGCGCGGCGCGATCCGGACCGCGTTCTCGAGCGGCGCGATCGCCTCCGCGTGCGCGCCGACCCGCCCGAACGCGGCGCCGAGGCCGTTCCAGGCGGTGGCGAGCCGCGGGTAGATCCCGAGCGCCTCCCGGTAGGCGTCGATGGCCTCGCCCGTCCGACCCGCGTCGGAGAGCGCGTCTCCGAGGCCGCTCCATGCGTTCCAGTTCCGCTCGGTGACCGCGAGCGCATGGCGATGGAGCGCGACGCTGTCGCGCCAGGCGGCCGCCTGCGTCCGGCTCGCGAGCGCGAGCGCAACGAGCGGCAGCACCGCGGCAGCCCAGCGGATCGCGCTCGAGGCCCGGACACGATCGAGGACCTCCGCCGCGGCCCAGACGACCGCGACGAAGATCCCGACGAGCGGGAGGTACGTGTAGCGGTCCGCGCTCGCCTGGGTTCCGACCTGGACGACTCCGATGACGGGGATGAGCGTCCCGAGGTACCAGCACCAGCCCCAGAGCAGGAACGGTCGCCGGGCGCGCTCGTGCGCCGCGATCGCGCTCGCGGCGATCAGCAACGTCGCCGCCCCGGCGACCTGCCACGCCGGAACGCTCGCCCCCGCGAGCCACGGGTGCGGATAGAACGCTGCGAGCCCGGCCGGCCAGGCCGCGTGGCCGAGATAGCCGGCGTAGGCGAGGAGCGCGTTCGTGAGCCGCGCAGACAGCGGCACGTCTGAGAGCGCCACGGTCGCGTCGCCGGCACGCTGTGCGAAGAAGGTCACGGCGCAGGCACCCGCGCAGAGGGCGAAGAGCGGGACCTTCTCGCGGAGGAGGGCCAGGATCCTGGACCGCCGCTCGCTGCGCGACGGCGCGTCGCGAAGCCGTTCGAGGGGCCAGACGTCGAGGAGGAGGAGCACGAACGGCAACGTCACGACCATCGGCTTCGCGAGGACGCCGAGCGCGAAGAGCCCCGCGACGAGTCCCTGGCGGCGTCGCGAAGGGCGCTGGACCCAGCTTACGTACGCGTGGAGCGCGAGCAGGAAGAGCGCCGCGCTGAGCACGTCCTTCCGCTCCGAGATCCACGCGACCGACTCCACGTGGAGCGGATGTACGGCGAAGAGCGCAGCGACGGCCGCGCTGCGGAAGGTCGCCGCCGTGACGCGGCGAAGGAACAGGAAGAGCAAGACCGTGTTCGCCGCGTGGAGGACGACGTTCACGGCGTGGTGCCACCCGGGTTCGACGCCGAAGAGCTGCACGTCGACCATGTGCGAGAGCCACGTGAGCGGATGCCAGTTCGAGGCCTGGAACGTCCCGAACGCCCGCGTCACGCCGGCCCAGGTGAGGCCCCTCAGAACGAACGGGTTCTCGTAGACGTACTGTTGGTCATCGATGTTGACGAACCCGAACGCCCTCGCCTGCGCGTAGATGACGGCGACGAGGATGACGAGCCCGAGGGCGAGCCAGCCGGAGCGGGCCGCGTCCGCCGCGCGATCAGGCCGATCACGCGGCGCGAAGGAGCTCGGTTCCGTGGGCACGCGCCCATTGTGGCATGGGCCGTCCCGTGGCGCCGCCGCGAGCGGTGGAGCGCCCGCCCGGTGTCTGCGCAAGACCAGCGTGCCAGCGCGACGCTCGTGGCACCCACACCGAGCGGCCGTGAGTCGCCGTCGAGACGCCCTCGCCCCGGGCGCCGGCGAGAACGCGCACGCCCTCCCTGCCGTCACGCCACGGCGATCCTCAGTGGCATCCGAAGCAGGTCGAGTTGAAATGCGCCGTGACGTCGAGCGCCCCGTTCGCGTGGAGCGTCGCGCAGGGCGTGGTTCCGTTCGGCCCGCAGTCCGTGGCGGGGTTGAGCCCCGTCGCGACGCCGTTCTGGCTCACGGCGTCGGGGTGACAGAGCTCGCACGCGTTGCCTCCGCCGTGCTGGCCGCTGTGCCAGACGTAACCGTAGCTGCTGGGCGGGTTGCCGTGGCACGCCGTGCAGCCGATGCCGGTCGCGTACCAGGACGGCGTCGTGAAGCTCGTTCCGCCGCCGTAGCTCACGGTGTTCAGGATCGGCTGCCCGTCGCCGCCCGGGAAGTAGTAGCTGTACGTCCCCGCCGGCACGCCGTGGCACGCGACGCTCGAGCAGGTCTTCGCCATCGCGTCGAACGCGGGCGCGGGCTGGCCGGGAGCGACAGCCGGCCCCGCGGGATCGAACTCCACGATCCCGCCGGAGAGGTGGCATGTCGAGCATGAGGTGAAGCCGTGCTGCGCGTGGGCACTCGGTCCGGCGCACGTCGGCCCCTCGGGAGGGACCGCAGCCTGCGAGAGCGAGCCTGTGCCGTCGCCGGGGCCATTCGACTCCTGACCACAGCCCGACGCGAGGAGGACGGCGGCGGCGAACGCGCTGATCCTCGCACCCGATCGAAACGTCCTCATCCGTTCCCTCGCCCGGATCGTTCGACTGGCACGTTCACGCACCGCGGACGTCACCTCGCGACGCCGCGCACGCGCCGGCCGTTCTGTTATGCACTGTTCGCCGGAATGGGCAGGGACCCAAGTGTCACACCCCGTAGCGATGAGACGCGCGGGTACGCGCATCGATTCGCGAACCGATCGATGACAAAGACGCCCCGGAGGTCGTGCCTCCGGGGCGTCCGAAACTGCTCGCTTGACGTCCGTCAGCTCGTCAATGGCAGCCGAAACAATTCGACGACCATCTCGGCGTCACCTCGACGACTCCGTTCACGTGCTGCGCCGGGTTGGTGATCTTCGTCGTCCCAGTCGACGCAGTTCCCGATGCGTCGGGGTGGCAGAGCGAGCAGTCATTGTAGCTGAGGGAGTATCCGTGCTGCCCGCTGTGCCATGGGCCGGTCCCGGCGGGCGGGTTGCCGTGGCACGAGTCGCAGGCCATCGGGCCGCTCGTCCAGGTCGGCGTGGCCTTCTTTCCGGTGTAATTCACGTAAACCGTGTCGTACGTGTCGCTGCCCCAGTTGTACACCTCGAACGCGTACACACCGGCGTAGTTGCCGTGGCAGTACGTCAGCGAGCAGCCCGCGGTGGCGCGATTCCACGAAGGAGTCGAGCCCGAGGGCACCTGGCCGGGGGCCGCGCCGAACGTGACGGTCGCGACGGGGGTCGGGTTGTCGATGTGGCCCGTCGAGATGACGCTCGTGGGCTTCACGTGGCAGTTGCCGCAGTCGAACGGAGTCGCGAGCGCCGGCGCGAGGTGCTTCGAGTGGGCGCCGACGCGGATCGGATCGGCGGTGCCGCCGCCGCGGTTCGGATCACCGGCGTAGCCCCAGATCGCCGCAGGCGGCGCGCCGGTCTGGTTGTCGGTGCCGCCGTGGCAGGCGGTGCACGTGGCGAAGTCGTTCCCCGGCCCGCCGGCCTTGTGGCAGGCCGTGCAGGCGACGCCGACGGAGCCGCCGCCGAGGTCGGCGCCGTGGCACGGCGTGCAGTTCTGGATGCCCTTGTCCGCCGCGAACGCGTGGAAGCCGCTGCTCGTGGGATCCATCCACGAGGCGTCGTGGCCGGAGGCCTCGAGGAAGCCGTTGATGTGCTTGCCGCCCTGGCTCGCCGGGATGATGGCGCCGGCCGCGTCGACGGTGAAGGAGTGGCAGGGGTTGCAGACGCCGAACCCGGTCGTCGTGTCGACCTGGATGTGCGGAGAGGCCGGCGGGACGCCGTGGCAGCTCCCGCAGAACACCTGGCTCGACCCACCCGTCCAGTTGGGGTTCTTGATCGCGCCCACCGAGCCCGCGACGTCGACCGTCACGCCGTGGCAGTAGGTGCTGTTGCAGGTCGCGTTGCTGCGGCTGTACGTCGGCGAGGTGACGCCGTTCACGGCGAGGCCGGCGAAGGT
>Ga0318498_10000330_pt1 | contig 12914 bp, 10 predicted proteins | sample GRESIP109b1f24_FD_203488 | JGI IMG/M metagenome (GOLD analysis project Ga0318498, IMG submission 203488) | Tropical soil microbial communities from Luquillo Experimental Forest, Puerto Rico - GRE.SIPMG.109b1f24 | ecosystem: Environmental > Terrestrial > Soil > Tropical forest > Bulk soil... | reverse complement strand
GCCGAGGCCACCGGCGCCGACGAGGAAGATGCGCGAGAGCACGGGCGGACCGTGCACCGGCGCGCCCTGGAACCCGGGCAGCGTGAAGGCGCGGATCTCCTCCTGCACCGCCTCGAGCGCGGCCCGGCGGTCGCGCGAGCTCACGCGCTGGGCCACGGGAAGGCGCGGCGCTAGACGCCGCGCCATGGCTCCTCGCGCACCGAGTAGATCCAGCCCTCGCTGCGCGGCACGTTGTGCGGCACGCCCTCGAAGCCGCTCTCCTGCGCGGCGGCGGCGGCGACGGCCGAGAGCACGGCGTCGAGCATGAGCCCCTTCTCGTCCTCCACCACCTTCGCCGCCAGCTCCATCTCGAACTCGACCCCGCAGGTGGTGCGGAGGGTCCGGAGGAGCGCCGCGCGCGCGCTCGCGCGCTGCACGCCGTCGCGGTTGTCGTCGCGGTAGGCGCAGCTTCCGGCGAGCACGCGGGCCACGTGCTCGGGACGGACCTCCGCGATCACCGGCCGCCCGGGCTTCGGGGGATCCCACGGCACGTACGACACCTCGGCCACGCGGGTGAGCGTGAGCAGGCCGAAGAAGGTGGCCTTGAACAGCTTCGCGTGCGACGGCGGAAAGGGCGTCGAGCGGTAGCAGTCGGCCATGCGCCCCCGGTCCTTGCCGAGCTCGTCCTTGAACGCATCGGCACCGGCGGTGAAGTCGCGCCCCTGCGGGAGGTAGCGATCCTCGAGCCCCTTGCCCAGCGAGGCAGGCCCGCGGATCGCCTGGCGCAGGAGGCCGAGCTGCCGGAGGTGCGTCTCCGCGAGCGAGAGGGGGAAGTCGACGCCGAAGACCACCTTCCCCTCGGCCCACTTCACCTCCTCGGCCATCCAGCTCGGGAACGCGTCTCGCACGTCGCGCCTCCCAGGCGCGTCCTGGAACGGCCGCCACACCTGCGAGAGCTTCGCCTTCCCGCGGGCGAGCTCCACCCGCGCGGCGACGATCTGGTTCCCCGCTCCCTCGAGCCCGCTCCAGGCGAGCCCGACCACGAACCCGCGCTGCGGCAACGCGACCTTCGGTGCCGGCGCACGCCCGTACACCGCCGAGGAGCCGCTCCCCTCGATTTCGGCCATTCTCGGGTCTCCGTTCCGAATCGACGGCCGCCAGGGACGTCGCGGCGGCGGGTCGAGCCCTATCGACCTCGGGGGAGGCCTGTCAACGCCGCAAGGAACCTTGAACCCCAGAGGAATCGCCGGGTTCACTTCGGGTGAGGGTTCCGCGCCTTCGGCTTCCTGCAAAAGCTCAATTACAGAAGGGTGCGCTCGCCTGCCAGGGGTTCCATCCGGGGCGGGCCATCCTTAACTCTTGAGTTGGATGGCTCTGCCACAGCGATATCGGGGCGAGGTGATGGTGGTGGAGGACGACTTCGCCATCCGGGAGACCCTCCGGGAGCTCCTCGAGGAAGAGGGCTACCGGGTGACCCAGGCGTCGAACGGCGCCGAGGCGCTCGCCCGGCTGCGAGAATCGAAGACGCCCAAGCTCATCCTCCTCGACCTCATGATGCCGGTGATGGACGGCTGGGAGTTCCGTCACGCCATCGAGGGCGATCCGCGGCTGGCCGACATCCCGGTCATCGTGATCAGCGCCGACCACGGGCTCGATCAGAAGATCGACGCGATGCACGTGGAGGGCTACCTCGCGAAGCCCTTCGAGCTCGAGCGGCTGCTCGAGACGGTGGAGCGCTACACCGAGGCGCGGTAGCGATCCCCTCACGCGGACCCTCTCCCCGCGGCGCGAGGAGAGGGAGCTGACGCGATCTGCCTACTTCTTCCTCGCCGCGTCCCGTGCGCGGACCACCTCGTCGAAGAATTCCGCGGGCACCACGCGGCCGCGCACCACCGGCCACGCCCGCTCCTTCGCGGCGCGGAACGAGGCCTGATCGACCTCGACCACGTTCAGCCCCTGCTTCTTCATCGCCGCGATCGCCTCGTCGTTCGAGCGCTTCACGTCGGCGTCGCCGCGCTTCGCGATCTCGCGCGCGATCTGGATCAGCTTCGGGCGGAGGTCGGCCGGGATCTTCTCCCAGGTGTCCTTCTTCACGAGGGTGGCGCCGAAGAGGTAGCCCCAGCTCGTGTCGAGCATGTACGGCGCGCGCTCGAAGAGCCGCGCGGTGAGCACATAGAGCGGCGCGTTCGCGATGCAGTTGATCATGCCGGTCTGGAGCGACGGCACGATGTCGGTGGACGAGAGCACCACCGGGCGGAAGCCGGCGGTCTTCCACGCGTCGACGCTCGCCGGATCGCCGTCCCACGCGAACATCTTCGCGTCCGTGATCTCGGAGGCGTTCTTGTACGGCTTCGTGCAGAAGATCCGGATCGGGCCCACCTGCGACCACTGGACCGGCACGTAGCCCTTCGCCTCCAGCATCTGGTCGAGCTTGGTGCCGACCTTCGCGAACGCCGCCTCGAAGTCGGCGGCGTTGTCGATGACGCCCGGGGCCGAGAGCGCCTGCGGCTCCTTCGCCACGTCGTGCATGCCGACGTTCGTGATCGACGCCGCCTGGAGCTGGCCGACGCCCATCTTCCGCACCATGTCGCCCTCGGAGCCCTGCGCACCGCCGGCGTAGATGCGGAGCTTCACCTTGCCGCCCGAAGCCTGGGCCCACTTCTCCCCCATCTCCTGGAGGAGCTTGTGCCAGGTGGAGCCGTTCGGCGCGAGCGTGCCGAGCTTCACGACCACCTCCTGGGCGGAGGCGGTGGAGGCGGCGAGCGCGATCGCGGCCGCGACGAGGAGCTTCTTCACGGAGTTCTCCTTGTAGATCATCAGAGGAAGAGGTCGTCGGCGTGGTCCAGGAGGAGCCTCGCCCGCCGCTGCGACAGCACGTTGGCCAGACGGTTCTGGCGCGCCTGCGGCGCGTCGACGTCTGCCGCCAGCACCTGCTCGAGGAGCTTCGTGAACGCCTCCCGGTCCTGGGCCGGGACGAGCACGGCCTCGGCGAAGGAGACGTGCGGACCGAGCTTCTTGTTCATCGAGAGCGCGACGGCGCGCTCGTAATGGGCGCGGGCCGCCTTGGGGTCGCTTCGCGCCGCGTCGTAGGAGATGAAGAACTCGTGCAGCGCGCCCTCGTTCCACGGCTCGTCGAGCTCGAGCGCGCGCGTCGCGAGGGCGCCCGGAGCCGGGAGCTCGGCGACGAGCCCCATGTCCTCCTTCGCCGCCGAGATGGCGAGCGCCCACGAGGCAGCCGTCCAGTAGGCGAGCGGCACGTCCTTCTTCTCGAGCTTCGCGAGCGCGCGCTCCGCGTCGCGCACGCCGAGCAGCGCGTCGCGCATCCCCTGGTGGCGGATCTCCAGCGCGCGCAGGCCGTAGTCGCGGGCGCGGAGGAGGAGCCGCTTCGCACGTGCGCGCCCGGCGGCAGCCTCGGCGCTCCGACCCGCGAGGTCCGCGGCCTCGGCCGGCCCGAGCACGAAGGCGTAAGCGTACTGGGTGTACCCGGACGCGAGTGAGCCCAGGAGGCCCTCGTGCTTCGGCTCCTCGTCGAGGAGCGCCTCCATCGTCTTGAGACCGAACGGGACGGCCGCCTGGATGAGCTCAGGATCGTCGTCGCTGGACCACGCCGCCCCTGAGGTGCCACCGGAGACGGCGCTGGCGGCGGTCTTCACGGCGACGGTGCGACAACCGGCGAGCGCTGCGAGCGCGAGAGCGAGCGCGAGGGTGCGGGTCACGAGCGTGTCCGGGGTGAAAAAGTTCGTGGTAGCTATAGGCGCCGCCCGCTAGGCGGTCAACGAACATCGAGCCCCGTGACCACGCTCCCAGACCCCTCCGCGGCGCCCGCCGACCGCGACGAAACCCGTAGCTACTCGCGCGTCGAGGCGTTCGCCGTCGGCCTCCTCGTGCTCGCGATGATCGCGCTCCCGGCCGCCGAGACCCTGGCGCGCCGCTTCTTCGGCGAAGGCGTGCCGGGATCGGCCGTGGTGACCCAGCACCTCACCCTCTGGGTCGGGTTCCTGGGCGCCCTGCTCGCCACCGCCACCGGGCACCACCTCGCGCTCTCCACCGCCGACATCCTCCCCGTCGGCTGGCCCACGCGCGCGGCCGCGATCCTGCGCCGCGCGGTCTCCACCGCGGTGTGCGCGCTCCTCGCGTACGCGTCGTGGAAGCTCGTCGCCTCCGACTCGGGCAGCTCGCGGAAGCTCGTGGCCAGCATCCCGATCTGGTGGAGCGAGCTCGTGATGCCGGTGGCCTCTGCGCTCATGGCGGCCCGCTTCGCCTGGCGCAGCGGCAACGGCCCGCAGCCCTGGCTCGATCGCGGGCTCGCCGTCGCCGCCACCGCCGCCACGTTCGCCATCGGCGCGTTCGCCCAGGGGTCTGGGATCGCGACGGTGCTCCTGCTCGTGGTGCTCGTCGCGTTCCTCCTCGGCGCGCCGGTGTTCGTCTCGATGGCGGGCGTCGCCATGGCGCTCTTCTTCCGCGACGGCACGCCCATCGCGGCGGTGCCCACGGAGACCTTCAACCTCGTCACGAAGGCCACCCTCCCCGCGATCCCGCTCCTCACCGTGGCCGGGTACGTGCTCGCGGAGGGCGGCGCCGCGCGCCGGCTCGTCCGCGCCTACAAGGGATTCTTCGGCTGGATGCCCGGCGGCGTCGCGGTGATGGCGGTGGTGGTCTGCGCCGTCTTCACCACCTTCACCGGCGCCTCGGGCGTCACGATCCTCGCGCTCGGCGGCCTCATCTACCCGATGCTGGTCGAGGAGCGGTACCCCGAGGGCTTCTCGCTCGGCCTCGTCACCGCGGCCGGCTCCCTCGGCCTCCTCTTCCCGCCGTCGCTCCCGGTGATCCTCTACGGAGTCGTCGCCGAGACGCCGATCGACCTGCTCTTCCTGGGCGGCCTCGTCCCCGGCCTGCTCATGATCGTGCTCGTCGCGATCTACGGCGTGATCGTCGGCGTGCGCGCGAAGGCGCCCCGCCAGGCGTTCCACCCGCGCGAGGCGCTCGCCGCGCTGTGGGACGCGAAGTGGGACCTCGGCCTACCGACCCTCGTCGTCCTCGTGGTCGCCACCGGCTACGCCACCATCGTCGAGGCCTCCGCGCTCGGCGCCGCCTACGCGCTGCTCGTCGAGATGCTCGTCTTCCGCGAGGTGCACCCCACGCGCGACCTGCCGCGCATCCTCGTGCACGCGGCGACGCTCGTGGGCAGCGTGCTCATCCTGCTCGGCGTCGCGCTCGGCCTCACCTCGTGGTTCGTGGACGCCGAGATCCCGACCCGGCTCGTCGACTGGATGACGACCCACGTCACGAGCCCGGCGCTGTTCATGCTGGTGCTGAACGTCGTGCTGCTCGTGCTGGGGAGCGTGCTCGAGATCTACTCGGCCATCGTGGTGCTCGCGCCGCTCGTGGCGCCGCTCGGCGTCGCCTACGGGATCGACCCGGTGCACCTCGGCGTCGTGTTCCTCGCGAACCTCGAGCTCGGGTTCCTGTTCCCGCCGATGGGGCTCAACCTCTTCCTCTCGGCGTCCCGCTTCCAGAAGCCGCTCCCGGTGCTGTGGAAGCGGGCGTTCCCGTTCCTCGTGATCATGGCGGTGGGCGTGCTGCTCATCACCTACCTGCCGGCGATCACGACCGGCGTCGTCCACGCGGTGAAGGGGCCGTAGCGGTCACGGCCGCCCGGCCGGGCGGAGCACGCGGGAGAGCGCGGCGCCGAGCGCGGGGACCTTGAGCGGCTTCCTCAGGAAGGCGTCGGCGCCGGACTCCCGCATCTCCCACTCGAACTGCGTCGTGAGCGCGACGATCGGGAGGTCCCGGAGCCGCGCGTCGGGGGAGGCGCGCAGCGCGCGCACGAACTCGGCGCCGGTCATGCCGGGCAAGCAGTGGTCCACGATGCACGCAGCTGGCGTCCGCCACTGCAGCTCCGCGAGCGCTTCCGCGCACGAGGAGTAGAGCACCGGCTCGTAGCCGAGCTCGCGGAGCGCATCCCCGGCGAGGAGGCGCGTGAGCTCGTTGTCGTCGATGACGGCGATCACGCCACGCATGCGCGCCCCCCGGCACGTTTTTCACGGGCAGTCTAACCGAGCCTCCTGGCGGGCGTGAGTCACACGCCCCTGCGACGCCTCCCGCCGCGAGGGTCGCGAAGCCTCCCCCGGTCGACGGAGGCGCCGCGACCTCCAGACGCGCGCGGAGCGCGGCGCTACGGGAAGCGGCCGGTCGCCGCCAGGAGATCGAGCCGCGCGTTCCTCACCGCGTCCTCCGCGAACACCGCCGCGAAGGCGGCGTCGCGGGCGCGCTGCTCGGCGTCCACCACCTCGATGTTGCTCGTCGCGCCGGCCGCGTAGGCCTGCTGGGCGAGGGTGAGCGCCTGTGCCCCGCTCTCCGACCCGCGCCGCGCTGCCACGAGGGCCACCTCGGCCTGCGTCGCCCCCTGCGCCCCCACCCGGACCTCGGAGCGGGCCTGACGCCCGAGGGCGTCGAGGTCCACGCTCGCCAGATCGACGAGGGCGTCGCGCTGCTGCTTCTGCGCCGGCCGCAGCCCGCCTTCGAACAGCGGCAGTGAGAGGACGAGCTGGGCCTGCCAGCCGTTGGCGGGAGAGGTGGCGGTGGAGGGGTCCTGCGCGTAGGCCTGCGCGGAGCCGAGGAGCTGCGGCAGCCAGTCGAGCCAGCTGTCGCGCGACACCGCGCGCGCGTCGTCGAGCCGCTTGCGGGCGGCGCGGACGTCGGCGCGGGTCTCGGTGGTCGCCTCGTCGGCCGGCACCTGCTGGAGGTCGGGATCGGAGGCGGCGTCGAGCGCGGTGCCCTCGCCGGTGGCGATCCCGAGCGCCTCCTGCGCGCGCACGACCGCGGCCTCCGCCGTGGCGAGGAGCGACTCCGCCGAGGCGAGCTGCTGGTCGGCGCGCAGCGCGTCGAGCCGGTTGCCGACGCCGCCGCGGAGGCGGGCGTCGGAGAAGTCGCGGTGGGCGCGCGCGGTGTCGGCCGAGGTGCGGGCCACGTCGAGCGCGCGCTTCTGCGCGATCACCGTGAGGTAGGCGCGGGCGGCGCCGATCGCGGCGGAGCGGCGGACGTCCAGCTCGCCGAGCCGGGCGGTCTCCACGGCGTCGCTCGCGTGCGACCAGGCGGTCCAGCGCTGCGGCGCGAAGAGCGGGATCTGGGCGGTGAGGTCGGCGCGGGTCGTGTCGCGCGGGGTCACGATGCGGCCGTTCAGCGTGCGATCGCCGTCCATGCGGGTGGCGACGGCGTCGGCGAGGACCGCCGGGAGGGCCGCCGACCGGACGACGCCCCGATCGCCCTCGGTGCGCCGCACCTCGGCGGCCGCGGCGAGCACGGCAGGGGCGCGCGCGATCGAGCGCCTCACGGCCTCGTCGAAGGAGACCGCTGGAATGCCCGCCGCGGAATTGCCCCCCTCACCCTGACCCTCTCCCCCCGCGATGCGGGGGGAGAGGGCCGGGGACGAGGCTGCGACGGCGAGCGCGAGGACCGCCGCGATCACGCCGCCTCCTCGGGCTCGTGCTTCGTGAAGCGCTCCACGAGCGTGAAGAGCGCGGGGATGAGGAAGAGCGTGAAGAACGTCGACACGGTGAGCCCGCCGATCACGGCGCGCGCGAGCGGGAGGTTCGTCTCGCTCCCCTCGCCGATGCCGAGCGCCATCGGGATGAGGCCGACGATGGTGGCGATGGTGGTCATGAGGATGGGGCGGAGCCGCGTCTTCCCGGCCTGGATCGTGGCCTCGGCGATCGGCAGCCCGCGGGCGCGCAGCACGCGCGCGAAGTCGACGAGCAGCACGCCGTTCGAGACCACGATGCCGACCATCATGATGACGCCCATGCCGCTGTTCACCGAGAGCGAGGTGCCGGTGAGCCAGAGCACGAGGAGGACGCCGGAGATGCCGAGCGGCACCGAGAACATGATGACGAGCGGGTCGAGCAGCGAGCGGAACTGCGAGGCGAGGATCATGTAGACGAGCGCGATGGCCATCACGGCCGCGAGGCCGAGGCCGGCGTTCGCCTCCTTCTGCTTCTGCGTCTGGCCGCCGAGCTGCACGCTGAACCCCTCCGGCGGCGGGTCCTCCTGCACGATCCGCTGGATGGCCGCGCTCGCGGCGCCGAGGTCCTTGCCCGGCGCGACGTTGGCGGTGACGTCGACGATGCGCTGCAGGTACTTGCGGTTGATCGTGACCGGACCGGAGGAGCGCTGGACGGTGGCGATGTTCGCGAGCGAGACCACCTTCCCCGACGGCGTGCGCATGAAGACGTCGGAGAGGTCGTCCACGCTGTCGCGGAACCGGTCGTCGAGCCGCACGTTGATGTAGTACTGGTTCCCGGTCTTCGCGTCGGTGAACGGGATCGGCTGGAACTGGTTCGAGCCCACCAGCGAGGTGAGCACGCTCTGCGCCACCTGCTGCTCGGAGACTCCGAGCATCCCGGCCTTCTCGCGATCCACCACCACGTCGAGCTCGGGGTAGTTCTCCTCGCGCGAGACCTGGACGTCGGTGACGAACGGCTTGCCGTCGGCGTCGGAGGCGGCGCGCATCTTCGCGAGGAGCCGCTTCGCGTAGGCGCCCGCCGCGTCGAGGTCGTAGCCCACGATCTCGACGTCGATGGGGGCCGCCGCGCCGAAGTTCAGGATCCGCTTCACGATGCCGCCGACGAAGAGGAACGACTGGGTGCCGGGGATCGCGTCCCTGAGCGCGGCGCGCACCCTCTCGCCCGCCTCCACGTCGGAGATGGAGCGCTGGCTGCGCGGGACGAGGTTCACCGAGAGGTTGCCGGAGTGCGGCCCGGTGTTGGAGGTGAAGAGCGCGGTGCGGCCGCCCGGGAGCCCGGTGTCGGAGAGGAGCGTCGTGAACACCGGCCCGCCGTCGTCGGCCTTCTCCCCGCCGATCGCCTTGCGCACGGCGGTCTCGATCCGGTCGGTCACCTTCTCGGTGAGCTCCACGCGCGTGCCGATGGGCGCCTTGTAGATGACCTGGAACTGGCTCTCGTCGGTGTCCGGGAAGAACTCGGTGCCGATCTTCTTGGTGAGCAGGAGCGAGGCCGCGAACGCCACCACGATGCCGACGATCACGAGCGCGCGGTGCCGAAGCACCCAGCCGAGCGAGGCCGCGTAGGCGTCGTCGAGCCGGTCGAGCCACCCGGTCACCCAGCGCGCGATCCGGCTCGACTCCTCCCCGTGCGCCTCCGCCCGCAGGTACTTGAGGCACAGGATCGGCGTCACCGTGCGCGAGACGAAGAAGCTCATGATGAGCGAGAACGCGATGGTGAGCGCGAGCGGCATGAAGAGGTTCCGCGCCACGCCGGCGAGGAACACCACCGGGAAGAACACGACGATCGTCGTCACCGTGGAGACGAAGATCGGCATCGCGACCTCCTGCGCGGCCGCGAGCACCGCCTGCCTGCGGTCCTGGCCCATCGCGAGGTGGCGGTGGATGTTCTCGAGCTCGACGATCGAGTCGTCCACGAGCCGGCCGACGCCGAGCGCGAGGCCGCCGAGCGTGAAGACGTTCAGCGTCTGCCCGGTGAAGTAGAGCAGCACGAACGTGGCGACGATGGAGAGCGGGATCGCGACCGCGATGATGCCGGTGGCCGAGAGCGACACGAGGAAGACGAGGATGACTGCGATGGCGAGGAGGCCGCCGGTCACCGCCTCGTGCTCGAGCGAGTTGATCGCGGCGCGGATGTAGGACGACTGGTCGAAGGAGACCGCCAGCTTCACGTTCGGCGGCACGCCGCGCAGGTTCGGCAGCGCGGACCGGACGGCGTCCACCACCGCCACGGTGTTCGCGCCCGGCTGCTTCAGCACGCGGAAGAAGACGCCGCGCTGGCCGTTGATGCGGACGATGTCGGTCTGGTCCTGCGCGCCGTCCTCCACCACGGCCACGTCGGAGATCCGGACCGCGGGCACCGCGTCCCCGTTCCGCGCGGTGGCGGGCGGCGCGAGCACGACGTCGCGCAGCGGCCGGGCCTCGCCGAACTGGGTGTTCGAGAAGACGTTGTAGTCCCGGCTCCCCGCCTTCAGGTCGCCCGAGGGCAGGAGCAGGTTCGAGGTGCGGACGGCGTTCACCACGTCGAGCACGGCGAGGCCGCGCGCGCGGAGCGCGTCGCGGTGCACCTTCACCTCGATCTCGCGCACCTTGCCGCCGGCCACGGTGGCGCTCGCGACCCCCTTGATGCGCTCGAGCTGCGGCTCGATCACGTTGTAGGCGAGGTCGTAGAGCTGCTTCTCGTCGAGCCCCTCGGCGCTCATCGCCACGTTCACGACCGGGATGTTCGTGACGTCGAACTTCAGGATGAACGGCTGCTGGATGCCCGGCGGCAGCGTGTTCATGATCTGCGCGACGCGCTGCGACACCTCGAACTGCGCGTTGTCGAGGTTCGTGCCGTACTGGAAGTAGACCGACACCGAGGAGAAGCCCTGCTTCGACGAGCTCTCCACGTAGTCCACGCCCGGCGCCGCCGAGACCGCGCGCTCGATGGGCATCGTGATCGACTTCTCGACGTCCACCGGCCCGGCGCCCGTGTAGAAGGTGGCGACGCGGATGTTGGGGATGTCGATGGTGGGGAAGAGGTCCACCGACAGCCGCGTGAGCGAGACCCAGCCGAGCGCGAGCACGGCGAGGGACATCATGAGGATGAAGACGGGGTTCCGCAGGGCGAGGCGCGTGAGCCACATGTCGTTTCGCCTCTACGGCCGGGACTTCGCGGAGGACGACGCGGGACCGCCCTGCGCGACGCCGGTGAAGGGGTCGACGTTCTTCTGCGCCCGCACCTTCGCGCCGTCGGACAGGGAGTCGGTGCCGGCGGTGACGATCTCGGCGCCGGGCGCGAGGCCGCCCACGATCTCGAGCCAGTCGCCACCGTCCACCCCGATCCGCACCGGCGTGCGCTTCACGGTGTCACCGTTCAGCACGTAGACGATCTGCTCGTCGCCCGAGACCTGCACGGAGGAGGCGGACACCACGATCGCGGCCGGGTGGACGGCGGTGACGATGGCCGCGCGGCCGTACATGCCCGCGCGCAGCGCGCCGGGGTTCCGCACGTGCACCTCGGCGTCGAGGGTCCGCGTCACCGGATCGAAGGCCGGCGCGATGCGGACGACCTTGCCCGCGTAGCTCTTCCCGGGCAGCGCATCGAGCTCCAGGTGCGCTTCCTGCCCGATGCGGAGGCCCGCGACGTCCCGCTCGTTCACCGGGATGAAGACGCGCAGCACGTCGTCCCGCTCCACGGTGAGGATCGTGGACGAGCCGGAGGACGGCCCCACGAGCGCGCCGGGGTCGAGCCGCCGCTGCGAGACGACGCCGTCGAGCGGCGACTCGATGCGGGTCTCGCCGAGGCGCGTCGCGAGCGCGCCGACGTTCGCCTGCGCGGCCGCCAGCGCCGCCTCGGCCGTGTCGAGCGTGGAGGTGGCCTGCTGGAGCTCCTGCTGCGAGACGACGCCGGAGGGGGCGAGCCGCTCGGCGCGCTCCTTGTTCGCGCGGGCGAGCGAGACCGCAGCCTGCTGCTGCGCGATCGTGCTGCGGGCGGCCGCGAGCTGATCGGGGAGGTCGGAGGGGCGCACGAGCGCCACGAGCTGGCCGCGCCGGACCCGATCGCCGCGGTCCACCAGCACCGCGTCGAGATAGCCGATCGCCTTCGCCCCCACCTCGGCCTGCGCGAGCGGGCGGAGGTCGACCGGGGCGCGAACCTCCACCGGGACGTCGCGCACGGCCACCGCCGCGGCGGTCACCGACGGCGGCGGGCGGGTTCGGGGAGCGCTCGCCTTCTTCGAGCAGGCGGACAGCGAGACCAGGCACACGAGCGCCGCGGCGATCGCCGGGCAGGAGAGTGAGCGGGGCACGGAGCGAACATTTACCCGGTCGCGGCGAATTGCCACAATCCCAGGGCCGACGACGGTTCCGTGACTTCACAATTCAACAAGTGGTCGGTGCGAGCCCCAGGTCCCGTGCGACCTTGGGACACGCACCGGTCGCGAGGAGCAGCGCCCGGAGCCGCTCCTCCGCCGCTGCGTCGCGCGCCCGCAGCTTTCGCCCGAGCAGGAGCTCGTTCTTCAGGCTGTGCTCCCAGCCCGCGAGCTCCGTGACCGTCACCTTGTAGCCACGCGCCTCCAGCACGAGCGCGCGGGCCACGTTCGTGAGGTGCGAGCCGAATTCGCGCCGGTGCCAGGCGTGGTCGAACAGCGCCGCGAGCTCGGGCGCGGCGTCCTTCTTCCGCTCGAGCTGGCGGGCCACCTCGGCCTGGCAGCACGGGACCACCGCGACGTGGTCGGCGTTCGCGCGCACGGCGAGGACGAGGGCGTCGTCGGTGGCGGTGTCGCACGCGTGGAGCGCCGTGACGAGGTGGACCCGCGGCGGCACCGGGGCGGCGGCGATCTCCGCCTCCACGAACTCGATCCGGTCGTAGCCGAGCCGCGCCGCGCGCTCGCGGGCCGCGCGCGCGAGCTCGGGGCGCGATTCGAGCGCGATGAGCCGCCCCTTGCCGGCCGGCCGCAGGAACAGCTCGTAGAGGACGAAGCCGAGGTAGCCCTTCCCCGCGCCGCAGTCGACGATCACCGGATCCCCGAAGCGCGCGAGGACGTCGGCGACCGCGGGCTCGAGGAGCCGCACGAGGTGGTTCACCTGCTTCAGCTTGCGGAGCGAGTCGGCGTTCAGGTTCCCGTCCCGCGTGAGGAGGTGCAGCTCCTTCAGGAGCGCCACGTTCTCCCCGGGGAGGAGCTCCCTCGCCACGGCCTCGCCCTTCACCTGTCTGCGCATCGGCGTGTGTGTAGCGTGGCGGGCGCAAGGATGCGAGGGCGACGACGCGGCGGGTGCTTCCGCGCCGCTGGTGCGCTAAGACGCGCGGATGAGCTACCGGGACGACGCCCGCGCGGCAGTGGACCTCCTCGCGGCCTACCTCGACGACTCGCGCGCGGGGGCCGGCGCAGTGCTCCGCCAGCCACCGATGAGAGACCTCGCCGAGGCGCTC
>Ga0318498_10000313_pt1 | contig 13196 bp, 13 predicted proteins | sample GRESIP109b1f24_FD_203488 | JGI IMG/M metagenome (GOLD analysis project Ga0318498, IMG submission 203488) | Tropical soil microbial communities from Luquillo Experimental Forest, Puerto Rico - GRE.SIPMG.109b1f24 | ecosystem: Environmental > Terrestrial > Soil > Tropical forest > Bulk soil... | reverse complement strand
ACGAACGCGTCCGCGGTCCAGGCCGGATCGCGCCGCGCGTTGAGCGCGCGCGCCATCCATTCGCGCCCGCGGCCCTCGTCGCCCTGGGCCATTTCGAGCTCGGCCATCAGCGCCGCCACGCGCTTGCGCGGCAAGGCCGTGTACGGCGCCAGCGCCGAACGCGCGGCGGCGAACTCCTGCGCGTCGAGCGCGGCGCGCGCGACCGCGAGCGCGGCCTCGGCGTCGGGCGGCCCCTTGGCCGCGAGCGCCTCGACGCGGCTCAAGCGCTGGCGCGCGGAATCGCCCGGCCGCAGCGCCGCGTAGGCGGCGGCGAGATCGGGATGGGGATTGGCGCGCCACGCCCGCTCGATGATGCGCGCGGCCCGGCGCCGCTCGCCCAACTCGCCGAGGAGCCGGCCGGCGAGCGCCGCCGCCGGCACCAAGTCGGGCGCGAGCTTTGCCGCCTCGCGCGCGAGCGCAATCGCGCGCTCGCGGTCGCTCTCGACCGCGGACTGCGCCTGCGCGGTAATCAGCACGGCGCGCTGGCGGCGGTAGATGCGCTTGTCGATAAGGCCGCTCTTCATGTTGCGCTCGAGCCGGTCGAGCGCGCCGCTCCAGTCGCCGGCGGCGCAGCGGAACTCGAGCGCCGCCTGCCCGGCCCACACCGGCACCGAGGCGTGCTTGGCAGCCTCCTCGGCGTAGCCGAGCGCGGCGGCGTGGTCGTGGCGGCGCTGCGCCTCCACGAACAAACCATGCAGCCCCAGCACGCGCGTGTCGTCGCGGTCCGCCATTTCCTGGAAGGTCGCGACCGCCGCGTCGCGGTCGCCGGAGAGCTGCGCGCTCTGGGCGCTGAGCAGCAGCGTGAGCGGCTCGCGCGGCGCGATGCGCACGGCCTCGGCGGTGAATTTCTTGGCGGCGCGCGCGTCGCCCGAGCCGACCGCGATCAGCCCCCGCGACACCGCGAGATAGCCGCGCACGCCGCGGCGGATGCGCAGGTAGCGCGCGACGGCATCGGGCGTGCGCAGGATCGCGCGCAGGATCGACCACAGCATGACGCTCGCCGCCGCGACCGCCGCGACTGCGGCGAGCAGCACCATGACCGAGGTGTCGATGCGCCGGCCCTGCCAGGTGATGGCGACGTCGCCCGGCCGCTCGGCGAACCACACGGCGCCGAACGCGAGCAACGCGACGATGACGAGATAAACGAGGACGCGGATCATTGCGGGCCGGGATTTATACAAAGGGATCTAAACCGCGGCCTTTCCCCGTCATTGCCGGGCTTGACCCGGCAATCCATCCTCTTGCGAAAAATGCGAATTGCATTTTTGTGAAGAGGATGGACCCGCGGGTCAAGCCCGCGGGTGACGGCTGCGCCGCGAACTCGTGCGTTCATCACTTGCCGAGCCCCGCGAGCGCGTCGGACGCGAGGCGGCGGCTCGCGTCGATCGCAGCGATGCGCGCCTGCGCGCTCTTGATCCAGGCCTCGGCCGGCGCGCGCGCATTGGGCGGAAGCTGCGCCAGCTCGGACACCGCGCCGGCAAGATCGCCGCGCGCGGCCTTCGCCTCGCTGCGCGCGACGATCGCGGCGGCATCGCTGCCGGGCGCTTCGTCGACGCGGCGTATGCGCACGAGCTTCTCGGCGTTCATCTGCAGGCGGCCCAGCACGCCTTCGGGCGGCGGCGCGACCGCAGCCTGCAGCGCCGGCGCGAGCGCGGAGAATTGCCGCGCGAGCACCGCGGCCGCCGGCACGCCCGCGCGCGCGAACGGCTCGAGCGCGGCGAGAAGCTTGGGATCGGCGCCGAGCGCCTTCGCTGCCGCAAGCTCGGCGGCAAAGGCATCGCCGCGCTCGACCGCGGCGTTGAGCGCGCTCGCCGCGAGCGCGAGCCGCACGGTGCGATCGTCGCGCGCGGCGGCCTGCTCGCTGCGCTCGACCGCGGTCACGCGGTTGGCCAGCGCTTCGACCTCGCCGCGCTCGACCGCGGCCGGAGGTTTCTGCGCCAGCTCGGCGAGCTCCGCGGCGCCGGCGTCGGTGCGCACGCGCGCCTCGCGGGCGACGGCAAGGGCCTCCTCGCTGCGGCGGCCGAGAACGCCCACGGTCTCGGCCAGCGCCTTCAGCTCGGTTTCGAGCGCGGCGACGCGGGCGGCGAGCACGGGATCGCCCGCACCAACCGGCGGCGCGGCGCCGGCGGCTTCGAGCTTGGCGACGCGGCCCGCCACCGCGTCGAGCGCCTTCGGATCGGCGCTAGGCGGCGGCGCGCGGGAGGCGAGATCGCGCAACCCCAATTCGACGCCGGCGAGGCGCGCATCGAGCGCGCTCACGCCGTTGTCGCGGCTCATGAATAGGCTCACGAGCCCGAGCACGCCGAGCACGAGGCCGACGCCGGCGACGGCCACGGCGAGCCAGGTCACGGCGGACGGCAGCCCGCGGCGCCGCGGCGCCTCGGGCGGCGGGCTGCCCGGCACGTCGGGGGGCAGCGGGTTGCTCGCCGCATCGGAGGGCGGCGGGTTGGAAGGCTCTTCGCTCGAAGGCGTCGCGGGGGAAGCGTCCATGCGGGCGTTGCTTTCTCCGTACCGGGCGGCGCGGCTTCCTTGCCCGGCCTTTGGGCCGCTATTGCGGCATCTTAGGCGCTGCAGTCCCTCCCGTCACCGGCAGGTCGGTCTTCTTCGCACGATTCGAGGGATGTTCGTAAGGGCCTCACGCCGGCCCGACGAGCTCAATCATGGCCGCCTCGTCGGGGCGCGGCGCGAGGCGGATGGCGGCGGCGCCGGCGGCGGCGAGCGGCTGCGACACCTGGCGGGAGAGACAAAAGTGCACGAGCGCGAGCGCGCGCTCGTGCGTGCCGGCGCGCGCGGCGCAATCGAGATAGGCCTGCGCGCTGCGGCGGGAAAAATGCAAGACGCCGTCGAGCGCACCCTGCGCCAGCGCCACCGCAACGTCCGGCGCAAAGCGCTCGACCTTGACCGCGCGATAGGCGACCGCCGTCAGCAGCGGCACGCCGCTCGCGGCGAGATCGCCGGCGCGGTCCTCGCCCGCGAGATAGAGGAGCGGCGCGGACTGTTCGGTGAAGCGCGCGCGCAGCAGCGCGGCGAGATCGTCCGTGTCGCCGTCGGCGCACTCGACCGCGCGGAAGCCCGCGGCGCGCGCGGCCTCGGCGGTGTGGCGGCCGACCGTGAAGGCGGGAAGCGCGGTGAGCGCGTCGCGCCGGGGATGGCGGGCGATGGCGCGCGCGGCGTTCCCGCTCGTCATCACCACCGCGCTCAAAGGCTCGCGCGGGAGTTCGACATCGACGGCATCGATGCGTAGCAGCGGCGCGAGCGTGACCTCGTGGCCGCGCGCGCGCAGGCGCGCGGCGGTGCGCTCGCCGTCGTGCTGCGGCCGTGTCACCAGCAAACGCATGCCGTCACGCGATCGCTGGCAATTGCTGACGTGGGCAAAGCACAGGGTCCGCTCGTCCCCGCGAGGGGCACCCCGCGACGCGAGCGTCGCGGGGACCCCGTTGCGGGGACCCAGGTTTTTCTTCTGGATTCCCGCTTACGCGGGAATAAGCGGAGACCTGAATCCGACACCATCACGTCACACCGGCGCGAAGAAATCGGCGCCGGCGCGTTGCTTGAGCTCGCGGCCGGCCTCGGCGCCGAGACGAACGGCGTCGCCGACGGCGCCTTGCCGCTGCGTCTCCAACACGTCGCTGCCGTCGGGCTTGGCGATCAAGCCGTGAAAGCGCAACCGCCCGGCGGCGACGGTGGCATGGCCCGCGATCGGCGTGCGGCAGGAGCCCTCGAGCACCGCGAGGAAGGCGCGCTCGGCCGTGAGCGCGGCCGCGGTATCGGCGTGGTTGACGGCGGCAAGCAGCGCGAGCGCGCGCTCGTCGTCGCCGCGCGCCTCGATGGCGATGATCCCCTGCCCGACCGCCGGCAGGAAGTCGTCGACGGGAATCACCGTCGTCGCGGCGCCGGCGAGCCCGAGCCGCTTCAAGCCGGCGAGCGCGAGCACGATGGCGTCGACCTCGCCGGCGGCAAGCTTGCGCAGGCGCGTCTCCACGTTGCCGCGCAGGGGAACGACGGCGAGTTCGTCGCGCAGCCGCTTGACCAGCGCTTGGCGGCGCAGCGAGGCGGTGCCGACGGTCGCGCCTCGCGGCAACTGGGCGAGCGTCTTGGCCTTGCGGCTGATGAAGACGTCGCGCGCGTCCTCGCGCGGGAGCACCGCGGCGATCACGAGTCCCGGCGGCAGCATGGTCGGCATGTCTTTCGCCGAATGCACGGCGAGGTCGATGGCGCCGGCGATGAGCGCCTCCTCGATTTCCTTGGTGAACAGGCCCTTGCCGCCGGCCTCCGCCAACGGCCGGTCGCGGATCATGTCGCCGCTGGTGCGGATGACTTCGAGCTCGATCCCGTCCGCGGCCAGCGCGTGCACGGCGGCGAGGCAATCGCGCACGTGCTTGGATTGGGCGAGCGCGAGCGGGCTGCCGCGCGTGCCGATGACGAGCGGCGTGGATTGAGTCGAGGACGGCGGCGAGGATTGCACCCCATGACCTCGCAATGCTACGCCGGTCGCAGCCGGCCGAAGCAGCGTAGCCCGGATGGAGCAGCAGCGAAATCCGGGCTTGGCACGGGGATCGGATCCGCGATGGTTGTGCTCGGTATCGAAACGACCTGCGACGAGACCGCGGCGGCGGTGGTGGAGCGGCCCGCGGAGGGGCCCGGCCGCATTCTCTCCAACATCGTGCTCTCCCAGATCGACGAGCACGCCGCCTTCGGCGGGGTGGTGCCGGAGATCGCGGCGCGCGCCCATGTCGAGGCGCTCGACCTGATCGTCGCCAAGGCGATGGCGGACGCGGGGAAGAGCTTCGCCGACCTCGACGCCGTCGCCGCCGCCGCCGGGCCCGGGCTGATCGGCGGGGTGATCGTCGGCCTGACCACCGCCAAGGCCATCGCGCTCGTGAGCGAGAAGCCGCTGATCGCGGTCAATCATCTCGAGGCGCACGCGCTCACCGCCCGACTCACCGACGCCACGCCGTTTCCTTATTGTCTCTTCCTCGCCTCCGGCGGACATACCCAGATCGTCGCGGTGCTCGGCGTCGGCAACTACGTGCGGCTCGGCACCACCGTCGATGACGCCATCGGCGAAGCCTTCGACAAGATCGCCAAGCTCCTCGGGCTTGCCTATCCCGGCGGCCCGCAGGTGGAGCGAGAAGCGCTCGCCGGCAACGCCGCGCGCTTTCCCTTGCCGCGGCCCATGCTCGGGCGCCAGCACGCCGACTTTTCCCTTTCCGGTCTGAAGACAGCGCTGCGGCTCGAGGCGGAAAAGGTCGCGCCGCTGAGCGAGGACGACGTGCGCGACCTGTGCGCGTCGTTCCAGCAGAGCGTGGTCGACGTGGTTGCCGACCGCCTGCGCGCCGGGTTGAAGATGTTCCGCGAGCGCTACGGCAAGCCGAACGCGCTGGTCGCCGCCGGTGGCGTCGCCGCCAATCAGGCGATCCGCAAGGTTCTGCACCAGGTCGCGTTCGAGACCGGCACCGTGCTGGTGGCGCCGCCCGCGGCGCTGTGCACCGACAACGGCGCCATGATCGCCTGGGCCGGCGCGGAACGCCTCGCGCTCGGGCTCACCGACACGCTCGCCGCGGCGCCGCACGCCCGCTGGTCGCTCCACGACGTGACGGGACCGGTGCCGCCGCCGAGCGGCGAAGCGCCCGCGATCGATGCCGACAGCGTGACGCAATCGGGGATGGCTGATGACTAGCGCTCAAGCCGTCGTCTTCTAAACTGCTCACCGGAAAAGCCATGGCCTTCGATCACATCGCCGTCGTGGGCGCAGGCGCGTGGGGCACCGCGCTCGCGAACGCGATCGCACGCACGGGGCGCGCGGTGCTGCTCGCCACGCGCGATCGCGCCGGCGCCGATATGCTGGTGAAGACGCGCGAGAGCCCGCGCCTGCCCGGCGTGCGGCTCGACGAGCGCGTCGGCATCGCGCCGCTGGGCGCGGAGGTCGGGCTCTACGACGTCATCCTGCTGGCGGTTCCTTCACAGCACCTGCGTGCGGCCGCGGGCGCGATCGCCCCGGCGCTGCGCGAGGGCACGCCGGTCATCGCCTGCGCCAAGGGCATCGAGCGCGGCACCCACCGGTTCATGACCGAGGTGATTGCCGAAAGCGTGCGCGCGGCGCTGCCTGCGATCCTGTCCGGCCCAAGCTTTGCCGCCGATGTGGCGCGCGGCCTGCCTGCCGCGGTCACGCTCGCCGCCAGCGACGAGACCGTTGCCGCGGCGCTGGCGCGCGCGCTCGGCTCGCCCGCGCTGCGGCCCTATCATTCCACCGACGTGCGCGGCGTCGAGATCGGCGGCGCCGCCAAGAACGTGCTCGCCATCGCCGCCGGCATCGTCGCGGGCCGCGGGCTCGGCGCCAGCGCCGACGCCGCGCTGGTGACGCGCGGTTTCGCCGAGCTGTTTCGCTTCGGACGCGCGTTCGGCGCGCGCCCAGAGACGCTGACCGGCTTGTCCGGGCTCGGCGACGTGATCCTCACCTGCTCGAACGCGCAGTCGCGCAATTACTCCTACGGCATGGCGCTCGGCCGGGGCGATGCGGCGCATGCCAGCGGCGCGCTCGCCGAAGGCATCTTCACGGCCCCGGTGCTGGTCGAGATGGCGAATGCGAAGGGCGTCGACATGCCGATCGCGAACGCCGTCGTCGACATTCTCGCCGGCCGCGCGAGCGTGGACGAGGCGACCGAAACTTTGATGACACGGCCGTTCCGCGCGGAGGGATAATCGCCGTCGTAGGGTGGGCAAAGCGAAGCGTGCCCACGCGGCCTACCGATCATTCCCCGAAAGCTCCGGTCATGTCCCGGGCGTCGCCGCCCCAGTCCAGCGGCACGAGCCCACGCGCGACATAGCGGCGAAAACTACTATGGGGCCAGTTGCAGGTCCGGGACACGTGTCCATGCTTGACCGGATTGAAGTGAATATAGTCGACATGGCGAGCCAAGTCGGCATCGTCGCGAATGGTGTGTTCCCAATAGCGGCGCTGCCAAATCCCTTTCTCGCGCCTTGCTATCTTGCTGGAGCTGCGTTGCGCATCGGCAGGGAGTCCGCGAGAAAATCCACTCTTGATCAGGTTCCAGCGCAGAGGAAAATTCGTATCGCCTTGTGGCAGCGACCAGATGGCGTGGAGGTGGTCGGGCAACACGCAGATTGCAATCGTCTCGAACGGATAACGTTCTCGAACAGACGTGTAGACCCCGCGCAGCCTGTCGATGTGCCGCACCAGCAGATCACTCGATCTGTCAGCGAGAGCTACGGTAAAGAAAAAGACGCCGCCCTCAACCTTTGAACGACGATATCGCGCCATGACGGAATGATAGTATCATTTATTGCGTCGCGACCCTACGCGTGGGCACGCTTCGCTTTGCCCACCCTACGTTCCAGAGGGAGGAATGAATGGCCCATTGGCTTTTGAAAACCGAGCCCGACGTATTTTCCTGGAACGATCAGGTCAAACGCGGCGCCAAGGGCGAGCCGTGGACCGGCGTGCGCAACTTCACCGCCCGCCGATACCTGAAGGAGATGAAGAAGGGCGAGCACGCGTTGTTCTATCACACCGGCGAGGAGAAGCAGGTCGTCGGCATCGCCGAGGTGATTCGCGAGAGCTACCACGATCCCACCGACGAGAAGGGCGTGTTTCTCGCGGTCGACGTCAAGGCGGTGAAGCCGTTCCCGAAACCGGTCACGCTGGCGGCGATCAAGAGCGAGCCGCGCCTCAAGGAGATGGCGCTTGCGAAATATCCGCGCCTATCGGTGCAGCCGGTGACCGCGCAGGAGTGGAAGATCGTGTGCGCCCTCGGCGGCGTGAAGAATTAGCACGCAACGGCAATCAGAACGATCCGCGGCGGCAACTGCCGGCGCAAAACTCAAATATTGTGGCCGCGTTTGCGCAACTCGTCGATCATCCGGTCGCGGAGCTCGTTGCCGATCGATTGCCCGAATCGTTGACCAACCGCCATGCTCTCCTGCAGGAGAGCCGGAAGCTTCTGCACGATCTTTTGACCAGTCGGCCCACGGTAGAACGCGACAGCCTCGCGCAGTTCATCGGCCGTGAAAGTGCGGGCGTAAACCGCTGCAATCTGATCGATGACTTCGTTCATGCGCGTGTTGAAGCTTTCCAGGATGAGCGGCAGCATGGCATCGAAGTCGCGCTCCACCTCTAGCCGATTCTGACCGATCGCGGGCTTCAGACTTTTCATAACGATCACCATAGTGGCCTTGATCTGATCGGCCCCTCCTAACGTAACCAGCAGTTCCCGGGCCGCCGCTATCGCATCAGGTGAGGCCGTTTGCGAGCGCGCGGGTTCGGCGGCGAAAAAGCAGACCGTCAGACACACAGCCAGTATGCATGAACGCTTGTGCATGAACGCCCTCCTCTGGCAGACGGGACGGATCGTACCTGATTGCGGTCGTCACCTTTGGACGAGCGGTGCGGAATCGCTCAATCCACCGCGAGACCGATGTCCTTGATCAGCTTGCCGTAACGGGCGTGATCGCTGCGGATGCGCGCGACGAAATCCGCAAGCGTGGTGACGTAGGGATCGCCGGATCCGGCGGCGGCGAGCTTGTCCGCGATATCCGACTGCGCGAGGATCGCATTCATCTCTTCGCGCAGCCGCGCGACGATCGCTAGCGGCGTGCCGACCGGCGCGAATAAACCCTGCCAGATCGTGACTTCGTAACCGGGATAGACGTCGGCAATGGCCGGTAAGTCGGGGAGCAGCCGCGAGCGCCGCTGCCCGCTGACCGCTAACCCCTTGAGCTTGCCCGCCTGCACCAGCGGCGCGACCGAGCCACCTCCGAACATGGCCGCGACGTCGCCGGCCATGACGCCGATGGCGGCAGGACCGCCGCCGCGATAAGGCACATGCAGAGGTCGATGCCGGCCTGCTGCTTGAGGAGCTCCATGGCGAGGTGATGCTCGCTGCCGTTGCCGATGGAGGCGTAGAACAACGGCGGCCTCGCTGCGCGCGCCAATGCGATGAAGGCGCCGAAGTCCGTGACCGAGGGCAGCGCCGGATTGGCCGCCAGAATAAGCTCGTTCGACACCAGACTCGCCACCGGCAGCAGGTCCTTGAGCGGATCGATCGCCATCTTGGCGTAGAGGTGCGGATTGATTCCAAACAGCGCGCTCGGCCCGAGCAGCAGCGTATAGCCGTCGGGCGTTGCATGCGCGGCGAGCTCGCCGGCGAGGTTGCCGTTCGAGCCCGGCCTGTTCTCGACGACGACCGGCTGGCCGAGGCGCGCGCCCAGCGGCTGGCCGAGCGTGCGGGCAACGAGGTCGGACGCGCCGCCCGGGGGAAACGACACCAACAGCCGGATCGGCCGCGTCGGATAGGGCTGTGCCGGCGCGGCGCTCGCGAGCATCGTGAGGACGGCCGCGAGCGCGAAGCGGATCAGGCACGACATGACGATCCTCATGATGCGATGGTCCCGGGCGGCCGGTCGCCCCGTCATTTTGCCGCATACGGGCGCATGCGGACAACCAAAGTCGAACATTCGGAGACTTGTCGCTCCTCCGGGGAGCATCGCATAATGGCATTCACAGCCCTTCGGGGCATGGGTTCAAGCGAATAATTGCACGGTCCTTTTCCGCCGCGGTGCTTGGAGGAAGACATGTCGGAGAAGATCTACGATGTTCCGCCGGAGTGGAAGAAACGCGCCTATATCGACGCCGACAAATACAAAGAGATGTACGCGCGCTCGCTCAAGGATCCGAGCGGCTTCTGGGCCGAGGTGGCCAAGCGCCTGCACTGGTACAAAGCGCCGACCAAGATCAAGAACAGCTCCTTCAGCCCCGGCAACGTCTCGATCAAATGGTTCGAGGACGGCGTCCTCAACGCGTCCTACAACTGCATCGATCGGCACCTTCCCAAGCGCGCCAACCAGACCGCGATCATCTGGGAGGGCGACGACCCGTCCCAGTCCAGGCACATCACCTATCGCGAGCTGCACGACGAGGTCTGCAAGCTCGCCAATATCCTGCGCAATCGCAACGTCGCGAAGGGCGACCGCGTCACCATCTATTTGCCGATGATCCCCGAACTCGCCTTCGCGACGCTCGCCTGCGCGCGCATCGGCGCCATCCATTCGGTGGTGTTCGGCGGCTTCTCGCCGGAGTCGCTCGCCGGCCGCATCGCGGACTGCAAGTCCAACGTGATCATCACCGCCGATGAAGGCGTGCGCGGCGGCCGCAAGGTGCCGCTCAAAGCCAATGCCGATGCCGCTATCGACAAGGTGGGCGGCGTCGATCACGTGATCGTGGTGCGCCGCACCGGTGCCAAGGTCGACATGCAGCCCGGGCGCGACGTCTGGTACCACGAGGCCGCAAAGGTCGTCACATCGGAATGTCCGTGCGAGCATATGAACGCGGAGGACCCGCTGTTCATCCTCTACACCTCGGGCTCGACCGGCCAGCCGAAGGGTGTGCTGCACACCACCGGCGGCTATCTCGTCTACGTGGCGATGAGTCACCAATTGATCTTCGACTACCACGACGGCGACATCTATTGGTGCACCGCTGACATCGGCTGGGTGACCGGCCACAGCTATATCGTTTATGGGCCGCTGGCGAACGGCGCCACCACGCTGATTTTCGAGGGCGTGCCGAACTATCCCAACACGTCACGCTTCTGGGAGGTTTGCGACAAACACAAGGTCAACATCATCTACACGGCGCCGACCGCGATCCGCGCGCTGATGCAGGCCGGCGACGAGCCCGTGAAGAAGACCTCGCGCAAGTCGCTGCGGCTGCTCGGCACCGTCGGCGAGCCGATCAATCCGGAGGCGTGGGAGTGGTATTACCACGTGGTCGGCGAGGGCCGTTGCCCGATCGTCGACACCTGGTGGCAGACCGAAACCGGCGGCATTCTGATCACGCCGCTCCCGGGCGCGACGCGTCTCAAGCCGGGCTCGGCGACGCAGCCGTTCTTCAGCGTCATTCCGCAGATCGTGGACGGCGATGGCAAGGCGCTGGAAGGCGCCGCGACCGGCAACCTCTGCATCGTCGATTCCTGGCCGGGCATGATGCGCACCGTCTATGGCGACCACCAGCGCTTCGTCGACACCTATTTCAAGGCCTATCCCGGCAAATACTTCACCGGCGACGGCTGCCGCCGCGACGCCGACGGCTACTACTGGATCACCGGCCGCGTGGACGACGTGATCAATGTCGCCGGCCATCGGCTCGGCACCGCCGAGGTCGAGAGCGCGCTGGTGGCGCATGCCAAGGTGTCGGAGGCCGCCGTGGTCGGCTACCCGCACGACATCAAGGGCCAGGGCATCTACGCCTATGTTACGCTGATGTCCGGCGAAAACCCGAGCGAAGAGCTACGTAAGGAGTTGGTCGCCTGGGTGCGCAAGGAGATCGGCCCGATCGCCTCGCCCGATCTCATTCAATTCGCGCCCGGCCTGCCGAAGACGCGCTCGGGAAAGATCATGCGCAGAATTTTGCGCAAGATCGCCGAAGACGAGTACGGCAATCTCGGCGACACCTCGACGCTCGCCGACCCGACCGTGGTCGACGACCTCGTCGGCAACCGGCAGAACAAGAAGGCACACGCTTAAGCCGCGTTCACCGGGGCGTCGGACGCTTTCGGTGAAGCGCACTTAAGGGTGAGCGAAAACTCGGTCGGCTCGCTCTTGCCGCACCGCGGAACGAGGGAGCGCGGCGGCGCCCCGAGCGCAGACCAGCCGAAGTTCCGCGCCGCCGGTGTGGCGCGCACGGCACAGTCGTTGGGATTTTTAACCATTCACTAACCCTAACGCGCGGTTTCGGCTGAGATCGCGCGCAGATTCGATTATTATGGTTACCGATCCGTCGCCGCCCGCTCCGGGGAATCCTAACGAATGGTCGGGCGTCGACGATCGAGGGGATAACGGGCAACAGACACGGTCAAATCATGAATCTGCCACGCGCATTGGCGGCCGCTTCGGCCGCGCTGCTCTTTGCTGCGGCCATGCCGCAGCTGGCGCAGGCACGCGAAATCGTTGGATTTTCCGGCGCTTACTCGAGCGGCACGGTGGTGGTGAAAACCAGCGAACGGGCGCTCTACTACGTGCTCGGCAACGGCAAGGCCGTGCGCTATCCGGTCGGCGTCGGGCGCGTCGGCAAGCAATGGAGCGGCACGGCGTACATCAGCGGCAAGCAACTGCGCCCAGCGTGGTCACCGCCGGCTGAGGTCAAGCGCGACAAGCCCTCGCTGCCGAATGTGATTCCGGGCGGAAGCCCGAGCAATCCCATGGGAGCAGCCGCCATGACGCTCAGCGGCGGCGGGGAATACGCCATCCACGGCACCAACAACCCCGGCTCGGTCGGCGGCTTCGTCTCCTATGGCTGCATTCGCATGTACAATGCGGACGTGCTCGATCTCTACAACCGCGTCAGCTGGGGCACGACGGTGGTCGTGACCCACTGAACCCCGGTTCAGGAGCTAGCGATAAGGGATCAGGAGAATGTCCTGGTCCCTGACTTCCGACGCTTGATCCGCACATAGAGCGCGCCGGCGCCGCCGTGGCCCATATGGGCGTCCTCGAAACCGAGGACGTAGCCGCGGAATTGCGGCAGTTTCAACCACTGCGGCACTTGGCGCTTGAGCACGCCGCGCTCGCTCCAGTCGTCGCGCGCGCCGCCACCTTTGCCGGTGATCACCAGGACGAACTTGGCGCCATCGCTCTGCGCCTTGCGCAAGAAGGAGATGAGCGCGGCATGCGCCTCGCTTTGGGTCTTGCCGTGCAGGTCGATGCGCGCGTCGATCGGTTCGGTGCCGCGCGCGAGGCGCTGCTTGAGCCGCCGATCAAACGGCTCAAGCCCGGGCGCGGTCCGTGCAGCGGGCGCTGGGGCGCGCGCCAGCGCGCGAACCTGAGTCGGTGATTTCGTCTTGCTCGCCGCTGCCGACGGCGGACCAGCGGGCACCGGTGGTCGCCGCAGCGGCGCGACCGAGCGCGTGAAATGGCCCCAAAGCTTGCGCTCCTCGTCACTCAGTCGACGCCGCGGCTTGCCCTCGTCCGCGCTCATGATCGCGGCCGCCATCGCACGGGGCCGACCTGGCGGCGCAATTTCTTCCCCCTCGCTCCATCCTCGCTCTTGCCCGCCTGCTGCTTGGCCTTGCCCTCCTCCTTCTTGACTTCGGCCTCGGGGATGTTCGGCTTCGCCACCGGCAGCGGCATGTGCTTGCCAGCCT
>Ga0318498_10000301_pt1 | contig 13369 bp, 13 predicted proteins | sample GRESIP109b1f24_FD_203488 | JGI IMG/M metagenome (GOLD analysis project Ga0318498, IMG submission 203488) | Tropical soil microbial communities from Luquillo Experimental Forest, Puerto Rico - GRE.SIPMG.109b1f24 | ecosystem: Environmental > Terrestrial > Soil > Tropical forest > Bulk soil... | reverse complement strand
CGTGCGAGCGCTGACGAAGGCCCTCGCACGGGAATGGGGGCGCTACAACATTCACGTCAACACGATCTGGCCGTCCGCGGTCACTCCGTCGTGGCAGAACTGGCAGCGCTACAACCCCGAGCAGGTCCGACACCATCTGGAGGAAGAGCTGGCGCTCCAGCGACCCGGAGACCCGTATGCCGATATCGCGCCGGTAGTGGCCTTTCTCTGCGGTCCCGACAGCGATTGGGTCACCGGCCAGACGATCGCCGCCAACGGCGGCTGGACGATGTGGTGAGCGCCGGTCCAGTCTTGGCTGGACACCTTGTGGCCGGGCACCATCAATGTCAAGGGCGACGGCCGGACCATTCACTCGGGGCTGACGGCGAAGTAGGACACGAAGGAGGCGGCAATGGCGCGCGGAGACCCGTGGACTGTGGACGAGGAATGCAACGTGGTGGACCTTTACCGGAGGTCCTGGCGAGCTTCCGGGCACAGAGCGGCGGTGGAGGCGATAGCCCGGGAGCTGGACCGGTCACCTGACGCCATCAGCCACCGCCTGGTGCGGCTGACGATCTGGATCGACGGACACCGGCTCCTCCAGGACCCTGGCACGTCGAGCTTCCAGTGCCTGATGTGCGAGGACTGGTATGCCTTGGACACTGACGACGGCTGGGAGCAGCGCAGGTCACTGCGCAGCGAGCTGCCGAAGTGAAAATGGGTGCTGGCGCCCGGTCAGGGTACGGGCACGGGCGTGAAGCCGGCGGGGAGGGCGATCGCCTTCGTCTCCAGGTACTCCGCGAGGCCTTCGGGGCCGCTCTCGCGGCCGAGGCCGGACTGCTTGTAGCCGCCGAACGGCACCTTGGCGTCGGTCCCGTAGCAGTTGATGCCGTATGTGCCCGCGCGGACCCGGCGAGCGACCTCGAAGCCGCGCGCCGGGTCGGCGGTGTACACCGCGCCGGCCAGGCCGAATTCTGTGTCGTTGGCGATCTCGACCGCCTCGTCCACGTCGTCGTAGGCAATGACCGAGGTGACCGGACCGAAGATCTCCTCTCGGGCGATGCGCATGCTGTTGTCGACGTTGGTGAAGACAGTCGGCTCGACATACCAGCCCTTGGCCAGGTTCTTCGGCCGTCCGCCGCCGAGTGCCAGCGTGGCTCCTTCTGCCCTGCCTGCCGCGATGTACCCCTCGACCCGGTCGCGCTGCCGCTGCGCGATCAGCGGCCCGAAATAGGTGTCAGCGTCGAACGGATCCCCGACCTTCAGGGCGGCGATCGCGTCGCACAGGCACTCCACCAGCTCGGCCTGGCGCGACCGGGGGACCAGGACCCGTGACTGCAGCAGGCACATCTGTCCCGACAGCATCGTCGCCATCGGCAGCAGCTGCGTGATCGCCGTCCCCGGGTCAACGTCGTCGAGGATGATCGCCGCCGACTTCCCGCCGAGCTCGAGGCTGACTCGCTTGATCTGGCTGGCGCATTCCGCCATGATCCAGCGCCCGGCGGCGGTACTGCCGGTGAAGGCGACCTTGTCGACTGCCGGATGCGAGACGAGGGCGCGCCCGGCCTCGCGGTCGCCGGGGATAATGCTCAGCACGCCGTCGGGGAGCCCGGCCTGCGCGCAGATCTCCGCCAGGACGGTGCAGCCCAGCGGAGTCTCCGGCGGCGGTTTGCAGACGAAGGTGCACCCCGCAGCCAGCGCCGGCGCCAGCTTCATGAGCGTCAGCACGATGGGGCCGTTCCACGGGACGATGCCGGCGACCACACCCACGGGCTCCCTGACGATCGCGGCCCGCAGCGCCACCCCGTCCCGTGTCTCGGTGAACTCGTACCGCTCGGCGAGCTCGGCGTAGGCGCGCAGGTGCGGGATCGCGCCAAGGACCTGCGCGGCCCGGCTGATCGAAATCGGCGTGCCGTTCTCGGTCGTCACGATCTCGGCGAGCTCGGGGGCGCGCTGCTCGAGGCCGTCGGCGATCTTCCGCAGCACCGCCGCTCGCTCCGCGGGCGCCAGCCGCGGCCAGGGGCCGCTGTCGAACGCGTCGCGGGCCGCCATGACGGCGCGATCGACATCGTCCTCGGCAGGCGCCGGGACCCGGCCGACGAGCTCCTCAGTCGATGGCGAAACGACGTCGATGGTCGCGTCCGAACTGGGCTTCACCCAGTGCCCGCCGATAAACAGCGCGTCGCGAGTAATCATGGTCACCTATTCCTTTGGCGGTTGAGAGACGCCACGGCCCCGTTCGGGATGATGATTGAGATCTTTTGCCGCCGAGTCCCCGGCTTCCCAGAGGACGCGGATCGTGTGAGAGGTGATCCGCCAGCCGTCCGCGTCGCGGGCTAGGGCGAACTCGAAGGTGCCGCCGTAGGTGTAGCTGTCCGCGTCCTTCGGGACGTGATGCGAGACGAAGTTGTTCCGCACCGTCGCCACGTCGCCGTTGCCGCTGACCATGACGTTGGTGACGAAGTGCTGCAGCGCCGCGAAGATCGTGAGCCTGGGCGCCAGCAGCGCGATGAGGGCCTCGCACGTGTCGAATTCACCGACCCGGTCCATCACCGTGCGGGCGTCTGGCCGGAAGCATCCGCGGAACAGGTCCCAGTCCTGCGTGTCCATGGCGGTCGCGTACCTGACGATCACGTCCTCGATCGCGATCCGGTCCGCGATGTCAAGGCCGCTCATGACCGCACCTGCCCGTCGAGCGCCGGGTGCACGGGATGCAGCGCGCTGCGCAGGGCGCCGGTGAGCTCGGCATCGAAGCGGCGCGATACGTCCGCCGCGGGAACCATGACGTCGAAACCGTGCGGTGCACCTTGGTAGACGTGAAGTTCGGCCGGTACCCCGGCCTCGAGGAGACGGGAGGCGTAGGCGATGGTCTCGTCGCGGAACAGGTCGGCAGCACCAGTCGCGAGGAACGCTGGCGGAAGGCCCGTCAGATCGGCGGCCCGGGCCGGGGCCGCGTACGCGGGCACGTCCGCGGTGCCGGCCTGCGGGCCCAGGTAGGCGCGCCAGCCCAGCTGGTTCGCGGATCTGCCCCATACCATCGTGCCGCCCAGCTGGCTCGACGGTGTGATCTGCCGGTCGTCGAGCATGGGATAGATCAGGACCTGATGGGCCGACCGCGGCCCGCCGCGGTCGCGGGCAAGCAGCCCCACCGCGGCCGCGAGGCCCGCGCCGGCGCTCGCGCCGGCCACGACAACGCGCGCGGGGTCGATCCCGAGCCGCTCCGCGTTGCGATGCGTCCAGCTCAGGCCCGTGTAGCAGTCCTCGAGCGGCGTGGGATACGGGTGCTCGGGCGCCAGCCGGTAATCGACCGCGACCACGACGCAATCCAGTGTTTCTACCCAGCGGTTGAGCCGCGGATCAACGGTGAGCGCGGATCCGAACATGTAGCCGCCGCCGTGGATCCAGTACAGGCAGGGCCGAGGCCGCCCGGCATCCGGCCCTGCAGCCGGGGGGGCGTAGATCCGTACGCGCACTGCCGCGTCCGCCTGCTCGTCGCGGAAGACGGCCGTCGTGGGCGGGGCCGCAGGGACGGGAAGCGCCTCGCGGGCGGCTCGCCGGGCCGCGATCGTCTCGAGCGTCCACTCGTCGAAATCGAAGGTACCGGCCGGGAGCCCGGCGAAAAAGGCGGCGATCTCGGGGTCCAGCTCGGGGGCCGGCGGATGCAGGTCCTTGGCAGTCGTCATGAACTCAGTATACTCTTTTCGGACTGGCGTGCCCATGGTGAATGTGAGCGGGACGCGACGTAGATCAACCCTTGGAGACAGATAGTGCAGACCGAGCTGTGCAGGAGACTGGGCCTGGAGTTCCCGATCGTCGCCTTCAGCCACTGCCGCGACGTCGTAGCCGCGGTCTCCAACGCCGGCGGGCTCGGCGTCCTGGGGATCAGCGGGTCATCGGTGGACGAACTCGACCGCAAGCTGACCTGGATCGAGGACGCGACCGGCGGCCGGCCGTATGGCGTGGACGTCCTGCTGCCCGCGCCGGCGACTGAAGCGTCCGTCCCGGTCGAGGACCTGATCCCCGCCGCGCACAAGGAGTTCGTGGCCGACCTGCTTGCTCGCTACGGTGTGCCGCCGCTTCCCGACGCGGGACCGGTTCGCACGGTGCCGGGCGCGCTGGCCGCCCATGGGGTGGCGCTGATCGAGGCAGCGCTCGAGCACCGGGTTGGGCTCGTCGCGAGCGCTCTCGGGCCGCCGCCACCGGAGATGGTGACGCGCGCGCACGACCGCGGCGTGCCGGTCGCCGCGCTGGTCGGCAAGCGGGAACACGCCGAGCGGCAGCGCGACGCGGGTGTCGACATCATCGTCGCCCAGGGTTATGAGGCTGGCGGCCACGTCGGGGAGATCGGGACGATGGTGCTCGTTCCTGAGATCGTGGACGCGGTCGCCCCGCTGCCGGTGCTGGCGGCGGGCGGGATCGCGTCCGGTCGCCAGGTCGCCGCCGCGCTGGCGCTGGGTGCGCAGGGCGTGTGGACCGGATCGGTGTGGCTCACGACCCAGGAGGCCGAGACCCATCCGGCGGTCGTCGCGAAGTTCCTGCGGGCGACGTCGAGCGACACGATCCGGTCCCGCGCCACGACAGGAAAGCCCGCCCGCCAGCTGCGGACCGCCTGGACCGACGAATGGGAGAACCCGGTCAATCCCGACCCGCTGCCTATGCCGCTGCAGACCATCCTGACGGCCGACGCCCGGGCCCGCATCCAGCGGAGCGCGAACAAGCCCGACAGTGGCGCGGGCGCCCTGATCACCTACTTCGTGGGCCAGGTGGTCGGGTCGCTGCGGACGGTGCGCCCGGCCCGCCAGGTAGTCCTCAACATGGTCGAGGAGTACCTCGAGGCGGTGGAGCGCCTCGGCGGGTCAGTCCTTTGACCAGACGGGGATTCCTATACGAACTCCTGTTCCACGGTCGCCGCTGGGATCGTGTTCAGAGCTCGTACTTGTTCCCTGCCGACGCTCGGATCGGGTGGGTGTCGTAGATGATGTCGAGGTAGGTGACCTGGTCGCTGGCCGGTTCGAAGGTGAAGAGGTCCATCACCTTGAACGTGATGAGGGTTCCGTCCCGGACGGTCCAGTCGTACTGGAAATACGCGGTGGCGTGATTCTCGCCTGAGTTGCTCAGGAAGATGTCGATTGGCGTGATGACGTTCTCGGCTGATGCTCCGGCGAGCCGGTCAAAGAACGGGCTTGCGGGCATCTCACCGAGAAAGGGCGACTTCACCCGTCCGCCGGGCGCGAAGAGGCTTTTCACCGTGCCGTAGTCGCTTCGGCCGAGGGCGTCCATGTATGCCTGGAGCACGCGAACGTAGGGGTGCATAGGTAACCTCCGTTGCTCGGGCCGACATCCTGACGCTAAGCCCGTAGCCGCCGTCAGCGCGGGGAGAGGTAGGTTCGGAGCGGTCTGGGTGACGCACGGTGCTGGCGGCCATCGGCGCGCGGGCGGCGGTGCCGGGGGCTCCCCTGATGATCCAGCGGCACTTGATTCCTGATGCTGCATTATCTTTCCTGTCGTTGCGGTGGGCGGCGGGTTGTATTGGCCTGTGGTCGGGAGTGCCGGTGACGGCGGGCTATGCGCTTTCGGCGGCCTTGAGCGGGCCCGAGGGGGCCCCCGGTGTCGGGGCGGTGTCCTGACGCGGCATGGCGATCGCCGCGATAAGCGATGCGGCGAGGGCGACGCCGGCGGCGAGCAGGAATCCCAGCCGCAGGCCGCCGGCCTGGGCGGCCACAGCGGTGGCACCGGAGCGGAGCAGGCCGGTGCCGCGGGCAGTGGCCAGCGCGACGATGACGGCGAGCCCGACGGCGCCGCCCAGCTGCGCGGCGCTGGACAGCAGCCCGGAGGCGAGCCCGGCGACGGTTTCTTCGACCCGGGCGAGGGCCGCGGTGTTGATGGAGACGAAGGAGAACCCGCCGCCGAACCCGATCAGGACCAGGCCGGGCAGGACGCTGGCCAGGTATGTCCCATCGGCCGGGGCGTGTCCCAGGACCACCAGCCCGGCGCCGACCAGGGCCAGGCCGCCAATGACCAGCGGGCGCGGCCCGAACCGCGGCACGAGCTTGCTGGCGGCCACGCTGGCCGCCACGAGGGCGGCGGCCATCGGGATGTAGCCGAGCCCGGTCTGCAGCGGCGTGTAACCCAGGACCTGCTGCAGGTACAGGGTGAGCATGAAGAAGGAGGAGAACGCGGCCACGGTCAGCAGCCACTGCGAGATGTTGGGCACCAGGGTGGCGCGCCGGTGCACGAAGCCGCGCGGGACCAGCGGCACCGCGGCCCGGGATTCGATGAGAGCGAAGGCGCCGAGCAGGGCGGCGGCCACGGCGAACAGCCCGATGGTGACAGCCGACGTCCAGCCGTACCTGGCGCCTTCCAGCAGGGTGTAGACCAGGGTGGACATGCCGGCGGTGATGGTGACCGCGCCGGGCAGGTCGAAGCCGGGCCGGCCGGGGTTGCGGCTCTCGGCCACCAGCCGCGGGACCGCGACCAAGCCCACGACGGCGATGGGGATGTTGATGAAGAAGACCCAGCGCCAGGACGCGGCCTGGGTGATCACCCCGCCGAGCAGCACTCCGGTGGCGAAGCCGAGCCCGGACAGCGCCCCCCACATGGTCAGCGCCTTGGTCCGTTGCGGCCCGGCCGGGAACAGGCCGGTGACCAGGGCCAGCGCCGCGGGGGTGGCCAGCGCCGCGCCGATGCCCTGCAGGGCGCGGGCCCCGATGAGCATGCCCTGGGAGGTGGCCAGCCCGTTCAGCAGCGACGCCAGGCCGAAGATGGCGGTGCCGATCAGGAAGATCCGCCGGCGGCCGGCCAGGTCGGCAGCGCGGCCGCCGAGCAGGATCAGGCCGCCGAACAGCAGCACGTAGGCGTTGATCACCCAGGCCAGCGACGGCTCGGAGAAACCGAGGCTGGTCTTGATGGACGGCAGGGCGACGTTGACCACGGTCTCATCGAGAAAGATCATGAACTGGGCCACGGCCAGCACGGCCAGGGCGAGCCAGCGGCGCCGGGACACCGGATCGGGCGGGCTGGCCGGCGCGGTCGCCGGTCCGGCCGTACGGCCGGTGCGGTTGAAAGTCATGGCGTCTCCTTGTGTCGGAATGTTTCTTCTGACCTGGAACCTGCCGGGCCGGCCGTCCCGGCGGCCAGGGGTCGCTGTCCCGTTCACCGCACCGGCTCTGGCCGGGACATGACCGGGACGCTGGTCCCATGACACCGGGACGGGCGGCCCGGCAGCCTGGTCCGCATGACCGCTCACCAGGTGACCGGCCGCCCCCGGCGGCATCTTCTGTTGCGAGTGGCCAGTTGGCTTCCGGCCGCGGAGGAGGACAATGAGCACGTGGGGTCGTCTGGCCTGGACCGCCCGCTGAGCTGGCTGGCGGTGGCGACCGGGGTGGCGACGTTCGGGTTCTTCGCCGGCACCCTGGTCCTGCGTGCGCTGATCGCCGGCCGCGGCCACGACCCCGCCGATCAGGTCTGGAGCCAGGCCCTGGTGGGCGCGGCGGTCGCCGTGCCCGGGACGCTGATCGCGGCGCGCCGGCCGCGGCACCCGATCGGCTGGCTGCTGCTGCTCGGCGGGGTATGGCTGGCGGTGCCTGCGTTCGGCGCCGAGTACGCCCGGTACACCTTCGTCGCGCAGCCGGGCGCGCTGCCCGGCGGCGACTGGTGGCTGTGGGCCTCCCGCCAGGCAGCGCGGGCCGACTACGCGCTGCCCTTCCTGCTGTTGCTGTTCCCCACCGGGTACCTGCTATCGCGCCGGTGGCGGCCGGCGGCGTGGCTGATCTTCGCCGCGGTCACCGCCGTCAACGTGGTCTACGCGTTCCTGGGCGGCGACATCGTCCCGGCCGCCCCCGGCGGCGGCCATCCGCTGTATTCCGGCATTCGCAACCCGGTCGGCCTGTTCGGCGATGCCCAGCGGGATTTGCCCCGGATCGGCCCGCTGCTGGGCGCCCTGTCCGTGCTCGCGATCGGGCTGGGGCTGGCCGGCGCGATCGTCCGGTTCCACCGCTCCCGGGGTGAGGAGCGCCAGCAGCTCAAATGGGTGGCCTGCGCCCTCGTGGCGGTCGCGGTCGTCGTGGTCAACGGCGCCTTCACGCACTGGTACACCGGGCAGGCCGTGCTGCACGCCGTGGCCGGCACGGCCTTGGCGGCCGCGGTCACCATCGCCGTCTGCAGGTACCGGCTGTACGACATCGACATCATCATCAACCGGACCCTGGTCTACCTGCTGCTGTCCGGCATCATCGCCGGCGGCTACATCGCCATCGTCACCGGCGTCGGCGCCCTGGTCCCCCGCCACGGCCTGACCGTGGAAGTTCTCGCGGCCGGGCTGGCCGCGGTCGTGTTCTCCCCGCTGCGCGCCCGGCTGCAGACGCTGGTCAACCGGATGATGTACGGCGAACGGGACAACCCGTACGCCGCGCTATCGCGGCTGGCGACCAGGCTGGAAGCCACGCTCAGCCCCGATCAGGTGCTGACCGCCATCGCCGGCAACGTGGCCAGCGCGCTGCGCAGCCCTTACGCAGCCATCGAGGTGGCCGACGGCGACGGGACCCCCCGCGTCGCCGCCGCCCGCGGCACCCTGCCCGCCGGCGCTGCGCCGCTGCGGGTGCCGCTGACCTCCTCCGGCGCGCACGTCGGCGACCTGGTCGTCGCCCCCCGCCGCCCTTCCGAAGCCTTCAACGAGGCCGACCGGCGGCTGCTGGACGGCCTGGCCCACCACGCCGGCGCGGCCGTGTACGCGGCCGACCTGACCACCCAGCTCCAGCGGTCCCTGGAGCGGCTGGTCACCGCCCGGGAGGAGGAACGGCGGCGGATCCGTCGGGACCTGCACGACGGGCTCGGCCCTGTGCTGGCCGGCATCGCCATGCAACTCGACGCCGCCCGCCGGCTGATGCGCAGCGACCCGGATGCAGGCGACCGGCTCCTGCGCCGCCTGCGGGAGCAAACCCAGGCGGCGATCGCCGACATCCGCCGGCTCGTCTACGATCTTCGCCCCCCGGCGCTGGACGACCTCGGGCTGACCGGCGCCCTGGCCCAGCACGCCGCGTCCTGCTCCACACCGGGCGGCCTGCAGGTCAGCATCGACGCCGACCCGGGCCTGCCTGCCCTGCCCGCCGCGACCGAGGTCGCCGCCTACCGGATCGCCGCCGAGGCGGTCACCAACGTGACCCGCCACGCCGGCGCGCGTACCGCCACGGTCACGCTCACCACCGGCGACGGCATGCTGCGCGTCGAAGTCACTGACGACGGGCGGGGCGCCGGCCCTGGGCCCCGGGCCGGGGTCGGCCTGACCTCGATGCGGGAACGGGCCGAAGAACTCGGCGGCAGTTGCACCGTGGCGCCCCGGCCCGGTGGCGGCACCATCGTGTCCGCCCGGCTGCCCCTGGCCGGCCCGGAGCTTGCCCCGCATCCGGCCCAAGCCCTCCCGCTGGCGGCCGTGGACAGCGCAGAATCTCCCGTTACGACCGTGGACACGGCATCATGACCGAGCCGGTAACCGTCCTCATCGCCGACGACCACCCCATGGTCCGGCAGGGGCTGCATCTCACCCTCGGCACCCTGCCCGGCATCCAGGTCATCGGGGAAGCCACCACCGGCCAGCAGGCCGTGGAGCTGGCCGAGTCGCTCCAGCCCGACGTGCTGATCATGGACCTCAACATGCCCGAAGGCAACGGCATCGAGGCCACCAGGGCGCTGACCAAGTCCAGCCCGCACGTGAAGGTACTCATCCTGACCATGTTCGACGACGACGCCTCGGTCTTCCAGGCCATGCGCGCCGGTGCGCGCGGCTACCTGCTCAAGGGCGCCGGGGAGCAGGAAATCGAACGGGCCGTCCGCGGCGTCGCCGACGGGGAAGCCATCTTCGGGCCCGCCGTCGCCCAGCGGGTCCTGGACTACCTCACCGGCACTGCGCCCCGGCAGCAGGAGGCGTTCCCCGAACTGTCCGAACGTGAACGGGACGTGCTGGCGCTGCTGGCCGAGGGACGCAGCAACCCCGACATCGCCCGCCAGCTGTACCTCAGCCCGAAAACCGTCCGCAACCACGTCTCGAACATCTTCACCAAACTCCAGGTCGCCGATCGCGCCCAGGCCATCATCAAAGCCCGCGACGCCGGGCTCGGCACCGCCGCCGAGCGCTCGACCTAGCACAGCCCGCGCCGCCGGGCTGATCCACGACGCCTGGCCGGGAATCCCCGCAACCGGCGTGCTGTCACGTATCACCGTGTCGCAGTCCGTCCGCCGCAAGCGGCCGTGCCCCGCCCCGGCCCAGGCGTCTGCATAGATCTCCTCCTTCGCGGCCGCACGCCAACCCGATGCCGGCAGCCGCAACTGCCGAGCAGTCCATGGACCACGCTGCGCGGCTGGCCGTCCGGCCGTCATGGGACCAGCGTCCCGGCGGCGTCCCGGACCCGGCCAGGGCGGGGAACAGGACAGCCACCCCTGCCGCGCGGGACGGCCGGCCCGGCACGCTACTGGACATGGCAAACCAGGTCCACATCCACCAGACGCCGTGACCGCCACGACCGCCACCGGCACCAGCGGCACGGCGCCCAGCCGCACCGCACTCAATCCCGAACGCAGCCATGAAACGACCAGCCACCACGGCGCCAGGCATCAACGCCGCCCGCCCGAACGACGAGGAGAAAGACAACGCAACATCTGAAACCGGCAGGCCTCCCCCTGCACATGCCCCGTTCGCACGCGGGATCCGGGGAGCGGCCGCCGTGCTGATCACCCTGGTCGCCCCCGTCATATCCATGTCCGGCGCCCTCACTACCGGCCTGAAAGGCACTTCCCCCGCGGTCGGGTTCCCGCCCGGCTACGGGGCGACCCTGGTTGCAACAATCGCGGCCACCACGAAGAGAAGGAGGTGATGCCCGTCACGCAATCCAGCATGCACACACGCGCGAAGCGAAGGAGCTGATGCCCATCACATAATCCAGCACCCAGCTGCGGCCGGGCCCGGACAAACCAACCGGGCCCGGCCGCAGCACCTCAGCACGGGTCGCGGCGACACACTACCCCGGTCCCTGGCCTGTCAAGTAGATCAAGATCTGCTCTGGCCAGAGGACGCCAATTAGCGCTGAAGATTCCGCGCTATAGATCGGGGTCTGACGCACTTGATGGGGAGTGGTCACGGTTGGTGATCTGGTTCAGTTCCAGAGGGCCATCTTCCTGAGCAAGTCGAGGTTGGCTCTGCCGAACATGAGCCTCTTCCAGAACTTGAGCTTTGCGACCTTTCCTTCGACAGCGCCTGATGAATACGGCAGTGTCAGCCCGCTCAGGACGGCGGCGTGGTCACGTTCGAGGCCGTTGGCGAAGGCGTGCAGGTGGGGCAGGTCGTCGGTGCGGACGGCGGCGATCCAGGCGTCGAGACGGCCGCCGCGCAGGCCGGTGATCATCTTGGCGAACTCCTCAACGTGGCCGCGCAGGGCGTCCAGGTGGGGGCAGGCGGCCCGTATCTCCTTGAGCTTGAGCTGCTCGTCCGCGTCGAGGTTGTCGGGGCGGCGGCGGATCCAGCTGGTGATGTGACGGACCTTGGGCGGGGCGGGGACGGCTGGCGGGGCCGCCTTGCCCTTGAAGGGCCTGAGGTAGGCGTAGACGGTGCCGTAGCTTCCGCGGAAGCCCAGCGCCTTGACCTCGTTGTGCAGTTGCTGGATGTTGGTGCAGCCCTCGTTCCACCGCTGGTGGAGGTAGGGCTTGTGGTCGTCCAGCATGCTCGGCCATCCGGCCAGCGTGCCCGCTACCAGCTCATCGATGCTGGTCGCGTGGAAGTAACGGCGCGCCGTCCCGGGAGCCAGTCGCAGTTCCCGCTGGATCGCGGCGATGCGCATGCCCTCGGCCTTCAGCTTCTGGACATGTTCATATCGCTGCCGGGTCCGGACCACCCGGACCCGGTTCCCGGCATGCTCGGCGGTCGCCTGCCCGGCCGTCCGGAAAGGATCGGGGGCCTGCTCAGCGGCTGTCTGCTTGAGGACGGCGTAGTGGTCCTTGATGCAGCCATGGTGGGCGGCAACGGTCTTCTTCACGTAGTCGCCCAGGTCATCCCACATGTGCCACCTGTCCGCAACCTGCTGGGCATCGGGCACGCCCTCCCGGCTGCCCAGCGCGAAGCCGCCGGCCCGGTCCCGGCAGATCAGCCGGACACCAGGATGAGCGCGGAGCCACTGGGCGAAGGTACCGGCCTCCCGGTCGGGGAGGATGTCGATGACGCGATGGGTGTCCATGTCCAGCAGGACGCTGGCGTACGACTGGCCACGCCGCTTGGCCCAGTCATCTACGCCGAGCACCGCGACCGTGCCGATCCCGGGATCGGGCAGCGCCCTGATCAGCCGGATCAGCGTGCACCGGGACACGATCGCGCCCAGTGCTCGGGCCAGCCGGGACCCCGCGCGGCCGGCCAGCGCGAGCGCGACCTGCTCCAGCAGGCTCCGCAATCCGGTCGTGCGGCGCTGGTGCCTGGCGGTCAGCCCGTCCACCTGCTCGGCGAACGTCGCCACGACGCAGGCCGGGTTTTCGCAGATGAGCCGGCGGACCTGGAGTACGACCTGGACAGGACGGCCGCAACAGGCCAGGTCCTGAAGGCGGCGCCAGTAACGGTCGTGGACCCGTGTTGCAGGCTCGCCGCACTCCGGGCAGGTCACCGGCGACATGCGCGTGCGATGAGCCGGACCAGATCGCCCAGGTCCTCCACCTGGTCCAGCTCCAAGCTGCCCAGGTGGGGAACAGCAGGCAGGTCAGGCGGGCTTCCTCAGCGGACAACTCATGCTGCACAATCGACCTCCACGGCCGTCTCGCTGATGATCAGGACTTCGACAACCCGGATCATTACGGGCGGCCGTGCTCACGCACAGCTCGTTACATGATCGCGATCACTCCGTGCTCGCCACCACGCACGACGAATCCTCGGTAGGACGGGACCGGGAGCGACAATCTGTGATCACGGACCATTGGATGCGCCAGACCCAGCTTTATGGCGCCGATCCCTGGGCGGTGCGTGGCGCAGTGCCGACATGATGTCTCGTCTCGGTCGAGAGGAGTGCACCTTCGCCGCCGAGCGCGCCGCCCCGCCCGCGGTAGCCGACGTCAGTAACTGGCACGTCGGCCGCCCCATCGCCCGCCCGGCCGGCAAGATCGGGTACGCGCGCCTCTTCAAGGCCCAGGGCAGCTCCCTGGGGTGATCGCCGCTAAGGTCGGCACCCCGAAGACCACCCTGCATCGCTACTCCAACTGCCGGCCAGCCGCCCGGTCCGCCACTGGCGAAGCGGCGGCGGACGGCGGAGGTCAGCGGCCGCAGGCGGGATGAGGGGTGCGGCAGCCATCCGGGCCGGGCCGGGCTGTACGGCGGTGGCGGCCTGCGGTTATGGTACGGGCGTGGGGACTGCAGCGGTCACCGCGG
>Ga0318498_10000298_pt1 | contig 13446 bp, 8 predicted proteins | sample GRESIP109b1f24_FD_203488 | JGI IMG/M metagenome (GOLD analysis project Ga0318498, IMG submission 203488) | Tropical soil microbial communities from Luquillo Experimental Forest, Puerto Rico - GRE.SIPMG.109b1f24 | ecosystem: Environmental > Terrestrial > Soil > Tropical forest > Bulk soil... | reverse complement strand
GCGTGACGCTTTGGACCGGGTCGCCGCGGGCCGCCCGGCCCTGGCGCTGATCGAGGGTGAAGCCGGAATCGGCAAGACCCGGCTGCTGGAGACCGCGCTCGAGGATGCCCACGCCCGGGAAATGCAGGTGGCCCGGGGCCGGGCCGAGGAGCTGGAGCAGAACCGGCCGTTCGGGCTGGTCGCGGCCGCGTTCAGGTGTGAGCGGTCGTCCGCTGACCCGCGCCGGGCGGCGATTGCGGACCTGCTGTCCAGGGACCGGGGCGCGATCACGGTGACCAGCGATCCGGGCCTGCGGTTCCGGGTGGTGGACGCGTTCGCCGACCTGGTGGAGGCGCTGGCCCTGGCCGGGCCGCTGGTAATCGGGGTGGATGACCTGCAGTGGGTCGATGCGTCCAGCCTGCTCACGCTGGGCGCGGCCGCCCGCCGGATGGCGGGCCTGCCGGTGGCGCTGATCGGCTGCCTGCGCCCGCTCCCGGACAGCGCTGACCTGGACCGGCTCACTGGCTTGCTGGACAAGGCTGGCGCACCGCGCATCTGGCTGGGTCCGATTGCCGCCGAGGCGGTCCGCGATCTGATCGCCGACGCGGTGGCCGCCGAGCCCGGCCCCGCGCTGCTGGCCGAGGCGGCGGGCGCCGGCGGCAACCCGCTGTTCGTCACCGAGCTGGTCGGCGCGCTGCTGCAGGAGGGCACGGTGGAGATCGCCGACGGGCGGGCCGAGGTGGCCCGGGCCACGCTGCCGCCGACGCTGCGGCTGACCATCTTGCGGCGGCTGAGCTTCCTGCCCGATGCCACCGTGCGGGCGCTACGTGCCGCCTCGATTCTCGGCTCGAGCTTCTCGCTCACTGACCTGGCCACGATCACCGGCGGGTCCGCGCTGGAGTTGTCGAGGGCGCTGGCTGGCGCGGTCCGGGCCGGGGTGGTGGCGGATGACGGCGCGCGGCTGCGGTTCCGGCACGACCTGATCCGCGACGCTATCTACGAGGACCTGCCCGGTGGCGTGCGCCTCGGGCTGCACCGCGAGGCCGGGCAGCGGCTGGCCGCGGCGGGCGCCCCCGCCCTGCAGGTCGCCGAGCAGCTGGCCCGCGCCGCGGCGCCCGGTGACGCTGAAGCGATCCGGTGGCTGGTCCAGGCGGCCCGGGAGGCCGTGGCGACGTCGCCGGATGGCGCGGCGAGCCTGCTGGCCCGGGCGGTCGGCCTGATGGACCCGGCTGACCCGGCCCGGGACCGCGTGCTGGCCGAACAGGCAGGCAGCCTTGTCTGGGCCGGGCGGCTGGCCGAGGCGGAGGCTGTCTGCCGCGCGCTGCTGGCCCGCGGCCATGACCCAGTGGTCACGGCCGGGGTCCGCGTCTATCTCGCGCATACGCTCCTCGTCGGCGGACGGGCCCGCGAGGCTCTCCCCGAACTCGAGCGCGCCGTCGGCTCGGCCGCGCCCGCTAGCGCGGAGCTGGCCATGGCCCGGGCGAATGAAAGCTTTGCTCGCCTGTCCCTGGGCGACCTCGACGGCACCCGGGACGCCGCCGCGGAGGTCCGGCACACAGCCGATCACCAGGACACCAGCGCGGACATGACCTCGCTGGACTTGGCTGCCCAGCAGTACACGAGCTTGGTCACGGTCTCGCTGGCGCTGGCGGCCCAGTTGCGGGGAGACCTCGCCGTTGCCCTGCGGATCGCCGACGAGGCCATCGGCCGGGCCGGCCTCGATCCGGGTCGGCAGCGGCACACGTACCCGATACTCTTTGCCCGCGGGCTGATCCTCATCGAGCTGGACCGGGTCGATGAGGCCAGTTCCGCGCTGCAGGCCAGCATGCGCCTGGAGGAAGAACTCGGCGTGCGAGTGCACCTGACCGGCTCTCAGATGTACCTCGCTGTCGCGGAGTTTATCGCGGGGAACTGGGACCAAGCTCTCGCCGAGGCCCAGGTCGGCCTGGAGATGGCCGAGGAGACCGGGGAAACCTACACCAGGGTATTGGGCCAGATCGTGCGGTCGCTGATCCTGCTGCACCGTAACGACCTGCGCTGCGCCCGCGAGGCGGCCGATGCCGCCGAGGCCGAGCTGGCCGGTACCGGCCCGCGCTATCGCAGTGACTGGGCGCAATGGGCGCGGGCGCTGGTCCTGGAGGCCGAGGGCCGGGCCGGCGAGGCGTACGCGGCCATGGCCGAGTGCTGGGACCGATACGTTCGGCTGGGTCATGCGTTGGAGTACCGGGTGCTTGGCCCGGACCTGATCCGGCTGGCGCTCGCCTCCGGCGACGCGGAACGAGCGCGGGCGGTGGCGGCGGCGGTGGCCGGGCTCGCCGCGCGGAACCAGGTTCCGTCGCTGGCCGGCGCGGCGCTGCGCTGCCGGGGACTGGCCCGCGACGACCCGGAGACGCTGGCCGCCGCGGTGCAGGCCTGTCAGCCCGGCACCCGGCCTCTGGAGCTGGCCGGGGCCTGCGAGGAAGCCGGCGCCGCCTACGCCCGCCACGGCCACCCGGACCGGGCGCGCCCGCTGCTGGACCAGGCGCTGACCATCTACGAGCAGCTCGACGCCGGCCGGGACCTGGCCCGCGCCGAGGCGGTGCTGCGCGCGGCCGGCATCCGCCGCGGCCGCCGCGGGCCGCGCGGCCGGCCGAAGTCCGGCTGGGCCAGCCTGACCCCGGCCGAGCGGGCCGTCGCGGGCCTGGTCGCCGACGGGCTGACCAACCCGCAGATCGGCGCCCGGTTGTACATCTCGGGGCGGACCGTGCAGACCCACCTGGTGCATGTGTTCGCCAAGCTCGACATCGCCTCCCGCGCCCAGCTCGCCGCCCAGGTCGCCCGCCGCCAGTAGGAACCGTTGTACCTGCTCGTCGAGGGCGCGATGTCACCGCGGCTATCTTCACTACCGCTGAGCCGGCAGGCCGCGCCTGGTTCGCTACCGAACAGTTGCTGGCTGCGGCCCGGGCGGCATCATGCCGCAACGCTGACACCGCTTAGTCCGGCTCTGCCGTACCGCGCTGGACGGCCAATTCTGCGCCGTCCCGGCCAACGTGGCCACCTGCTATCTGAAGGTGCCTGGGCGGTTAGCGCACCTCAGTGATTTAAGGTATGGTCACTGAGCGTGTCGGGCAGGCCGGGTGGCATAGTGGCCGATGATCAGCCCGGGCTGGCATGACCGGGACATCCTCGCGCGCCGGCGTCTCCTCCGACGCCGGCCGGCCGGGCGGGTAGACGATCTCTCCTCCCTCTGGGGATGGCGCCGGTACACCTGGTCATGGTGACCTACCCAGGGTGCCGTCACGCCGGCCGGCGGGACATCCGCCGGCCGGCGGATGTCCCGCGGGACGCGGCCACGATGACCAGGTGAAGATCCTCATTTCGCTGCAGGCCACTGACCGCCCGTCGGCCGGCTCCGGGTGCTTCCCTCCCGGGCTCCCGCCCGGGCTCGAAGACGGTGAGGAACTCCTCTTCACCGGATGGCTCGGTCTGCTCAGGGTCCTCCGTGAGGTGATGGGCTCACCCGCCGTCACCGCCCGGAATACGAAGGTATGAGCTGCGCGTAAGCACGCCCTCGTCACAAATCCTGGCCTGCCACAGCTCGTCGCCCAGGTGGCCCGCCACCGCACCTCGGGCCGTCACCAACAGCGGGCTACAGCCCAGCCCGATCCGCATCGGCGATGGCGGGATCCGCCCGATGGCGGATGTCTCAGGCCAGGCCAGGGCGGCACGCTCGACACGTTGCTGCCGCAGGCAGGGCGATTGTCGCGGTCAGCGCCGGCTGATCCTCATGGCGCGACCGTGACGGACTCGATCGTGACGCTGAGGCAGCACCTGATAAGGAACGGAAACTCCGAAACTGGAGGTCAGCACGGTGAACGTGGTGAACAGGACACGGTCCGGCCACCCGGCGTGGCGCACACTGGTCATCGGCCTGGCCGGGCTGCTCAGCGTGTACCTGATCGGGCGTGGCATCGCCGAGTTCTTCACCGTCAACTACTCCGATCCAGCCAGCTACCGGGGCGACTGGGGTGGGCCGAGCCTGGCTGGTGTGTTCGCCGTGCATAGCGGCCCGGCCGTGCTGGCCGTGCTCGGCTGGACGATCTACCTGCACCGCAGGCGGCGCACCTGGGGCGGGAAAAGCCACTGACCAAAGCCCCCGGCCCGGTACCTGGGCCGAGGAAGGAGAAATGCAATGTCCCACGATCAGGTCCTCGCCCGGGAGATGGCCGAGCGGTCGGCCGGGTACCAGGGACCCAACCTGTCACCGGCCGGGCTGAAGCTCGGCGCGAGCCGGCTCTCCGGGGGCGTTTACGCGCTGATGGCCAACATCCCGCCGAAGGACAACAACGGGGTCATCGCCGGGCGCAATGCCGCACTGGTGGTAGATGCTGGCATCACGCCGGATGTGTCCGTGCAGATTCAGAGGATCGCCGGCGGGCTGACCGACCGCCCGGTGCGGTACCTGGTGAACACCACCTACCACGGCGATCACACCTTCGGCAACTCGGCGTTCCCGGCCGAGGTGGTCATCGTGTCGTCGCGGGTGAACAAGCAGAATATGACCGACCTGGGCTATGAGAAGCGGATCCGCTCGGGCAACATGTACGGCGACGAGCGGCTGCTCGACGCGGTCACCGGCTGGCGGGCGCCGGAGGTGGTGTTTGAGTCGTTCGCCGAGATCGACCTCGGCGGCCGGGTAGTTCAGCTGTGGCATTTCGGGCCGGGCAACGGCCCGGGCGACACGATCGTTTACGTTCCCGATGCGCGGACGGCCTGGACGGGCAACTATCTGTGCCACGCCGGGGTCGCGCACATGCTGCTGCAGGGCGGGCCGCGGCCCTACCTCGGCTCGCTGCGGAAGATGTGCGAGGCCCTGCCCGAGCTGGAAACGATCGTCCCCGGGCACGGGCCGATGGGGGACGGGCACACCGCGATCAGCACCCTCGAGGAATACCTGGCCCGCCTGGACGACGAGGTCGCGGCGGCCGTCGCCGCCGGGCACACCCTGGAGGAAACCATTTCCGCCTGCACCGATCCCTGGGCCGCGGGCTTGGACCCGGTGCTGGCCGAGGCGCTGAGCCGCTACCCGGTCCCAGCGGCCGCCGCCCAGCAGGGAATGCTCGCCTTGAACCGGAACCTGCACCGGCTCAACATCCTGGCCACCTACCGGGTGTACCAGGCCGCAGCCGACGGGCAAGGGCCCGCGTGACCGAATCACGGACCCCGGCCCGGCCCAGCAGACGCCGAGATAAGACCCGTCAGCCGATCCCTGGCTTTACGGGCATCGACTGACTGGCGACCCCTCGGGCTGACGCGGTCCGGCCTCAGGGAGCTCAACGACCTCGCCAACCTGCTCCCGCGGGTCTGACTGCGTGGCGCCCGGTCGTCGCCCCGCCGTTTAGTAAACACGTGACCCGGCCACAATCCGGCCGGCTGGTTGCAGAAAGGAGTGTTTCATGCAGATCACGATCGTGGGGGCGGGCATCATGGGCCGCCTATGGGCGGCGTACCTGACCTCAGGCGAGCGAGACGTCTGCTTGTTCGACACCTCACCCGAGGTTGTCGCGGACCTGAACCAGCACGGCATCACCGTCGAAGAACCGGGCGGGGCAACCCGTACCGTAAAGGTCCGCGCGGTCAGCGCCGTCGACGGCCTGGGACCGCAGGACCTCATCTTCTTCCTGGTGAAGTCTGAGCAGACCGAGCCGGCGGCTCGCGCGGTCCGCGGGCTGGCCGGCCCTGACACCGCCCTCGTGACCTTGCAGAACGGATGGGGCCACGGTGGCACGCTATCGGAGATCTTCCCGCCAGCTCAGATCGTCATCGGAACGACCTACCAGGGCGGTAGCCTCACACACGACGGGAAGGTCTTCCACGCCCACGAGGGCGGCACGATCGTCGGCCCCTACGCCGATGGCGGCGACCTCCGGTTCGCGCAACTGGCATCAAGCACGCTGAACGCGGCCGGGATCAGGGCTACGGCCAGTCGTGAGGCGAGGAAGGCGATCTGGGACAAGCTGACCTTCGCCGCAGCTGTGCTCCCCGTCGCCGCCTTGACCGGCCTGGATAACGGCAGAGACCTCGCGGATCCCGCTGTCCTCCCGGTGATCAATGAAATAGTCACCGAGGTGGCCGCCGAAGCGAATGCCCGAGGTTACGCCATGAGCGCGGACGAAGAAGTGACGCGCATCGTGACCAGGCTGCAGGCGACCGGTTACGCCAAGGCGTCGATGCTGCAGGACGTGGAAGCCCACCGCAAGACCGAGGTGGACTTCATCACCGGCGAGATCGTCAGAATGGCCCGGTCGCGCGGGGGCGAAGCGCCGGTCTGCGCTGCGGTGACCGCGCTCGTTCACGGCCGCGAACTGAGCTGGCGCTCCGGGTGAGGCAACTCCCCCAAGGAGGAGCGGCGCGGCTGCTCGGCCACATCGTACGCGGCCAGGATGGCCGCGGCGTTCCGCCGCGGCTGCCAGGCGCCGAACAGCCGCCCTCCGCTCGGCGCACGACGAGGCCTGCCCGGTGGGGGTGGACAGGGAGTGCATGGCCTCGTAGAAGTCGTGGGTGATGGTGATGTCGGTGGTGTCGAAAAGGAGCGCTGGGTGGCGGGGTCCCGGCCCGCCGGCAGTGCGGCCGGTGATGACGCGCCCGACGCCCGGGCGCGCAGCAGCCACATGACGATCCGGCACCTGGGCATGATTCCGTCCATTCACCCCGACGCCTACGTGGCGCCCGCCGCCGTCGTCAGCGGCCAGGTGAGCATCGGCGCCGGCAGCTGCATCATGCATGGCGGGGTCCTGGCCGCTGGGGGCGGCCCGGTTCAGGTCGGTGCCGGCTGCGTGATCATGGAGAACGCGGTGCTGCGCGGCACCCCGCGGCACCCGCTGCGCATCGGTGACCGGGTGCTGGCCGGCATGCGGTCGATAAGGCCCGGCCGCGGCAGGATCCTGGCTTTTTCTGACCCGCCCGCGGCCACGGCACCTGCACCGGCGGTGCCCGGGTCGACCGCAGCCATGACGTTGCCGCCCGTGCGGGTGCGCGGATCGTGCACTGCAGCGCCGGTTCGAGTATCCCGACTATCGCTAAATGCGCCGGGTCGGGGGACTTCAGGGTGGCGTCGGCCCCACCAGCCGCGACGGCCTGGTCGATCGCGTCGCCGGCGGCGACGGCCTGGTCGACGGTCCAGTCCTGCCTGTCTTGGAGACCCCGGTCAAACGCCACCGAGTCGCCGTCCATACGGGCGGTGGCGAGCCGGGCAGGCAGATCATAGGGGACGACGACGGCGAGCAGCGGGTCACTGGCCGGGAGCAGCGCGCGGCCCGCGCCGAACAGCTGGCCAGCGCGGTCTGATGCCCCGCGGCTGGCCGCGACATCGCCCAGCCCGGCCAGCGACAACGCCACGCCGGAGGTGCTGCCGAGCTGCCGCCAGGCATGCAGTGCCTCGACGAGCAGTGACCCGGCCGCGGGTGACGCCGCCAGGGCCTCTTCGAGGCCAGAATTCAGCAGCAGCAGGGCTAGATCCCACTGATCGAGGCCGCCGCGCAGCAGCGCAAGACCCTCCGCGAACCTGGCCCGGGCCGCCGCGTGGTCGCCCCGCCGGGCGGCGAGCAGTCCCAGGCTCCCGAGCACGACGCCGCGGAGGTCGTCCCCCGCCGCGTCCAGATCGCGGAGGCTTCCTTCGAAGAGCGCCCTGGCCGCGTCGGCATCGCCCTGCGCGAGCGCGACACTGCCCTGGTAATAGCGCAGGTAAGCGTCGAACGGCTGCCCGTACGTGGTCTCGACCCCACGCCAGACGGCGCGCGCCTCGTCGAGCAACGCACGCGCCTCAGCTGGCTGGCCCTGTCCCGTGCGCACCCGGGCCATCAATCCAAGGCCGTACGAAAGCCAGCGGCCTTCCCCCGTGGTGCGGAAGATCCGCACGGCCGATTCTTCCCGGGCGGCCGCCTGGGCCAGATCGCCACGGCCCCACAGTTGCAGCGCCGACCCGTGCAGCACCTTGGCCCAGGCGAGATCGTCATCGCCGTCACCCCGCCGGGCCAGGAGGGCGCCGTACCAGGACCTGGCCTCCTCCAGCCGGCCAGACATGAGCCAGAACCAGCCCATCGCGCCCGCCAGGTCGACACCGACGGCGAGTACGCCGTCGGCGCTGAGGCTCCAGGCGAGCGCGGCGCGGACATTGTCGTGAGCATGCTCCAGCCGCACCATCCATTCGCGCCGCTCGCCTGGCACCAGCAGCTTCGGCTCGGCCAGCTCGGCCCCGTCCCGGACGAACCCGGCATGCCAGCGGCGCATCTGGGCTGCCTCGCCGCTGGCCTCCAGCCGCTCGAGCGCGAACTCGCGGATCGTCTCCAGCATGCCGTACCGTGGTGCACCCGCGTCCGGAGGCTGGACGAACACCACGTTCTGGCCGACCAGTGAGCTGATCGCCTCGAGCGGATCAAGGCCGCCGGGAGCAGTCGCGAGGAGCGCCTCCACCGCCTCCAGCGGGAATCCGCCGACGAACACCCCGAGCTGGCGGAACAGGTGCTGCTCGGCCGCTCCCAGCAGGTCATAGCTCCAGGCGATGGCCGCCCGCAGCGTCTGCTGTCGTTCGGGCAAGTCACGCGGGCCGCGGGTCAGCAACGGCAGGCGGTGTTCCAGCCGGGTCAGCAGGGCCGCAGGCGACAGGACGTTGAGGCGCGCGGCCGCGAGCTGGATGGCCAGCGGCAGGCCGTCCAGGCGGCGGCAGATCTCGGCCACGGCGGCGGCGTTGGCGTTGGTCAAGCCGAAGTCAGGCTGCACGTCGCGCGCGGTGGCGACGAAGAAGGCGACCGCCGGTACCTCAGCGAGCGCGGTCACGTCAAGCGGGCTATCCTCCGGCAGGGCCAGTGGCGTCACGGCGACAACCGTTTCACCGCGGATGCGCAGCGGCTCGCGGCTGGTCGCCAGCACCTTCAGCCGGGGGGCGAGTTCCAGGGCCCGCTCGGCGACCGGTGCCGCCGAGACCAGTTGCTCGACGTTGTCGACGACGATCAGCATCTGGCGGGGGACGAGAAAGGCGACCAGGCTGTCGCCGACCGCCTGCCCGGACGGGATCGGGATGCGAAGCTGCTGGGCCACGGTGTCGAGGATCAGGCCGGTATCGGTCAGCGCCTCCAGCGAGATGAACGCGGTGCCATCGGCGAACCGGTCCGCGACGGCGTGCGCGGCGGCGATAGCGAGGGCGGTCTTGCCCACGCCTCCGGGCCCGGTCAGGGTCACCAGACCGACGTCAGCCTGCTGCAGCAGCCCGGTGATCATGTGCAGTTCATCGACCCGGTCGACCAGCGGACGGCGCAGCGCCGGCAGCGGCGCGGCGGGCGGGGCCGCGGAGGCCTGAGTGAATTCCCCGGTCAGCAGGACGGCCAGGTCGTCGGCGACCAGGGAACCCAGCTCTTCGGCGTCCCTGAACGGGCGGAAGGAAACCACGCTCTCAGCCTGGATCCGGTCGAGGAAGCTGGTGAGCCGCGGCTCGCGCGGCGCTGTTTGCTTCACGTAAATCAGCCGCGGCTTACCCACCGAGAGCCGGTATTCATCCTCCAGACCGGAGATTTCCATGCCGGGAGCGACCCATCCGTAGGAACCGGGCGTAGATCCCGATGAAAATGTCGCTTTGCCTCAGGTAAGCCCGGTACAGCTCCTGAGGCGGGTAAGGCCGGGCGCCCAGCTCGAACAGCACGGGCGTCAGCCGCAACTGGGTGATGGCAGCAGTCACGGCGCGCCGTTCGGGCGCCAGTTCCTTCAGCGTCGAGCTGACGAAGACGCGGACACGCTGATCTGGGGTTCGGATCAGGGCGGGGGCGCTGTCAGTCACTGCCGCCTGCCTCTCGACGGCTCTGGGGCTAGGGTGGTGCCGGATTCCCGGCCCGCAATACCTCGAGAAGTACCTTTACAGGTACTCCGGTACCTGTAAAGGTGCCACTGTCCACAGAGGACGGCCATGGCTGGGACGCGATGCCGCGGGGCCGCGTGGAGTGAATCCCTTACTCGGCCGGAGCCGTGGCTCCTTGTATCCCCGAGATCTTGGTGTCGCTCTCGCCCGCGCTGTAGGCGACTCCGGGCGGAAGTTCGTTGAAGAACACGTAAGCGGTGCAGCCCTAGGTCTTCGGGCGGAGCGTAACACCCTGCCCGTTCGGAATGATGATCCCGGCCGAACGGACGGTGGTACACGCCGTCCGCCACGGCGGCTCGGCCCGCCAACGAAGGGAGCGCAGTGATGGCTACGTACTCGAGCCTGCCTAACAAACTTGTCAGCGCGGCGAATGGCGTTAACTACGCGTACCGCGACACGGGCAGCATCGAGCAGATGGCGCGCGATGCCATCGCCCTCCTCACCGCCATGGGTTCGGCCGGGTCGATATCCTCGGGTTCTGGACTATCGTAGATCGCAGCTAAAGAGCATTGCCCGCGCGGTAAGTCCCCCAATGGAGCCTGTCGCCCGTACCGCACGATCCGGCCTGGCATGGCATCAACCTCCCCGCCGCACTTGGTGGCGTTGGTTTACGGGCTGGCGGTTCGCAACTTCCGTGGGCTGGTTCCGTAGGCGGCTTTGAAGGCGCGGTTGAAGCCGCTGAGGTCGCCGAATCCGCAGGCGAACGCGACCGCTGCGATGGACCGGCCGGCGAGACGGGGATCGAGGAGTTCACGGCGTGACCGCTCCAGGCGAAGCGCCTTGATGTACTGGGACACCGAGAGGTGCTCGGCTTCGAAGAGCTTGTGCAGGTAGCGCACGGAAATGTTGGCTGCGGCGGCGATCTCGGGCGGCCCAAGGCCGGGGTCGCACAGCCGATGGCTGATGTAGTCCTTGATCCTCACCATCAACGTCTGCTGAAGGCATCCGCGCACCGCCTCGCTTGGGGCGGCATGGTCGCTGAGCAAGCTTGCGACAAGCTCGCTGGCCTGCAGCAGCGCCCGCTCCCACTGCCCTGCGGGCACATCTTCGCTGGTACGCGCGAGGTCCAGCAAGAACCGCGACACGACACCCGTCATGCCGGTCCTGCCATCCATCCGCCGCCCGGTTATGAGCCGTCGCTCGCTATCGCTCAGCTGGACTGTTTCGCGCGGGAACGTGAAGGTGCACGCGTGCCAGTCGCTATCGAACAGCAACTGGACAGGCCGGAAGCTCTCGTAGGCGGCCCAGTCACCCGTGTGGAGTTCAGCTTGACGGTCGTCCTGGCTGACCCGGCAGACTCCGCTAGCAACGACGGCGAGTTGAAAGTACTCCGGCTGGGACCGGCTGATGTCATGCGCGGTGCGCTGGACTTCCTGACTGGTGGCCTTCCCCTCGGCGACCACCATGCGGCCAGCCCGGTTCAGTCGGACCGAACCCTCAACACTGCCTTCTCCCAAGATGGTGATGGTCACCGGAAGCAGTCCCGACAACGCATGCCGCCAGAACGCCTCCCGTTCGGCTGGGCACAACCCGTCGGTGGTGAGGACCGTAGTCACGATCTGTCCAGCCCGCTCGCCGCCCGGGCAGGCCCGGGCGGCGGCCACAGCGTCCCAGCCATGCCGCCGCCCGGCCCGGTTGAGCACTGGCGGCGGAGGCTGTGGGCAGCCGCGGGAGGGTGGTTGACGTGGTAGGCGCGGTACCAGTTCGGCGGTCATGGTGCACCTCCGGGTTTGTCTCCCGGGAGGTCCGACGGCATTCGTACGTGTTCCGTACAAGTATATTCATGTACAGTACGTGTACATGTCAAGGGCTGCAGGGTCTAGGGCGAGCGAGCTGACCCGCCAGGACATCATCGACGCGGCAGCTGGGCTGGCCGCCGAGCGCGGCTATGCCGGGCTGACCATGCGCGCCCTGGCCCAGCGGTGCGGCGTGCCCACCATGACCCTCTACCGGCACGTGCGCGACAAGGAGGACCTGCTAGGCGCGCTGGCCGACCGGGTGCTCGCCGAGCTGCAGCTGCCGGAGCCGGGCACCTTGACCTGGCAGGAGGAGCTCGCGGCGGTGTTCCGGTCGGTGCATGACCTGCTGCTCAAGCACCCGGACATCGCCGTGATCGCGGCGCGGCAGCCGGTGGCCGGGGAGGCCGCCTACCGGGGCGCCGAGGTCGTCTTGGATGCGCTGGGGCGCGGGGGGATCGAAGGTGAGCCCGCCGCCAGCGCGTTCGCCACGCTGTTCGCCTACACGATCGGGTTCGTGCAGCAGCAGCTGCTCTCATCTACCCCCGGCAGCCTGGGCCGCCGGCAAGAGGTACTGGAGCGGCTGCCGCGCGATGACTTTGACAATCTCGGCCGGCTCGGGGCCGTCTTCTTGCTGCGCAGCTCCGACCGGCACTTCCAGGACGGCCTGGACCTGATCATCAGCGGCCTGGAGAGCAAGGCCCGGACGAGGGCGGAAGGACCGTTATCCGGCCGGGCCGCTGCCGGTGGGGGCCGGCCGGTTCAGCAGAGCCGGTTGAGCCCCGGCGGCACCGGGCAGGAAGATAGCCGGCGCAACCACCGTGCGAGCCGAACGCAAGGACCGCCATGACTCCCGCCTCCGCCACAGCGGCTGACTCGTGGATCGATGCGATCACCCCCCGCTGGCTGACCACGGTGCTGCGCGCTGCCGCCGTGGCCGAGGCAGCAGTGCTGGACATCGAGACCCGGCCCCTGGGGGTGGCCAGCGCCGCCGGGGACCTGGCCCGCCTGTCACTGGTCTACGAGCCGGCGCGGCCGTCCGGCCCGGCGACGGTCATTGCCAAGGCACCGGGATCTGGGCCGACCCAGCGCGCGATGGAGGCGGCGATGGGGCTGTTCGCACGCGAACATTATGTGTACGCCGAGCTGGCCAGCGCGCTGCCGGTGCGGCTGCCCCGCTGCTACTACCCCGGGGACCCGGGCAAGCAGGAGCCCATGCTGCTGGAAGACCTGCAGGCGCTGCGAGCCGGCGACCAGGTCGCCGGGCTGGGCCGGGCCGACGCGGAGCGGCTGATCGACGTGCTGGCCCGCTTGCACGCCGCATACTGGGAAGCCGGACCGCCCGGCGATGATGCCAGCCGCCTGGTTAGCTGGGCCGACCCGGCCTTGGGCGCGATGCTCACCCAGCTGGTCACCAGCGGCGTGGCGGCGCTGCGCCAGCGCTACGCGGAACGGGTCCCGGCGCGGGTCCTCGCCGCCATCGCCAACGCCGCCCCCAGGTGGGCAGTCGTTCTGCGGCGCTGCGCCGACGGCCCGCAGACCTTCGTTCATAACGACTTCCGGCTCGACAACATCTTCTTCCAGTCAGACGGCGAGCCAGTCGTCATCGACTGGCAGCTGGCCGGCCGCTGCCGGGGCACCCAAGACCTCGCCTACCTGCTGTCGGGCAGCATGCCCACCGACACGCTGCGGGACTGCTGGGATGTGCTGCTCCGCCGCTACCACGCGCGGCTGTCCGGCGCCGGTGTCCGCGGCTACGACCTGCACCAGTGCCGGTTCCACTACCGGCAGAGCCTGCTCTACACCCTGGCCCCGGGAATCGCCATGCTCGGCCAGATGCAACTC
>Ga0318498_10000296_pt1 | contig 13460 bp, 13 predicted proteins | sample GRESIP109b1f24_FD_203488 | JGI IMG/M metagenome (GOLD analysis project Ga0318498, IMG submission 203488) | Tropical soil microbial communities from Luquillo Experimental Forest, Puerto Rico - GRE.SIPMG.109b1f24 | ecosystem: Environmental > Terrestrial > Soil > Tropical forest > Bulk soil... | reverse complement strand
GGTAAGGGCAGCTGCGTGTTCTGTGGATAGCCGGGCCGGATCTGCATCTGCCGTCCACAGCCGCGCTGGCCCGGCTTGACAGGACCTGGCCCTTAGCCACCCGGTTGCCGGGGCCCGGCGTCGCGCATCCAGACGGTGGTGTCGAACACCGTGCGGAATCCGAGCCTCGCATAGACCGGGTAACCGGGTTCGGTGGCTGCCAGCACGGCGACGCTCGCGCCGCGGCTGCGGCCCCATTCGGTCCCGGCAATCGTCATGGCACCGCCCTACCCGTGCCCACGCCGGTCAGGCACGGTGCCCCTAGCTACAGGCAGCCGGCCTAGCTCGCTGGGTAGGGCATGTCCTACAGGGCGATGCCGAGCAGTGCGTCAACCGTGTCGCGGACGAGCGCCGCCCCGGCCGTCGAGCCCGCTGGCGGGGTGGCTGTGCCGGTGGTTTCCGCCGCCCACTGATCGACCGCGGCCAGCGCACCCGGCGTGTCCAGGTCGCTGGCCATCCGCTCGCGCACGGCCGCCAGCACCCGCTCCGCCCCGGCCGCCGCTCCCGGCGGGATGGGGGCGGCCCCGGGCCGTGCCATCGCTCCCCCGGCGGCCAGGGCGGCCCCGGCCCGCGTCACCGCGGCGCGCCACCGAGCCAGCCGGCCTTCCGCCGCCGCCAGGTCGGCCGCCGCCCAGTCCCGGTCCGCCCGATAATGGCCGGCCAGCAGGGCCAGCCGCACCGCCATCGGATCGGCGCCCTGGGCCAGCAGCGCCGACACGAACACCAGGTTCCCCAGCGACTTGGACATTTTCTCGCCGTCCAGCCGGATCATGCCCGCGTGCAGGTAGCGCCGGGCAAAGGCGGGACCGTCCGGACCGGAACCGCCATACACGACCCGCGCGTGCGAGGCACTCATCTCGTGGTGCGGGAAGATCAGGTCCGAGCCGCCCGCCTGCACGTCGAACCGGGTGCCCAGGTGCTCGGTGGCGATCGCTGCGCACTCCACGTGCCAGCCGGGCCGCCCGGGGCCGAACGGCGATGGCCAGTGCGGCTCGCCCGGCCGGGCCGCCAGCCAGACCAGCGGGTCGAGCGGGTCCTTCTTCCCCGGCCGGCCCGGGTCGCCGCCCCGTTCGGCGAACAGCTCCACCATGGTGCCCGGATCCAGCCGCGGCATCGCCCCGAACGCGGCATCGGCAGACCGCGCGAAGTACTGGTCACCTTCCAGCTCATACAGCGCCCCGCGATCGGCCAGCTGGCCGGCGAACCGCTCAATCACCGGCAGCGCCTCGACCGCGCCTGCCAGCCGGTCCGGCGGCAGCACCCGCAGCGCCGTCATGTCCAACCGGTAGCGGCCGATCTCCCGGGCGGCCAGCTCCCGCCAGTCCTCGCGGTCCCGGTCCGCCCGCGCCAGCAGCGGGTCGTCCACATCGGTGACGTTCTGCACGTAGCGCACGTCGTGCCCGGCATCACGCCAGGCACGGATGAGCAGATCCCACGACACGAAGGTGGCCGCGTGCCCGATATGGGTGGCGTCATAGGGGGTGATCCCGCACGCGTAGATGGTCGCTATCCGGCCGCCCGCGGCTGGCACCAGCTGGCCGGTCGCGGTGTCGTGGATACGGGGCTCCGGGCCATGTCCCGCCAGGGCGGGAACGAGGGCGGCGCGCCAGGAATCCATGACCGCAGGCTATCCCCGCGGCCGCGGGCCGGCTGCGGCTGGCGGCGGGCAGCTGGCGGCCAGCGCAGGCCGCAGCCGGGCGTCCGCGGCCTGCTCGAACGCGTACGCCAGTGCGATCAGCCGCGGCTCGCTCCAGGCGGGTCCCATGAATGTCAGCCCGACCGGCAGCCCGGACACGCCACCGGCTGGGACGCTGATGGCTGGGTAGCCCGCCACCGCCGCCGGCCCGGAGGTGTGGAAAACATCGTGATCGCCGAGGTGGTAGTCGGTCAGCCAGGCCGGGCTGGCGGTCAGGGTGACGATGGCGTCCAGCCGGTGCTGGTGCAGCGGCCCGTCCAGCGCCGCCCGGGCCAGCCGGGACGCCTGGGCCCGGGCGGCCCGGTAGCCGGGGTCGGCCAGGTCACCGCCGGTGGCCTCGGCCCGCTCGAACACTTCCTGGCCGAACCGGGCCAGCACACTGGCCGCGTGCTCGGTGTTGTAGCCGATCAGCTCGGCTAGCGTGGCCGGGTGCTCGCCCGGCAGCGCCGCCAGGTAGACGTTAAGGTCGTGCCGGAATTCCGTCAGCAGTGCGCTGAACTCAGGTTCGGAGATGCCCGCCGCCCCGGGCAGCTCGATCGGGTCGACCAGGGTGGCGCCACGTCCCGCCAGCACTGCGACTGCCGCGTCGGCCAGGGCGGCGGTGGACCTGCCCGCCGTCTCGAAGCCGTCCCGCCAGACGCCGATCCGGGCCCCCACCAGCGCGTCGGCGTCGAGGAAGGCGGTGTAACCGGCGGGCTGCCCAGCCGCCGCCGTGGTCGCCGGGTCGGCCGGATCCGGCCCGGCGAGTGCGGACAGCAGCGCGGCCGCGTCGGCGACGCGGCGCGTCATCGGGCCCGCGGTGTCCTGCGACAGTGCGACCGGCACGATCCCGCTCCGGCTGACCAGTCCGAGTGTGGGCTTGAGCCCGACGATCCCGCAGGCACTGGCCGGGCAGACGATGCTGCCGTCCGTCTCCGTGCCGACCGCGACCGGCACCAGGCTGGCTGCGACCGCTACGCCGGAGCCGGAACTGGAGCCGGACGGGTTGCGGTCGAGCGCGTGCGGGTTGGCCGCCTGCCCGCCCAGCGTGCTCCAGCCGCTGGTGGGGTGGGAGGAGCGGAAATTGGCCCATTCCGACAGGTTCGTCTTACCCAGGATCACCGCCCCTGCCTGGCGCAGCCTGCCGACGCAGTAGGCGTCACCGGATTCGGCGCCGGCCAGCGCGGGCGAGCCGGCCGTGGCTGGCAGCCCGCGGGCCGCGATGTTGTCCTTGACCAGGACCGGAATTCCGGCCAGCGGCCCGGGGGCGGCCCCGCTGGCGCGCGCGGTATCACTGGCCTGCGCCTGCGCCAGCGCGTCACCGCTGACGCTGATCACCGAGTGCAGCAGCATGTCGAGCCGCTCGATCCGGGACAGGTAGAACGTGGTCAGCGCCTGGGCGGTGACCTGGCCGCTGGCCAGTGCGGCGGCCAGGGACGCGATGGTGGCACTGTCGGCGTCGATCCCGGTACCTGGGATCGGCTCGGTCACGGCCGTGGGTTCGGGCATGGCCGAAGGATACGGGTCAGGGCAGCCACGCAACCCGGCCGTGCAGGGCCAGATACCCGAGGAAGGCACCGGTGTCGATCAGCCCGTGCGCGATGATCATCGGCGTTACCCGCCGCCACCGGCGGAACAGCACCGCGAACACAACCCCCAGGGCCGCGTTCCCGATGAACCCGCCAAACCCCTGGTACAGGTGGTAGGAGCCGCGCAGCAGGGCGCTGACCGCGATCGCCCAGCCCGGCCGCCAGCCGAGCTGCTCCAGCCGCCGCAGCAGGTAGCCGAGGACCAGGATCTCTTCCAGGACCCCGTTCTGGAACGCGATCAGCACCAGCACCGGGACCCGCCACCACACCGGCGGCAGGCTTTCTGGCACCACGTTGAGGCTGATCCCCAGCCGGTAGGCAGCCAGGTAGAGGCCGAGCCCGAGGCCGCCGATGACCGCCGCCAGCCCGGCACCGCGCGCCAGGTCGCGGCCGGGCTGGCTGGTGTCCAGGCCCATTGCCGACAGTGGCTCACCGGCCCTGGCCATCAGGTAGAAGACCAGCGCCACCGGGGCCAGCGTGAGCGTGATCCCGGCCAGCTGGAAGGACAGGTCGAGCAGCGGGCGGCCCGGCGCCGCCGAGCCAACCAGCACCGCGGCCTGGTGGCGCAGCTCCTTGTGCGCGGTCAGCGACCCGATGAGGCTGATGACGGCATTCAGCGCGCTGCCGCCCAGCGACACCGCGAAGACGATGATGATCTCCCAGCCCAGCAGCCGCCGGGTGAGTGGCGGCAGCGCAGCGTCCTGCCCCGGAATCACCCCTGGACTTTAGCCGGAAGGCCGCCATGCGCCGACGGGCCAGGCCGGATCAGCGCAACGGCGGTGCCGGGCAGCCCTCAGGCACCGGCGGCGGAGACGATCGCGTCGGTCACGAAGCCGAGGATCAGTCCGAGCAGGATGCCCCAGGCGACCAGTTCCTTCATCCTGGTGGCCCGGGCAACCGCCAGCAGTTCGATCACCACGTACAGGATGGAGCCCGCGGCCAGGGCCAGGAACGCGATGGTGAGCAGCGGTGCGGTTACCTGCATGCCGATGACGGTGCCCACGAAGGTGGGGCCGCCGGCAATCAGGCCGAGGAGCGCCAGCCGGGACCAGGACGGGCGGCTGCCGCTGGCCGGCAGCGGCGCGACGATGCCGAATCCCTCCGTCGCGTTATGCGCACCGAACCCGATGACCAGCAGCAGCGCCAGGCTGATCCGGCCCGCCGCGGCGGACGCGCCGATGGCCATGCCCTCGCCGAAGTTGTGCATCCCGATGCCGATCGCGATCAGCAGGGACAGCGCAGCCGCCCGCGCCCCGGCAGCCTCCGGGCCGGCCGGGATCACCGCCGGCCTGGCGGTCGCGGCACCTGGGCCCTCTGGCAGCAGCCGCGCGGCGCGCCGCTTCAGCCAGCGGTCGATATGCACCAGGCCAATCAGCCCGACGCCGAGGCAGGCCAGCATCACCGTGGCGCGGGTAGCGGCGGTGCTGTAGTGGTGCTGGGCCAGCGCCGCGCTGGTGGGCGCCCAGGCATTGGTCAGCACGTCCCACAGCAGGAAGATCAGGATGCCGATGGCCAGCGCGTTCAGGAAGGCCTTCGTCCTCGGCATGGCCGTCCGCACCCGGCCCAGCGGCAGGCCGATGAAGATGGCTAGACCGGCGATAGCCCCCAGCAAGGCGATCTGGCTCGCGGGCACGGACAGTCCTCTCCTGGTGGGCCAGCAGCTCTGCTGGCACCGGCAGTCGCGGCCGGGCACCGCACGCCGGGCCAGGATAGCCCAAGTTAGGTTTACCTAACAACGCTGACCGGGGGGTGCGGGCGACCGCGGCCGGGCGGCCGGCCGGCCGGGGCACAGGCAGCCCGCCGGCCGCGTCACAGACAGCCGCCGGCCTGGGCATGGGCAGCCGGGCCGGCCGGCGGGTCAGCAGGCCAGCCCGGCCAGCAGGTCGTCGAACTCGCCCAGTTTGACGCCCTCGATGAGAGCCGCGATCTCGGCCCTGGTGTAGATGAGGGCAGGGCCGTCCGGGTTCCGCGAGTTGCGGACCGCGAACTCACCGGTGCCCAGCCTCGCCAGCTCGACACATGCCCCCTGCGAGTTGCTGGAGCTGCTCTTACGCCAGACCGCGCCGGCCAGCTCCGCCGCGGGCATTCCGTTGTAGGTGTTCATATGCCTTCGACTCCCTCAAGCATCCCGCTCAAAATGCCGACAGAACGTTCTGGGGACTCGCTCTCGACACTGAGGCGTTCCATGACCTCGGTGTACCGCTCCACGTCGTCACGCTTATCGAGATACAGGGCGCTTGTGAGCTGTTCGAGGTAGACGACGTCGGGCAGGTCCGGTTCGGGGAACCGCATGATGGTGAAGGCCCCTGCCTCGGCGGCATGGCCGCCGGACCGGAACGGCACCACCTGGAGCGTGATGTTCGGCTCCTGGGTGGCTTCAATCAACCGCTCGAGCTGCTCGCGCATCACCTCTGTCCCGCCGATCGGGCGCCGCAGCGCCGCTTCGTCCACGACCGCCCACAGCCGGGGCCCGCCCGGCTTGGTGAGCAGCTCCTGGCGGGCCAGCCGCAAGCCGACCCGGTGCTCTATCTCCGCCGGGGTCGCGCGCGGCTGCCCGAGCTGGACCACCGCCCGGGCGTAGCCGGCCGTCTGCAGCAGGCCCGGGACGAACTGCACCTCGTACACCCGCAGCAGCGAGCAGGCCTCTTCCAGCCCGACATAAACGCTGAACCAGTCCGGCAGCACGCCCCCGTATTTGTGCCACCACCCCGGCGTATTGGCTTCCCTGGCCAGTTCCGCCAGGGCCGAGCTTTCTGTTTCCGCGACGCCGTACAAAGCGAGCAGATCGGCAATGTCACGTTCCTTGAAGCTGACCCGCCCCAATTCCATCCGGCTGATCTTGGAGCCGGAGGCCCGGATGGCATAGCCGGCCTCTTCCCGGGTGATGCCCGCCGCTTCCCGCAGCAGCCGCAGCTGGGAGCCAAGGAGAATGCGCAGAACCGTCGGGCCGGAGCCCGGCTGCGCTGATATCACCACTACCCCCTTGGCTTGCCTGAGCCAGGCACGGCGCCAGCCGGTGGTACTGCTCCCCCGTTCCGCACGTGCAAGCTAACAATCTCATCTGCACGTGCATCTGGCCTTGCGTTTGCAAGATACAGTTGCGATGATAACGCTTGCGCTGTAGGCGGACGACTGCGACGCGTGACCTCGAGACGGGAAGCCGATGACCGCAGACCGGGCGGCACTGCCAGTGACACCGGGCTTCGGCGGTACGAGCCAACTGGGCTACCGGCCTTCCCCGCCGCCAGGCCGACGCTGGCCGGGCCCGTGGGTAGCCGCCCGGCCGCTGGCCAGCGGGCTGACCGTGCCGGATGCCCAGGCGGCGACCTGCCGGCTCGGGCCACAGCCGGAATCGGTCAGGACCAGCCGCGATTTCACCCGCACCACACTGGCTGACTGGCGCCTGTCCGGTCTCACGGATATGGCCGAGCTGGTCGTTTCCGAACTGGTCACCAATGCACTCCGGCACGGCGTCCCGTCCGCCCCCGGCTCCGTGGGCGATCAATGCATCCGGCTCCGGCTGCTGGCGCAGACGCCATTCGTCATCTGCATGGTCAGCGACCCGGGTGCTGACATTCCAGTCCTGCGCGAGTCAGGGCCCACCGAGGAAAGTGGCCGCGGCCTCAATGTGGTGGAATCCTGCTCCGTCCGGTGGGGATGGCAGCTGCTCGATGAGGGCGGCAAGATCGTCTGGGCGCTGCTCCGCCCCGCGCTGTAGCACCCGCGGGTACCTGGCCAATGTCCCGCCTCCCCGCTAGGCTCGGTGGGCCGCGACCCCCGGTGAACCAGGACCCACCATCCAGCGTCATCTCTCGCCGGACGTTTGCCAGGAGCCGACATGCACCAGCCCTACCCGGCCAGCGACCCGCAGTCGGCCACGCCCGCTGCCAGCCCGGCCGAACCCCCGCGGCAGGTGCGGATAGCGGTCATGCTCATGTACGCCGGGGCAGCGCTCAGTGCCATCAACCTGCTGGTGACCCTGGTGATCTTCGACACCATCGAGCGGGCCTTCCAGGATTCCTCGGCGGCGGTCACCCCGTGGGCTGCGCACGCCTTCGCGGTCGGCGCCATTGTGCTGGCGGTGGTCGAAACCGGGCTCTGGCTGCTGATGGCGTACGCGAACAACCTCGGCCGGGTATGGGCCCGGATCTCCGCCACCATCCTGTTCGCCCTGGACACGTTGCTCTTGCTGTATGCCTTCGCCCGGGCCTCCATCTCCACCAGCCAGCTGTTCGCAGTGGTGGTCTGGCTGGTCGGCCTGAGCGCGATCGTGCTGCTGTGGCGGCGGGAATCGGCCGGGTTCTTCGCCGCGGCCGGCCAGCACTAGCCGGTGCCGCGCCGCAGCGGGTGGCAGGCCACCCGGCCAGTCTGCCCGGCCGGGGGGTGACACGGCCCGCAGCGCGCTACAGTCACCGGCACAGTCCGCGGCAGTCCAGGCGCGAACGGGCGCCCGGCAGCCGCGGCCGCTGGGCATAGAAGGACGCCGTGAACGCGGAACGGAGCAAGCGCGCACGCCACTACCGGCCCGAACGGAAACGCCGGGTGCATACGACCGCGCTGACTGTCACCGCGGCGCTGATCGCCGCGGCTCTCCTGGTCGTGCTGGGCGTGCGGGCGATCGTCGCCCGCACTAACTGCACTCAGCACCCGATGACCGTGACCGTGGCGGTGGCCCCTGAGATCAAGCCGGTCGTGCAGCGCCTCGGGGACTATTTCAACAAGCTGCACCGCCAGGTTGGCGGGCAGTGCGTGCGGGTCAATATCACCGGTGAGCCGCCCGCCGTGGTTGCCGCGCAGCTCGGCGCCGGCCGGCAGGGTCACGTCCAGCCGCCCGCCGCCTGGATCCCGGATGCCAGCCTGTGGGCCGGGTTCGCGCACGGCCCGGCCGCCACCCGGATCCGGCCGGCCGGCCTCACACTGGCCCGGACCACGCTGGTCATCGTGATGCCCCGGTCCGCCGCCGCGCTGACACCCGCGTTCGGCAGCTCGGTCAGCTGGCGGTTCCTGCTCCCGGCCAGCGACGGCGGCCCCGCCTCGGCGCTGGGCCTGCATGTCGAGTTCCCCGATCCGGCCAGCAGCGCGGCCGGGCTGGTCACGCTCGCCGAACTGCAGCGGCTGCTCGGCCCGTCCAGGCAGGCCGGCCTGGCCGGCTTCGCGGTGCATGTGCAGACCGAGCCACCCACCGCCCGCCCGGCGCCACTGGCCAGGCTGGCCAGCTGGGCGCCGGAAGGCGGCGCCGGGGCCGTGTCCGCCCCGGTCACCGTCACCACCGAGCAGGCTGTCATCCAGTTCGACCGGGCACACCCCCGGCAGCCACTTGCGGTGCGCTACCCAGCCGAGGGCAGCCTGCAGCTCAGCTATCCCTACCTGATCACTGCCACCAGTGCGGCCGCAGTTGCCACCGCAGGCCAGTTCGATGATGTGCTGCGGTCGGGATACGCGACCTCTTATGTCCGCTACGCCGGCTTCCGGACATCCGCCGGGCAGGCCGGGACCTGGCCCCGCTGGTACGGCCTGGCCAGCGCCCGGCCGCGGCTGCTACCACCGGTCACGGCCAGCCAGGCGGGGGCGGCCTGGCTGGCGTGGCAACGGCTCATGCTGGGCTCCCGCGACCTGGCTCTGGTCGACATCTCCGCAGCCACGGCCGCGCCCAGCCGCGCGGGCGGCCCGGAACTGGCTCACCTGCTCGGCCAGGCCGCCGGAACCGGGCTGGGGTCATTCCCGGACAGCACCCAGATGGGCCTGTGGACATTCCCCAGCCGGGTCAAGGACGGGCTTTCCTATCAGGAACTGGTGCCGGTCGGCCCGCTGGCCGACTCGCTGGGACAGCGCACCCGGCGGCAGCAGATCGAGCAACTGGTCAGCACCCAGCGGCCGGTGGCCGCGCGCGCCCCGCTGTATCGCACCATCCTCACCGCCTACCGGCAGATGCTCGCCAGCTACCAGCCGCGGTACACCAACGCGGTGCTGGTCCTGACCGCCGGGGTTGACCACCGTCACGGTGACATCAGCGCTGCCACGCTGGTGCACGACCTGCAGTCGCTGTACGACCCGCGGCGCCCGGTCAAGATCGTGCTCATCATGCTCGGCTCAGCGGGTGACCTGCGCGCGCTGCAGCAGATCGCCGCCGCCACCAACGGGCAGGCGTCCGCTATCACCAGGCACGCACAGCTCGGCCCGGCCATCTACCTGACCGCTGCCCGCGCCCTCTGCCAGCCCTCCGCCTGCAAAACCTAGCCGGAAAGTTTCCGGAAACCTGGTGCGAGCGTGTGAACCACCGCCGCGGGCTGCGCGTCTTGTCTACGAGGCCCGGCGAGAGCGGGGCGCCGGGCCTCATGAGAGCTCCCAGCGGGATCGCGAGATCCCGGTGGGTGAGGCCCGGCGACAGCGGGGCGCCGGGCCTCAAACAGCTCCCGCCGGGAAGTGCTGAACTCCCCCGGCGGGCTGAGGCCCGGCGAGAGCGGGGCGCCGGGCCTCAACAAAGCTCCCGCCCGGGCCAAGGCCAGGGCGGGCATGGGGCCCGGCGAGAGCGGGGCGCCGGGCCCCATAACAAACCTCCCAGGCTCACGGCCGGACAGCGGCTGGGAGCTATCCGTTTGGCCGGAAATCAGAGCACGGTCGCGTCCAGCAGCTCATGGGCGCGCCCGATCAGCACCGGGACCGCCTGGCCCTCCTGCTCAAACCCCTCGCCTACCGTCTTGCGCTGCAGAAACCTGGCGTGGATGCCCTCCAGCACGACCGCTAGCTTGAAGCAGCCGAAGGCCATGTAATAGCCGATCCGGGACAGGTCGCGGCCGGTGACGGCAGCGTATTCAGCGGCCAGCTGGGCCCGGCTCAGGAAGCCGGGGGCGGTGGTCACCGAAGCCGCCGGCAGCCAGTCCTGCTCCCCAGGGTCGGTCCAGTAGACGAGCGACAGCCCCAGGTCGGCCAGCGGGTCGCCGAGCGTCGACATCTCCCAGTCCACCACCGCCGCGATCTTGGGCTCCGCCTCCGTCACGACCAGCATGTTGTCCAGCCGGTAGTCACCGTGAACCAGCCCGCCGGCCCCCTCCGGGCGGCCGCCGGTGCCGGGCAGCCCGGCCGTGAGCCGGCCGACCAGCTCGTCGTAACCGGGCATCTCCCGGGTGCTGGACAGTTCCCACTGCCGCTGCCAGCGGGACAGCTGGCGGGCCAGGTAGCCCTCCGGGCGGCCGAACCCGGTCAGCCCCGCCGCCTCGATGTCCAGGCCGTGGATACTGGCCAGCATCCGCACGAACGTGCGCGACAGCTGCCCCGCCTGGGCCGGGCTGAGCACGGCCGCGTCCTGCGCCGTCCGCAGCACCGCGCCGGGCACGTACTCCATCAGGTAGAACGGTGCGCCGATGATCTCCGGGTCCTGGCACAGCGCGATGGGGCGCGGCACCGGCACCTCGGTCCCGGCCAGCGCACCCAGCACCCGGAACTCCCGTGACATGTCGTGGGCCGTGGGCAGTACGTGACCGAGCGGCGGCCGCCGCAGGATCAGCGGCCCGGTCCGGCGATCCAGGCCCAGGTCGAGCCGGTAGGTCAGGTTGGACCGGCCACCGCCGATGATCGATACCCGCGGCGGGCCATCGCCGGCGATGCCATGACCGGACAACCAGCGGCCGAGCGCGGCCACGTCCTCGACCCCTGGCACGCCGCCGTCCGCCATCGCCTCACTCCTGTCGCCTGCCCGCGGGCCCTATCCCCATGATGAGGCCTGAGCTGGCGGGACGGCGGATAACTTGGGTGGCATGAATGCCGCACATCCCCTGTCGGTGACCGACCGCACCCGGCTGCGCCGCCACCCCGAACGCGGCCGGACCGACCGCGCCGAGCTGTACGAGGTACTCGACGCCGGGCTGATCTGTCACTTCGGGGTGATCATGGACGGCTCGCCAGTAGTCCTGCCCACCGCCTACGGCCGCCGCGGGGACACGCTCTATCTGCATGGGTCCTCGGCCAACCGGAGCATCCTGGCCGCAGCCGGGCAGCCGGTCTGCGTCACCGTCACTCACCTCGACGGACTGGTCTGCGCACGGGCGGCCTTCAACCATTCAGCCAACTACCGCAGCGCGGTGGTGTTCGGGACCGGCCGGCTCGTCACCGATGACACCGAGCGCCTAGCCGCCTTCCGGGCCGTCACTGAGCAGCTGATCCCCGGCCGGTGGGACGCGCTGCGCCGGCCCACCCGCAAGGAACTCGCCGCCACCGCAGCACTCGCCATCCGTCTCGCGGAGGCCTCGGTGAAGATCCGCACCGGACCACCCGCCGACGACGTGGCCGATCTGGGTGCTGACGTCTGGGCGGGGGTGGTGCCGGTGGCGATGACGTTCGGTGAGCCGCAGCCGGACCCGGCACTGCGGCCCGGCATCGTGGCCCCTGACCACATTGCGGCCCTGCGGCTGCGCGAGCGGAGGCCAGGCCCGTGAGCGGAAGGCCGTAGCTGCAAACAGCTAGCGCCGGTCAGCACTCCAGGGCCTGACAGGCCCTAGGCTGGCGGGATGACGGACCGGCTCGTGTGGATCGACTGCGAGATGACCGGGCTCGACCTTGCCCGGGATGCCCTGATCGAGATTGCCTGCCTGGTCACTGACGGTGACCTGGCCATCCTCGACGATGGCGTGGACCTGGTCATCAAGCCGCCGGCGGAGGCACTGGACCAGATGGCCGAGGTTGTCCGGCAGATGCACACTGCCTCCGGCCTGCTGGCGGAACTGGCCACGGGCGTGAGCCTGGCCGAGGCCCAGGACCGGGTGCTCAGCTATGTGCGGGGTCATGTCGCCGAGCCGCGCAAGGTACCGCTGTGCGGCAACTCCATCGCCACGGACCGCTCCTTCCTCGCTCGCGACATGCCCGAACTCGACGCATACCTGCACTACCGGATGGTGGATGTGTCGAGCGTCAAGGAACTGGCCCGGCGCTGGTACCCGCGCGCCTACTTCGCCAGCCCGCCCAAGCGCGGCGGTCACCGAGCGCTGGCCGACATTACCGAGAGCATCAGGGAGCTGCGGTACTACCGGGCCTCGGTGTTCGTCCCGCCACCCGGCCCGGACTCGGTCACGGCCCGCCACATCGCCGAACGTTTCGCCGATGGCAGCGGCCAGGACTCCGCTGATCAGCCAGCAGGCCTGGCTCCCTGATCCGGCTGGCTGGTCCGCCCGGCGGGCACGGTCCGGCCGGGCGCCGGATGCCGCTATGCTTCAGGCAGCCAGACGGCGATGGTGGGCGTAGCTCAGTTGGTTAGAGCACCAGGTTGTGGTCCTGGGTGTCGGGGGTTCGAGTCCCCTCGCTCACCCCACGTGAAGGCCCTGCTCAGGCAGGATCTTTGCCGCCTGGGCTCGTCGCCGACGGCCTCTATCGTGCGGATCACCCGCGGGTCGCCGGGTGGCAGGAAGCCCACCAGCGGCAGCAGCAGGCTGGCGTAGAGCTCGGCGGAGCGTGGGCGCGGGTGAAACATCCCCGTTCCGGGTCGACGGCGCGCTGGCAGATCTCCGCGTGCACCTGGGTCCGCAGCTTCTGCCCCACGCACCGGGCCGGGCAGGCCGAGCCGTCTTCCTCAACCTGCGGCGTGCCCGCCAGCGTCTGGCCGTACGACCACCCAGGAATCGTGAAACGTTCCGCCACCCTGGAGATACAAACCAGCATGCTGACGCGCACCGAACGCAAACAGGCAGCGCAAGGCGGCCCGCTGGTGGCCGTCTCGGTATGGCCAGGACGACGAAGTCGCCGCTTTGAATGGGATTCCGCCAGGCAAGGTTTCCAAGAGATCGCGTGCGGGCGTGCCCGAGTTCATGCCGGTCATTTCCCACGCCAAGCTCCTCGGCGCTACCGGCGCACGGTCGCGCCCCCGGCGATCGGCTGAGCGGGTAAACGGGGTAACTGTGAGCGTGCCATGCCCGCGGGAATTCCTCCCATCTCGGCCGGACGCGATCGTCGACCTGCAGACGCAGGAGGGCGTGGCTCTCGTGGGCGGCCAGTGGCGGTACAGCGACACGAAGGTACAGGAGATCGACTTCGTAGCTGCCGGACCGGATCTAGGCCCAAGCGGCCCGCCGAACCGCAGCTATGAGGTGGTGCCGCACGCACAATCGGCCGACTTCGACGACTCGGCCTGGCCGGTGCTTGCTCCCCCCGACACCCAGCAGCGCCTGTCC
>Ga0318498_10000288_pt1 | contig 13583 bp, 13 predicted proteins | sample GRESIP109b1f24_FD_203488 | JGI IMG/M metagenome (GOLD analysis project Ga0318498, IMG submission 203488) | Tropical soil microbial communities from Luquillo Experimental Forest, Puerto Rico - GRE.SIPMG.109b1f24 | ecosystem: Environmental > Terrestrial > Soil > Tropical forest > Bulk soil... | reverse complement strand
GTCATGGCCGCCCAGCTGCAGGCCGGCGACGTCGACCTCGCCCTGGCCTCCCAGCCGCTGCCGGGCCTCGCCCTGGCCGCGGCCGAACTGCTCAGCGAGGAGGTCCTGCTGGCCGTGCCGCCCGCGCACCCGCTGGCCCGGCGCACCCGCGTCGCAGTGGGCGAGCTGGCCGGAGAGCCGTTCGTCACCACCCGCCCCGGCTACTGGCAGCGAGCCCTCACCGACCGGCTCTTCACGGACGCGGTCATCGTGTGCGAGGGCGACGAGCCCTACGCCATCCGCGGCCTGGTCAGCGCGGGGGTCGGCATCGGGCTGATGCCGGCCATGGCCAGGCGGCTGGCGCCCGACCCGCCGGTCGGCTGGCTGCACCTGGACGCCCCCTGCCGGCGCACGCTCAGCCTGGTCTGGCGCACTGACGCCTACCGGCCCGCCGCGGCCCGGGCCCTCACCGACTTCGCGGCGGGCTACTTCCGCACCTGGACCGGCGACGGCTAGCCCTCGAACAGCCCTAATCCTCGAACAGCCCTAATCTTCGAACAGCAGGGAGTCGAGGCCGCGGCGGACGCCCACCGCGTCCGCCACCCGGCGCACGGCTAGCAGGGTGCCCGCCACGTACGGGGCCGGGGTCAGGCCCGGATCGTGGCGCATGATCAGCCGCTCCCCCGGCCCGCCGAACACCACCTCGGTGCTGACCACGAAGCTGGGCAGCCGGACCGAGTGGACCCTGGCCCCGCCGATCTCGGCCCCGCGCGCCTCGACCGGGCCCTCGAGCTCGGCCAGCGGCAGCGCGCGGGCCGGCTCGCGGACCTGGGCCAGGGTCTCGGCGAGGTCGCGAGCGGTGCCGCTGGGCACGTCGGGCTTGGTGTCGCTGGCGTAGTCGATGATCTCCCAGTGGCCGAGGTGCCGCGCGGCCAGCGCGGCGGCGCGGCGCAGCACGGCGGCCATGACGGAGAAGTTCCCGGCCGCGATCACGCCGACCCTCCGGTCGCGGGCCAGCCGGTCGAGCTCGGCAAGGTCGTCGCCGGTCAGGCCGCTGGTACCGATGACCACGTGCACCCCGGCCTCGACCGCGGCCCACGCGTTGACCCGGACCGCGGCGGCGCTGGTGAAGTCGATCAGGACGTCGGCCGGCGCGGCGGCCAGCGCCTCGGCCGCGGTCGCGTAGACCGCGCCCTGCCCGGCCGCGGACCGGGAGACGCCCGAGGTCAGCGTGAGGTCGTCGGCGGCGTCGATGGCGGCGAGGATCGGCGGCGCCGTCCACCCGGTGAGGCCGGCGAAACAGATATTGATCATGGGCCCTGACTATAGAGCGGGGCCCTGGGGCGAGCTGCCGCGGAGCAGGTAGGCCGAGCTGAGCAGCTCGGGATGCTCGCGCAGCTCGCTGGCCAGCCCGGAGAACCGGATCCGGCCGCCCTCCATGATGTGCGCGCGGTGGGCCAGGCCGAGCGCGACGGTGGCGAACTGCTCGATCAGCAGCACGCCGGTGCCGGATTCGGCCACGGTGCGGATCACCGGGATCAGCCGGCTGACCACGACCGGGGCCAGGCCGAGGGACAGCTCGTCGATCAGCAGGTAGCGGGGCTGCGAGATCAGCGCCTGGGCCAGCACCACCATCTGCTGCTCGCCGCCGGACAGGGTCCGGGCCAGGGCGGTGAGCCGCTGGCCGAGCTGGGGGAACAGTTCGAGCACCCGGTCCCGGCCGGCCTGGGCCTGCTCGCCGGTCAGGGCGTAGCTGGCCACCCGCAGGTTGTCCTCGACGGTCAGGTCGGGCAGCAGCCGGCGGCCCTCGGGGACGACGGCGACGCCCGCCCGCCTGATCCGCTCCGGGCGGCGCCCGGCGATGTCGGCCCCGTCGAGCAGTACGGCGCCCGAGCGCGGCCGCAGCACCCCCCCGACCGCCAGGACCAGGGTGGATTTCCCCGCTCCGTTCGGCCCGAGCAGCGCGGTGACCTGGCCGGCCTCGATCTCGACCGAGACCTCCCTGACCACCGCGCGGCCGCCGCGCTCGACGGTCAGGTCCCGCAGTTCCAGGGTGCCGCTCACCGGCTCGCTCATGCGACCCCCAGGTAGGCGCGGATCACGGCGTCGTCGCGGAGCACCTCGGCGGTCGGGCCGGACGCGATCAGCTTGCCGAAGTCGAGCACCGCGGTGGTGGCGCAGCAGGCCGAGACCAGGCTCATGTCGTGGTCGACCAGGATGGTCAGCGCGCCGGTGTGCCCGGGGATCCGCCGGATCACCTCGGCCAGGTGGCTGGTCTCCTCGTCCGGCAGCCCGGCGGCGGGCTCGTCCAGCAGCACCAGCCGCGGTCGCCCGACAACGGCCCGGGCGACCTCGACCAGGCGGCGCTGGCCGGCCCCGAGCGTGCGCACCTTGGTCTCCGGGTCCGCGTCGAGGCCGGTGAACGCGATCGCGTCCAGCACGTCAGCCGTGCGGGAGGCGCCGCCGAGCCTCGAGTGCTCGTGCACCATGGCCACGTTGTCGAACACGGAAAGCTCCTCGATGGCCTGCTCGGTCTGGAACGTCCGGCGCACCCCCCAGCGGGCGCGGCGGTAGTGGGCCATCGACAGCAGGTCTACCCCGAACGCCCGCACGGCTCCCGCGGCCGGCCGGACGAAGCCGCTCAGCACGTTGAAGAACGTGGTCTTGCCGGCCCCGTTCGGCCCGATGAGCCCGCAGGTCCCCTGCTCGAACGTCAGGCTCATGGCGTCCAGCGAAGTCACGCCGCCGTAGCGGACGGTGAGGCCGTCGACCTCGATCACGCCGCGTCACCTCGCCCCCTGCGGAGGAGGCGGCCCAGCCGGCGCAGGTCCCTGGGCACCTGGTCGGCCAGCCCGGCGGGCGCGGTGGTCAGCACCTGGAGCACGCCGAGCCCGAACAAGATGATCAGCCAGTCGGCCGAGACGCCCCAGTTGTTGAGCAGGGCCGGGAGGAACTGGTAGAGCAGCGCGGCGACCACCGCGCCCCACAGGCTGAACACGCCGCCCATCAGCGTCACGGCGAGCAGCGTGATCGAATCCTGGGTCGGGAAGTTGATCGAGTACAGATAGTGGATCGCGCCGGCCAGCACGCCGCCCGCGACGCCGGTGATGAAGGACGCCAGGGCGAACGCCCACAGCTTGTAGAACCAGATGTTGATCCCCGCGGCCAGCGCGGCGGGCTCGCTCTGCCTGATCGCCGCCCAGGCCCGCCCGGGCCTGGTCTTGATGTGCGCCAGGACCAGCGCGAACATCAAGATCGCGACCACCACCGAGTAGCGGTAGTAGGCCGGGTCGCTGGCCGCGATGCCGGGCCGCCGGATCGGCGGGATGTGCAGCAGGCCGCCGTTGTAGCCGAGGAACCCGTGGCCGCCGTTCGGGAAGTTCACCGTGGCCAGCACCACCGTGATGCTGCCCGCCAGCATCAGCGTGATCAGCGCCAGGTACAGGCCGCGCAGCCGGAGCGCGGGCAGCCCGATCAGCAGGCCCGCCACCATCGTGATCAGGCCCGCCTCCAGCAGGACGAGCGGGTACGGCTGGGTGGTGGCGAACAGCAGCCGGGCGGCCGCCCACGCGCCGATGGCGAGCACGGCGGCCTGGCCCAGGGAGAACAAGCCGACCCGGCCGACCAGCAGGCCGAGGGCCAGCGTCACCATCGAGTACACGGCCACCTGGGTCATCGTGTCGATGTAGTACAGGCTCAGCAGTTCCGGCAGCGCGAAGAAAGCGAACAGCAGCAGCGCGGCCGTGACACCGGCCTTGATCAGCTGCGGGCGGGTGGGCCTGCGGGCGATGCGCGCCGGGCTCGCGCACTCGAGCGTGGCCCGCATTACGCCTCCTCGCGGGACTGGGTCATGACCTGGTGCCTGGACAGCACGAGCAGGCCGATCGCGGCGATCACGAACGGGGTCATGTCACGGTAGCTGGTCAGCGAGGTGATCGGGGTCAGCAGGTCGTGCAGCAGGCCGATGACGATCGCCGCCACGAACGTGACCGTGATCGAGCGGAGCCTGGCGATCAGCACCGCGGCCAGCGACGAGATCACCAGGAAGGTGAGCGTGGTGGCGTCGAGCGCGACCAGGTCGGCCAGCAGCAGCCCGGCGATGCCGCCCAGGATGCCGCAGCCGAGCCACGCCGCGGCCTCCACCTTCCTGACCGGCACGCCGAGGGTCGCGGTGATGTCGCGGTCGTTGGCCATCGCCCGCATGGCCGTGCCGAGCTTGGTGAACCGCAGGAACGCGCCGGTGCCCACGGTGAGCACCACGCCGGCCGCCAGCGCGATCACCTGCGTCCAGGTCACCTGGATCTGGGCCACCGTGAAGCCGCCGTTGTCGCTGGGCAGCGCGAGCGAGCGGGCCCGGCCGCCGCTGGTCGTCCAGAGCAGGTCCATCACGCCGTACAGGATGAGCGTCAGCCCGATGGTGGCGACCGCCTTGATCAGCGGATCCCTTCTCGCCAGGGCCGGGCCGAACAGGAGCCCGTAGCCGAGGGTCACCGCCGCGGCCACGGCCACGCAGACCAGCCAGCCGACCCAGCCCGGCGCGCCCGCCCTGGTGGTCACCGACCAGGCGGTCAGCGCGCCGAACGCGCCGACCGCGCCGAAGGCCAGGTAGAGCACGCCGGTCGCGCGGTACAGGACGACCAGCCCGACCCCGGACAGGGCGTACACCCCGCCCAGGGCCAGGCCGCTCACGATGAACGGCTCGAAGTCCACCCAGGGTGGCATAACCGAGCCGGTCCGGTCATGAGCTGGTCGGCGCGTTGGCCGCGGTCCCGGCGGCGCTCCGGTACTGCGCGATCTGCGGGTCGACCTTCGAGATCAGCGTGCAGCCCTGGGCCGTGGTCATCTTGCCGTCCTTCGGCGTGACGGTCCAGTCGGAATTGTTCGGGATGTGCAGCGGGTAGTCGCCGTAGGTCCACAGCTGGCACAGCATGCCGGTGTCGAAGTCCTTCACCGCCTTGAACGCGGCGTTGACGCTCTGCACCGTGTAGGGCCCGGTGATCGACTGCAGCGCGTGCACCGCGATCTCGGCCTCGGTGAAGCCCATCTGGCTGAAGCTGCCGATGCCGCCCTGGACCGAGGATCCGTAGTCCTTGAGGATCGCCTTGTACAGGTTCATCGCGGTCGTGTTCGTGTCGTCGGGCGGGGTCAGCTCGGCGTTGACGAACAGCTTGCCGTTCCACTTCGACCCCAGCGACTGGGCCAGGAAGTCGGTGTTGCACGGCGTCGAGCAGCCCCACAGCTTGACCCGGTTCTCCAGGCCGAGCTTCTGCGCCGCCTGCAGGATGACCAGCGCCTGCGGCGGGGTGAAGTTGAGGATCACGGCGCCGTTCGGCCCCGCGGCGTTGACTTCCTTGATCGCCACCGAGTTGGCGTCGGTGATCGGCACGTTCTCGGTCAGGTCGACGATCGGGGTGTTGGCGGCCTTGGCCAGCGCGTTCGGGCCGGCCGCGATGTACCCGGTGCCGGGCACGTTGGCCTGGTCGAAGACGACCTTGGCGACGTGCTGGGTGAGCGCGTACTGCACCGCCCCGTCCGAGCTGTACCGCGGGCCCATGTTGACCGCGGCGCTGTTCGGGGTCGAGTAGCACTCCGGCGCGATCCCGGAGTCGATGATGTAGAAGCCGAGCTTCTGCCAGTAGCTGCTGTTCACCGAGCACTCGATGATCGAGGTGTTGCCGACGATGCCGACCACCTTGTCGGTCTGCACCAGCTGCTTGGCGAGGGCCGCGATCTGCGCCGGGTTGGTCTGCTCGGTCGCGATGTAGTACTTGATCGGGCGGCCGTTGATGCCGCCGTTGGCGTTGACGCAGTCGAAGTAGGCCTTGGCCATGTTCGGGATGTCGGTGAACGAGGTGCCCGGCTGGTTGGTCGCGATGGTGCCGAGCGGGATCGGGGTGCCGGTCGCCTTGACCCCGGCCTTGGAGCCGCACTGCGAGCTGCTGACCGTCGCGGCGCCGGCCGAGCTGGACGAGCCGGCGGCGGCCGGGGTGGTCGACGACCCGCTAGCGGCGGTGTTGCTGGTGCTGCTACTGCAGCCGGCCGCCGCGAGGGCGAGGGCGGCGAGCACGATCGTTCTTCGCGTGCGGTGCGCACGTGGCGCGGGAATGTGCATTCTCATCTATTCCCCTCAGGGCGGTGAGTTGTCTCAATTCACGGTTACGACGATCTTGATGGCGTCCGGCGGCCTGCTCATCGCGAATTCGAACGCCTCGGCCGCGCGGGCCAGCGGGAAATGGTGCGAGACCAGATTGGCCACGGCCGCACGGTTGGCCAGGACCAGGCGTATCGCCTCGCCGAAGTCCCCGGCCGTCGCGCAGCTCGAGCCGATCACGTCTATTTCCTTTTCCGGGAAGGCGCCCGACCTGACCGGTGCCGTCCCCGAGGACAGGCTGACGACCACGACCCGGCCGGCCGACGGCGCCATCTCGACCGCCTGCGCCAGCAGGCCGGCCTCGCCGCTGGTCTCGACGATGAGCGGCGCCCCCTCGCCGCTGGTCCACTCGCGGGTGAGGCCGGTGAGTTCCGCCGGCGGTGCCCAGGCCACGACCTCGGCGCCGAGGCGCTTGGCCAGGTCGCGGCGGCCGGCCGCCGGGTCGACCGACAGCACCCGCGCGCCGCCGTGGACGGCCGCGACCAGCGTGGCCAGGCCGATCGGCCCGGCGCCGAACACCACCACCTGCTCGCCGGCCCGCAGCCGGCCGCGGGCCAGCGCGTGCACGGCCACCGAGGCGGGCTCGACGAAGCACGCGCTGTCCGGGTCCAGGTCGCCGGCCCCGAAGACCAGCCCGGCCGGGACCTCGAGCCGCTCGGCCAGGCCGCCGTCGAGGTGCACGCCGACCAGGCGGAAGGCCGGGCAGACGTTGGGCCGCCCGATGCGGCAGGGATAGCAGCGGCCGCAGGGCAGCAGCGGCCAGATCGCGACCCGCTCGCCCCTGGTCCTGTCGCTGTCCCCCGGGTCGTCCACGATCGCGGACACCTCGTGGCCCTGGATCCTCGGGTAGAAGTCGCGGGTTCCGGAGAGCGCGCCCACGTCACCGGAAAACAGGTGGAAGTCGGAGCCGCAGATACCCACCCGTTCGGGTCGCACGATAACGTGACCGGCCCGGGGCCGACCCGGTCCGGTCACGTCCTCGACCACCATCTCACCGGGTGATCTGGTCACTGCGGCCAGCACCTGCGACCCCTCTCTGCGGCAGCCCTGAGCAGCGTGAACACCGGGAAAGCTGGCCATACCGCACGCTAATGCGGAGATTCCCACGGCCGATCCCGCCGGACAATGACACGGCGCCCAAAAACGCCCGCTCAATTCCTGGTCCCGGCCACAACCCGGGATTGCGGTCAGGGGCGTATAAGGACACCGCCCTTACGGCGGGCTTTCAGCCGAGGCCCGCCGCTGCGCGGAGTTCGGCCGCCTTGTCGGTGTTCTCCCAGGTGAAGCCCGCTTCGTCGCGGCCGAAGTGGCCGTAGGCGGCGGTCTGCCTGTAGATCGGCCTGCGCAGGTTCAGCGCTTCCACCAGGGCGGCGGGCCGCAGGTCGAAGTGGTCGCGGACCAGGCCGGCGATGGTGGCCCGGTCGATCTTCTCGGTGCCGAAGGTCTCGATGAGCAGGGACAGCGGCCGGGCGACCCCGATCGCGTAGGCCACCTGGACCTCGGCCCGGTCGGCGAGCCCGGCGGCCACGATGTTCTTGGCCACGTGCCGCGCCGCGTACGAGGCGGACCGGTCCACCTTGGAGGGGTCCTTGCCCGAGAAGGCCCCGCCGCCGTGCCTGGCGAACCCGCCGTAGGTGTCGACGATGATCTTGCGGCCGGTCAGGCCGGTGTCGCCGACCGGTCCGCCGATCACGAACCGGCCGGTCGGGTTGACGTAGAACTCCTTGCGCAGGGCTCCGGCGTCGTACCGTCCGGGCGGCAGGGCCTGGGTCACCACCTGCTCCCACAGCGCGTCGGGCAGCTTGGCCTCCACCCCGTCCTCGTGCTGGGTGGAGATCAGCACCTTCTCCACGCCGGCCGGCCTGCCGTCGTCGTCGTAGCGCACCGTCACCTGGGTCTTGCCGTCCGGCCGCAGGTACGGCAGCAGCCCCTCGCGCCGCACCTGCGCGAGCCGGCGGGCCAGCTTGTGCGCGAGCACGATCGGCATCGGCATCAGCTCGGGGGTCTCGCTGGTCGCGTAGCCGAACATCATGCCCTGGTCGCCCGCGCCCGCGGTGTCGAACGGGTCGGTGCTGCCCAGGTTGCGCGTGTCGTGCGACTCGTCCACCCCGCGGGCGATGTCGGCGGACTGCCGGTCCAGCGCGGTGATCACGCCGACCGCGTTGCCGTCGAAGCCGAAGTCGCCGGTGTCGTAGCCGATCTCGCAGATCACCTGGCGGGCGATGGCGGCGAAGTCCAGCACCGCCTTGGTCGTGATCTCCCCGGCCAGCACCACAAGACCGGTGGTCAGCAGGGTTTCCACCGCCACCCTCGAGTGAGGGTCCGCGGCCAGCGCGGCGTCCACGATCGCGTCGGAGATCTGGTCGGCCACCTTGTCCGGGTGGCCTTCGGTCACGGATTCAGAGGTGAAGAGGAACCCGCCGCCGCTGCTCATGGTGTCTCTCCTCCGGGTAGCTCGGCTCTGACCAGGGCGACGCCCGCCACCATGGCCCGCAGCTTCTGCCTGGCCACTTCGGGCGCGAGGTGCCGCAGCCCGCAATCTGGGTTGATCATCAGGCGGTCGGCCGGGACGTACTCTAGCGCGCGCCTGATCCGGGACGCGACGAGCTCGGCCGCCTCGATCTCGGGGTTCTTGACGTCGATGACGCCCAGGCCGAGCCACTTGTCCCAGCCGTGCTGCCGGATCAGCCGCAGGTCGTCCAGGCCCTTGCGGGCGAACTCGAGGACGACCTGGTCGACGCGGGCGGCCTTCACCGCGGGGAACAGGAAGTCGTAGTGCCCCTCCCAGGACGGCCGCGCGTACCGGTTGCCGTAGCACACGTGCAGCGCCCAGGTGACGGGCACGTCCTCGGTCACGATGTTGACCGCCTCGACCGCCAGCTCGACCTGCTCCGGGTACCCGGCCAGGAAGGGCTCGTCGATCTGCAGCAGCCCGGCGCCGGCTTCGGCCAGCTGCCGCGCCTCGGTGTTGAGCCGGCGGGCCAGCGCGCGGACCAGCTCGCCCGGCTCCTTATAGGCGTCGTCGCGGATCCGCCGGGACAGCGAGAACGGCCCGGTGAAGGAGAACTTGATGGGTTTTTGCGTCAGCTGCCGGGTGAACAGGAAATCCTCGGCCAGGCCGAGGCTGGTTTCCGGGCCCTCCGGCAGCGGCCGGGTGACCTCGGTCTCGTAGTAGTCGAAGTAGTCGGTCTTGGCTCGCTGCGGGATGTGCACGCCGGGGATCCGGGCCAGGAAGTAGTCCACGTCGTTGTCCCGGCGTAGCTCGCCGTCGGACACGATGTCGATGCCGGCCAGCTCCTGGTCCTTGACCGCCGCCTTGATGGCCACCTCGTGGATCTCGGCGAGGTGCTGTGCGCTGATCCGGCGCTGGTAGTACTCGGTCTTCAGCCGCTCCAGCCACTCCGGCACGGAGTAGGAGCCCACCACGGTCGTCGGCAGCAGCACTGTGTCCTTGGGCTCCATGGCGTCCTTCGGCTCCACGGCGGTCAGTCCCTGGCCTGGGCGGTCATCGTGGTGATGTTGGAGCCCGGCCGCTGCCGGAACGGCGTGTACTCGACCCCGAACCCGCGGCGGCTCGCGACCAGCTGGAGCAGGGGCCCGTTCACCCAGTTGACCACGGACCCGTCGTACTTGCCCGGGCCGTAGAACCCGGTCCGGTACTGGTGGCGGCGGGTCAGGAACAGGTCGTGGCACTGGATGCGGCCGAACGGGTGCAGCAGGGGCAGCGTCCCGGTGAAGCTGCCGAGCGCGCCGTTGCTGACGTGCATCCTGACGTCCCCGTGGCCCTCGACCAGCGGCCTGAGGATCTCGCCGGTCAGCGACGGGGTGATCTGGTAGCTGTCCAGCCCCTGCAGCGGGGCGTAGCGCTCCCGCAGCCTCAGCGCCTCCCAGGTGGCCCGCCAGAACTCGACCGCCTGGCCGGGATCGGCGAACTGGCCGGGCGAGGATTCGCTCAGCAGGTCGGGGCCGATCCGCAGCAGCCGGTCGATGAGCTTGACCAGGTCCTCGCGGCCGGCGCCGAACCGGGCCGCGATCCGGGCGGCGTCGTCCTCGGTCAGGAAGGCCTGCGTCTCGACCTGGTAGGTGCGCCCGTGGATGCAGGCCAGCTCGTCGGTGGGCAGGTTGTCGTAGACGTTGGAGATGTAGACCAGGAAGGCCTTGCCGGCCAGGAAGCCCAGGGTGACGGACGGACGGGTGGCCTCCACCACCAGCGCGCTGACCCGGTCGGCGTGGTGGGCCACGGCGCGGTGGGCCCGCTCCAGGACGTGGGGCGAGTAGTCGCCCATCAGGTAGCGGAGCCGGTGGTAGTACTCGCGCCCGTGCCTGCGGTCCAGCTGGACGAACTCGTCCAGCCAGGTGCGGGCCTGGTTGCCGTTCCCGACGCCGAGCTCGAGCACGTACAGCTCCTCGGGCAGCGCGCGGCGCGCGTCGAGCTCGTCCCAGATCCAGAACAGCTCCAGGATGAGCTCGCGGGCGGCCTCGGTGTTCCGCGCGTCGCTCTCGCCGCCGGGCAGCGACTGCTCGTACTCCCGGCCGGTGGCCGCCTCCCAGTGCGACAGCGCCTGCCAGTACAGCTGGTTGAACCGCCAGACGCAGCTGTCCCGGCCAGGCACCCACGGCTCGAGGGCCAGCCCCGGCTGTTCCTGGAGCGCCTGCTTGACGTGCGCGGTGAGGTCTATGTCGGTGCAGCGGCGCAGGTCGAAGGCGATCTCCACGTCGGTGCCCGTGTTGTCGGTGTGAGCGACCGGCCTGCTGACCACGGGCTCGCGGAAGTTCTGCTTGTACTGGATCCAGTCGCAGACCACCCGGAGCCTGGCCAGGTCGGCGGGCGAGGCGCAGACCGCCTCCATGATCGGGCCGAGCGCCGAACGGGCCGCGGCGGACTCCCGCAGCTTCTTAACCGGTCGCAGGTCAACGTCCATACTCTGCCCTACCCGACTGTGCCCTACCCGACTCTGCCCTGCCGGCGGTGACGCCGGCTTCGTCCAGGATGCCGGGGACCGCCTGCTCGTTCCCGGCCACCAGCAGGTGCACCCCGGCCACGCCGTCGATCTCGCGCAGCTGCCGGATGGTCTCGACCGCGAGCCGGGCGCCCTCGGCGGCGGTCTGGTCCGCCGGGACCGCGCGCAGCCTGCGGTACACGTCGTCGGGTACCTGCACCCCAGGCACCTTGTCCCGGATGAAGTCGAGCCCCCGCCGGGACCTGACCGCGCCGACGCCGACCAGGATGTAGCACTTCTGGTGCAGGCCAAGGTCACGGACCTGGGCCATCCATTTCCCGAAGGCGGCCACGTCGAAGACGAACTGGGTCTGCACGAACTGGGCGCCGGCGTCGATCTTCTTGCCGAGCCGATCGGCCCGGAACTCGGCCGGCGGGGCGGACGGGTTCTCCACCGCGCCGAGGAAGCAGTCGGGCGGCGGGTTCAGCGGGCGGCCGGACAGCAGGGCGCCCTGGTCCCGCATGTGCCGCAGCGTCCACAGCAACTGCACGCTGTCCAGGTCGAAGACCGGCCTGGCCTCCGGGTGGTCGCCGAACTTGGGGTGGTCGCCGGTCATCACCAGGATGTTCCTGATACCGAGGGCCGATGCCCCGAGCAGGTCGGACTGCAGCGCGATGCGGTTGCGGTCCCGGCAGGTCATCTGCATGACCGGCTCGAGCCCGGCCGCCATGACGGCGAGGCTGCCCGCCCAGCTGGCCAGCCGGACGTTGGAACCCTGGTTGTCGGTGACGTTGACCGCGTCGACCCAGTCCCGCAGCAGCGCGGCGGTGGCGGTGACCGGGTCGGTGCTGGCCCCGCGCGGCGGGCTGATCTCGGCCGTCACCGCGAAGCTGCCCGAGGTCAGGCGGTCGCGCAGGCTCATGAACCCCCCAGGGCAGGCTGGTGGTGAGGGACGGGGCCCTTCTCGCCAGTATCGCCGGCCTCACCGGTCCACAACCCCTCGTCCCGTCCCTGCCAGTAGTTCAGCCACGAACTCTCACCCCAGCGGCGGTGGTCGATGGGCAGGTGCAGCAGCCGCAGGTCGGCGGCCCGGCCCTGACCGGCCGCGCGCTCGTAGGCCTCGACCCAGACACAGCGCAGGCCGGGATAGACCTCGCAGGACCCGTCCGCGCCGACCCCGCCGCAGGGCCCGTTGCGCAGTTCCTTCGGGCAGCCCATCGGGCACACGTACCCGGTGACGGGCAGCGCACACTGACCGCACATCCGGCAGCCGAACAGGGTCTCCTTGGTCACCCGTTCGGCCCCGGTGAACAGCGGGCGGGCCAGGCCGGACGCCTCGATCCTGGCGCTGAGCCAGCGGACGCCGAAGCGCGGCCGCAGGACCCGCTGCAGCCAGTAGGCCAGGCGGGTCCCCAGGCGCGGATGCGCGGGAATGGGCGGCCTGGTGGTCAAGAGGCCGTCCGGGCAGGCGTAAATTGCGGGTGGCAGCTATTTACGCGACGGTTACAAATGAATTGCAACCGGTTTTCGCGGGCCATACCGCATCCCATGATGGATATGCTCGGTGTCAGCGGCCGCTGATTCAACGACGGCCGCCACAAGCTTCACGCTGGTCGGTTGTGAGCGGCGACAACCCGCGTCGAGAAAGCCTGCGCTAATAGTTGGCCAGCACAAATTATCCGGCCCTGATTTGTGGTTCTGAATAACCGCTCTCAGCTGGCCGGCCCAGTCGCCCAGCCCGGCTGGCCGGCTCAGCTGGCCGGCTCAATCGGCCAGCCGGAAGGCGAGCTGGGTCACCCACTTGCTCATGTCGGGTTCCAGGCTGGGGTCGGTCAACGAGATCTCCAGCCGGCAGCCCCACCGGTCACCGCCCTCGCCGGGGGTCATGTCCCAGGTCAGGCCCTGTCCGGCCGCCCAGTCCAGCAGCGCCTTGGTGGCGGCCATGAGCTCGCTGGGATGCCCCACGTGGGTGAGCGTGGCGTAGCGCCCGGCCGGGAGCACGCCGGACACCACCCGGTCGTCGCCGTCCGCGGCCGTCGCGACCGGCACGCCCGCCTCGACCTCGAGCTCGCGCATCATGTCGATGACGTTGTACTTGAAGAACGGCGGTCCCGCGGGGGCCAGGCCGTGGCCGCCCAGCCAGGCGAACACCTCGCCGAGGCGGGGGCTGAGCCCGGGGAGTTCGGCCATGGTCATCCGGGTCCTGATCGCCGCGTAGGGCTGCGCGGCCCGGGTCACGATCTCCGGTGCTGACGGCATCTTCCTCATCCTCGCCGGACCGGGGAGCGCCGCGGGTGACCCGCGGGCCCGGAATCGGGCATTCCCGGTCAGTCAAGTTGATCATGGGCGGGCGGGTGCGCTCCAGCCTTACCTACTGGTGTTGCTGCGCTCCTGCCACGCTGCCGTGACTGGCGGTACGCGGCCGCCGCCCGGCCGCCCCCGCTGCATAAGGCGTGGATGTCCCAGCCATGTCGCTGACACGACGTGGATGTGGCATCCACAACGGTTCGTAC